>ENA-UOXV01000801-UOXV01000801.1-marine-metagenome-genome-assembly--contig:-NODE-801-length-44999-cov-6.713599_pt1 | contig 44999 bp, 31 predicted proteins | sample MGYA00238165_ERZ766961 | MGnify/ENA primary metagenome ERZ766961 (study PRJEB28924, sample SAMN03173240) | marine metagenome | biome: Marine; feature: Water; material: Subsurface seawater | place: North... | reverse complement strand
TCATTGGCAATATCATTGGCAATATCATTGGCAATATCATTGGCAATATCATTGGCAATATCATTGGTACAAATTGTACAATCATCTATATCGATCGTCTCATTGGTATGATGATCCGTATGATGACAATCGATATGATGATCCGTATGATGACAATCGATATGATGATCCGTATAAGAATGATAGTCTTTATGACTAAATGACACACAATCATCTCCATTTCCCCCTATTCCGACTCCACTACACCCATATCTCCGCCTATAACACTTCAGTTTATTGCTTTGTAAATCCTCACACATGTTCGAACCCGTACATTTTTCAAATACTAACGCAACTATATTTAAAGTATGGGACATTCATTGACAATATATATTATATAAATATATTGTCGAAAATATGAATGGTCTTATGACTCCTTTACATTGATAGAAAACATCAATCGGTCAACCTTTCCACTACTCTGTCCTTCAAATATTTCATTTACACCTATATTAAATGATAAATCTATATTCGCACGAAAATTCAAATCAACTCCATTGTCTGGTTGGGCAAACGGTATCATCACACTATCCAATGGACGAAAATCGGTAGACGATTCACCAAATGTATATACGTTTCCGTATATATTATACGATATATCATCCAATCGACCACCCGAATTATTTGCCCAATAAATATTTCCCCCATTATTCATACCCACTTCATTTATTCCATCCATTCGTTCGTTCAATATATACATAAATATAGAATCCAAATTTGTGTGAAGGGGACCATTTTGAGTCGAATCATTACCACTAATATCAAATCTATTAAATGCTGGAGCCAAACGGCTTGATGGATTTATCTGTTGCATATTCACATGTTCAAATAACATATCCCTCCAAAACAGACTTTTAATATCGGTCGTTAGATTTGATTCAAATGGTAATAATGTTGCGATAGTAGAATTAGGTCCTCCAGATATATCGGTAAACCATTCGTATTCAAATCGTCCCGAAATATCTGTGCCACTCGTATCACCAAACTCAATTAAATTACCATTATCATAATGTTTCGGAACAACATAAAGGGTATGCGAAATATCTGTAATTGTATCATTATTCTCGTCAAATAATTGATTAGATATTGTACTGACAATTTTCGCATACGATTTTTTGCGGGTCGTATTCATCGAATCGCTTGAATAAATGAGTTTTGCAAACTGTTCCAAATAATGATCGTCGGTTGATTCGGGAGACTGATTTACTGATGTATATTCAGTGCCCATTAGTTGTACATACGAATAATCACCCAGTGCAAAGTCGAATGCGTCGTTGGCGACGCGCTGTGGGTAATCTATCGATGTATTATGAACTTGTGAAACAGCACCATCAACACATCCTGTAATACCACGAGCAACTTCTCCTGAAAATGGTAATGAATATGAAAATTTAACAGCAATACACGATACGTCAATATGTGCTGTATCGTCAGATATTCCATAATTAAGATTGTCAGTAAATTTGGAAATTTCCACTCCAACATTCGATATCCCGAATTGTGGAGTGGATCCAATTCCATCCCCAATCCAACCATTAATATCACTTATATTGAAATATAAACTTCTGTTTACATTACCAATATCGCCGTCGACAGTAAATCCACTCAAATCATTTATACTTATATCCGTAGACAAATTAATTGTAGAATTGTAGAATATAGTCATATTACCATATTTGGATATTGTAATACAACAGTATCAAAATATTCCAATCAACCGAGACAGTATTACTATCCCGACCGAGGTACGACCGAGGCACTACTATTCAATTCACGTCTGATATCACGAAGACGATCAGTTTCAAATATGAATTCTTCTGGCATACCGTATCTCTCGATATACATCAATATATCCCGTTTAATTTCTGGTAGTCCAAGATCAATTCCAACAGTTGCTTTCCTATTCATTGAAGATACTAATTTTCCATATTTTGTCGTCACATCAGAGTGCGCGGTTCGCAATTGAATTAGATCCTCGCGATGTCTCACCGCAATTACAAGAGGATTTAATAATTTTCTATATAACCGTATTTTCATACGATTTTGGACACCGATTTGTTTGTCTGTAAGTGCTGCTAATTTAGATATTAATTTTCCTATATATTGAACACTTCGGTGTGATGTATTTGGTGGTTTAATATTCGATGGGACATAATGAATTGCTGTTGTTGTGCGAATATACCTAATAAGTGATCGGATATAATCATATACAAAATCAATGTGTTTTTGTTTAGTTAGATCGACATGAATTGGGATATTTGGGATATTTATACTGCGACGCCGATTTGTGATTTTAATAATACTTTCGATTTCTGATTCGGATAAAATAACTGCTTCATTTGGGTCGTTATTTGTGTCCGCCGCATTGATACCTATTATGGTATTAATTGAATCGATGATTTTGTGTTGTGACGAATTGATTATCTGATTGAATAATGGTGTATCAAACGATGGTTTCTCCATTGGTTTAAATACTGGTTCCATCGATGGAGCGAATTCATCGGAATTCGGAATCGCAGAATCACTCACATAAAACGAATCTGTTTCGGATGAAATTGCCAACAACACAACCGATGGTTCGAATTGTTCGTTCGATCGTTCGTTCGTTTGTTCGTTCGTTCGTTCGTTCGTTCGATCGTTCGTTTGATAATTCGTTTGATCGTTCATATGTATCGGCGGAGGTTCAATTATAATATTCGGCTCAAAATCACGTGATATTGTAGATTGGGCACGGTTTGCAATCAATGTATGTTTATTTTTTGGGGTAAATTGTATTGTATCGGGGCGGAATATAGATAATTCAATGAAAGGTTTAAACATATAATTAGTTGTTATTGCACATATTTTTCCACAATTCATATAATATATATACATAAATTCGGTTAAATTGTGGGTAAAATATAATAGTATATAACAAATCGTCCAACTTGCTAATATAAATGGATTGGTTTGTAAATAATTTTGTTGGTAATAATACACCGTCTGTATCTGAAACCAATCATACGTATAATAACAACCAATTAAACTCTATTGCTATAGGAATCAACCGACTAATTCAACCACAGTCTCTGTATGAAATGGGGATTCATTCAAGAACCGATGTATCCGAACCAATTATATTCAAAGAAACAATACGCGATATTGAGCAAATAGTTGCATATACAATTATTGTTGGAAATAGTAACATGTATACAATTCAACATTCGCATAAAATATACGTCATTGATGGTGATAAACAAAAAAATATAATATTGATGAGAATCGGATACGATTATGCCACACATTTAAAGTTTGTATTTGCATTAGAGGATACACTTCTACATAGTCACTCAAATGGGATAATATACTACTGTATGGACGACGAAGATGGGAATGTATCGCTATATTCAATCGATGTAAATGCACCCTATATACCCAATAATTTAACACCACCCAAACAGTGTTACAATACCGACCCACACGGAATGTACTCTCACGCCCATACACTCACAGTTGTTCGAAGTTCCATATTGCCAAGTTAAATACCGACATCGCACGTCGGATTCGATGCGACTGATCCGTAACTTTTACGATGCCATTTGGTGATTCCAAACTGATTAATACCGTTTATGTGGGCGGCAGTGCCATATCCCTTATTTTTTCCTAAATTATAGTACTCATCCAATTTAGGAAACTGTTCACATAATTCATGAATGTACGTATCGCGGGCAACTTTGGCAATAATAGATGCAGCGGATATTGACCCAATAATATTGTCCCCACCAACAATGCATTCATGTGCGACTTCACACATAATCCCCTTCGATTGATCGAAATATGTAAATGGACGGAAATCACTACCATCAACCAACACTACAATATTTATCGGATCGACTCCCGACGAAACCAATTTCTGAAATACGGATCGAATACTTCGGTCCATACATTTAAATGTAGCCTTTCTGATATTAACCGAATCAATTACAGTTGATTCTTCATATGCAATTGAATATTCTAGTGCATGTGTGCAAATATGATCATTCACCTCCCCGATTTTCTTTTCCGACGTGAATCGCTTACTGTCTTTTAGTAAACCATATTTGAATTCTGGTTTGTTTCTGGGAATAACACACGCCGCCGCATAGACTCGTCCAAAAAGTGGTCCACGACCTACTTCATCAACACCGATTTCATAAATATTCGGATCATCTGAATGATGTGGGATCGATTCGGCGATAATGCGACGGGGTTTTTTTGTGACTTGTTGTGATGACATTTTAATTATTTGGTTGTTTTGTTCTATCTAATTGAATAACCAATTCGATATTCAATTTTTTGCGTGTATAGTATAGTAACCAATCAAACGGAATGCCCGACAATAATAAAATTAAAAACAAAATTGTTGTATTTGGATGCGGTATTGTTATACTAATGTTGATCGGGGGGATGATTTATAATATAGGGGGTGTCCGTAGACAGGTAGTCGAGGGGTGGGAACCGTACGACACCGACGCATCTGGTAAAAAATTAAATCATCAGAAATGCACAACATGTCGTCCAAAATATGTCGGAAAACGAGTTGCTAAATGGAAAACCGATGTAGGTGAAACAACTAACTGTCTCATGCCAAATAGTCGTATAAGCGGGGATTATAAATGTGAATCTGGGGAATTCGTTGGTATAGGAACCAAATCGTTTGGGGAGTATGGATCATCTCAACCGTCCGATACTGAAACAGTGACTACAAACAATACAGAATTTAACAACATGTGGGTCAACAAAAAGGCAACAGATGAGGTTATTGATTCGATTACCCCGACAGACAAGCCCGCGACGATATCTGATAAAGTTGTTGGTGCAGACGAAGCGGTTGCGGCGACTCATTTATCGACTGCATCAAGCAAAACAACCGCATCCACCGCTGCACCAGTAGTACCATTGAGATTCTGTTCAAAATGTGGGAATCGGTTACACGGAAGTAAAAAATTCTGCTCATATTGTGGTGCGAGCACAATGATATAATTTGTATTGATAATTTTGAAATGTATTTGATCATATATTTTTAAAATTTTTCGCTGTATAGTGTATATACAAATGACATCAATGCAACCAAAATCGTATAGGCAGTTGATATATGTATCTATGGGGATTCTAATATTACTAGTATTTTCCATATGGATGGTTCGTAAGATGCCCGTTTCTACCAAACAGGTTCGCTTTGGGGGAATAGAGGGATTTGAAGATAGTGAAAAAGAAAAAACCCCACAAGGGATTCCCGCATATCAAATTCCCGCAGGAGATGAATCGTTATATATACTTAAATCACAAATTGTCCCGCCAGTATGTCCAAGATGTCCCAGTGCAGTTCCCACAAAGGCTGTTCCTCCCCCTTGTCCCGCGTGCGAGCGATGTCCGGAACCATCATTCGATTGTAAAAAAGTACCCAATTATCAGTCGGGTGGTAACCTCCCAACACCTATATTAAATGATTTCAGTACATTTGGAATGTAATTTTCATTATTCTAACCAATAAACCGCCATTGATAATATATCATTTTGTGTTTGTTTACTATGGAATTTGAAATCATCTGTTATATCACACATATGTTTGTTTCGAATAGATGATGTCCCTCCAGGGTGACTGTCTATAAAATAAGTTGCATCAATTACTAAATTCCCGAGAAGAAGAAATATCATACCTTCTTCTCGAGTCGAGATATTTTCCAAATCACACAACTGTATCGATGGTAGAGTGTGGGTTGATTTTATTCTAGATATATATGTGCCCATTTTGGTTTAATGAATAATGATATCAGTTGGACAAATAGTATATATCAATTTTTTCATAATAAAAAAATGATATAATCCACATATCAAACACGGCCTTCTCCAATACCGCGGTCATTTTTATTTGTTTATTTGTTTATTTGTTTATTTGTTTATTTTATTTTTCCCCAATACAATAATCTCCTTACACACATTCATCTCCCCACCTTGGTTGAGATACAAAGCTATCGTCGAATGTAATTGTTCCAAATCCCACCTCATCATCGGACAAATTATCGTCTTCCACCTTTGGTATAGGGGAAACTGGCTCATTATTCGTGTTCATCCATACAGGCATCGCAGTATCGTCGAATTCAGTCGTGTTGGCATCTGTCGCAACAGAATCGAATAATTCATCGAGATTTACTCGATATCCATTCAAATTATCACAGGTATTGATGTCGACACACCTCTGACGAATCAACTTTGGTGGAGATAATATTGGTGTGGTAGTTAATATCGGAGTCGAGACGTTGTCAATCACAATGTACGGAGCAACTGATTTACCATTGTAATCGCCTATACTAGGACGACCTTTCTTATCGCGATTATCGATAATGCGTCCAGAACCATTAATATTGTGGTTAAGGACACACTTCCAGTACGAGCGGTCCAAATAATAAACACTGACGTTATCGCCGCGGACGAGTTTACCCTGAATCTCCGCAGAAACCTCTGTATCGGGCCAAGAAGCAAAGTGGACGTATGCGGAACAATACGGTTTATCGTGTCGATCTTTCTTGGATACAAAGTCGACTCTTGAAATCGTATCATTACCAAGCACGTTTGAAAATGCAGTCCGAATCACCTCTTCGGTAGTATCCTCGTCAGTACGAGGGATGAAGATACCGTTGGTTCGAAGATCCGATGGCTCGCTCATCTTGTTCTGAGTGAATTTCCAGTACGACCCGGTGTTGTTGTACTGGATCTGGACTGACTCTCCTCCGAGAATCTGTTCCTCCATCTGTCTGGACGTATACGTCAAGGGCCAACTTTTGATATGGACAAAGAACGTCTTGTATGACTTCCCGTTCTTATCCTTCTTGATGACGGTGTCGCATCGGAGGACGGCATCACCATCAAGGTAATCGTCAATGACACGCTTAAGTTCGGATGAACTAGTCTTGATAGTCGCACGGGCGAGGTATAGCCCAGTAATCTTGGTAGTAGTAGTAGAATTCATAATTATTTTTAAAGTTGTTATTTATACTTTTTGATTTGTTTGTTAATATCGAGTATATGAAAAAAAAGTAATCAATTTCTTAATACAATTCGGTTTTTTTTGAAAAAATGAACCGACGAACGAATGATTCGACGAACGAATGATTCGACGAACGAATGAACCGACGAACGAATGAACCGACGAACGAATGAACCGACGAATCAATCGAACGACTAAAAGAATATAATGACAATATTCGGAAATATTGTAATCACACTGGATTAAACAAATGTATGCAAATACAACGACAAACGAATCTTGGACAGAGAAATATAGACCAAAATCATTTGACGATATTGTATTGCACGACCATACGGCAGACATGTTTTCTAATATATTACATAGTCGGATGATACCAAATTTGATGTTGTATGGCCCTCCTGGTACAGGAAAGACTACTGCGATTTTAAATTTGAAACAAAAATTATACAATTATAGTGAATGTCGCGAATTAACCATACATTTTAATGCATCGGATGACAGAGGGATTGATGTTGTTCGAACCCAAATATCTAGATTTGTAAAAAGCAATACAATATTCTACAAGGGGTGTAAATTAGTTATTTTAGATGAAGTTGATTACATGACAAACATTGCTCAGAATGAACTTGTTTCGGTAATTGAAGAATATGCCGCGTCAAATATAGCGTTCATACTCATGTGCAATTATTATACTAGAATAGACCCTAATTTAGCGAGTCATTTTATAAAAGTACCATTCTATACCCTCAACGTCGAATCAACTGGAAAAATAATTGAAAATGTGTGTATAAACGAAAATATTAAATTTAATGCTGAAAATATACCAAATTTATTGAGTTTCTATCACGGAGATATTCGTTCCATCATGAACTATATACAATTAAATAATACAACTGAAATCATAAATATTACGACTATAAAACGGATACATTCATTAATTGTGGATACAAGTTATAATAAATCGGACGACACTATATTTTACAACCTATTACAATTTTGTGCGGAATATAATATTTCGTTTATGGAACTTATATATATCCATTTGCGATATATGATTTTAATACGCGATGATTTTTTATACGAAAATATGGAACAATTGAAAAACATTTTGATAAATATGGAAGGAATATCAGACCAAACTAGAATTGGGTTTTACATATCAATTGTTCGGTGTGCGAATGAACGTATGCCCATACACGCGATCGACAGTACAAACGAACACGCGATCGACCGTACAACCGACCGTATGCCCATACACGCGATCGACAGTACAAACGAACACGCGATCGACAGTACAAACGAACACGCGATCGACAGTACAAACGAACACGCGATCGACAGTACAAACGAACACGCAATCGACGAATCTCGTATTACAACAAAGCTTTCTTTTTCTATAAAATTCAAACCAACAACATTGGATGTAATGAAACTGGATAGTAATGTCGAAACATTAGTAAACGACTTATCGCATATGGTTAAGTTGAATTGTATTCAAAATAATATTTTGATTAGATGCCCTCGTGGGAGAGGAAAATCGTCTATCCTATCATATATTCAAAATGAATCAACAAACAATGATATTCGGTGTATGAAACTAGACGCAAGATACAATTCGAATACAAATGGGATTATATCAAGTTTGTTACAATTTGCCAAGGCATCGACTACCAAATCCAAAATTGTTGCAATCGACAATTTTGATTGTGTGGACATTGAATTACAACGCCATATTTCTAGTTGTATGGATTCATATCCATCAATTCGATTCATATTAACAACAACAACGATCCATACAGTACTGGAAACAGTTGTTAGTAAAGCCCATTATGTAGAAATACAAAAATACACCCAAGATGAAATGATTGCTATTGTGCGCAATATACTCACGTCGATTTCACTGGAATTCAACACTAAATCACATATAACCGATACACACATCGAACAATTTATCAAACTGTCGAAATTCGATATAAGAACCATTATGTCACGACTTGAATGCTTATATTTAATTCGATATGGGGAAGAAATTAAACCAACTGATATATATTCTATGTATTCAATAGACGAACAACTTGGGTTAATAACATTATTCAAACATGTGGCAGACGGAAATGTCAAATTGGCAAACAAAGAATTTGGATTAATGTTGGGCCGAGGAAAATCAAACTCCGATGTACTATTCATGTTAGTGTCGTATATAGAAACGATCGACGTTATAACCATAGATTCGATATCAAGGACTCGGCTAATATCGATAATTGGGAATTATATAATAATTTTGCATAATTTAGATGATTGTGACTTGTTTTTATCATTCATGATTAATGATTTTTGTAAAGTATTTGATAATGTATAACGCGATTCCCAATAATCGATCACACATTGGTTTTTATTCTAATACGATTTACTATATTTCTCATATATGACCACAAATGAAAAAGTATATAATCTATAATAAGAACGTAAATAATTATACTTGATAATTCCAAAATAAATTGAATTAATCGTGTGTTACTATATTGATTATTTAAATCAACCAATCCATAATATATGTATACCAATATCGACACTGTATATATGACGTAAACCACAAATTTCCACCGATTATTTTGGTCAATAACTTGTGATTCGTATACTGTACGGCGTTCATTTGTTTCCACCTCTCCCCGTTTTATATCAACTTGATTGGTTAATTTTTTGGTAGATTTCTTAATTCTATTATTTGTATCATCCAATTCATAATAATGATCGATTGATTGATCCATTGCAACAAGATTACTTGAAATATCGCGCAATTTATTGTACACTATACCACTAATATCAACAACAAATGAATTGAAATCCCTATCAATAATTTCTTGTGCATCGTTTGACGGTGTTGGTGAATTGGCCGATGGTTCTATTTCCCACCAAGCAAGCATAGTAGCATTTTCTGCATCTGGGTTTTTACTTGTATGCCGATTTGCAAATGGTTCTTGTTGTCCCGACCGAACCAACCCCATCATCATATTATAATTATCCCGTTTTTGTTCACTCATCATATGACCTATTTGTTTGGAATGGGTAAATTGAGTAGACATCATATTCGATCGGTGTTTATTATTATTTTCTAATAGTGAGGCCTTTGAACTACTGTCTAACTCCGTATAAGCGGCATTTTGTTTGTCAATAACACCATTCAATTCTGTTGTCAGACGTTTATTCTCGGCCTCGGCAGAACGTCTCTTCTCTTGTTCTACTCTTAATTTTTCGTCGGAAAGTCGTTGTTTCGCTGCATCGGCCGCCAGGCGATTGGCATATAATAACTGCATTTTCTGAGCCTCTATCTCCCGTCGCGTCGCTTCATCTGCGGCTTCTTGTATCGATGCTATAGATCGACGCTTCTTCTTCTTACCAAATCCAAATAACCCCTCCCTAACAGCTGGACGAATTCCAACCACGGACAAAATTTTATTTATATACATAATGGTATAATACTATGCAACTACAATATAGTATTATAAAATTGTCCGTATGACTAATAGTTCACACATTCCGCACAATCAGAATGGAATATATGAGGTGTTACTGGTGTCTGTGGTAATTTAAGTGATACCGTATCTATAATAACCGGTCGCGATCTAACTCCTAAGCTCGTATATTGCGATAAATTATTATAATCCACAAATCCCTCTTCGTTCACTCTGCATTTTTTTGTAGCCGAATCGTAATTCTGTCCTTCGCCACAACACTCTTCGTTACGACATCCGCCAGCCCCTAAAGAACTCGAATTAGTAGAACCCGTAATAGACCCGATTTGGGTTCCAAACATCTTTCCCATTTGCGCTTTGTCGTATTGATACACCGTTTGCTCTTGGTTGTTTGGATTGAATGACCACGCATACGAATCATAATCCATGTTATCTCGCGACATTATATCGATTATTTGGTATATGAGTACAATACCACTAATGACCGATATACCACCTATAATTGCAGCAAATACATCAGTACTGATAAAACCTATATTTCTCACGGTCAGGACAATAATAATACAAACAATACTAATTATGAATGTCGTTATAACTCGACTATGTTCATAGTATCGCTTCGCCTGGTACGTATCAAATTGAGCACCCCTCAACGTATTGAATCGTTTTTCTTGTAGATCATCATTCCTTTGTTTTCTGTCATTTACATGACTATCGATCGTATCGACCGTAACCCCATATGCAGATAAACTGTCTATCACCGCACTATTACTATCGACCGCGGCCGAATATTTTACACTATTCACCCCATTATTATTCGACGTTACAATTGCATCGGCAGATAAGTCGGCCGGTGTTGTTGTTATGGTTGCCATTACATTAACGATTGATTTTTATTTATAGTGGTTGGGGGTTCTCACGAATAATCCGTTCATTTTCTAGAATCGCTTCATATAATTTCAATCCTTTTATAAAATTTCTCTCGCAATCATTATGCATTTTCATAATAATATCCCTAGTTTGCTTCATGATAATATCCAACTCTGGAATAAGCATTGTTTCAATTCTAATAGTAGGTTTACCGTCGGCCCCATTTGTAAACAATTTGTTATCTATAATACCCAATAACTGAATAACCGAATCGGTATACTCAAGTTCTGATTTTTTCAAATGATTCGCATACTCGGATATAAATTGTATTTGTCCGTTGTCTTTCCGAAATTTACCATCTTCGTCGAATAAGGTATTTCCAAATTCCTCTGTCGATTTACATAACCTCTTAAAGTCATCAATTGTATGCGATGCAAAATTATTTAGTCTAATATTTGCGAATGTTGTATTATCGGATGGAATTTTATTATTTAAATCAATACCCTTTTTATGTAAATAGTTTAATTCTGGCGTAAGAGATGCATAAGACGACATAAATGTGTTGAAATAGTTATTTTCATTATTAAAATCTGTACCAGTTTCTCCAGTTTTGGAATCGAAATTTCCGGGAAATAAAAGTCCAAGAACATTTGGGAGGTACTTTGCCTTGAAAATTCTACTATCAGATGATTCATATATGGCCGAGTCACCCTTCTTTAGTGTGTCGATCGTATTACAAGATATTGTACTGTTCATTGTTTTGTCGAAATCTGGATGAAATTTCTGTAATATACCAATCTTCATCGTACACATGTTCTGTGGATTTGGGATGACTTCAACTATTTTTGGTATAATTCCCCTGTCGGTCGGTGGATTGATTGTCGCGGGAGAAAGTTTTGGAACAATTTTTATATCGGAATTGTTTATTTCGGTTCCAGTTGTTATTAGAAGTGGGTCGATTGTGGTTTTAATCGCTGCATATATGTGGAATATTTTTACTGCCCGTTCGGCAGTCTCTATACACTGAAGATCCTGTATATCCTTATTTTTGCTGTGGGGTGGTATATAATAATTTACTATACCCAATTTTTCTAGTACCACGGTGCCCATTGATTCTTTCAACTCCGACGCAATCAATAGAACCATTTTGTCACATACATCCCTGTCCAACATACTAACCAGTTCCTTAAACGATGTAGTTGTCATATAATCATATAGAATTTCGTTTATCCTATCTATAAGCTTATCCTGTTGTTTTGCACTACTATAATTACTACTATTGTCAGAAGATTGTGTCGCTCCCATTAGGTTAATTGTTTGTTATATCAAAATGAGAAAAACTTTATTATTACATACCGATATTACATATAATTTTATCCGAACAATATCAATTCCTAAAAAATTGATTTAAACATATTTTTGGGGTTGAATTGTACCCAAACTAATATTTATAAATTAAAACAAAGTTATTAATGCTCCAACAAACATCTTATCGATCTGATTTGGTGGAGACAAATTCAACAAGGCGGTCCAGTACGACCAAATCGAATGGTCGAGAAACACCTAAAAAATCCCGCAGTAATTCCGGGGAATACAGTATAAAGTGTAAACAAGAATTGTGGAATAGATTTGAAGTTGAGATTGGTACAAGTCAACCAAAACTGGAGTGTTTATATGAAAACTCTATCGCAGATGGATTTTGTGCCTTGTGTGGAGATATTCTTGTGGTAAATGAAGATAAGTTTCAATGTTGTGCGAATACAAAGTGTGGTATTGTTTATAAAAATTCAACAAATGATACTGCCGAATGGAAATATAGCGGAGAAAATGGAACAGATAATTCGCGGTGCGGAATGCCCGTAAATCCCCTTTTAGTCGAATCTTCTTATGGGTGTAGTGTTATAAATAATGGGTCATCTACTTACGAAATGAGAAAACTCAAAAAATATACAGATTGGCAGTCAATGCCGTATAAAGAAAAAACTCTTTACGATGATTTTAAATATATTACTACCCGATCTGAACTATCGGGAATTCCAAAAATAATAATAAACGATGCAATGCGATATTATACAACATTATCTGAAAATACAACATTTAGGGGGCTTAACCGCGACGGTATAATCGCTGCATCGATTTATATATCGTGTAGGATTAACGGTGTACCAAGAAGCCCAAAAGAGATTGCCCAGATTTTCGCAATTGATATATCAATTGCAACCAAAGGATGTAAAACTGCCGTTTCGGTGATTCGTGAATTAGAAAATACAGATGATACAATTAGAAAAATGGCATTTTCGAATATAACCCCGCTGGTATTTATTGATAGATACTGTAGCATGTTGGATATGCCACAAGACCTAACCAAATTATGTACATTTATATGTGTTATTATTGAGAAAAGAAATCTAATACCCGAAAACACTCCGCACGCAATTGCTGGTGGAGTATTATATTATGTATCATTTAAATGTCACCTAAATAAATCAAAAACTGACATATCTAAAATTATAGATATTAGTGAGGTTACTATTGCAAAATGCTTTAAGAAGTTAATTGAATGTGACCATAATCTAATCCCTGAAGTGATTCGCGCGAAATATGGTGTTGTGGATGAAATATCTGTATAATAAATAGACGCACAACATAACATCAATATGTATAAAATATAAGATTTTAATCAAACTATTAATTATAAAATGACTGATAGGAATGAACAGACTACTCCATCGGTTGTGTTCATTATCCCTTATAGGGATCGAGATTGTCATAAACATTTTTTCACTCAATACATGACTGACCATATTTTGAAAAATGTTTCTTATTCATATAAAATATTTTTTGCACATCAAGTGGATTCACGGAAGTTTAATCGTGGGGCAATGAAAAATATTGGGTTCATACATACTAAACGACTGTACCCCGATACATACAAAGATATTACATTCGTGTTCAATGATGTAGACACCATTCCACATAAAGCTGATATATTAGATTATCCGACAAAAAATGGTATAGTCAAACATTTCTATGGATTTGAATTTGCTCTTGGTGGGATTTTTTCAATTACAGGGTCCGATTTTGAAAAAACAAATGGGTTTCCTAATTATTGGGGATGGGGTTTGGAAGATACAGCAATGAACGAACGTGTATTGTCATCAAATTTAATAATCGACCGAACATCATCATTTTATCATGTAAATGATCCCAATATAATTCAATTGTCACACGGGCATACACGCAACGTTTCTCAACCCGAAATTAATCGGTATCATACACGACAATTTTGGCTACAAGACGGTATAAATTCAATTCGTAATATAGTTATTGAACCTCCGCAACAAACGATTGAAACGCAACAAACGATTGAAACGCAACAAACGCAACAAACGATTGAAACGCAACAAACGATTGAAACGCAACAAACGATTGAAACTGTCAATATAACGTATTTCGATGCAACTACAACAGATAATGTTAGTATGGATATACATGATTTGACAAAGAGTAACGCGAACAAATTAACCCCTAAATTTAGAATCCGCCCACAAGGGAAATTTAAAATGATTCGTCGTCGCTAATAATACTAAAAAATTGATTTATATATATATCTAAGTGTTATGTAATATAACACAAACATGTCACTTCCAATTCCCTCACTAGAACTAGATGATGAATATATATCAGACAATGATGTCGATGCTACAAATGATATTGTCGATATAAATAATGGCGATAAAGAAATCGATGATGAAGACGGAAATATTTCCGATAATGATTCTGGTATTTCCGACACAGAATCCGAAACAGATGAGCTACCGAATATGAACAATGGATCGTTTGATATGGTAGATAACGATTCGGATGATGATATGACAGATTATACAATTACCGATTATGAGACCCATACAGATAATATTAGCCAAACTTTGCTATCCGATTATCACCATGAATCGGCTGTTCATAATAACGTAGAGATTGCCGCTTTATGTAAAATTATTCGAAATGATCAGGGTATAATCATAGATGAATTCCATAAAACATTTCCCGTTTTATCGAAATTTGAAAAAGCCCGTATTATTGGAATGAGAATAAAACAACTGAATTCTGGTGCCGATCCATTCATAAATCTTCCCCCCAATACATCCGATAGTGAAATTATCGCATTGGCAGAAATAAATGCGAAGAAACTACCATTTATAGTGAGACGACCAATGCCCAACGGCGGATCTGAATATTGGAAATTATCAGATTTGGAAATGGTATAATTATATACATCGACAGACAATTTGGTGTCAATAATGATTCGATATTTTTTATTTTGAATCATTATCGCAATATAAGATTGTCATAAAAATTGATTTAATATCTTTACGATAGTAATGTACTAACATAACAAACAAACAAACAAACAAACACTTATAAACAAAATGGATCTAAGCCAACGCAAATTAACTAGAAAAGAATGGGACGGAACTGAATTACCAGTTAATGACAACGAAGAACGAATTCTGAAAATGATTATTAGAGGATGGACAGAGACCAATGTATGCTCGGCCCGGTCACAATCATTATTTGACTATCTCAAGATCCCTCGCATCGATGGGATTGATGAATATATATATTCCCGATATATTGAATCATTTGTTAAAAGTATTGCAAAGAAGAACGACAAAATGTCGACCGCGACATATAATTTACAATCCGATACTAAAAAGACCAAATCCAATGCGCCGACATATAAACCGAATACGCGCGATATTATTCGATTGGATCGTTCTTCTACAAACTTGGATTCAGTTAAATCTAATATTTTCGAATTCGTTACATTGGATATTCTCAAGAAGCTTATCCGATATGAGGCCAAGGATGATACGAACAAAGTGGCCTTGTACTGGTATACATTGAATCGGTTGATCCAATATAGAATCCCCAATTTCAATACGTCGGTTCGTCATATTATAATTAATAATTTGGAGCGCATTGAGTCGGGTATTAGTGTTCGGTATATTCTTAAAAATGCAGATAAATTAATGGATAGGAATGAGTTGGTTGAAAAATATCGAGATGAAGAATTATACGATCACCAGAAAAGTATTTACAATATATTCAAACAATCGACCAATAGACAACCCAAACTGGTATTGTACACCGCCCCAACGGCTACGGGTAAAACAATGACGCCACTGGGCCTATCCGAATCATATAAGATTATTTTCGTCTGTGCGGCAAGACATGTTGGTCTAGCCCTGGCCAAGTCGGCTATATCGGTTCGCAAAAAGATTGCGTTTGCGTTTGGTGCATCTTGTGCGGAAGATATTCGTCTTCACTACCACGCAGCAACGGAATTCACTCGAGATAGAAGAAGTGGTGGAATTCGGAAAGTGGATAATACCGTGGGAGATAAAGTCGAGATTATGATTTGCGATTTGAAATCGTATATCCCTGCAATGTTGTATATGTTGGCATTCAACGATGCATCTAATATTATATTATTCTGGGACGAGCCAACTATTTCCCTCGATTACGATACACACGATTGTCACGATACGATTGCAAAGAATTGGTCCGAGAATGTCATTCCGAATGTCGTATTGTCATCAGCAACACTTCCATCAGAAGATATGATTCGCCCAGTCATTGATGACTTTAGCAACAGATTCGATAATGCTATTGTACAGTCCATAGTTAGTCACGATTGTCGTAAAACAATTCCTCTTATAACCCGCGAAGGGTATGTTGGGATGCCACATAACTTGGCCAATACAGTAGAGGAATTGCACGAGATAATGGACAGATGTTTGGTCGATACAACCACATTGAGACATCTCGACCTGATTGAATGTGTTGAATTCATTGGACTGGTACACGATCATAAATCGGATTATATTGGATTGCGAAACGAGGATACACGAAACCATCGTTATCATATGAACAACTGGTTCGACGAACCATCGACAGTAGATGGGAATGGAATAAAGCGATATTACCTGACACTGTTGAAATTGGTAGATGAAATTACATGGCCAGCGCTGAATGAGAAATTGTCGAAAAACAGAAGGAAACGAATTCAATCGAATGTTCATATTGTTACTTCCGACGCTCATACATTGACCGATGGACCGACTATTTATATAGCCGAGGATATTGAGCGCATCGGGAAATTCATTATATCCCAATCGAAAATTCCCTCGAAATTAATGGACTCGCTGATGGAGAATATTGTCCACAATAACAAGGTGAATCAGAAATTGGCAGTTGTTGAAAAAAGTCTAGAAGATAAGTTGGCTGCAGCGGAAGGAGGTGTTAGTGCAGGGGGAGAGTTTAACAAAAGTGGTGGGAAGAATAAGACCAAACAAGATAATAAATTGGCGAGTGATGGGAGAGATGATGATGTTAGAAAAATGATGAAGACAATAAAGGAATTGGAAAAACTTGTTCGAGTAATTCAATTAGAAGATGAATTTGTTCCAAATACAAATATGCATATAAAAAAATGGGCAAATAATATAATTAGTAAAAAAAATGATTCGCCCGCACTACCTTTCTCGTGCGATATTTCGAGCGATATTGTGGAGCGAATAATGCTCATTAGTGAAGTATCGGATATTTGGAAACTTCTACTTCTCTGTGGTATTGGTGTATTCACCGAACACACTAATATCAAATATACAGAAATTATGAAACATTTGGCCGACGAAAAGAAACTATTCATGATTATTGGTAGTCCAGACTTTATTTACGGAACAAATTACCAGTTCTCGCACGGATACATCGGTGCGGATATGGAAGATATGACGCAGCAGAAAATAACTCAGACATTGGGTCGTGTAGGTCGAATGAATGTGACATCTACATATAGTGTACGATTTCGCAGTGACGAACTTATTAAACGGTTCTTTACCCGCGATATGAATCCAATTGAAAAAAATAATATGAATCGCCTATTTATCCGTACAGAAAATGAAGATACTTCTCCAGCATCGGAAATCGAATTGAACGAATGAACCGACGAATGAACCGACGAATGAACCGACGAATGAACCGACGAATGATCCGATCGAATGATCCGACGAATGAATGAAATATTTTATATTTTTTACATGTTTTCAATATCCACAGAGACGTACACATATCGAAAAAAATATTATAATATATACCTCCCAATTGGTTAATTTTTTATTCTATATAATCCCACTACTCAGTAATCATTCTCGGAGTAATATTCATTGCCATTAGTTCTTGGAACATTAATTTGCAGGCATACGGAATCTCTACATATGCAAAATCTGTCTTGTTGTCGCACATATTACATACGTGAATATTGAACTGTTTATTGTATGGGGAAATCATTCCACATTTGTTACAGGAGTGAACTCGGAATGCATCGGACGAATCATATAATCGTTCCCTACAGAATCGGGCTGCTCCGTGACTAGCAATACAATCACGCTCCATTTCTCCAATTCGAAGACCACCATCGCGAGATCGTCCTTCGGCAGGCTGGCGTGTCATATTAACCATCGGCCCAACACTTCGACTATGGTTTTTGTCTTCCACCATATGCTTTAATCGTTGGTAATACACTGGCCCAATAAACACAGAACATTCCAATTGCTCCCCCGTCATTCCATTGTACATTAGTTCATTTCCGTTCGACTCGTATCCAATATCAACCAATTTCTTCCTAATATTATCAACAGTAAGATCTCCAAACGGAGTACCATCTCCAAACATTCCCAACTCGATGAGGACCTTTCCAAGAATTGTTTCTTTAAGTTGGGCAATGGTCATTCTACTCGGAATTGCGTGAGGATTGATAATCAGGTCTGGACGAATACCTGATTGGGTAAACGGCATATCCGACTCAGGGATAACATTACCAGCAGTTCCTTTTTGTCCATGACGCGAACTGAACTTATCACCAATTGACACGCGACGCAAATCTCTTATCTTCATTTTACAGAACTTGTATCCATCCCCATTTCTTCCAACCAAAACTTTGTCAACGTGACAGTTATCACCCGACCGAAATATAATACTCTCGTCTCGGTATTTGATAATCTTTCGGTGATCGTTCCTGTTCTCTTTAATCGTCGACACCTTAGCCATTATAACATCCCCCTTGTCTAATTTTGTATTTTCCGGAATAATTCCATTTGCACCAATCTTATCGTAATTTCCAAATTTAATACCCTGAGTTCTCGATTTATCGGGTTTTCCCCGAATCTCTTCCTCGCCGTGGGTATTACTATCTTCATCGCGCTCCGTATGAATAACTGTTGTCTGGAATAAACCCCTGTCGATAGCACCTTGGTTTATAATCATACTATCCTCCTGGTTATACCCAGTATACGTCATTATAGCAACATTTATCATTGCGCCACACGGCATCTTATGAAGTTGGAGGGTCGACGATAGTCGAGTATCGACAATGGGGCGCGATGGGTATGACATTATGTACGCGGTCTTATCCATTCTTACACCGTGTTCTGTCGAATACGTACCCATCGCTTGTTTTCCCATTGCACATTGATACGTATTTCTGGGTGACTGATTATGATCTGGGAAGGGAATGCACGATGCAAGCACGCCAAACATAGTCGACGGATGTATTTCTGCGTGAGTATATTTTACACCAGGGGCGTGTTGTGTATTTGTAGAAACTAATATCATTGCATTACTCTGTTCGGCAATATCCACATATTCAATAATACTATGCCCCCACGTGATATTCGTCAGTAATTCATCCCACGAGGAGATTGAATCATAAGTGAAATCGGTATTTGGATCATCGTTCATCTCGTCGATTACCAACCGATTTGTCTCAGTATTCATTATAAATAGTGGTCGAACAACTCGCCCCCCATCATTACACACATTTACAATCTGTGTATCTGTATCAATTATAACTGATGTGTATATATTAATCATCCCGGACATTTTCCATTTCTTAATCGTGTCGTATGTTTCCATCGGATGGTCGGTTGTTCCAATAATATCTCCGTTACATATGACCGAATAATTTGTATGGATTTTACTTGTAGCGATTGATTGAAACCCCGATGTAAATTGGATTGGATCTATAATTTGCGATAATTTATCGTATAATACTCTCGAATTTGATGATATTGTAATCACCGACATTGATGCGATATTCTTTACAACCCCAACAGAAGCCCCCTCTGGGGATTCGGTTGGACACATACTTCCCCATATGGTCGGATGAAGTTTGCGAGGCGCAATCAACTTTCCACTTTTATCAATCGGAGTATTGACTCTTCTCATATGAGACAACATCGACAAGTGATTCAATCTATTCAACACTTGAGCGACACCCACTTTATCATTCCCATTTCTGGTACCAAAATCACCAGTCGACAATGCACGCCGAATTCCATTTTCGATTGTACTGGGCTTAATAATTTTATAAATATTCGTACTATTGATAATTGTATTATAAGAATCAGTAGACTTCCACGAACCATTATTTATTTCGTATACAATATGTTTTTGCATATCCCTGGTCATTTTGTTATAATAATTTCGGAACAAATTATTCATCAACACACCTGTTGTATCGATACGTTTATTCAAATACGAATCTCTATCGTCATATGTATCGTGCCCGAGTCGTACACGAATTACACGACGCACCATATGTCCGATAAAACATAATTTATTGGGTGTATTTTCACAATGCGGTAATACCTCGTTTTCTAAAACACCTTCTGTAAATTTTAATCGTTTCGATGCATTCTCTTTCAATATAACGTCAGTAACAACTTGGTCCATAGGAGATTTTTTTGCAGTGTACATTGCATATTTTGCAATATAATCAATCGCATCCTCTTGAGTGATTGTATTGGATGCATCGACAATTGAAGCCCGCAATGAGTGAAGAATATCGACGTTTGATTTGTCGGTTGTTTGAATAATAAATTCGCATATATCACGGTCACTTTCAACACCGTATGCTCTAAACAATATAAATAATGGGATTGGCTGGCGGATGCGTGCTAGTTGGGTATACATCGGATTACCAAATCCATTATCCAACTTTGAAATCATTATACCAAATTGGCGCGGAGATATGCATTTTGTTTGGGGAACAGATTTAATATCGATGCTGTGTGAATATTTAGATACCGATTTGGATATATTAAAACATAGTGCTTTATTTTCAATCATTCGCTCTTGGGCTATACACACTTTTTCCGAACCATTGATAATAAAATATCCACCAGGATCCATCGGGCATTCTTTTGGTTGGCCTGGTAAGAATGTATGGTTTAGATCGGATAGTATACACCGAGACGACTTTATCATTACAGGTATTTTTCCAATCGAAACATTATTCAGAGTATTTGCAAACGTATCACTCGTACCAGCAACATGATACAATATTTCAATGTCAACTGTTGCGAGTGAATCATATGTGAAATTTCTTGACCGCGCATTATATGGAGTCATTGTTTTGCGAACCCCATTATTCTCATGTATGGTCGGACTGTTTAACACTAGGTTTTTAATATTAATTTCCACTTCCAGATTATACTCGCGGGTGTCTGGGTTGTAATCGTTTTCTGAGCGAATGCATATAGGATTAAACATTTCAATCGTATGTTGTAACTGAGAATCAACGAAATTATCATATGATTCTTGTTGATGACGAACCAATTTACCATTGATGTCCGGGTTATAATAAGATTTTAGAATTTTCCATATATGCTCCTTTGTATCGGTAGATTTTGTATCGGTAGCATTTGTATCGGTAGATTTTGTTAGAGATGTATTCATTTTTGAGTTATATAGTGATAATACTATGTATTACCAATAGTTTCAATTTTTGGTCTTAGATCATTTTGTACAAAATTGTAATATTCCGAATATATTAATCTTGTGTGTATAACAATGACAGATGATGGTGGTAACAAACGAACTATTTTCGTTGAACCGCGATTCCTTGCTGTAGGGGATGGTAAGAAAGAAAAAAAGGGTCGGAATATAACAATGAAAGATCGGGGTGGTAATATACATAAAAAGAATAGAACAGGTGGTATGTCAGAGTCCTCCGCAGCGGATCGAGAGGCACGCATAGCAGATCGACGAGCAAGACGAATGGCTGTTCGCAAACACATTACAAATCGTCACCGTTCACAATCTGGCGTTCGATGGGCAGGGAAAGTGAATTCGTTGTCAGAACAAGATATTCACGTCGAACCAATGACTGAATTAGAACAATCAATTCGATTTATTAATGAACGAAAATCAAAACCAATGCGTGATATTTCAAAAAACACAAGAACTTCTCACAAAACACAGAAACGACCAATGACGTCGATTGACCATACTGGTATACAAACTGATTTACCAGAAAGTCTTATTGTTTCATCGCGTGATTTTGCTGATCCGATTATAAATAGTCCAATTAATATTCAAAAGTCGCGCGAACCACAATATGGTTGTTTAAAAAATGGTAGAAAACCAACATATAGGGATTGGGTAAAAACTAGAAAGAATAATGGATCCGAAAATGAAGTTGTATCATCAAATTTTACCAAGTCGAACGAATGTACTGATGTGCCGATGAATCAACCGATGAATCAACCGATTAATGTGCCGATGAATCAACCGATTAATGTGCCGATGAATCAACCGATGAATCAACCGATGAATCAACCGATTAATGTGCCGACGACTATAATAACACCACCGTACGAACCAACGGTCGAACCAACGGTCGAACCAACGATCGAACCACCGTACAAACCAACGGTCGAACCAACGGTCGAACCAACGGTCGAACCGACGATTGGGGGAGATATTAGAAAACAATCCAATAAAATGAAACGAGTAGTTCGGAATACCACGTCGAAAATAAAATCAACATATGGAAAATTAGGTGATGGCAAAATTGGTGTTGTTATACGAAATCGGTCGACAAGAAAGATGATTTGTAATGAAAAAACTGCATTAAAGAAAGTTAGTATTGGAGACATTAAGGCATATCTTCGTAAACACAACCTCATAAAATATGGTAGCCAAGCACCAAACAATGTACTCAGAGAAATATACGAACAATCAATATTATCGGGCGATATAATTAATAAATCATCAGATAATCTAGTTCATAATTTTATGAGTTAACCATCGAATAACAACATTATTATTGTTATTCGAATATACTTAAAAATTGATTGTATCGTGTAATTTTAGTAAAATGGTATAAACCTAATATATTAGTAATGCAAGGTATGTCTATTTCAAATGAACGCCCACAACCATCCAGAATTATTGGAATCCAATTCGGAGTAATGTCACCAGAAGAAATTCGACGTGGATCGGTGGTTGAAATTACAACAAAAGATACATATATGAATAATAAACCTGTAGCAGGAGGATTATTCGACCCCCGTATGGGTGTGATTGAAAGTGGATCCGTTTGTCCGACAGACGGACACACATATATGAATACGCCTGGATATTTTGGACATATTGAACTGGCTAAACCCGTGTTCTATATAAGTCATATCAGTACAATTATCAAACTACTCAGATGTGTATGTTATAAATGTGGGAAACTTCTTACAAGCAAAAATGACAAAGCCCATCTCGCAAAGATGACCAAGTACGATAGATGGAATCAATTGTTCCCCATTGCAGCTAAATCGTCCAGATGTGGTGACGATATCCACGATGGATGTGGATGCAAACAACCGACAAAAATTTCGAAAACTGGAATGGCTACGATAGTGGCTGAATGGGTTGGGATCGATTCTGACTCAGGAGAAAATATTAGTATCGAATTGACCCCCGAACACACATATCAGATTCTTAGACGTATTTCCGACCAAGATGTCGAGTTTATGGGATTCAGTTCGAATTGGTCTCGTCCAGAGTGGATGATATGCCAAGTAATGGTTGTTCCGCCCCCTGCAATGAGACCATCGGTTAAACAAGGTACGGGACAACGTAGTGAAGACGATTTGACACATATTTTGGTAGATATTATTAAAACAAATAACACAATTAAGGAAAAAATTTCACAAAATTCAAATGATAAGATTATTGCCGGGTGGGTGAGCGTATTACAATATTATGTCGCGACAATTGTGGATAATAATATTTCGGGTGTCGCGCAGGCATCACAAAGATCTGGGCGTGCAATGAAATCGATTAAAGAACGGCTAAATGGGAAAATGGGTCGGGTTAGAGGAAACCTGATGGGAAAGAGAGTAGACTTTAGTTCTCGATCGGTTATTACCCCTGACCCAAATTTATCTATTCGAGAATTGGGTGTACCGATGAAAATTGCAAAGAATTTGACAAAACCAATCAAAGTGAATGATCGTAATATCAAAATGTTGCGAAAAATGATCACAAATGGTCCCGATGTATACCCAGGAGCCAAAGTATTGGAACGTAAGAGTGGCGAGAATATATCCCTTCGCCATGTCGATAGAGCATCATTACAAATTAATAATGGCGATACAGTTCATCGTCATATGCTAGACGGTGACACTGTTTTATTCAATCGTCAACCAACATTGCACAGAATGTCAATGATGGGACACATTGCAAAGATCATGTATACAGGCGATACATTCCGTATGAATGTTGCCGACACGAAACCATACAATGCCGATTTTGATGGTGATGAGATGAATATGCATTTACCACAAGACGATGAGGCTGAAATGGAATTGAAATATTTGGCGGCAGTTCCGTATCAGATTGTTAGTCCTGCGAATAATAAACCGATTGTGGGTATTTTCCAAGACTCGTTGTTGGGATCATTTCAATTCACACGACCAGGTGTTACATTTACACACCGAGAGGCGATGAATATGTTGATGGCATGCAAAGATGTTGATATATCAAAATTAATCAACCCTAAGACGAATTCCAAGAAAAAGTCTATATCAAGTTTCGAAGTTCTTTCCCATATAATGCCACCAATGTCATTGAAATATAAAGGAAAAGGGTTTGATTCCGAAAAGGACGATTACAAAACATCAGACAGAGTGATTGAAATTCGAAATGGTGAATATTTACGTGGACAATTGGATAAAGGTGTTCTTGGTGACGGAGGAAAGGGATTATTACAGAGAGTATACAGTGATTTCGGTTGTATTGTGGCCGCAAAGTTTATTGATGACCTTCAGAATATTATTACAGAGTATATGAAGCACAGCGCATTCAGTGTTGGTATTTCCGATTTAATCGCAGATGATGAAACAAATAAAAAGGTGATTGATATTATTGAAGGTCAGAAAAAAGAGGTTAATGAACTGATTGATCAAGTCCATCTTGGTATTCTGGATACATCATCGTCCAGTAAATCCACATCAATGGAGTTCGAGACTAAGGTAAATAATATTCTCAATAAGGCATCGAATCAAGCAGGCAAGACTGCCAAAGGAAGTTTGACTAGTGCAAATAGATTTGTTATCATGGTGAATGCGGGATCCAAGGGTAGTGAGATTAATATATCCCAAATGGTGTCGTGTTTGGGACAACAAAATGTTGATGGAAAACGTATACCGTATGGATATAAAGGTCGCACCCTTCCCCATTTCACAAAGTATGACGATGGTCCTGCGGCAAGAGGGTTCGTTGAATCATCATTCATTGGTGGACTCAGTCCGACCGAATTATTCTTTCACGCACAGGGTGGTAGATTGGGTTTGATTGATACGGCTGTAAAGACGTCTCAAACTGGTTATATTTCTCGCCGACTCATTAAAGCGATGGAAGATATTACAGTTCGTTATGATATGACTCTTCGAAACAATAAGGATAAAATTATCCAGTACTCTTACGGAGAAGACTCGATTGATGCGGTACACGTTGAGGGCCAGAATTTGCCATTACTATCGATGAGTATAACGGATATTTATCATCATTTTAATATGACGGGTGGAGTTATCGAATATACAAAACCAACAATGAAACGTGCTTCTGCACAAGCGGATGATTTTCGCATTACAATGGACGAAACGATCCAGTATATGATTGATTCTCGCAAAATCGCAATTAATAATGTGTTTGATGGATTGGATAGCCAGCGTGTTTATTTGCCAGTGTCATTCGAACATATGATTCGCAATATCGCTGGACAAATGACCATTCGTAGTAATCACAAAGTAGATGTCACCCCGTTGGAAGTTGTTGAAATTGTCAAATCTGGAATGAAACGACTACAAGAATGTATTTATACCAAACCAACCGCATTGTTTGAACTCACTTATAACTTTTACTTGACACCAAAAAATCTCATTGAGGTGAATCGCTATAACAGGGCAGCTGTATTGCTTTTGGTAGATATGATTGTATCAAAATATAGACGTGCCATTGTATCGCCTGGTGATACACTTGGTATTATTGGTGCACAGAGTATCGGTGAACCGACCACACAAATGACATTGAATACATTCCATTTTGCGGGAGTTGCAAGTAAATCCAATGTAACTCGTGGTGTCCCCAGAATTGAAGAGATTCTGGGGTTGACCGAAAATCCAAAAAATCCTTCGTGTGAAATCGCGTTGTTCCCAGATGAACAATACGATAAGAATAATGTTAAACGGTTGATGCCTCTTGTTGAGAATATCACGTTGAGAAAACTTGTTCGTAATGCAGATATTTGTTTTGATCCCGATGATATGAATAGTCTAATTGAGCAAGATCGATCATTGATTTCTCAATACAAGGAATTTCAGAATATGATCGGATTGTGTGCGGGCGTCTCGGAGAACAAAGATGTTTCGACTGATATGTATTCAAAGTGGATTATGCGATTAGAACTGAATGAATTAGCACTTGTAAACGCGAATGCAACGGTGGATGATATTTATCATATCCTTAACGATAAATTTGGCGATTCGATTGAATGTGTGTATGCCGACCACAATGCGGATAAATTAATATTTAGAATTCGAACTGGTATTCTATCAAATAAAAAGGCGGATACTGGAGATGGAGCGAAACCACTCGATCAAGCAGATGAAATATATCTATTGAAGAAATTCCAAGATGACATGCTTGATAAAACCGTGTTGCGGGGAGTTGGAAATATATCGAAGACTACACCTAGAAAGATTGTTGGTGCACTCGAATATGACGAGAACGACGGTAAATTTATACCGAAAGAGCGGTGGGTTATTGATACGGTTGGGACAAATCTAATGGAATTATTATCTATGAACGAAACTGATGTGAATCGAACCACCACCAATGATATTCAGGAAACATTCCGCGTTCTTGGAATCGAGGCGGCACGACAAGTTATTTACAACGAACTTCGGGAAGTAATTGAATTCGATGGTGGTTACATTAATTCTCATCATATGGGATTGTTGTGCGACAGAATGACGTGCAACAAGACATTGGTTGCAGTATTCCGTCACGGCCTTAATAATGATGATATTGGTCCGCTCGCAAAGGCATCGTTTGAAGAAACACCCGAAATGTTCCTTAGGGCCGCCAGACACGGTGAATTGGACAATATGCGTGGATTATCTGCAAATGTAATGTGTGGACAAGAGGGTTTCTTTGGGACGGGGGCGTTTCAAGTCATTTTGGATATGGAAAAAATGATTGAAATTAAGAAGGAAGTCGCGATCGATACAATGACTGATCGCGAGAAGATAGATAAAGAATTTGGTGTTTCGGATTATCCGACAGATAAGTGCGGAATTGACAATATTGGGATTACAAATAATGTGGCGGTTCTTACTGGTACAGATATGGGGACGATTAACGATGATTATGATATGGGATTTTAAATATTTGATTGTGTAGATATATGATAGTATGATGTATAATATTTTTATTTCACTAGTTACAATGTCGATTTATCGAATCAATATTGTAAAATCCATATAAATGTAATATATCAAATTATTCAAATGGTAGTTATTACATCAAACACGAAACTAAATCATATCAAAGATAGACTTATCACATATGAAGATCCGTACCATATTCACAAAACACTCGGGGGGTTGTGCTTAGTAAATTTTTTGTTTCGGTACGCTGTTTGTTTGCCTCGATTCGGTTCACTGGGATATGAACACGTTACTATGTTCAATACAACGACAATTATGTGTCACATGTTATTATCGTCGTCGTCGCTTATATTCAAAGTGCTTCGACATAGACTTCCCAAGAACCCACTGTTATTGTACGAGGAATATCGACTACATACTATTCTATTTACATTGCGCGGTTGTGGTCCTTATTTTTACGATGCATATGCTTCCGCACGTGGAAGCGATCGATTGGATATGGTAGTAGCCAATTCACCATACTTACCATTTATATGTATTATGGGAATTATTTTATGTGTCGATTGGGTGAGTAGTGTACATGGAACGCCAGGAATGACTACAATTCGAGTTTCAAATAAAAGTACCCGTTTGTCTACCATATTGATCCGTCGCACATTTAGTTTATACCAAATTATCGCCGGAGCATCTGTATTTATGACAGATATGGGTGGTGCAGGAAATATGAGTAATATGTCGTACAATACTTTGATTGCAATTCAGTCATCCGCATTTCTAATGACATTAGTGCGTAAAAATATTATTAGTGTATATACACATTTACTTATATATGGTATCTGCTTGGCTATCAGTACGGGATACATATTCTTGTCATTTGACATCACTCTGTTATACAGTTCGGTTTTGATTTTTATCGGACGAATATGTGGTATTTCCAAATATATATTGTGGAATGGATTCCACGGATATTTCCACGGAATCCCATTGCTTGGGAATTTGGAAATGTTCCAAAATATATTGGGGGATGACGTTGGTCTATAATTCGTTTGTACGTTTGTTACGTTTGTTACGTTTGTTACGTTTGTTACGTTTGTACGATATCATTATAATTTCATAAAGAACGTAAATATATTATACCATAATATCGGAATACCGTTATTATTGTACTACCGATTGTTGGTATGTTATACAATCAGACGAACTCATCAAAATCAACATTGTATCAGTATTTGACCGAAAATACCACATATTTTTCGTTTAGTAATCTAGATAATACAGTTAAAATTATAACGATTGGTTTCGATGAAGCGTTGTCTATTTCTAAAGAAAAGTTAATAAACAATTACATATTAATGGCTGAACAAAATATGTTCTTGTCAGAAACACAACGAACTCAACTCCAAATCATATACACGATGGGGAATCGAACTCGTATAGTACTCGGTCGATTTGCATTTCGATGGAAATGGTATCGGTCAAAGCAATATGACGTTGATTGTGATTTAGAATCCACACCATTAAATGAATTTTCAGATACACAAATAATCACATTGTTCGAACCCAATCATGATGGAAACTACGGCACACTGTATCGGTTTCGAATTACCGATTTGATTCGGGTAATCGTATCAGCAGTCTTAAATATGGATCCAGATATGTTCGCGGATCCAACTCATATACGCAATCCGTATACAAATGTAATATTCTCATACGCCAATTTATACAATATTTATTTTTTTATTCGAAATAGCCAAATGGATGTACCGATTATTATCCGATTATTATTTTCAATGGGATTCGATGTATCGAAGACACTCGAAACACACGAAGCAATGGTGCGCGATATGTCAATTCGATCACATTGTTCGAATTTATCAAGAATTGATAGAGTATTTTATATACGAGAAATGTTGGATATGTATGCGACAGATCATCATATACAATTTCAAATACACTTTGATTTTCCAAATTCGATGTTGATTGATACATTCACATCGTTTCTAGATAAATATTTGCTATCTGTCTTTAGTTTCAATCCAGATCTGGCTCAACGATGTTTTACGGAAACTGGTATTCGGATATTTCAATTCAAACAAATGTATCCACAATACGGCCGACGTATCCAAACGAATGTATCGGATAGAACCGATTCGCCCGAATATATATTCATTTCTGAAAAGTAAATTAGAACATAATATATAATTGTATATAAATCGATTCAATGAATTTATCGTTCGATACTACATCGCCTCTGTCAAATATCGATATGAAACAATTCACATCTGATATTGAAGAAATTCGTGCATATACGAAAACAATAGATACAAATGAACAAATGAATCATTTCACATGGATTGTTCGGGGCTCTCCAAATTGTTTCGAGCGATTGGGTTCGTATTTGCACTGATGTATCCGAACCCAATTGCCTGGTTCGCACTTTCAATGTACACAGTGATGCAGTGGACGATTATTGGCCATACTACATGCCACGGAGGATACGATCAAATCGATAAGACGAAACAATATAATCGATTCATATTTGCAATAGGACCGTATAGACGATTTATGGATTGGTTCGATTGGCTTCTTCCAGAAGCGTGGAATTTGGAACATAATAATTACCACCATTATCATCTGGGAGAACAGTCATCTGATCCAAATTTGTTAGAATATAATATGGAAAGTTTTCGAACGATGAAATTGCCATTGATCATCAAACGATTTATTATATATATATTTGTTATTCCTACTTGGAGATGGTCTTACTATGCGTCGAATACATACAAAGAGTTGATGATATATGAATACGAAAAGAAAACCGACACCGTAGTAACGAATGGTCGTAATACGTGTATGATATATAAACCACTAATTAACAACCGTAGGTATTGGTTCACGTTTGGACAGTTTGTTCGTCGTGTAATTGGACCGTATTTCGTATACACATATATGGTCCTCCCACTTATTGTTTGGTACATCAACCCCACGAAGGGCCGAAATTTTTTGATTAATACGGTGATTGCCGAAATTGTCTCGAATATTCATACATTTATTGTAATTGCACCGAATCACAGCGGCGATGATGTGTATAGATTCAATCGAACGTACGATCCGTCTAATCGCGGAGAATTCTATTTGAGGCAGATCATAGGTAGTGTTAATTACACGTATGGAAACGATGCGACGGATGTTATGCACGGATTTCTTAATTACCAAATTGAACACCACGTGTTCCCTAATATGTCGGTGCTAGTGTACCAACGTATTGCACCGATGATGCAGGCTGTTTGTGAGAAACATAATATTCCTTATATACAAGAATCTGTGTTTAGACGAGTGGGAAAGACAATCGATATCATGGTGGGCAAAACGAACATGTTGAGTGCATGATCTGTAGATCTGTAGATCTGTAGATCTGTAGATCTGTCGATCTGTCGATCGGTCGATCGGTCGATCGTACTAACTAATTAATTATAATGCGATGGTATTATAATTCTTCACATAAATTTTCCCAATGGTAGCAATAATTCAATCGGGAGGAACTGCGACGAATATTTTACTGGGTGATATAAGACGATTCAATGCGCCCACTATTCCTGCCATACACGAACATTCATTTTTCGTATACTATATTGATACAAATTTGATTCGTGGTTTTGATATAGCAGATCAGAACATAAATTCCGATAATGACTTGATTATGGAGTTAGATGAATCAGGTAAGTTTAAGGATCCGAGATTCGCTGAAGGAGTTGAAGAATTCGTGCTCATAAATCGGTCGGAAAAAAGGGGGTACGCTGCTCAAAATGGACTAGATGTTGGTAAGTGGATCGATATTTATTTTTCAGGGGAGGTTCCTCAATTATTGACAGGTGAAATTATTTCGAAACAGGAAGATATGATCGAAATTCGAACGCATCCAGATGAAATCCTCGTGTACATTGATTTTGAATATAAGGGACTTCCATTGCATTTGAATATTGATCATGTTGACATCAGAGATCCAATTGTACGCACCGATACAACGGTCGATGATTCGGTTGATTCTGCAGCCGATTCGGCCGACGATTCGGCCGACGATTCCGTAGACGATTCCGTAGACGATTCCGTAGACGATTCCGTAGACGCTACACCCAGTCGATCCCAACCAATCGATATATTTTTAAATGCAGATCGAATGGTTTCGGGAATGAGTTTGGGTAAATTGACATTCGAAGTTGCGGTAGATGAATCGGATCGACGATACGATGTCGACACCCAAGTTGACGATCTGCTGAACGATATGATGGCATCAGTTACCGATTCAGATCGATCAGGAGTATTGCGAACTATCGAGCGATACAAACAGCTTCGGATGGCATTTTCCCATATTAATAACGATGGTGTAATTACTGCGCCATTAATTAAAGGAGACAGACATAGACCATTGGTAGAACGACTTATTGATACAGATAAATCGATTGATTGGATTATTCCGATTGTACGTGAAACAAAACGATTATATGATGTGTCGGAAGAAGATACAGAACAATCACGCGGCGATAAGTACGCTACATTTTCCAGTACACGAGATATGTTGGTAGAAGAGTCTAGTCGACTCGATACGTTGGAGACCGATACATATGATGCAACCAATGATATATCGGCAGATACAAAATATAAACGAAAACTGCGTCAAATATTTGATGCGTCGACACCATTCACCGTGTCGGGAATATCCGATTCTGTATATAAATTAGGACAAGTGAAGATGGATATGGATGTGTTAGTCGATTCAACAGGCACTGTAGCCACAAAAAATGTTATGTTCGCATCCACTAAAAATAAGACGGGTGATGTAGTGGAAACACCGTTTGCAACAGATAGATATTTGACCGGAATAAGTAAATCACATACATTTTTCAACAAATCAGATCAAATAGGGATGGGTGGTTCATCTGAATATACCGACTATATTGGGGGAAATGAAATAGCAGTGAATTCGATTCTAATGTTACCCGAAAAATTTCACACAAGTGGTACCGCAAAATTTCCAGGATCTAATATACTCGACCGTATCGATACACCAGTCCACCGATGGAATCATTCTCCTAATACACGGATTCGGACAGAGACGATTAATCCAGAGTTAGATAGAATGAAACATGGAAATACTGTAGTAAACAGAGCCACCGCAACACGGTTTGTTGTAAAAGGCGACCAGTTTCGTGAAGGAGGAAAAGACGGATTCAAAAAACTTTTGGAAATGGCCATTCCATCGAACAAAGATGTTTTCACACACGTGTTTGATGTGAAATCGGACGAAAAAAAAACTGACACAAACAATTGGACACTTTCCATCGATTCCGTATTAGAACGATTGAGGCCATATTGCATTTATCACGACGATTTGTCGTATAAAACATATGCTGAAATGAATGCATTTATTTCAACGGAGTTGAAGAGATATAAGGCCGAAATGGTGAGCCGCGGACAGGAGTTCAGTAAACTACTTGTTGCGAGGCGAAGAGGATTCAATAAAATAGATGGGAATGATTCGGTTACCAGTCTTTTGCGTATTCTGAATAATTCACCCAATTTGAAAGCCAGAGTGTTTAATGCATATGGCATTACAAATACCAGGGACAATGATCCAGATAATATATTGATCGAACCCAAGAAACCTGATATCAATATGTATCCAATCGACAAATACTCTGGACCCGAAGTGATTCGGGTAATGAAACAAACCGACAATCTTCAATTATTTTTCGCCGCAGTTGCAGTGAACCAGATGGAACTTATGACTGGGTCTGTGAAAGAAGACATTGAACGAATTAAACGAATTAGCGAAGGAACGGCAGCTATCGAATCAAACAGGTCGGATACGAAACAGAAGACCAACTGTTCCACGAAATTAGTTGCCAAACAATACAAAAATATGGAATTATTAGAGGCAGATAATAATATCGCGATATACTTTGATGATTTATACGATACAACCAGATACGAAACTGCCACATTACACAAATCGAAACGCAATGAATTGGGGGCGGTTGGATTCAGAGAATTTCTTGTGAATAATATTGTTGCCAATGTTGGTCTGTCCAATGCCGATGCGGAGATTGATGCCGACGCAATGATACTGGGAAAACGACTAGTTCGCGATGGAAATTATGCGGTTTTGAAATTTATTGACGACGAAGATGAAATAAAACATATGTATTATATTCGCGAAAATGGGTCGTGGGTAGCAGACGAGTCGATCGAATTGCACGCAACATTCGATTCAACTACGGGACTCTGTTCCATTGATCCATCCTGTATATCAGATAATAACACGTGTAAATCATTCGATGATATGCGCAAATCAGTTGATTCGAACCACATTGAACGAATATTATCAGAATACGACGCCGACTTTGATACCAGAGTCGAAAACATAGAATCACATTTGAATTTAGAATTGGAAAAATCTTTTGATCGGGTTGCATCGAAACGAGACATTCATACCCGCGATTCAATGACATTCAATAGATTGTTTGTGAAAATTGGGATGGCGGACATTCATGATAATGTCGATACGATTGATGGCGAGGCGCCTCGCGCAATTAAAATAACCGCCGATCCAAGCAAAATTGCATTATTAGAAACCATTCTCGGACAATCAGATATCGCGAAACGATCCCACGATATTTTGAAATTCGCGCGTATGTTTACCAGGTCGGCAATTGAAGATGAATCGATATATTGGAAATACTGCGTTTCTACAGGCGGACAACTGTTACCGACGTTTTTGGTTCAATTAGCAGATACGTTTGTAATGGGGGGGAATTATCTACACGAATTGGATAAAATTTGTTCAGAACAAGGAGATATTAGTGAAGATGGTGATGCGTGGGTCGATCGACATAGTGCTAGGGTTATTCGCAGTATAGATTTTAACACCGATGAGGATTATTCGGCGGAAGGATATCGATTACAAACCCGCGATGTGATTGGAGAAAATTTGACCGATATCATACTTTCGTCGGGTAAAACCCAGGTCGGAGAAAGTATTGTAGAAGTCCCGATAACAACTAAATATATAACTAATGTTGTGCGTGCGATTGGGTCGTTTATTGGGATTGATGTGGGGATTCATTTAGATTATGTAGTTCGAAATACAGAATCAGTCCTGAAACGGGCGATGCCGTCGGAAGATGATTACGTTGCACAAATTAAACGGAAAAGCGCTGGAACGGATAAGAAGAAGAAACTCCCATCTTATACCGATGCGTCGAATCGACTACTCGTAATGTTAACAATTTCTCATTTGTTCGTATCTATTCAAACGGCCGTTCCAGCAGTTTCTTCAAAACGAACATTTCCGGGGTGCGAGAAATCATTTTCGGGGTTCCCGTACGATGGAGTGGGTGATTTAACAGGTATCACGTACATTACATGTGTGGTTGCGAAAATCCGATCCTCCGCCGCACCGTGGGGATCTCTGTCGAAGAAAGATCTGTCTGGATTGGCTGGACATATACAAATGTTTATTTCCAAATTTGTAATCGACACTGTCGAGTATAATAAGCGAATTGCTGAACGACGAGATTATGATTCGACACGGGTGGTTGGTGATGATCGATCGATTGATAATATACACGATTCATCATTCCAATCACTCCCCGCACATAGTCGCACGAATGGTCAAAACGAACCAATTGTTGCGCTAGCGACATCATTTGCAACGACAATGAAAAATCACATTCGAATGGGTGATGCGAAACAAGATACAGACTATTATACTATTCTTGAAAAAAAAAATACATATTCGTTCGGTATACAACGACTAATTCAATCTACTGTTTCACACGAAACAATGCTACTCAAAAATTCAATAGATGAACCATTTGTTGAAAATGCATGTTGCAGTAAACGTATTTCCGCAAAACGCGGACGGACATTGGATTATTTTATTACAAAACATTCTATTATTGATGATTATACTGATACCATCGTAGCGATGGAACATATGATATATGATTTGAATATGTTACGAAAGGCCCCGTATTTGGTTGATATACGGGATACACGCGATTATCGCAGCGGGGCTGCTGCTAATGTGGATCTAATGGAAAAACGGAAAAAGTCGGATAAACGGGCCGTTTCAGTGGTTCCATCGTCCGAATTTTCAATAGAAACGGTTATTCGCGCAATGTTGATAATATGTAATGATAAACAATTACGATCTTTTTGTAGTTCCTTTGTTCCGAAAGAATATTCGGGATTGGATAAGTCCGAAATCACCCCCGAACTAATTTCTAGATTAGAAAATGACGGGTCTGGATTTACTCGTGATAATTTCAACAGGGTTATTCGTCAAATTCAAAAAACCAATGTTGGGGTTGTTCCGAAAAGCACTGCCGAATTCGATACAAATGAAACGAATAGTATTCTAATGTCTGGACTCGGTATATTGGTATCTAATTCGGAACCTACGCGTATAGATCCGTACAATATAATACCCTCCGAGACAATCAATTCTCTTATTCATTACATGAAGGGAGATAGGCACTCATCGATGAACGTTACCAGTACACTGGATAAAATTATAGAATCTAACAATGCTCTGCGAATCAGTTTATTGTCGTTTATAGACGAAAATCGATCAGGAATTACTAATAGATATAAAACAAAGAGAGAAATAGACAAAATATCCCAATTCATCACCCGATCGATCGTACAGTTCAGTACATCGACCGATCAGAATGAACGGGATAGAGTTGTAGCAGATAGACCACCTGTATCCCGATTATTATCATTCACTCGATCATTTGTAGATAATTTGGTAATGGTGTTCCCGCAGTCCATTCGCGAAGAGGTTGTTCGATCGGATAATGCGTTTCATTCAATCGACCTACCTGATCACTGGATAAAAGTATGGGGGATGTCAAAGAAACACGTGGACGATGTGAAACATATGATGGAAATGTATTATGAATCATTCGAATCAATGTACGGGGATAAAGAAATAGATACAGCCTGTTTGGAAATTTCCAATCAATACACAATCATCCGTCCATTGATTATGTTGTTGGATGATAATGAAATATTAGATGAATCGATTGTTCGGGCTGTATGTGAATTTATTGTATTGGTAGTTCTTCGTATTTATACACGCATTACCGAATCCCCTATGTTTTTGGTCCGCGCTCCAGCGGAAACGGCAGATACATTGCTCGGTGTTTCTGCACAAGAGGATCGTACAAGTGATGTGATTACAAGTGTTCTCGTCGATACACCGTACAACACAGATTCGGATATTCGAAATAGCGATGAATTGATGAAATTAAAATTCGCGAATATGATGTTAACATTTATTACCCCAATGATTAGAGAGTTTGGTATTGTGAGCATGAAATATGGAGATATTACGGGAAAGATGCGAACAACAAGGGTCAAGGAGAAAGATAGTATTACCACATACTTGAAGAATATTGGAGAAGAACATAGACAAGTAGAAGATCAAATGAAAGAATTGCGAATTGGGCGATGGGATGTGGGAATGCAAAAGGGACATACCCGCTATGTCGGTACAATGTACGACACTGAACGCAGTAATGTAGATGGGGTTGGTTCTGGTGATTTGTTTGAACATTCATTTAGTCAAGAGGGGATTGATGGGGTTGATGGAGTTGATGGAGTTGATGATAACGTCGATATATATACACAAATATCGAATTCGGAAGATTTAGATATGAGTGGTATTCCCGATGATGATGATGATTATTCGGAATTGTAATTTGTTTGATCGTTCGACCGAACTATATAATATTTGATGAAACGGTTTATCAAATATTAGACGGTATGTAGCTGTGAGTGTCATATATTCTAGCTGAAATAATTGTTCGATGTTTGATTCTGATAATTTATTGTGCATTTTGGGCAATGGTTGCCCGTAATGTATTCAATAGAACTGTATTTGTACCATTTGGTGCGGCCAATGTTGCCTCCGCATCACCACCATGAAATTTCCAATGGACTCGTCGTGTTCTATTTCGTGTTCTGTGGTCGGATAATTTTCGAACAATTCCACTAATTCGACGACCCGTTCGACGTGCAGTTCGATGTGCAGTTCGACGAACCGCTTGACGTGCCTTTTGACGTGCCTTTTGACGAACCACTCGACCGATCGTTCGACGAACCGCTTGACGTGCCTTTTGACGAACCAATCGACCGATCGACCGACGGCCATCACCCCCTTTTCTCATACTAATATTTTGGTTGGCGGTAATCCGCATTTTCCCCCGTGTAGATGATTCCCGTTGTTGCCGTTTTTTTGTAACAGTCGGTCGACCTCCTTCATATTGTTTGTGTGACATTACTATATGACGATATAATATTAAAAACGCACATTACCGACGTTTCCATGTTTTCCATCCTTCAGCTGGCTGAATTAATGCGAAATCTACTACATACCACATCAAAAACACCGCCAATAATAAAACTATTCCAATCAGTAATTTCACAATAAAATCCCCCACGGACTTACCGGAAATTGTCGAACCACCCGTCGAACCATCGATCGCGAAATCGGTCGAATCACCAGTCGATTGTTTTACGTATTCGGTTTTATCTGAATGTCCCACGGGGTTGCATTTAATGTAAATATCGTCGTCCAATGATGTACTGAATTCTTGTGGTGTATCTTTATATGTGACGGATGACGTAATTTTATCAAATATATCTTTTCGAGCAAGAGTAGTATCATTTAGCATGTTACTTATATTGGGAAATGATATATACGAACCATTTATTGGTGGAAATACAATGGTATGTCGATTCGATCCACCGATTGTGCTCGTATAAAACAAATATGGTTGACGAGGAATAATTGTTCCTGGATTGAAATCTATAGATTTGGATTTAACACCCGATAATAATTGGGTGGTTAGTGCATTTTTTGGAACCCCTTTTACAACTTCCGAAAACGATTCCCATTCAGATCCTCCACCATCAGCAGTTGTTACAATAGGAACGTGTACATACAATTCGGATCCATTATCCGAAGTATGAATGAAAATAATTTCGGCCGAATGATCCATCCCAGAGTCAAATGTATGGATTTTCGGGAGTAATATCATTTTTTTAATATTATAATTGGTTCCATCAAGTGATACAGCAGATTGGTTCTGTTCGAGTATAAACTGTATATAAGGATCCGACGAATCGGATGAAAATTTGGTATTAATAACAACACTTGGATTCATGTTACTATATGTAAACTGGAACTTCCCAGTGGTCTTCTTTGATTTACTTTTATCAGTTCTAATTTTTTTCAAGTTATCTGCACTTACATCAATACTAGGAGGTGCTACAAATACGAGTTCAGATGACATTTGATTGTATTGTTTGACTTATATTCTCCATATAAAATAAGTAGCAACATCATATCATTTTTGTATTAACAAATGGTTGGCAAATCGAAAAATATGAGAAATATAAAACGCACATTGAGGAATCCTCGAACTGGTATCAAGGCACGAACTCAGCGACTACGTGGAATTCCTAAACAACGAGTTCGACGACAAGGTGTTATAGAATATAGTGGTGGAAATTGGATTTTAGGGACCGTTGATATATCGGGCGGCGCATTACCTACAGACAATAATATAAAACTCCCACCTCCTCCTCCACTACCTGTAAATAATGAAGACAGTGTCCCAGAAAAACCATTTGTAGCTGAACCAACTATTGTATCATTACCTGGGGATAATAATGAAATTAATAATCAAGATTACGACAAGGAACTCGCTGAATTAGCTGCCGAAGTAGCCGCCGAACCCGCCGTTGAACCAATCGTTGAACCAATCGTTGAACCAATCGTTGAACCAACCGTTGAATCCGTCGAACCAACCGTCGAACCAACCGTTGAATCCGTCGAACCAACCGTCGAACCAACCGTTGAATCCGTCGAACCAACCGTTGAATCCGTTGAACCAACCATCGAACCAACCGTTGAATCCGTTGAATCCGTTGAATCCGTTGAACCAACCGTCGAACCATCCGTTGAATCCGCCGTCGAACCATCCGTTGAACCCGTTGAACCAACCATCGAACCAACTGTTGAATCCGCCGTCGAACCATCCGTTGAATCCGTTGAATCCGTTGAATCCGTTGAACCAACCATCGAACCAACTGTTGAATCCGTCGTCGAATCAGTCGAACCAACCACCGAACCAACACAACCTCGTCGCGCAAGTATAACATTTACAAGTTCAAAAGACGACGAATCATCTATCAATCCAATTGTATTGGGGAATTCTGGTGTTAAAATTAGTGTAGATCGAGTCCAACATCCTACAGATCCAATGTTAATGCAAAATACCGTATATATAGAGAATATACCCAATATTATCGAGTCATCCACAGTGACCCAATCGGTGACTTTTTCCGACTGGGTGGCTGGATACATGTATAACAAAAATATATAAGGGGGAGTTAACTGTCGTTCCAGAACTAAGAATGTAATAAATTAATCGGGATCATACATTTAATTGGTACAGACTCGTCATCATCGGTATCAATATCCACATCATCAACACATTTAACCACTCGATTCATATACGCATCAGAATCATCATACCGCTCTGTCTTGTACTTTTCTTTTTTATAAAACGCCCGTCGCTTATACGACTGGCGTTTGAAACATTCGTGGGCGTCCACTATATCAATCACCAATGGTCTATCGTGTTTCACACGCAGAATTCGACCCACCGATTGCACAATGTCAGTTTTCGGTGTTGCGAACAACAAGGTGGTTAGACTCTTTATATCCAACCCCTCACTAGCCATTGCATACGTCCCAATGACAATATTACATAATTCACTCGCCTTCAACGCATTTTCTTTCATTCCACCCACATACAACCCAACAGTAGCAATATTCCGATGCTTGATGGCGGCGAACAAATATTCAATCAATGATTTATTGTGTGCGAGGATCATAATCTGCTGCTTCGGTCGCTCTGCTAGCTCACTCACAAGAACACGAATAATGAATTCGCTACGATCATTGTAATTACATAATTTTGAAATCATTGTCGAATATTTCACATTCCCTCGGTAATCCGTCTCCTCGGCGAGGAATTCGGGATCGCGCGACTGAGGCGTATAACGCACCATCCGCACCAATACCGATTCATCCACTTCGCGCGTTTCGGAATATACTATTTTACCAAGAAACATTTTGAAAATATCACTTAACCCATCCTTGCGATTCATTGTTGCCGATAAACCGAGGGTATATCGAGTCACTATATTACACAATGAACGAGAAAACACTTCGCTAGATATATGATGACATTCATCGACGACCGTTAAGCCGAAATCAGCAAATACCGATGCGTTATACTCCTTCATTGACAAGGATTGTAACATTCCAATCACAATATCCTTGTCCTCTATATCAATAGTCTTACCTTGAATGCGCCCAATACGGGCACTGGGTAAGAACTCTTGAATCCGTTCGACCCATTGATTCAATAAGAACCCTTTATGAACAACAATAAGGGTCTTTGTGTTGAGGCGCGAAATAATATTCAGGGCACACACAGTCTTTCCTCTTCCACACGGAATTTCCAATAATCCTCCCCCAGTATGAGGAGTCGCGGGATTGGTCACATGTGATATATACGTATCGGTAATATTCTGCTGATAATCACGCAATCCACCAGTGAACTTTAAGGCGATTGGGTTCCCGTATGAAATTCGGGATTCATCTGGGTCGCCATATGTATCGATACCATATTGACGAGGAATATATATGCGCACAGTCGATTCGCGATATACGGGGAATGTAGGAGGTTGAACTGGGGAATTGGGTACACGTGGACGAGCAGTTAATTCGTCCCGTAAAATTTTCAATTCACCAGAATCCAATGCGGATTTGAGAATAGCGTACCCTCTAGCACCCACATATGTAGTAACTGGTTCGCTCGTACGGTCGTTTGATACAATGATTGACATTATAGTAATGATTATATATAATTACACACGCATATCATTTGTATCAATTTTATCAGGTTGATTTTTATGCCGATATACGAAATCGACGTGACACCATCTGTGTAAAAAATGTTACATACATGTAACGTAAAATGAATAACCTAAAACAACTAATGGATCGTATTACACATCCAACCAATCGAAATAATGTAATTCTAGTCGTTTTGCTAATATGCTTTTCCGTAATGAATTTACGAATTCCCGACAATATGGCCAAAGGAGCCAATTCAATTCCAGGACATGTTGTCATCACAGGAATCACTATATTCCTCTTCACAAAAACACACCCAATTGTAGGAATTCTATTTGCAATCGCCGCATACGAACTAATTAATAGATCCAGTGATATGTCAATGTACACTGTTGCCCAATACATTCCGTCTGAAGCAAAGAAACTAAAAAAAATGGCGGGATTCAATAGTTTGGATGAAGAGGATTTGAACCCAGATACTCAATACGAGCACTCATCTCTAGAGGAAGATATGATATCAATGGCAACCCCGTTGCCCGAACACGAAACAGTTGCATCTGGAGCAAATTATAAACCAGTATTAAGCGATTGTGCGGGCGCGAGTGATTTGAATTAAATTCGATCTTTGAACTTATCTGCAACACATCGCATCATATTGATTGTGGTATTGTCTTCCAAAGTATTATCTCGTCGCAGTAGCACACAATCATGATCGTGTTGGAGTCGATGTATTTGACAGAATACTATACCGCATCGACACGGCATATCTGTTAGTTTGAGTCGTTTATTACACTCATCGGCGTTACACCGTTTGATTTTTCGTTTTACTGGACGTTCGGTTGATTCAGTATTCATCTCTGTTCAGAATATATTATACTAATAGGATATATTTCAATATATAAATATCGATATTCACATCAATTTTTATATACACAATATAACAATGTCTAAAAATGCAACACCGTGCTACCAACTAATTTTGATTTCTATATTTACATTTATAGTGTATAATACTTTCAAACAATCATTAATTCCATCGGATGAATCGGATAAATCGGAAGGTTTTAGGAAAAAATACCATATAGGAAGGTGCAATTGGCTGTGTCGGAGAAAAAGACGAATGGACGCAAGAATCCGTGCGAGAAAATCGTCACATACAAGTCAAATAAACAATAGACATTTAAATTCCCTTACTGGGTTAGTACATAATGTAAGAAATCGAATTAATAATGTAAATGCACGTATCGATCGTTTACACAGGGATGATAATGATTCGACAATTAGTCAATCATTACGCCATATAGACCAAAAAGCAACAAATGCGTTGAATCAATCAATCGCTGCAAATACCACCGCCACCAGAATATCCAATGAATTGGATGGGGCACAATTCGCAGAACAACAAGGCACCGAAATCGGGTAATTTTATTAGAACGGTTGGGAACGGTTGGGGACGAATTATATGTAAAATTGATTTTTCGAATTGAATAATATCAAACAATTGAATCAACCAAACAATCAAACAAACAATCAACCAACCACACCATGTATAACACGAAAATAATCAGAGATCCCCTTTATGGAGATATAATAATGTCATCCACTGCAATCCGACTCATTGACTCGGATGTTTATCGGCGTATGGCAGATATTAAACAAACATCGATGGCGTGGCGAGTATTTCCGTCTGCGCGACATAGTCGAATGAACCACCAAATAGGTGTTTATGGACTGGCGAAACGCACAATCGAATCGCTCAACATACGAAGGAAACTCGTCATTACAAACAATATACAAGATGATATTATATCACCCGCAAAAATGACGCGACTAATGCAAAATGGAATATTACCACGTATTTCCGAAATAGAAAAGGAATGGATTTGTTTAGGTGGACTTCTCCACGACCTTGGTCACGGCCCCGCATCGCATACATTCGATAAATTGATCAACCAATTTATCGAAGAAGGTCTCATCCCAAAAGACTGTAAATGGAAGACACACGAAGAACGATCCCAATGTATATTTAAAGAATTGGTAGATACTGAACCAGATCGATTTGGACTTTCGCCAATAGCAGTGGATTATATATGTAATATTATTAATCCCGAACAAACATTTATACACGATTTTAGATTTCAATTCATCAATAATGAAGTCAATGGCGTAGATCTCGATAAAATCGATTATCTGGAACGCGATCGGTATGTATTCGGATTGCCCGATAAAATCGATGTAGATCGGATTATAGACAATTCCTCTATTTGCGTTGATTTGAAATTATCGGCGACGGATCAGTCCTGTAAGAGAAACACGACCGATCGCGGAACATACTGGTCATTCGGAGAACGGACAAGAGATGATATTTTCGCATTATTCATGACTAGATATAAATTGTATAGAAACATATACAACCACCCCAAAATTGTTTGTTTCGAATTGGCATACATGAATGTACTCAGATCAAATAGCAATATTATTGTAAAAGCGATTATTGAAGAGGATATCACGGCATTTTCGCAAATGACCGACGAATTCATGCTATGGAAAGCAAGTGATAAATCAAGAATTGAATTTGGGAAGAGGAATACGTTTCGACGGATCAATGATAATGCATCGGAACAATCGATCCAACAATTCGATTCCGTGATTGAATTCAATGAGACGGTTGGATTCTTTGGTAGAAATGGATTCAATCCATTCGAACATATTCGATTCCACGACAGATCATCCAATTGCATTATACGACTCAGTCAATCGGATATTAGTATATTCCTCTTAAATGAATGTCATTCCGAAACACTTCAATATCGATT
>ENA-UOXV01000791-UOXV01000791.1-marine-metagenome-genome-assembly--contig:-NODE-791-length-45261-cov-10.471287_pt1 | contig 45261 bp, 36 predicted proteins | sample MGYA00238165_ERZ766961 | MGnify/ENA primary metagenome ERZ766961 (study PRJEB28924, sample SAMN03173240) | marine metagenome | biome: Marine; feature: Water; material: Subsurface seawater | place: North... | reverse complement strand
TCTTAACATCTCCAACGTAAATATTGTAACCAAGAAAATCATATTCATTTCTATTCCTAGTCTCATTTAGCTCTAGGTCTTCAACAACCATTTGGTTCGTTACAACACTAATATCTAAAGTATAGTTACCCGAGCTAGTAGAGTAGCCATCTATGACGACATAATACAAACCAGCTGGTAAAGTTCCCGAAAATGATGATACATAATTATCAAGTAAAGGAGAAGAACAGCCATCATCATTGCACGCTATACCATTATCTTCAGGTATATCTTCAGGTGATAGAAAACTTCCTTCTACAACGTTACCATCAGCATCTAAAACATAAAGCTTTGAATCGTAGCCTGTATTGCCACACAGAGAAAAATCATAAGCAGCTCCAGAGCTAGTCATCATGTAAACAACATCTGGAGCAGTAGATCCAGTGAATGGGCAAACAGCATCATAGTCATTTTCAAAACCAACTGTAGTGCCTTCATCAGAAAAAGGCATAGATGATATAATAAATGGATTGTCCATATTATCACCGAGTGTACCTTGGCCGCCCCCGCCCCCGCCACCAGGCCCTTGCCAAATTAAAAGCATTTCTTCATCACCTGGAAAAGACAATAAGTTTGTTGGCGCAACTGCTAACCAAGCTTCTGGAGTACTAGAAACCGTAGCACTAGGAACAGATTCTGTCTCTGTACCATTTACATCATAAACAGCAACTACATAGTAAGTGTATTCAGTACCATTCGTTAAACCGGTATGTGCATATTCAAGCTCTGTGGTATTCCCTAAAACAATACCAGATGTACTATTATAAACCCGATACGTAACAAAACTACCACAAGCAGCAGGTATTTCTCTATCAACACTAAAAGAACCTGACTCAATTTTTTGTGGACTATTTGATTCTAATCCCTCAGTAAGAGCAGCATCAACTTGTTGACCTTTATCAAAAGGAAATGGTTCTGCGTATGTGTAAGACTGAACACCAAACCAACCTTCATCTGTATCAAAAGAGATTTCATATTCTTCAAACTGAGATTCTTCACTTCCTGTTTCACCAACAAAACTGAAAATTTCGTTGCCATTTAACAACAAAGTAAATTCACCACCAGTGTAAAGCCCATCTCCATAAGAGTCATACATAGTAAACACGTAACTTCCAGATTCAATTTCAACATCCCAAGAATAAGAAGTGGAGGATGCCAGAACACCTGCTGAATCTGAACCTTCTTCTGCGACAACAGCATTAGAGGTTGCATTTACAAGGTCCCAAGAAGTCTCGTATCCATATGTATCAGTTGTTAATTCAACAGTAAATGTTGAAAGAAATGGATCTGCCGGCTCATTCCAAGAAATAATATTTTGACTATCTCCGCCAAAAGCACTTACATCCTCGATAGGACAAAGTTCTTGAGCGACTGCGCCGTTAAAAATAGAATAAGCTAAAATAAATAAAGTTGCTTTTAATCTCACTTTTTCCTCCGAAAATAAAATTTAAATAATCATAGGTAATGAAACTTTTGTATTAGTAATAACTAAACAAATTTAATGTTCTCAATATTTTATTCAATTCTTTTATTCTTTTATATTAAAAATATAAAAACATGCTAAATCGATCGATGAAAACTTAAAACTAAGTTCTTTTCATATGACGTTTCTTTGCCATCTATAAGAATAAAAGGAAAATCTAATCTCAAATAAATTGGTTTGTTATAAAACATACCACTAAAACGAATGCCAATGCCAAAACTTGCGAGACCCTTCATATCTTCACCTTGTTGAAAAAGTCCGGCGTCTGAAAATAGTGCCATTTCACTATTTATAATTCTGTCCTCAAAAAAACCATTTAAACCTACTTTTTTATTTAAAAAATAAATTTCATTTGAAACAGATGATATTGCATTAGTTTTAATCGCATCTTGGCTCGAAAGAGATCTTATATTACCATCGCTAGGTAGATGGTATCCCGCTCTAAACTCGTTCCATGCAAAAAAACTGTCAAGTCCTCGCAAATATGATTTTTCGTACATATCTGGGGAACTATTGCCGGCAGGATTGAAAGATATTTGCGTTGGCGCGCCATTTGAAGTTGTCCAAACCTTACCAAGAAAAAATCTTCCCCTGTAGCCGCTATGAGTAAACCCCAATATTGACCTAAGAATATTTTCTAATTGAATCGTTTTTGATTTTTTTATACTGGAGAGAAAAGATAATTTTGAAAAATTCCAATTTGAACTCGGATTAATAGAACTAATAAAATCAATAGCATGACTAGCATTATCAAAGTCAACACTGTTTTTTAGATAAAAAGCAGAAATATCACCTAGTTCATACAAGTTAGTTCGAAATGTATCGATGTCAAATTGATGATAAACGCCTACTTTATAAGTTCGTTTAGGTTTTTTATTGTAAGCATTATTATACTTTATTTTCTCTATCTCTACGTTTAGTTCTGAAAGTCCAGGTAAATTAAAAGCTTTATAGTTTAATTTTAAATTTTTAAATCTATGCACAGATTTAAAGCTTCCAAAATAATACCAATAAAAATTCTTTTTATTATCATCAAAGTTTTTTTTAGTCGCATAATTAAACTTAAAAGATTGTTTTTCCCAATTCCCATAGGAACGTTGAAAATGCAATCCGGGGCTGTACCCATCTAGTTCATTATAATACAGGGAAGGTAGCCAACTGTAAAGTATTTTGTTTCTGGGCTTATAATTCATACCCGGCCAATCAAATACAATTTCATAATCTGAATTCGTGGAGTTATTTCTATAATCAACATCTAGTGTTTGGACATCTGGGTCTAGAGTGACTTTTTTTGGCTTTGAAGGGACGGAAAATGAAAAAGTATCCTTAGTATTCCAGTAATAATTATTCCACCATCTTCTATCAAAAGAACCATCGTATAGCTCTGTTTCAACCAACAAAGGCATGTGCCTATTACCTAAATTTTTTATATTAATATGAACATCGTAAGAACCATTTTTATTTTTTTTATTGTTCCACCTATTGATCCCATAATCAAGTACTCTTGTGTCATGCAACCAAGGATCAAAGAACCAAGCTAAATCTCTGTTGGTAATTTTCTCAACAGATTCTATGAATTTTTGTTCGTTAACATGCTTTTGCTTCCAAGTCTCATAAAAATATTGAATTGATTTGTAATAAAGTGAATCACCTAAAACATACTTAAGCTCATTTAGCATTAAAGAAGGCTTGGTGTAAGCATTTTGCCTATATGATGAACTATTTTTAAACAAATAACTTTTACGACTAATCGGTTCATCATATCCGCTCATAATATATTTTATAGCTCTCCATTGATCATTATGCAACTTATTATTAAATGTCCAAAATTTTCTCTGATAGCTATCTGTCCAATCATCTGATTGCCAATCAAATCCAATTGGGCCGTAGCGATCCATCATATAATCTCTTGTCTGAGCACTGGTAAACCCTTCATCAATCCATGCTTCATCGACCTCATTATTTCCTAGGATGCCATAAAACCATATATGTCCAATTTCATGAAGAATTAAACTTTCACGATCACTACCATCCATAATAAGCATCGGGTATTCCATTCCTCCTGATTTAAGCCTATCAGTATTGGTAATTTGAGGATAAGTATATTTACCAAATTTTTCATTAAGCCACTTTAAGGCACGGACAGACCTCTCCCTCACAACTTGATTCCAATCATTTGCATTCACTCTATTATAGAGCACATGAACATCGATTCCGTCATATATATCATGCTCATAAAGAAAATTTGGAGAGGCTACCCAAGCAAAATCATGAACATTTTCAGCAACAAACCTAACTTTTCTATTTTTTATTAATTCAGGTTCTTTATAATCTTCTTCAAACACTGCAAACCAATCATCAAAATCTGCTGACGTATCAACTCGAACCATTTCCCAACCTGGATCGCCACTTTTAACTACACCAGAAGCGCCAACAATGAATTTTGCAGGCAGTTCAAATTCCACATCAAATCGACCAAATTCACCATAAAATTCTCCTTGAGCATGGAATGGTTCAGCATGCCAACCCCTATCATCATAAACTGCTATTTTAGGATACCATTGAGCCATATTATATTGCCCCTCGTAATAACCAGCTCTTTCAACCATGCCACCAACATGATGATTCCATTCGATGTCAATACGAACCTCTTCTCCTGGTAAGATAGCACTTTTTAATTTGGCGCGTAATACTGTATCATTTATTTTATAGTCATCGAGTACAATATTTCGATCTTTCGCAACAGTAAACTCTCTTACATGAATTCTGCTTTGGTAACCATCAAGCTCATCACGAAAGTAAGAAGCCCTTGAATTGCTACCATAACCACTTAAATAGTCTCTTGTCTTTACTGAACCGAGTTGAAAAGCATTTGGATATAGATGAAGATAGATTTCATTTAACTCATCAGGGGAATTATTTTTGTACGTTATAATAGAATTACACGCTAATTGTCTTACACTATCAATTAACACTACATTCATTTTATAATTAACAGATTGTTGCCAATAATTATCGCTGCTCAATAAAAATGAAAGAGCAAAAAAAAGTACATATACAGTTCTTTTAAACAAGCGAACCATTACTAATAATAATTACAAATAAGGTTTAAGATCTTTAGAAAAAACGTGTCCAGGCCTGGCTCCTCTATAAGTTTTAACAATATATCCTTCTCGATCAATTAAGAATGTTGTAGGAACAGCTCTTGTACCTACGCCAGAAATAGTTCCAAAGTCACTAAAGGCCTTATATGATTCATTACCCTCAATATCTGTAAGAACAGGATAGTTTATTTTATAATAGTCCGAGAACTTCTTAATACTTTCGGAACCACCAGATTGAATTGCTATACCAACAATCTCTAGACCTTCATTATTAAACTCATCGTGTAATTTAATAAAATCAGGTATCTCTTGTCTACACGGTCCACACCAGGTACCCCAAAATGTGAGCAAAACCACCTGCCCTTCATATGCTGAAAAAGTCATAACATTTCCATCTAGGTCCGCTAACATAAAATCAGGCGCTTTCATTTTTTGATATTCTTTGCCTGTTGAGCTTTTTACTTTCTTAGCTTTTATTTCTTTGCTTTTCCTAATAGACGCTTTTGAATTATCATTAACTTTTCCCAAAATCATTTTTTGATTTGAAACATTCAAATTTTGTTCAATTTCATTAATCTTTTTCTTCTCTCCATTACCGCTGCACCCTAAAAACAATGTCAATGACAAAACCAAAAAAAATTTTAAGTAAAGCATTTATTAATTCATTCCTTTATTTATTGTATCGTAAATATTGAAAAATACTACTATTGGTCTTTGGAATAATATTTTTTAATACCCTTAGACAAAAATCGATCAAACCCGTTAGGTATGTAACCGCCAGTATCAGCTAAAGCAGACTCGGTATTCGGGTCCAGTATAACATAATATGGTTGAGTAGCTGTTTTGTATCTCTCAAATTGCATTTGAGCATAAATTGCACTCAATGAGTCTTTTTTGTCAACATAGAGCCTAGCTAAAACCATATTATCAAGTTGGTTTTTTATTTTTTCTAGTGGGAAAATTCGTCTTTCCATTACTCTGCAATTTGCACAATAGATTCCAGTAAAATCTAGAAATAAAGGTCTGCCTTCTTTTTTTGCAAGCGCTAAAGCACCATCATAATCATCAACAAACCAACCCTCTTTTACAGCAATTTCATCTTCTGTTGGAGGGGGAGGTACCATTGCTTCAATTAATTCATCAGCGAATCTTGGAAGCCCGTTATAATGAAAAGTTGGCCCAGAAAAAAGGGATAACCCGATAGGAAGAAGCACTAAAGATGTAATAATTATTCCAACGTAACTAATATCTTTTCTTTTGTTTTGAGGCCCTTTTTGAATTGAAAGAATACCAGCCAAATAGAGAATCAATAATAACCCGATTAGAAGGAATAATCCCAGCACCACATTGCGAGGCAATAATCCAAGCTCCCATTCTAAATCAGGAACCCACAAAAATTTCACAGCCGCTGCTAATTCCACAAAACCAAAAACAACTTTAGCTTTTTCCATCCATATACCAGATCTTGGTAACTTATCTAATGATGATGGGAATAAAGATAAAATGACAAAAGGGAAAGCAAAAACAACTCCGTAAACTGTCATACCCAGCAAGCTAGTTAATAAACCAGTTGCTGTTCCACTAGCCGCAACCACAAGAAGCATTCCAACAACGGGGACCGTACAGCTAAAACTTGTTATAGCAAAGGCAACACCTAATATAAAAGCACCAAGATAAGCATTCTTGGCTGATTGTCCGACTTTATCTGTTTTGCTAAGTAACGCTCCAGCAACATTTACATTGATTACACCAAACATCCACAATGCAAAAAAAATAAATAAAAGCCCTAAAACCAAATTAAGCCAAGCATTTGTAGCAATGAAATTGCCTATATTTGCATAGCCAGTTTGAACAGCTGCATCATTAACCCCCCAGGATAAAAAGCTTACAAGTAATCCAATAAAAACAAAGGTACCTGCAATCCCAGAGCCATATAGAGTAGCAACGGAAATCCTTCCAATATTCTTATCTTCACTTACTTTTCCAAAAAATGAAATTATGATTGGTATCATGGGATAAACGCAAGGCATTACCCAACTTAAAATTGCCCCGCCTATTGCAATAATAATTAGATTTAAAAATGAATTACCCTTATTTTTTTCGACTTTATCGCTCTTCAGAATACTTAAAGTAGTTCTACCGTCCCTTGGCTCCCCAGGAACAACATTGATTAAAATCTTTTTAGATACTTCTTTGGGAGGATAACAAAGTCGCTCGTTACAGACTTGATAATAGACTTTTACAATGAGTTCATAAACTCCAGGAATCAAGTTTTTTTTCATGAGTACTTGGGTCGAAAACTGAGTGTCACCCTTATGATAAAAGGAGGTCATATCGAAACCAGGATCATATTTTTCTATTGGATTAGGCTCAATTATTTTAGCAATTGAACTAATCGATTCTCCAGCAATCTCAATTTCTGTTGCTAGTGGACCATCTACAATTTTATAAATTGAATAGATTTTCCATTCACTATCCATTTCAGCATCTATAACTATGTTGATTACCTCACCTGCTCGCGCCGAAGTATCTGACTGCACGTTGATAACAACAGGGTTAGTGACCTGCGACAAACAGATAGTAACGAAAAAGACAATACAACTTATTAAATATTTAATCATAGTGGAGTTGTATTTTACCTCAGGTTTAAACATAATTTATAGTAAATATCATCTTTGCGCGGCTCTAAATTTTTTAGAGTTTCTAAACTCTTTGACATTGCGTTTTTGCCACACTCTAACAACTTATCAAAGTTATCAAAGTCGGACCAATGAATGCCTGAGACCTCAGGCTTAACTAGAATGTCTGCTTGCCTTGACAAGTTGTTTTTTAATCTCAAGGATGTAATGATATCTGAACGCCTCATTATCTCTATCATATTCGGTTGGTTTAATGGTTTTAATTCATAATTAGTTATATCTACTGCCATTACCATTTCTGCGTACTCTTTTAGTATCTCAACTGGAATTGGTGATGTAACGCCACCATCTACAATTAGCTTACTATCTTTTTTAGTAGCTTCAAAAAAACCTGGGATAGAAGAGCTCTGAATGAGGGCTTCTCTAATATCACCTCTGCTATAGATAATTTCTTCCCCGTTTTGAATATCTGTAGCTATAACCTTTAAAGGAATTTGAAGCTCTTCAAAGTTATTACAAGGTATCATGAACTCTACCGAATTTTCAATTATTGAACGAGGAACAACGTAAGACTCATTCAAACCTAGCCTAGCAGCATAGCCTTGTTTTGCTAGTTCAGTATTGTTCTCGAGAAAAGTTTCTTTATTACGTCCAGCCATTAAAGAACCGGAACTAAAGCTCGCAAATAAATCACTGTTCATCAGTTCACGGAAGCGAGTTTCTATCCAGTTAGGATCTAAGGTTGCGGCATACATTGCACCAATCATTGAACCAGCGCTAACTCCAGCGATTAAATCAGGCTTAAGCCCACTGTTATGGAGAACTTGAAGCGCCCCAATATGTGCAACACCTCTTGAACCTCCTCCTCCTAAGGCAAGCCCTAGATACGACTTTCCCATCGATTACTTTTTATCTTCTAGGACAACCTTCATTTCAATTCTATCATCTGGATTATCTCTAGCATCTCTTGGCGCGCTGACTATAGCGTCGACAACTTCCATACCACTAACGACTTTACCAAAAACAGTGTATTGGTTATCTAAAAAGTTTGCATCTGCCACACAAATAAAAAATTGACTTCCTCCACTATCAGGGTTTTGAGACCTTGCCATAGATAATATGCCTCTAACATGCGTAGTCGTACTGAATTCAGCTGGTAAATCCCAAGTAGATTCAGAGTCTTCACTTCCAATACCAAAAAATTTTGCAGCATTACCGCCTGTTCCATGCCTACTTTTGTCTTCTGATTTTGTTAGAGGGTCACCACCTTGAATCATAAACCCTGGAATTACTCTATGAAAAGTTGTTCCATCATAATAACCATTTTGAGCATGCAATTTAAAACTCTCAACATGCTTCGGGGCAATATCATCAAAAAATTCTAATTTTATATCACCAAATTTTGTTGTAATAACTGCTATATCTTTTTCCATAACTGTATCCTTATTTTTTTGTTTTGTTCCACAACCTACTATAGTCAAAATAATAGCAAGTAATATTGTAGTTTGTTTTATCATAACGTTTTTCTACTCCCTGGTTTTTGTACTGGAATTTCTTTTAAATTATTTGGCATTCTATCTGCATCATAACTTACGGCCTCAAGCTTAACGATTGAATATTGATTTTTATGAAGATTAATAGTACCATTACTTCTATCTACAAGAATAGCAACTCCGGAAATTAAACCACCTAATTTGATAACTTCACTCATGACTTCCTTAACAGAGCCACCGGTTGTTATAACATCCTCAACAATCAGAATGTTTTGATTTTTTTTTATATTGAAACCTCTACGGATGCACATAACTCCATTTTTTCTCTCGGCAAAAATAGTTCTAGCATTTAGCAAACGTCCAACCTCAGTACCTAAAACAATACCACCGATAGCTGGCGATATTACTGCGTCTATTTTTGTCGAAATAAAATTATCAGCGATCATAGAAGCAAATAATGTGAGATATTTAGGGTATTGCAATACTTTTGCGCACTGAAAGTAAGAGGGGCTATGTTTGCCTGAGGTAAGGACAAAATGCCCAGACAACAGTGCCTCAGTTTCTTTAAAAATATCAACTATTTTTTCTTTATCCACTTAATGCCTCATTTATTTTTTTAACATAGGAAAGTGCCGATTCACGTATAGATTTTTCAGAACAATCACCAGAAAAAGAGATATCTCTTGATACATTTATAATTCCTATCCCAGTTTTATTACCTTCTAAGACACAACTACTTAAATCCCCGCCCTGGGCTCCTACTCCTGGAATTAAGATAGGCAAATCAGGCGCTAATTTTCGAACTTTCGAAAGCTCCTTAGGTGCCGTTGCTCCGACAACTAACCCTACATTGTCCTTTGAGTTTAAATCATTTGCCCATTTTGCAACTAATTCATAAATATGGTCACCGCCTATTAAATTTTGACTTTGAAAAGTGTCAGCGGAAGGGTTTGAGGTTCGACACAATATAAAAACACCTTTTTCTTCAAAATCAATAAAAGGTTTTATACTATCTTCGCCCATGTAGGGGCTTAGCGTAACACAATCAAACCCAAAATGATTAAAGATACTTTCAGCATATTGTTTTGCGGTATTCCCGATATCACCCCTTTTTGCGTCTGCAATAACTATTGCATCTTCGCCAATGTAATTGACTATATCTTCTAACCATTTAAACCCCCTAGCACCCCATCTTTCAAAAAAAGCAAAGTTAGGTTTGTAGCACAATGCTATGTCTCTAGTCGCATCAACAATTTTTTTTGAGTGCGATACCAAGTCATCAAATTCATTAGATTTAACTAAAACAGGATCAACATCTATACCAACACAAAGGTAAGAATTGATTCTTTTTGCTCTATTTTTTATCTTGTGATTGAAAGAAATCATGGCTCAAAATATAGCTCGATAACAATACATTTAAAAAACTGAAATTATAAGTTTATGCAATAAAACAAAATTGTGAATGAAAATTTTAAATCAGTAAACTTTATTAATGAAAAAAATCAAAAAAAATACGACAACGATTACGAAAATTATTGCTTCCAGCGGATCATTTGATATTGAACTTATAGAAAGTCTTGGTACAGCTGACTATGAATCATTGATGGAGATATCGGCATCTCTGGCTGAAGACTATGGCGAAAAATATCTATTAACTAAAAACACCATTAACAAATACTTTAACCGCTCTGGTGCACTTCCAATTATTGCGCGATTCGATAATAAAATTATAGGATATATAATTGGAATGCCTTTGGAACTATTATCTCAAGAGCCTTGGGTTAGACTAGATGAAAACTATGGAAAGTTCAATACCTTATATACATACGCTTTCGTAATAAAAAATGATTTTAAAAGAAAAGGTTATGCGAAAATATTAAAAAAAGTTTATATCAGTTGGGCAAAAAAAAAAGAGGGAATTCTCTACAATACTGGACATGTCAAATCAGGTATTTCTAAAAAATTTAAAGGTCAAATCAAAATTATCGCAGAGATTAATAACTGGCAAGGTACAGGAAAAATATTTGAATATTATCGTAGAAATTTAGATCCTGAAAAAATCTATGAAAACTAAAGTAATAAACCACGTTAATGCTTTTTTAAAAACAAATAGCACTTAGTGATTCGTGAGCGAGGCTCCTTAAAGCTTTTATACTTGCTCGCTCAATAAAATCATAATTTAATGCTTCTCGTGAAGCAATAATATGATCAAGAATGATATTTTTTGTTTTGGTGTCTATAATTTTTATCGACAAAAAAGCCTCAGATTTAAAAGGCTGTTTTCTGTTAGCTCTACTAGTATTTCCAATAGATGATACGCCAAAAAACATCGATAAATCAGCATCATCTTCATTATTGACAAAAATCATATCATATTTAGATTCAAAACAAGATTTGACAGATTCATTGAAAACAGATTCGCCTAAACTAGAGTTAACACTTTGGATAGTCTCATTTAAAAAAACCTTTTTACTACTGGATATAACTGCAATTTTAGATTCCTTTTTATCAAATAAAAAAAAATCAAAAAAGGGTGTATTTAGAATTGTTTCATAATCGATTTTAATAGTAAAACTATATGGATTCCCGTCAGCTGATAATGGGATTTTTATCTTATTTTCTTCAGTTAAATTATCAGTTATATTGATTGAATCGAAGGCACTTCCAAACTCCTGAATCATATTTATATTATCTAATTTTTGGTTAGTTTTATTATCATAAATACTCACGTTAATATTTACACCATTATTAGTCATTGGAAGACTATTAATTGTTTCCGGTTCATATGAAAAAGTAATTCGATTATTGTAATCATTAATAATTCTTTTGGTTTTTTCTAGGATATCTGTCTCAACATTTTTTTTATTATTTTTAATTAACAAATGATCCATATGGATTACAAGATGATCAATAATCGATGACAGTGTTATAAAATTTTCAATCTTTAAATCGTCACTTAACAAAGATATCTGCTTTGCAACATCATAATTATTAAATCTTTGTGCTATGCTTTTATAGTATTCTTTTTTACTTATGCTTAACAAAGAATATTTAAACCCATTGTAGACAAAAGAGCTATCAAAATTTTTTAATGAATTAATTAAATCTCTCCGACCACTCATGATGTGTTTGGTAACCTTATCAAGATGTTTTTCTTTTATATCATAATTTTCAATAAATATTTTTTCCAAATCTTTTCTTAATTTTTCATTCATCAGGCTTAAAGCATTATCTTCTGAGGTAATTGAATCGTTTGTACTAGTTTGTCCAACTTTATACCACTTTTCAATATCAATGGGCACACCCTTTATCCAATTAGGAATTCTTTTTTTAGACTTTTGGACTGGAGCTAACTCCGGCTTAGGACTACAGGATTGAGAAGAAAAAATAAAAAGAAAAATGAGGATAGTGAAAATTATTTGGCGCATTATTAGAATGAAGTGACTTAGCTTCATTACTTAACCGCAAATTTTCAAACTAACTACTTTTGCCAAATTCATAAGCGAATTAATTCCTGCTTTTTCTATCGAATTAAAATCTGAACCACTTTCTTCAAAGATCTTTTGGTTGAAAAATTCTTCATTTGAATTACTATCCCGAATGGTTAAGTGACCAGATGCATGAACAAAATTTGGATAAATTTTACTTATTTTATCGGCATTTTCTTGTGTTATGACATCAAGTTCTATCGCAATACTCGATTCTTTTTTATTTCTCGTAAAACTCGCAGAATATTTCTTTTCAAAACACTTTTTAATTGCATCAACTACAGGTAAATCTTTTAAACTATTATCGAAATTATTAAAGCTGTTTTCAAAAAACATATTTGGTGATTTTGGTATTACAGATAATTTGCACTTCTTTGGGCTTAACTTAAAAAGTTTGACTAAATCATCATTGAGCAAAACATTAAATGCTACGTTGAATTGAAGCTTATAGCCATTTGTAATTTGGTTTAATGATCTAACTTGGTATTCCATTGAACCATTTTCTTTTGATATCAATAAATCAGATTCATCAAAGCTCTCAGATCTGGCTTCAATCCATAATCCAGATAACATTTTTCCAGATAATAAATCTTTTGATATTAAAATAACTCTTCTGCTTTCATTTACTAATGGCATTTTTTGTAGATAATCTGATTTGTATGCCAACTGAATTCGGTCATTATAAGTATGAGTTATTTTTTTTAATTGTAGAATTAATTGAACTACATCTTTATCAATATTATTACTACTAATTAATGATCCGTAACCAATATAATTAATTATAAGACCTAAGGATTTTGAAATTCTTTTAAAGTTTTTTTCAGAAATATCGTCGCTAATATTATTAATAATTTGTTGAGCAAGGTGCAAGGTATCAGACAAATCATTTTCAAAAGCTTTTATAAATGATTTTTTATCGAATTTTAACAAAGCATACAAATGATTTTTATCAATGAACTTCTCTGGTTTGGTAAAATATTTTGAGGCTCTTAAAATTCTTTTTTCAATAATAGCATCCACGTACATACTAAAGTCTAAATTAGTAGAATCAGCAATGTTTTTCAGATGATTTAAAAAGTCATCTTCTATCATTTTTTCCATTTGGTTATAGACTAAATCATTCAAGATTGAAGCTTCTTTTTTTTCAACTTTATAGACACTGTAAACATATGCACTATCATGTTGATGGTTTTCTACCCATGCAGGCTTTATTACTTTTGGGGGCTTCTGTATTATAGGGGCAGGCTTAGATGAGCAACTGACAATAAATATTAATAGAACAAATGAAAAAATATGAATGATAAATCTCATCATAATGATTTGATATGATTTATCAAATCAAGAATCCCCATTTCGGAAAAATCTGTTTTGAAACTTATTTTAGCATTCCCTTTATTTAGAACAACTATATAAGGCATGCTATTTATATTAAAAATTCTTGCTGCGATTTTATACTCATCAATTAAAATTGGTACCGTCCAAACATACTTCTGAACCATTGATAACAAATCTAAATCGTTATCATAATCACTTATTAAAAAGTATTCAATCTTTGAATTTTGAATACTAGCTCTAATATTCTGTATCTCTGAAATTATTTTTTGAGATTTAAAATTTTCATGTCTGATAAACAGAAGGACTAAGTTTTTTTGAATAATTTTATTTTTAAAATGTACATGTTTAGCTGTTCCAAGTTTTTTTAACGATATTGTTTTAATACTTTCAGTTAAATATTCGTATTCTGGTAAGGTGATTGCAAAAGAAAAGCTGAAAAAACTAGCAATCAAAGTAATTGCTAGATAAAAATATTTATATGTAATCATAGTTTGCAAGTATTTCCCTAAAAGCATTGAATTGTTCATAAGTCATGTCAAACTCATATAAATACTTACCTTTAAAATATACTCTTATTCTATTTGCATCAAAAAAACTTAATATTAAATCTGTATCAACCGAATCGTCAGATTTTTCTTGATTAGCAAACCTTGACTCAACTAATTCTTTATTTGATTTATTTACATCTATAATTATTCTCTTATTATTATCAGCTAATAATTCTATCTTGTTATAATTCATCCATTGCGGCTCGTGATAGTCTGAACCACTTTTGTCAATATAAGTTGATTTCATTCTAAACTCACGATCCCCATCTTTATTTACAATCATATATAATTCAATTCCAAAAGATACAGTATGAGCAACCTGACATAAAGTTGAACGTAAAGTTCGAAAATATGTTTCTCCAGTCTTTCTATCATAAATAGATTCTACATTAGTCTTTATTGAATCAACCATTTGCGACGCTCTTTGCTGTTTGCGCTCATTTATTTTTTTTAATCTTAACTGCTCTTTTTCAATCTTCAATTTTTTCTTATTTGCTAAATTATATTTATTTTCAACTTTTTGCCGATCCCAATCTGGGTATTCCTCTGATAAAAGGATCAAGAGGTTCATACATTCATCAAATTGGCCAGAATCAAAATAACTATGTGCTTGAGAATAAAGTGCGCCAGGCAATTGGGAGATGCTATCCATTTTAGTTCGCATAATTAACAACTCTTTTTCGAGTATTTTAATTTTTTCTAATTTGCTCTTTAGATTCTTGTTTTCGCTTTTAACATTTATTATTACAGCTTCTAAATCATCCACTTCTTCTTGAAGATAACTTACTTGACTTTTTAAGTCATCTTTTTGGCAGGCAGCAAAAAAAAACAAAACTATTGTGACTGAAAAGGCCCAAAAAAAATTTATAGTTTTAATGTGTTTTTTCATAAATAATTATTTAAAGTCAAAACCCATTCCGACATAAAGAGAACCCCAATATGCATTACCACCATTATTAAAATTTATAGTATTAAATCTGCTCGACATTGAAATAGAGCACGGTAAAGAACCTAAAAATAAATTTAAATTATAGCCAGCTACTAACCCTGAGCCATGGTCGTAATTTTTAGGCCCTAAAACCAATTCTTTTACAAGATTTTCTCCACCTATTTTAATTATTTTTGATATATTTAGATTAACAACCATACCACTTCCACTTCCGTAATAACTACCTAAAGTGTCGACTGAAGACGCAAAGGAATAGTTACTTGTTTCGTAACCAACATTTGTTAAAAAAGGGCCTATTTTTACACCAAAGGGGAACCGAATATTAAAAGATTTTTCAAAATATGACACTGAACTTGAAAGTGTAGAACCTTTTATTAATGCCTTACCGAAGTTTCCTCCAATTCTTAATCCGGAGAGGAGGCTTTTCATCGATTTTGAATCTTTAATCTTTTGAATTTTGTTTTCACTATTAATTTTATTGAGGTTGTTTTTTTTATTAGAAAGATCATCTGCAGTCTGAATTATTTTAGGCATTTTGACTCGGTTACTAGCTTTAACAGAATCACTTTGTTTCATTGATGTGTTTTTATCAGTTACGATATCTTCGACTATGACAAATATTGATAATAAAGTATCAATATTGTTATTTATATAAGTTTCAAAACCTGCTTCTCTCCCACCCCAGTCAAAACCATCTTTTAACTGTTCATCTTTGATGCCGAGAGAGTCTAACTTTTTAACTAAAATGTTATAAGCAACATTATCAAACTCATTAGTTATTTTTAAACCGATTTTTTGTTTTAGGTTGTCAATTTTTTTGGTTTTGGGTTCTTCAAGACCTTCACAGAAAATAACAGAATAGAAAAATAAAATAAAAGCGAAATATTTACAGGTCATCGTCATTAAAAAACTGTGATAGTACTTTTTTGGGAGGTGGGTCAGTGAAAAGACTTACAACTATCAATGCAAAAATAGACAATCCGGCTGCTGGATATGTTAGTTCTTGTAAAAAAGGATGAAGGTTTTTAAAACCGCTCCAATTTGGTAACAAATATGTCCATATAATTGTAATACTAGAACCCGTTAAAATAGAAATGGCAGCACCTTCTTTTGTGGCTCTTTTCCAAAGAAAAGCAGCTAATAATGCAGGGGTGAGAGAAGCACCGTATATATTGTAAGCCGTAAACGCAGCGTTAAGAACTGTTTTAAATTGACTTACTAAAAGAAACGCTATCAGACCTAAAAATAGAACGAGCATACGACTAATGAAGATAACTTTTTTCTCAGTTGCATTTTTATTAATATATTTTTGATAGACATCTCTTGTCAAGTTTGTAGCTGGAATTAATAAAAACGAATCAGCTGTAGAAACAATAATTGCCATCATCGTGGAAACTAAGATTAAACCAATTATTAGTGGCAAACCTCCATGTATTGCTATAGCGGGAATGACTGATTCACTTCCAGACTGCCTAGCTGAGAGCAATTCATCTTCGGATGGAGATAATCCTAATATTTCAGCATTTCGAACGACTATTCCTTGTTCCTTTTGAACAATATCAGGCATGATACCCTGCTCAGCTGCAACACTTCCTGTTAGTCCAAGAAAAGAGATACTCGATTCTAGAATCACAACACCAACAACCCAGAAAAAGACTGCTTTTTTTGCAGAACCGCCATCCTTTGCACTAAAAATTCTTTGATACATATTTGCATCACCCATTAAAAGAAGCATTGTGGGGACAAAAAAGCTAAGGGCAATTATAGGGCCAGAAATATCTCCAGAGCGTTCGGCTGACCAATTGCCAAACAGGCTCCACTTACCTGCCTGATCAGCAATTTGTATCATTTCCTCAATGCCACCAATATTTATCAACATAAACACTAGTGCAGCTAGAACACCGATCGTAATCAAAACTCCATTTACAACATCAGTGTAGACAACTGAAAACATACCTGCCAGGACAGTGTAAGAAATTGCAAATACCGCTGTAATAATAATCCCAATCTCTAGCGATATCATACCATTTGAAACCATTTCTAAGACCTTACCACCGCCTCTAAATTGATACGATACAATAGTCGTATAAGCAATAACCGTAATAATTGTCGCTAATAATGCAGCAAATCGTCCATAGCGAATCTCAAAAATATCAGGAACAGTTATTTTGCCAAAGTTTCTGATTCTTTTAGCTATGAAGTAAATGAGTGTTATACCTAACCATGCACCAGCACTTGACCAAAGAGCAGCTGGCCCGTTACGGTAACCTAATCCAGCACCACTAAACAACGATCCACTTCCCATCCACGTTGCAAGTAAAGTGCCTACTAGGATATACCAAGGTAAAACTCTTCCAGCGACCATAAAATCTTCGCTATTTTTTACCATTTTGGTTTTATAAATACCAACACCGACTAGAGCAAAAAGATAGATAGCAATAGAGACAGTATATATCATTATATTAAAATATATCTGCTTCTATTGTCTAAATACAGAACTATTTATTTAAACATTTAATATAAATTAACTTTAATATGCGTATCAGATATAAAAGAACTTATTTATCATGATTAAAAACCCAAACTACCTATTATTACTTCTATTAGTTATAGTAGGCTGTTCGAAAAAAAATGAAAGAGACGGTAAAATGAACAGACTCGGAGAATCTCAAAGTCCTTATTTACTTCAACACAAAAATAACCCCGTTGATTGGTACCCTTGGAGTGAAGATGCTTTCGATAAGGCAAAAAAACAAAACAAACCGATTTTTCTATCCATTGGATATTCAACTTGTCATTGGTGTCATGTTATGGAACATGAATCTTTTGAAGATAATGAAGTCGCTAAACTGATGAATGATAATTTTATTTCAATCAAAGTCGATCGTGAAGAAATGCCAGAAATTGACCATCTTTACATGTCAGTTTGTCAAGCGATGACTGGCAGAGGTGGATGGCCATTGACGATTGTAATGACACCGGAGAAAGAACCTTTTTTCGCAGGAACTTACTTCCCTAAAAAAGGTAACAACAACCAGCCTGGCATGATGGAACTCATTCCATCTTTAATGAATGCCTGGAATAATAAACAAGATGATATAAAAAAAACAATTGAACAAGTAAATAACTACTTAATAAGGTCAAATAATTACGAAGGCAGTAAGCAGATAAATGAAGAAACAATTAAAAATGCATTTGTGAACTTTAGCGAAAGATTTGATAATGAGTTTGGCGGTTTCGGGGACTCGCCGAAGTTTCCATCTCCTCACAACCTCATTTTTTTACTTCGCTATTATAAAACTTATGGTGATACGATTGCAAAAAACATGGCCATTGAAACACTTCAGCATATGAGGGCTGGAGGAATTTTTGATCATATCGGATATGGTTTCCATCGTTATGCTACAGACAAACGCTGGTTTCTACCTCACTTTGAAAAAATGCTCTATGACCAAGCCATGATTTCAATGGCATACTTAGAAGCTTTTAAAGCGACAAAAGATAAAAGTCTAGCAAAAACCACTGAGGATATTTTTACATATGTAATTCGAGATATGATGAAAAAAAATGGAGGTTTTTATTCAGCTGAAGATGCAGATAGTGAAGGTGAGGAAGGCAAATTTTACATTTGGACGGATAAAGAAATAAATCATGTCTTAGGCAAAGAAAAAGGTGAAATTTTTCAAAAAGTATATGGAATAAGAAGAGAAGGAAATTTTATCGATGAAGCATCAGGTCGTGCAATGCCTGAGAACATACCTTTTTTAAAGTCAAGTTTACCTGCATTTGCAAAATTAGAGAACCTAGATATAAATGAACTGTCTAAATCAATTGATGAAAGTAGAGAGCTTTTATTTATTGAAAGAGAAAAAAGAATTCACCCTCTAAAAGATGATAAGATATTAACAGATTGGAATGGGCTAATGATTGCTGCCATGGCAAAAGGCGGAAAAATTTTAAAAAAGCCTGTTTACATAGATGCTGCCATTAAATCTGCTGATTTCATTATTAAAAATTTGAGAGATAGTGACGGAAAACTCAAAAAAAGGTATAGAAATAATCAGGCTGGATTACAACCACATATAGATGACTATGCATTTTTTATTTGGGGTATTCTAGAACTATATGAAGCAACATTCGAAACTCGCTTTCTAATGTCTGCTTTAGAATTATCAAAAATCATGGTTGATGATTTTTATGATGAAAAAAAGGGCGGGTTTTTTATTGGCCCAAATGACGGGGAAAAACTAATTATTAGAGCCAAAGATAGCTATGATGGAGCTATTCCTTCGGGCAATGCAGTTGCAGCAATGAATTGTATAAAATTAAGTAAGTATACTGGTGACTTGAAGTGGGAAAAAATCGCATTCAAAACAATTAAAGCTTTTTCAAACAAAATTAACCAAGCTCCTTCAGCTCATGCTTCAATGTTAAGTTCATTTATGTTCGGAACAAAAAATCCAAAAGAAATAGTCGTTGTGGGCAAAGAGCTGAATGGCGAAGTAATTGATAAAATTAAACAGCTTCAAAGTAATTATAACCCCCATACTATTTATATATTTAAATCATCAAATGGTGACTCTGATTTGGACAATATTGCACCCTGGACTAAAACACACCATTCAATAAATAATAAAACAACTTATTATATTTGTGAGAATTTTTCCTGCAAAATGCCCACAACTGAAATTAAAACAGCTTTGAATTATCTTGATTAATTATCTTGAATATATTTTTTCAAATTTTAATTATTAGTGATACATTGCAAGGCTGCATATGAAAAATCTAGCATTACATTGGAAAATCATCATAGGATTAGTTTTAGGGCTAATATATGGAATAATAAGCGCATCTAATGGTTGGGGTACATTTACTACCAATTGGATTGCTCCTTTTGGCACAATATTTATTAATTTGCTAAAACTCATAGCAGTTCCATTAGTATTTGCTTCCTTAGTATTAGGTGTAGCCTCACTATCAGATACTAAAAAACTATCAAGGATAGGTGGAAAAACAATTTTAATATATTTATCTACTACATTGATATCTGTTATAATTGGACTTTTTCTAGTGAATTCTTTAAAGCCTGGGAACCAGATTCCAGAACAGATGAAAATTGAACTCCAAGATACTTATAAAAAAAACCTGGAGTCAAAAACTGATAATGCTGAAAAAGTGAAAAAAAGAGGTCCTTTAAAACCGCTTGTTGACATGGTCCCAAATAATATTGTTTTTTCAGCATCAAATAATAGAAATATGCTACAGATTGTTTTTGTAGCAATTCTAGTAGGCATCGGACTTATTCAAATACCAAAGAATAAATCAAAAGAGTTTTTAGGTTTTTTTGAGGGTCTAAACGAAGTAGTTCTTAAAGTAATTGATATAATTATGCTTATGGCACCTTTAGGAGTTTTTGCACTTATTTCCCAAACAATTAATAAGGTAGTTGGCGATAACATCAGCCAGGTAATAGAACTCATCAGTGCATTAGGATTCTATATGTTCACGTTAACATTAGGTCTCTTTTTACATGTTATTATTACTTATCTATCGCTGTTAAAAATTTATTCTAGAATGCCCATAGAAAAATTTTTTAAAGGCATAGCACCTGCTCAATTATTAGCATTTTCTACAAGCTCTAGTGGAGCCACATTGCCAATAACCATGGAAAGATGCGAAGAGGAGCTCGGCGTATCTGAGGAGGTATCATCTTTTGTCTTGCCTCTTGGCGCAACCATAAACATGGATGGAACAGCACAGTATCAAGCTGTAGCAGCAGTATTTATTTCTCAGGCACTAGGTATGGATTTATCATTAACGGATCAAGTCACGATTGTTTTGACAACAGTTTTAGCCTCAATTGGTACAGCAGCGGTACCAGCAGCAGGTATTATTATGTTAATTATTATACTAGAATCAGTAGGAGTTCCAAGTGCTGGTGTTGCTCTTATTCTAGGCGTAGATAGAATTTTAGACATGATTAGAACTACCGTAAATGTAACTGGAGATGCAGCTGTTGCGGTTTCAGTAGCAAGTAGCGAAAAGCAATTAAAATCATATAGTAAATAATGTTTTTTATAAAGCATAAAGGGAATAATTTCCATGATAATTAAAAAAATAATTTGGGCGGGTTCTGTTAATTCCGGATCGACAATTATATAATTAGGAGGCTGTACTTCGTTTTCAAAAAACAGGCCTTTCCAAATTTTAATTTGGATCAAGGAAGTTTGCTAAAAGCGGGAGGCCACCACCGTTCTTTAAACTAAGAAGGGTCCTGAAAACTGCCTGCCCATATTTCTAAAAATATGAATAATAATAATAATAATAATAATAATAAAAGAAATAGAATTCCGAGAGGCTATCTTCCTGAAGATTCTGATAGACGTCTAGATTGGCTCAAGAATGAACATGATTTTGAATTAAAAAACCTGCCCCCTAATGAAACTGAAGAGTTAAAAGGTATTATAGAAAACCATGTCGGTTTTATGCAAATGCCAATGGCAATTGCTGGACCAGCAATCATTGATGGTAAATATGCTAAAGGTGAGTTTGCAATACCTTTATGTACAATTGAAGGTAGTTTAGCGGCATCAATGAATCGCGGTCTTTATGCATCCTCTTTATGCGGTGGAATGAAGGTAAAACACTTTCGTCAAGAGCTTTCAAGATCACCAATTTTTATTTTTGATGATTTAAAAAAGAGTGATGAATTTCAAAACTGGGTAAATGAGCACTTAGATAAAATCAAAAAAGCAGCGCAATCTACCACACAATACGGTAAAGTGATTCGAATTGATCAATATGCAATTCAAAATTATGTTTTATTAGATTTTATTCTTGATACTGGGAATGCTGCCGGGCAAAACATGGTAACTCTAGCCACAAATGTTGCTTGTGAATATATTAGACAAGAAACGGGACATAAATTTTTTCTTGATTCAAATTTAGCCAGCGATAAAAAAGCATCTTCTAGGAACATGATACTCGGCAGAGGTCACGGTGTTATTGCAGAAACGCACATAACAAAATCCGTTATGTCTAGGGTCCTTAATGTTGATCCCGATTTTGTTATAGAAAATTGGACTTACTTTCCTATTGTATCAGCGATGGCGGGAACCCTTGGAAATGCCATCCATGCTTCAAACGCTCTGACAGCAATTTACATTGCAACGGGTCAAGATACTGCCTGCGTTGCAGAAAACTCTGTTGGACATTTTACAGTGGAAAAAGTTGACGACGGTATTACTTGGAGATTAACCTTACCATCAATGACTGTTGGCACAGTTGGTGGCGGAACTAGATTAAATCAACAACAACAAAACTTACAACTTTTAGGCTGCGACAGTAGTGAGCATTCATCTAGAAAGCTTGCTGAAATCATAGCTGCAGCTGCTTTAGGTCTAGAAATTTCATTAGGATCAGCAATCATGTCCCATACATGGACAAGTGCGCATATGAAATACGGTAGAAAATAAAAAACACTACTATGAATGTACTTGATAACCCCAAGTATTCTCATTTATTAAAACGCCAGCCTTTTTATCATCGTATTGGTAAGACATTGCTATATAACTGGGCCAAGTTTATTTTTTTTTGGTACACACCACTGAGTGTTTTTGGCAAAGAGAATATTCCCAATGATTCTTTTATTTTTTGCAGCAATCATAATGCTCATTTGGATGTCATTGCATTATCTCTTTCAGCAAATAAAAACTTTAATAATGTTGGAATGCTTGCAGCTAAAGACTATTGGTTCGATAACTGGCTTCGAAGAAACATAATGAAACCGGTAATGAACCTCATTCCTCTTGGTCGAAAATCACACCTTGGAAAAGATATAACCTTTGAGCAAACTCTAGAATTATCAAATTGTTTTATGAATGTTGATAAGCGTTGTATTATTATATTTCCTGAGGGAACTAGAGGTCAACCAGATGTATTAAAACGATTTCGAAAAGGTCCAGCACGATTATCAATAGGAACAGGAAAACCAATCCTTCCTGCCGTTGTCATGGGTTCAGGAAAATCTTGGCCAAAAGGAAAATTTATTTTTAAACCTGGTAAAATTCATGTTTACATTCTAGAACCTATAGACCCTAATTCATTCACTATAAGAGACAAAAATAATGAAAAAGACCTTTTCAAAACTGCAGAGGCCATGACAAAAGAATTAGAAGAAAAAATTACGAGTAAATTGGAAGAGTTAACATGAGTAGTAGTAAAAAAGAAAAGTTTTATGGAGTAAACGATGAACTCTGGGGCCATAAATGGGGTTTTAAAGATTCATCTTTTATAATAAATGATGACAATTCTATCACATTTACTGGCGCAAGGTATGATGGAATATCTGGAGAAAAATTGCCTTATCTAATCCCTTTTGTTACCAAAGTTTTAGATACAGAGATAAATAAGGAACCTTACTTTAAAGAAGTTAAAAAAAAGTTTGTTTCTGAACGGATATTAAACAGAGCGTTTATTGATGCAATTGAATCTTCTTTTGCAGAAGATAAACTTTCATTAAGCGATGATGAGAGAATTCTTCACAGCCATGGCCAAAATTCTCCAGATGAAGTTTTCAAAGTATTGTATGACAAACTTGATAAGTTCACGGATCTTATTATTTATGTTGAAACTGAGGAAGACGTTGTTTTATTAATAGACCTCGCAAAAAAACATAATGTGTGTCTTGTCCCATTTGGTGGCGGAACTAATGTCACAAATGCACTCCAGTTACCAAAGAATGAAACTAGAATGATAGTTACTGTTGACACAAGGAGATTAAATAGAATTATTTCTATAGATCAAAAAAATCTTCTAGTTGAAGTAGAGGCTGGTATTACAGGTAAAGAATTAGAAAAGCAACTTCAAGATAAAGGGTATACTACTGGCCACCAACCAGATAGTATTGAGCTATCTACTGTAGGTGGCTGGATATCTACTAATGCCGCAGGTATGAAAAAAAACCGATATGGAAATATTGAAGATATTGTTCAAAACCTAGTTATGGTCACTCCAAATGGGATAATAAATCAAATTGAGCCACTGGTGAGGTCCTCAATTGGTATAAAAACACAAAACATTCTTTTCGGTTCTGAAGGCAATCTAGGTATAATAACAAAAGCCACAATGAAAATTCATAGATTACCAGAATGTAGTGACTATGAATCGGTTGTCATGAAGGATTGGAATACTGGACTGGATTTTATGTACGAGCTCGCTCACTCAAATACAATACCTGCTAGTGCAAGAATGCTTGATAGTTTACACTATCAATTTGGAAGCGCATTAAAACCAGAAAAAACAAATTTCGGAAAATTCAAAAGTAAAATTCAAAAGTTAGCATTTAAAATTAAAAATTTCGATGCAGATCATTTTGTTGCAGCAGTCTTCAAACTAGAAGGAACATTTTCCGAAGTAGAATACCAAAGAAAAAATATAAAAAATCTTGCAAGAAAGTATAATGGATTGCTTGGTGGTCGCAAGGAAGGAAAAGTTGGTTACAACATAACAATGGTTATAGCGTACATACGCGAATTTTTTGTACCACAGGGGATTCTTGGCGAAACTTTAGAAACAGCAGTCCCATGGTCAAAAGTAAATCAAGTAAAAGACGAAGCAAATAAACTACTAACAAAATTGCACAAAGAATATAATCTTCCAGGAAAACCATTTTTTTGTTCAAGAGTTTCAAAAATTTATCACACTGGGGTTTGTATGTATAATACAATGGGAATTAATGTTAGAGGAGTTAAAAACCCTGAAAAAGTTTTTAGTGATATTGAGCATAAAATTAGAGCTTGTTTTATTAAAAATGGCGGTTCAATCTCGCATCATCACGGAGTAGGAAAATTGAGGAAAGAGTTTATGCCCGAGACCATTTCAATTGGTAGTATTCAGGTGATACAGAATATTAAAAAATCACAAGACCCAGATAACATATTTGGAATTGATAACAATATTGTAAACAAGATTCAGGATTAATCTTTGGACCTTGTTAATAAAGTATGCGTAATAACTGGAGCGTCTTCCGGTATTGGAAAATCTTTAGCAACAAAACTTTCCCTAAGAGGTGCTAAAGTTGTTTTAGCCGCAAGAAGAAACTCTAAACTTGAAGAAATAAGACAAGGCATTGAAAAAGAAGGCGGTAAATGCTTTGGTGTGAAAACAGATATTACTAAAAAATTAGAATGTAAGAATCTCATTGATGAGACAATTAATCGATATAAAAAAATAGATATATTAATTCTAGCTGCTGGTGTAAGTATGTGGTCCCCATTTGAAGAAATATCTGATATTTCTTTTTTTGATGACCTTATGGCCACTAATTATACTGGTGCAGTCCATTGCGTTCATGCAGCCTTACCTAGCCTTATATCTACAAATGGTATGATTGTTTCCTGCTCAACTGCACAAGCGATTGTAGGATTTACAAACCATTCTGGTTATGCTGCCTCAAAACATGCTTTGCACGGTTTTTTAGATACTTTAGAAATGGAACTTAATGGTAAAGTAAAATTTTTAGAAACTTGTTTGGGTTGGATTAAAGGAACAAATATGCGATCTAATGCATTTGGTCCTAATGGTAAAAAAATGGGCGAAACAAAAAGAAAACACAGTAGTAATTCTGTTGATCTAGATGTTTGTATTGAAAAAATAATTTCTGCTATAGTAATTGAAAAAGAGAAAGTTTACATTCCTTGGAAGCTGAAATTGATTCCATTTCTTGATTTATTTTTTGGAAAATTTCTAAGAAACAAAATAAATAGAGCAGTACACTCTGAATAATGTACTAAGCTTTGCTTTTTTAATTACTTTACCATTTTTAAATATTTAGATATAATTCTCAACATTATTTCGTCTGTACCACCACCTATTGAGTGGAGTCGTCCATCTCGGTATAGTTTTGCTGCTTGATTTTCCCAAGTGAATCCCATTCCACCATAGTACTGAATACACGTATCAGCAACCTCTCGAATTAATCTACCACTCTTTAATTTTGCCATTGATGCCAATAAAGTAACATCCTCGCCTCTGATGTAATTTTCACACGCCCTATATATCAAAGACCTTAAAGCTTCTACTTCTGTTTTTAACTCAGATAAGCGAAATTGAATTGCTTGATTATCAATTATATTTTTTCCAAATGCTTTTCTTTCGCTACAATATTCTATTGTGTAATCTATACAATTATCCATTGAAACAAGTATGCTTGCTGCTAGAAAGAGCCTTTCTTCTTGAAACTGCTCCATTTGCATCTTGAAACCATCCCCTTCAATTCCAATTCTATATTTTTGAGGAACACATACATTATCAAAATAGACTGGTGCTGTATCTGAAGATCTAAAACCTAGTTTGTCAATTTTATCACCAATACTTACTCCTTTTGTATTTGACGGTATTATAATTAAGGACTTATTTATATGAGGTTTATCATCACTTGTATTAACTAGCGTACAAAAATAGTCAGCTTGAGTTGCATTTGTTATCCACATTTTTTGACCATTAATTATGTAATCCTTTCCTCTTTTAATAGCATTAGTTTTTAGCGATGATACATCTGAACCACCACCAACTTCACTTATAGCAACAGAAGTAACTTTTTCACCTTTAATTGCAGGAACTAAAAACTCCTTTTTTAATTCTTCAGAACCATACCGCTCAAGGGCTGGTGTTGCCATATCAGTTTGCACACCTATTGCTGTAACTACACCACAATCGTCAGCGTATCCTAAGGCCTCAGCAAATATTAGACCATAACTATAATCTAAACCCATGCCGCCAAAATCTTCACTCTTGGTTATACCAAGCAAATCCAGTTTACCCATTTTTTTAAACAAATCATGAGCAGGAAAAAAACCATTTTGTTCCCATTCATCGGCAAAAGGTTTGATCTCTTTTTTTACAAATTCTTTTACCGTATTAAACAATGCTTTTTTTTCTTCATTCAAATACATTTATTATCCTTTCTTGTGATATAAATTATTTTTTAATTGTCCACGATGGTTTACGTTTATTAAAAAAAGAGTCAAATCCTTCTCTTCCATCATTACTAATAATACTATCAGAAAATAAATCAGCTGCTCTCCGGGAATCAATATTTTGGTTTAAGGACAATATTTTTTTAGTAGTCGCTATTGCAGCAGGCGAGCAGTTGATGACATCAGATTTAAAATCGTTTATTTTTTTTTCAAGTGCCTCATTATTCTTTGCAACAAAATCAACCAATCCAATTTTACTTGCCTCCAACCCATCAATTATAGTTCCCAAAAGCATCATTTTTCTCGCTTTTGAATAGCCTAATTTATTTATTACATATTTTGAAATTTGTGATGGCGTTAGACCTATTTTAGTTTCAGTGAGACCAAATTTTGTATTTTCCAAAGATATAACAAAATCTGAAGCACACGCGATCCCAAAACCGCCAGCAAGTGCAAACCCCTCCGTAACCGAAACGACAATTTGAGGCGCTTGATTTATCACTTTAAGTAATTTCCCAATGGTCATACTAAAATCATATGCTTGATTTTTAGCTTCTTTTCCTGATTCAGTTATTTTTTTCATTTTTTTTAAATCTGCTCCAGCACAAAATACACCACCATCACCCCTTAAAAAAATTGCACGAATATCTTTATTATCCTTTGCAACGTCAAAGACAATTAATAGTTCTTCGACTAAACTTTCTTTAAGGGAATTCCTGTTTACCGCATTATTAAACCGTATTTCTAGCCAACCATTTTTATTATTTAATATAAGATCTTGTGTTTTTGGAAATTGATTCATTCTGTATCCATAATTTAAAAAAGTCTGCCTTAAGTAATTATAACCTAGCGATACCAAAACTATTAGATTTGGTAGTGCGGTTTAACGTTTCCCAAAATGTATCTAATAAAAAACCGAGGATTTCTCTTGTTTTGACTGGTTCAATAATACCATAGTCTAATCCTCTACCAGAAGTGGTAAAAGCATCAGATTGAGCATTATATTTTTCAGCAATTTCAATTATTTGGTTTTTCAATTTTTCATTATCTATATCTACACCTTTTCTTTTAGCAGAACTAATCATAACCTGCTCCATGGTTTTTGCAGCTTGTTCTCCTCCCATTACACCAATCATTGCATTAGGCCACGAAAATATAAAATCAGGCTTATAAGCATACCCACACATAGCATAATTGCCTGCTCCAAAACTAGCACCTATATTTAAAGTTATTTTAGGAACTCTTACATTTGATACTGCTTGAATTAACTTTGCTCCATGCTTAATCATACCAAGTTGCTCAGATTGTTTTCCAACCATAAACCCAGTTGTATTACTTAAAAATATTAATGGGATATTTGACTGATCACATAATTGAATGAATTGAGCTGCTTTTGTAGCACCGTTTGGGTCAATGGGGCCATTATTACCTATTACCCCACAGGGATGACCATAAATTTTTGTTTGGATACAGACAGTGGAAACACCATAGAGAGGCTTAAAATCAATAAAATCAGAACCGTCAACAAGCCTTGCCACAACCTCTCGAACATCGTAAGGGATTTTGTAATCAGCAGAGACAACCCCAATTAATTCATTCACATCATAAATTGGATTATCAAACGAGATGTTTTCACGACTCTTTAAACTAGAATTCCAATCAATTTTATCAATTACTTCTCGTGTGATTTTTATGGCATGTTCATCATCTTCAGCAAGATATTCTACTAAACCTGTAATTCTTGCATGCATTTCGCTGCCACCTAACTCATCTTTATCTGCGATCTGTCCAGTCGCTGCTTTTAGCAATGCTGGTCCAGCTAATGCAGCCATTCCATTTTTTTTTACACCTACTACGTAGTCACTCATACCAGGTTGATATGCACCACCTGCCGTAGACAGACCATGCAATATTGCAATTGTAGGAATTCCTGCAGCACTAAGTTTTGCAAGTCCATAAAACATACCTCCAGTATTAGACCAAAATTCAACTGTATAGTTCATTAAATTAATTCCAGCACTTTCAACAAGGTGAATAAATGGTAATTTTTGTTTTAAGGATATTTCTAAGCAACCTAATGCTTTATCAATCGATTTTGCGGTCAAGGCGCCCGCATTTATTCCACTATCATCAACAAAGACCATACTTCGGACACCACTTATAAATCCAATGCCAGCAATTACACTAGCTCCGGAGATGCTAGTATCTTCATTATTATCATCTACTAAATAACTAATCATATTAAATAATTCTATAAAAGACGTATTAGGATCTAATAATGCTGAAAGTCTTTCTCTAGGAGTAAGCTGCCCTCTTTCAATAAATTTTTCTCTTCGTCTTTCTGACACCTTTTCAGCTCGTCCTTTTATAGAATTCATTTTTTTAATTAACGAACCAAACTGATTTTTATTATTTATAAAATTCTCGGATTCAGAATCTATTTTAGTTTTAAATATTGTCATTCACTTTACCTATTTTATCGATCAAAAATTATCTTTTGTTATTTTTTTATAAATTAATTCTGGAATCGCAATCTTTGCATTTAAAATGTATTGAGCATAAGCCTTTCCCTGGGGGTCAAGAAGTAAGCTCGACATTCCACCACCTCCTAGACTATTTTTTACTAAAAAGTTCAATCCATTTATTTTTGGTAGCTCCCAGCAAACAACAGATTTTTCAGTACAATTTTTAAAAAAAGAAGATATTTTTTCCGTAGTCAAAGATTTTTTTATATATGAAAAATATTCAGGCTCTCTAGAAATAATACCAACGTTTACATGATTACCTTTATCCCCACTTCTAGCATATGCCAAATTTATTAAACGAGTTTCAAAACTATAATCGCTAGTATTACCACCTAACTTCGCAGGCGTTGTATTTGAAGAGATATTTAATTTATCAGAAGTTTCAATTTCAACGGATTCTACGGTATTATCAAAATCAATCTGGCATTTAACTTTCTTTTTATCTAACATAAAAGAAAATAAATTAATTGACGGAGAAATTGATGGCCTTCCACCTAAATAGTTCATTATACCCGGAGCCATCCCAGTAGCCGCTTGAGCTATTTCCCTAGATAATATAATAAGAGCTTCTTTTTCTTCATGCCTTGCAGCAACTCTTAATACCACTTCATTGCTACCATTGAAATTACTATGATCATTGATATTTTCAGATCCTATTACAGAAACATTAATATCTTTATATGCAGAAAAATTTTGTTCAATAAAAATATCTTTAGTTCTTTTTAAAATGGAATTACCAACAGAGTATGCTTTTTTTACGGCTTTCGGACCACCTATAACTAAAGTTGCAACAGTTTTAAATCCGTCTTGGTATGTTGCAGACACTTTATAGAAGTTTGAAGGCCTGTTGCCTTTCACTCCTTTTACCGAAACGACATCATTACCCTTATCTTTAATGGAGACATTTGTGAAATCACATATCACATCGGGAAGGAGGTAACTACTCGGATTTCCAATTTCGTACAAAAACTGTTCTGCAACTGTTCCAAAATTGACAATTCCTCCAGTATTTTTAGGCTTTGTAACAATAAAGTTACCATTTTTTTCTACTTCTATAATTGGAAACCCAATATTATCAAACCTTTCTACAGATTCCCAATCAGTAAAGTTTCCACCAGTGCATTGAGCTCCACACTCAATAATGTGCCCTGCTAGACTACCACTAGCAAGGAGGTCATAGTCATCAGTCTTCCAATCAAATTCATACATTAAAGGACCAAGTACTAAAGCACTATCAACGCATCTGCCAGTAATTACTATATCAGCATCAAGCTCTAAGGCTGCCTTTATTCCTGGAGCACCTAGATACGCATTCACGCTTAATAAGTTTTCTGGAAGGGACTCATTTGTATCAATTTCTTTGATATTACTTGAGCGTAAATCTTTTTCAAGATGTAAAAGATCATCACCTTCAAGTATTATAATTTTTAAATCAACAGCTTCTTTTTTTGCTTCTTCAAGCAATGCTTTTCTACACGCTTCAAGATTCACTCCACCAGCATTACTTATAATTTTGATGTTCTTTTCTTTAATTTTTTTTATTAAAGGACCAACGTGGTTTATAAAATCTTTAGCATAACCATGACTATTATTTTTTAATTTTGCACCTGCCAAAATTGACATTGAAACCTCTGCTAAGTAGTCAAAAACTAAATAATTAATGTTGCCCTTATTTACTAGTTGAGGGGCAGCAATATCGGTGTCACCCCAAAACCCTGAGGCACAACCTATTTTAACCTTTTTTTTCAAATACTATAACCTTTCAAACATTAATTCATTAATTATACAAAAAAAATAAGCACTCAAACATAATAAAATGGAATTCGTTAAATATCTGTAATTATCTATCATTTAAATATATTTTCAGCATAAATAAACTAATAAAATATTTAAGAAAATAGTTCATTGATATCTTTTACTCCATTAAAAAAAGAAGGCACTAAAAAGCGATTACCAAAGGAATCAAATAAGTCATTAGATTTTATTTTAAATTTATCTATACCATAATTTTCAATATATGAAAAAACACCTGGTTTTGGAAACCCCCAGCCGTATACACTGCCTACATTAGCTTCAGCTAGAGAATTAAGAACCCCCTGATCATAACAATTAAGAGCTTCAATTACTTGAGAAAATATCAAACGCTCACACATTTGGTTTTTTGAAATTTCTTTACGATTTGATGTGATTTTTGTACCAAGGCCAGACCATAATTTTTTAACTCCATTTTCAGGGTAGTCGTAAAACCCTTTTTTGTTGATTCTTCCTAATCGACCAAATTCATTAATCATCAAACTAAGTACTTCATCCCATGGCTGTTCTAAAAGTTTTGATTCTCCACTATCAGTATTTTTTCGTTCTTGATTTCGAATGTTAAAAGCAACCTTTAAGCTAATCTCATCAAGGACAGCTAATGGCCCAACAGGGAAGCCTACCTCTTTACCTGCTGATTCTATAGCATAAGCATCATTACCTTCATGAAGTAAAGCCATCCCTTCCAATGCATATTTCATAAAAACACGGGTAGTAAAGAAACCAGGACCATCATTTACAACTACAGGTATTTTTTTAATTGTTTTAACAAAGTCTAATGTTCTAGCCAAAGTATTAGAACTTGTAAAATCACTTTTAATAATTTCAACAAGTTTCATCTTATGGACAGGAGAAAAAAAATGGATGCCAATAAAATTTTCTGGTCGAACTGATACTTTTGCCAATTTAGATATTGGAATGGTAGATGTGTTTGAGGAAAAAATGCTATTATTTTCTATGATCTTTTCAGCAGCGATAGTTACGTCTCTTTTTAGAGCTGTATCTTCATAAACTGCTTCAATCACTAAATCACAACCTTTTAAATCAGATACCTCAGTTGATACTTTTATACTTTCTAAACACTTTTCCATTTGACTATTTGAAAAGAAGTTTTGCCTAACATCATTTTTAAAAATTTCTTCAATTTTTGAAAACGCAGTTAATACATTTTTCTTTGAGTTATCTATTAAAACAACTTTAAACCCATAATAAGATGAAACATAAGCAATTCCATGCCCCATTAGTCCAGAACCAATAATTCCTATCTTTTTAAATTTTGATTTTAAGGATCCTGATGTTCTTAAAGATTTAATTTTAATCTCCTTTAAGAAATTTGAAAAAGTATCTTCTGTCATGAAATGTTTAAATTATTAAAACCACTAATTAATTTCATTTACTTTTCCCATGTTTTAAAACAATCCTACCGATTTGCTCCCCATTGAGCATCTTTTTTATCTCGGGAAACAGCTCATCAATAAGAACTGTTTTATGCAGTGACTTTAGATTGTTTAACTTCCAATCTGACCCAAATAATTTCCATATTTTAGATTTTTTATTAATTGAAGTTTCCGCAGAATCAATACCCACCAATTGATTAGCTCTCAGAATGAAGGGATACACATTTGCATCAAAATTTGGACTACTTACATTCCCACAGCATGCAATAATCCCACCATATTTCATGCTAACAATTAAAGCCGATAAAATAGAACCTCCAACAACATCAATTGCAAAACTCCAGGTACTTTTGCTTAGTGGTTTTTTTGTTGAATCAAGAAGTTCACTAACTGAGACAACTTCGTTAGCTCCAATCATCATTAAATATTCTTTCGAATCTATGCTCCTTGTTATTGCAGTTACATCGGCTCCCATCATATTTAGAAGCTTAATTGCGATAGTGCCGACTCCTCCAGTAGCCCCTGATACAACAACCTTTTTACCTGAAATATCATTTTTTTTTATAATCATTTCAATGCATAGCCCAGCTGTAAGACCAGCCGTTCCAAGAATCATTGATTCTAGGCTTTGAAGTCCCTTTGGGAGGCGACAAACCCATTCTTTTGGCACACGAATATATTCTCCAAAGCCACCAGCGGTATTCATTCCAAGGTCATATCCTGAAACAATAACTTTATCTCCAACATTAAATTGCGAGACAGATGATTTTTTAACGATACCAACAGCATCAATTCCAGGCGTGTGTGGATAGTTTTTTGAAACACCTCTGTTCCCAGAGAAAGAAAGAGCATCTTTATAATTTAAAGAGCTATGAGATACCTTAATTAACAAATCATTTATAGGAAGATCAACGATTTTTCTTTGTTTAATACTTTGGCTAAATGATCCTGTTGTATTTTTTTCAATCACTACAGCTCTAAATGTATTTTTATTTATCAAATTTTTATTTAATTCTTAAAGACTTAATTAAGTTAATAACTTATTAATAGATTCCTCGCGACCTCTTACTTTTAAATTAATGTACTTATCTCCATAATCAGTATCTATAATTTCTGCCTGATCTTGGATTTGGGATAAGATTTTCCCTTGACTATAAGTGACCCTTACATTAAAAGTTTTGAAATCACTTTCTATTTTTTTAATCAAATGAGATCTTATATCATCAAGTTTCAGATGATGTAATGCAGATATAAAAAGCCCTTCGTTGTAATCTGATTTTAGGTTTTTTATGGTTGATTCATTATCAACCATATCTATTTTATTTAAAATAAAACTTTTTGAAATTTTAGCAGCACCAAGTTCTGATAGGACTTCCATAATAGTATCAAGGTGCTCGTTAATGATACTTGAGCTTGCATCCAATACGATTAAAATATGATCCGACTCTAACAATTCTTTAAGTGTACTTTTAAATGAGGCTACTAAATTGTGAGGCAATTTTCGAACAAAACCAACTGTATCACTTAACAAAACCTGATGTTTTTTATTTAATTTCAATTTCCGTACTGTTGTATCTAAGGTAGCGAACAATTGATCTTCGACATATACTTTGTTTCCAGTCAATGAATTAAACAACGTAGACTTTCCTGCGTTTGTGTAACCTACAAGGGCAACTCTATATTCATTATCTCTTTTTTGACTTTGAGTTTTTCTTTCTGATTCAATTTTAATTAAATCTAATTTCAATTTAGCAATTTTATCTCTTACCAACCTTCTGTCTATTTCAATCTGCGTTTCTCCCATACCAGCACGAGTTCCAACTCCTCCTCGCTGTCTTTCAAGGTGAGTCCATTGCCCTGTTAATCGAGGCAATAGATATTGACATAATGCTAGTTCTACTTGAGTTTTGGCTTCTCTCGTTTTTGCACGCATTTTAAATATATCAAGTATTAATGCACTTCTATCAATTACACTTATTTTTTTTGCAATCTTATGATAATTTTTAATTTGAGCTGGACTTAGCTCATCATCAAAAATAATTAAATTTGCACCAATAAGTTGAGCCTGATCTATAACCTGCAATGCTTTTCCTTTACCAATATAAAATGCAGGATTCACTTTTTGAAGTCTTTGAGTAACCATACCTAATGTCTTAACGCTTGCAGTCTTAGCTAGCATTTTCAATTCATTTAAATGATTATTTACATCGACATCATTTACGCCGGGCAGAACTATGCCAATCAAAAGAGCCTTATCCAAATTTAAAAATCAACTTTTAATATTATTCACATTAGGTCTACCAACCCATGTTTCTAATAAAAATAAAATTATTGCTAGAATTAAAAATAATTTCCAAAGTGCCTTACCATGCCTTATTTCATTAAAAATATTTATAAAATTATCGCTAGGGTTTATCCATTTATATTCTAGTTCTGGAAATAAAATATCTATCTCATTTTGAGTAATTTGATTAGAGATAATTTCATTAGAATTAAGTTCAGTTGTGAAAGAAGTGTATAATATTTTATTTTTATAAACATTATAAACGCCCAATTCATTAGTATTTTTAATTTTTAGGCCCTCTTTACTAAAATCAGGAACTATTAAATTTTTTATACCTGAAGGCGACTCCACCTCCCACTCGCTCTTTACTTCATTACCATCTAAAGCAACCCATTTTACACTACCTAATTTGACAGGCATAGAATTAACCTCATCTGTGCCACCAAGAACTAATAGTTTATACATCAAAGGGACCATTAATCCTCTAAACGGCATATCATTCCAAGCTAAGTCTAATATAGATGAAAAGTAAAAAACTTTTCCGTTCCCTCGTTTAAAATCAATTAGTAAAGGGTCTCCATTATTTAGCTCAAGATGCACTTTTTGCTTGGACTTGGTGGTGTGCTTTACATACTGAAAAATCTCAGGAAGCTCGTCACTCAATTTTCTAACATCTAAATCAGATATAGCATTATCTTTAATATTAGGAACTCGGACATTAAAACTTCCAAAATCAGATTTTATAATATCATGTGCTATTGGAAAATTGAAATTAGAAAAATATTTATCAAACGCGGGATCTGCTTCCATGCCACTAGAAAACCAAATTAGACCGCCTCCATTTTTTAAAAAAACATCTAATTCATTAAAAGCTGATTCCGTAAAAGCACCGGGATTATGAATGACTAGAATGTCAACATCTTCAACAAAAAGTCTATTAACTACGGGCTGCTTTCTTAGTTCATAATTTATCAGTTGTTTTTCAGGATCAATAGCATTCAATATTAATTGAAAAATCTCTTTTTCGTTATCAGTATTACATACGACTAAACAATTAATTTTATTTAATATCGGAGTACTCATATGCCAAATATTATCATTAGCATAATCATCCTTTGGTAGTTGGACACTGCCTTTTAGAATTCCTTTTTTACTTGGATATGCCTGAAAAACAAACTCTTTATTAGAATTTTGCTCAAAATTAGAGATTACCTGACCAACTCTATTTTCATCAAAAACTAAATTTATTGGAATGTTCTTCATATTTTTAGAATTATGATTGTAAATATTAGTTTTTATTTTTATCAGCTGATCCGGGACTTTAATTCTACTAACGATATCAAGATTATTTATTGACATATTATTATCAACTAATCCTGCATTGATAAAATAATATTTCCAATCATCTGACAAGGAATCAATAGAGATATCTTTTGTCTGAAAGTCGCTTATAAGAATACACTCTTTAATAGTCTCCTTAACATTAAGAGTTTTAGTTAGTGAGTCAACCAGAACCCAAATGTTATCAAAATTTTTAGAATTAGAAATTTTAATAATGTTTTTTTTATACTTTATGTCAATAACTCTACCAGAAAACAAAATTTGAGGAGGGCAGGTTTGAAAAATATCTATGGTAGTATTTTCATCATAGAGACTTATTAGATCAATAGCAGTCTTTTTTGCCTTTTCTAAAAGAGAAAACTCACCTTTTTGTGCAGCCATACTTGATGAATTATCTATGACTAATAAAAGCTTAGAATCAATTTCTGCAGATAACCATCCAGGCATAAATCCTTTAGTCACGGGCCTTGCCAACATTAGTACTAAAGCAGAAATAATACCTGCCCGAAGTAATAATAAAATTAATTTTTTAAACTTTACGCTCCTTATTGCATTTTTTTTCATACTTTTTAAATACCGAATAGAACTAAAATCTACTTTTTTGACATTAAGTTTATTTAAGAAGTGAATAAAAATGGGGATGCTAATTCCCAAAAGAAATAGCATAGCGGTAGGTGCAAGAAAAGTCATATTATCATACTAACTATGTACATTGCACAACCAGAAACAAGTGGTATCGAAACATTATCATTAATATTAAATGAAATTAATTCTACAACTGAAGCAACCAATGCACCAAAAATTAAAATTTCAATATCTAATTTTTGATTAAATATGAAACCTACTCCTAGACAAGAAATAAAGCAGGCAAATGAGCCAGACAAAGTTTTTTCCCCAATTTTAAAATAGGGATATTTAATTCCAATTATTGCAGCAAAAGTATCCCCAAAGGATAAGAAGAATAGCGCAATTATACAAAACGGGCTAGGAACTATGATTATTGATAACAATGACCCAACAAAAACCCAAGTTGCACCGGTTAAACTTCCTTTTTTTTCAAAATTTCTCATCATAAAAAATAAATATTTTTTAAAAACTTTATTAGTTTGAGGGTTATTCCTAGCATTTTCAATAAAAAAACAAAAAATCAACATCAAGGAAAGAAAAAGAATCATATCAATTTTTTCTTTAAATACATAAATGTGACATAGTGGTATAATCGCACTTAAAACATGGATAAATTTTCTAAAAATTTCACTATAACCAATATTTGCCATTAATCTACTATATTATTAAATATGTCTTGCATGTCAAGTACACTAATTGTTAAATCAATTGCTACGGATTTTTCAAGGACTGTTCCAGGCTTTAATGATTGATCTAAAACTGTATATGGAATTAAATCTTCATTTTGCCTGTAGTAAACTTTCCCTAAAGAAAATCCAGACTTTTCAATTTCAACTATTGCTTTTTTTTTGCTTAATCCAAAAATATTTGGAGCTTGAAAAAAATTTGGAGGGACACCTAAACTAATTGTTAAATGAATACCCATACCCCTACTCAGCATATCACCACCTTTGGGATATTGCCATGTAACATTTCCGGCTGGAACATCAGAATTATATTCTTTATATACAGTATCTATTTCAAGTCCAACTTGACTTATATCTAGCTCTGCACTTCGTTCGGACCTGCCTATTAAATCTGGCACCATCACAGAACGCTCAGCATTCGCGATTGTTAACCGTACCGTTCTACCTTCTTTTACTTTCATATTGGTAGAGGGATATTGATCTATAACAATACCTGGGTTAAATGCTGATGAAAACAGTGTATCTGAAACTAATCCTCTGTGACCCTCAGAGGACAATATATCCAACGCATATTCTAACTGTTTACCCTCAACATTTACCATATAACTCCCTTGCCCATGCCTTACATATAATGGCATTAAAAGCGAATCAAAGAGAAAAACTGACACGATTATAATCGAACCTAGACAAGCAATATAATATTTAAGATTTATTCTCAATTTTTCTTCTGTAAAACGGCAGCAAAAAGACCGTCCGTCTTTGTTTTATACGGCACTGCAAACATGAATCCATTAGAATTTACCCATTGATCAGGCAATAATGAATGAGTTACTAATAATTTAAAATCTGATCTCTGTTTTAAAAATTTATTTACAACATCTTCATTTTCTTCTATTTCTAAAGAGCAAGTTGAATATACTATCTTACCGTTTGGAGATAAAAATTTAGCCATATGGTTAAGAATGTTAATTTGTAATTCTGACATCTTTTTTATATCTTGAGATCTTAATCGCCATTTTATATCTGGCCTTCTTCCAATTGCGCCCGTTCCAGTGCAGGGAACGTCAATCAGAATTTTGTTATAAGTAGGAAACTTATCTTTTGTTGCATCTAAAACCGACCATTGAATGTTTTTATAATTGTGTCTTCCTATATCTAGTATACCACTATCTACTCGTTTTTTATTTTTATCGGAAGCATAAATCTTTCCTCCTAATCCCACTCTTTGAGCCATATATAATGATTTCGTACCAGGAGCTGCACAGGCATCTAAAATAATATCGTTTTTTTTAGGATTAATTAAGTCTACAACTGCACCTGATGCTGGATCTTGAATAGATATCTTACCATCTTTGAAAATTTCAGTTTCAAATATTTTTTCTTTACCCTTAATTACTTTAAAAAAATTTTTAAATTTACTTTGCCTTGATAGTTCTATGTTAATTTTTGAAAAATTAGAAATCATACTTTCTTCACTGATTTTACTTTCATCTAGTCTTATGTAAATCGGTGCTTTTTTTATAAGAAACGAACACAATTTTTCTGTATTGTATTTGCCAAATTGTTTTTGCCACTTTTTTATTAACCAATTTGGATATGCTAATTTTATGTTCTTTTCAAATAAAGAATCCTTCCAACCGCCATGTTTTGCATTGTGCCTTTGTATATTTCGCATAACTGCGTTAACCATAGATCCGGTTTTTTTATTAATAACGTTTTTTGCAAGATCGACACTTGAATGTATAGCAGCAAAATCAGGTATTAAATCATCGAAAAGAAGTTCATATATACCTAATCTTAAAACATTCATTAGCTTAGGTTGTATAAACTTAACCTTTCTTCTAGAGCCTTTTTCAATGACAAAATCTAATATTCCACGATAACGAATGACCTCATTTACACTAGCCTTTATACGATTTTTTTCATTTTTTGATAGTATTATATTTTTAAAAGATTGCTTTATTAAGATGGGGACTTTTTCTTTTTTAGTATCAAAATTGTTAAGGATACCTAAAGCTATTTTACGTGTTGATATCATTAGAAAAATAATCACCTACTTTTATATCTGAACCTTTTAAAAATTCTTCAATAGTTAATCTTTTTTTCCCTTCTTGCTGTAATTCAAGAATCGAAACTAAGCCGTCTCCTGAATTCACTTCTACAGCTGAGCTACTAACGCTATGTATGATACCCGCTTTTTCGACATTAGTAGTCCTAACTAGTTTTACTTTAAATATTTTTAATTTCTTTTTGTTATATAAAGTATACATTCCTGGCCAAGGTGACAATCCTCGAATCCAGTTATTTATTTTATTACTTGACCAAGTCCAATCAATTTGCAACATTTTCTTAGTAATCTTTGGCGCCTTGGTAGATTTTGTATTGTCTTGTCTAAATAATTTTGCACTACCTAGCTCTATATCGCTCAGTGCTTTTAATAAAGATTTACTCCCTAAAGTAGATAGTCTATTTGAAAGAGTCTCGAAGTCATCTTCATTCAAGATATCAATTTTATCTTGATAAATAATTTTTCCAGTATCTACTTTTTTCTCAATTTGAAAAATACTAATACCTGTATTTTTATCTCCATTCATTAAAGCCCATTGTATCGGAGCTGCTCCTCTATAACTTGGCAATATTGAAGCATGAATATTGACTGCTCCAAACTTTGGTATATCGATGTACCTCTGCGGTAATATTCTAAAAGCAACGACAATAAATATATCCACTTTTAACGAAACAATTTCTTCATAAGTGTCTTCATCTTTAAAAGAACCTAATTCGATTAATCTTATTTTATTATCAATTGCAAACTGACCAACATCTGTGTGCTGGCGTGTCTTTTTTCTCCCCATTCGTTTTGGTGGATTTGATATAATAGCACAAATGTCGTGCCTACTCTTTAAAATTTCTTTTAGCGGGTCAATAGAAAATCGAGGGTTTCCCATGAACGCAACTTTCAATTTAGAGAGCCCTTGTTTTTTGTAAATGAATGAAAGTTTTTATAAAACGATTTTTTTATCGTTAGAAATGCGTTTGATTTTGGCAACAGATTCATTTTTTATTTTATTGACATCAGATTGGACTTCCGATCGTTGAATATCACTAACTAAATCTATCATTAAAACACCATTGAGGTGATCTATTTCATGTTGTACAGCACGTGCTAAAAGTCCATTGAATTTTTCTTGATGCCATTTTTTTTCTAAATCTTGAAATTTTAAAGTGATTGTTTCTGGTCTAATAACATCTAAGGAGACTTGTGGAATAGATAGACAACCTTCAGAGAAGACACTTTCACCTTCATTAGAAATTATTTCACCATTTATAAAAATTCTTGGAAATTCATCCTCATCAGTATGAGTAATGTCTATTATAAAAAGATGCATATCAACACCTACTTGGTTCGCTGCAAGACCTATCCCCTCTTCTTCATACATTGTATCAAACATATCATCAACGAATTTTGATAAGTTAATAAAATTCTCCACAGGCAAACATTTTTTTCTCAAGATGGGATCACCATAGTGAACAACATCAAGTACTGACATTATTTTAAGTCCTCTTCATTAGTCTTACCAAACAGCCCTGCAATGGAAGATTTATTAAATGTTAGTGAAGTGCTACTATCAACTTTAACAACGACAAGCTTTCCTTTTTCTTTAAAGCCACTAATCGTCCCGACTATACCACCAATTGTAATAATTTTATCTCCTTTACCGAGATTGGTTATCATCAGGTCTTTTTCTTTTTGCTTTTTAGCTTGAGGCCTCAACATAAAAAAATATAGAATTACCATTATTAGTAAAAATGGCAAGAAACTCAAAATTCCTCCACCCTGAACAGATTGTGATTGTGCGAAAATAAAATCCATATATATCTATCTTTTAATTATATACAATTTAAGGTATTATTAACATTATCTAATAATAGAAATCAAATTAAACTATTTATTTGGAATTGTTAGCTCTATAACCGTGCCATTATTTATTTTTGAGTCCAAAACATATATTTTGCCTTTATGGACTTCTTTAATTATTCTTTGACACAATGACAAACCTAAGCCCCACCCTGATTTCTTAGTACTAAATCCCGGTCGAAATATGTTTTTCCAATCTTTATTAGGAATGCCACAACCATCATCTGAAATTCGTACTTTCACATGAAAAGAGTCTTGGTCTAAATCAATAACAATTTCTCCATTTGATTTATTAATCGAGTCGATTGCATTTCTTATTAAATTTTCAATTGCCCAAGAAATGAGGGTGCCATTTGCCCTAATTTGTATACCTCCATCAATATTATTTATCAATTTGACGTTGCCTCCCAGAGAAGGCATCCTTTTTTTAAGGTAAGCTAGTGTAACCTTGATTCTTTCTGACAAATCGAATATTTCCATCTCTGGATCTGATCCCATTTTACTAAAACGCCTGCTTACTTGTTGCAACCTATCAATGTCTAATTCAATTTCCGGTAATACTTTTTCTAAATTTAATGGTTTATTTTTAAGGTAATCAAACCACCCCATTAATGCAGAAACAGGCGTTCCTAACTGGTGAGCAGTCTCCCGAGACAGACCAATCCAAATATGCTGTTTTTCATTATTTCGAATAAAAGAGAATCCAAAAAACCCGATAAAAACAAAAACAGCAATAGATAGGAGCTCTATATAAGTCCAAATTTTGATTTTTTGAATTAAATGAGAGTCACCATAATGTAAAAAACCAAAAATTATTGGTTCTTGATCCTGCCTCTCAAAAAGCAATGGTATTGGTTCGTTTATATCATCCATTGATTTAAGCATATCAGCTATTTGAACTGAGGTGCTAATATTTTTTGGCAAGTTTGTCCACATATTCGGGATATTGTTTCTATCGCTTTGAATAATTGGAAACTTTACCTTTTTTATTACATTTTCAAAAATAAAATCTATGCTTGAATCTGATTCATCGTTAACTGCGTTCGCAATTATCTCAGCATAGATTTTTACGACAGCCCTATTATCTTCCCTTAATTCTCGAGATAAATAATTAGTATAGGAAAATATTCCGATAGTTAAGCAAATACCAACAAGAAATATACCTCCTTTGATGTTCCCTACCTGTCGGTAACTAGCGATCATAATCTAATAATAGACTTTCTATCTCTATAAAATAAAAAACAAAGTATAAGAAGCGCAGAAAAGAATGAAGTCCTTGAAATAATTTTTGCAACAATCCAATTCGAATCGTCATAATAGAAGATAACTTCATGCTCCCCATCAGGAACGAAAACAGAGCGCAATATATGATTTGTTTGGTAAATATCAGACGGAATACCATCAATCTTACATTTCCAGCCAGGACTATAATAAACCTCAGACAAAACAAGAAGTCCACCACCAATTGTTTTGCAATTAATTATTATTTCATTTGGAGAGTTCTTTATAATTTTTGAATTACCACCTTTATAATTGATTAAATCAGGTCCGTCATAATCTAAAACTGTGGCAGTTTCATTCGGTCTAAAAGACATATCCATTATTGATAAAAGTGATGATTTTTGACTTTTGACAGATTTTATATCTCCAACAACCCATGACCTAGGTAGAACATCTAAATTTTCATATAGATTATTATTTCCTTCAATTTTTTTGAATGCTTTATTTTCTATTTTTTTATTTGTAACAATATATTTCACATTCAACATATTAAGAATTACTGGCCTACGGAAGCCACCAATATCCATTAAATCTTGATAATGCCTTAATTTAATAGCATGGTACCCTCCAATGCTTTGAATATTCCAATATCCATATTTTGTAGCTGCAATTTCATCTGCGGGGAAAATTCGGTATAAATTAGTATCAGCTTTCATATATTTTATATCTTGAGTCGGAATGAATTGATTTTTCATACTTTTAGAATCTTTGAGAGATAAGAATTCATTATTAACAATCCATAAATCAATAAGGAGAATAGAGATAAAAAGAAATGCAAGCCCCCCCTTTGAAATTTTATTTTTCGAATAAAGAAAAATTATAGTTAATGCTCCAAAACAAATTAATAATGCCAAAAGGATACCCTTATTAAAAAGCTCGAGCCGAAGATCTTTAACTAAATCAATATAATGAATGAACCTATTATCTCCGGGACTGGAAAAGGATAAAAGACTTTCTCCAAATAAAAAGAAAATAATACTAAAGAAAATAAACACTCCAAATACCTTTAAAGAGTTATTAAATATTTCTTTTTTATATTTGTTATTAATTATTTTATCAAGACAAATTGCAGCAATCATGGGCATTGTAAGAGAGAGCATCATATAAATCATTGAAGGCACTCTAAATTTTGAGAAGAAAGGTGCGAACTCAAAAAGTGGCTTATAAAACAATGGTAAATGACTACCAAATCCAATTACTAAAAGGATAAAAGAAATAGTCCATAAAATCACTTCGGTACTATTCTGTTCTTTATACTTTAAATAATACCATAAACTAAAAAAAGATAGAATAACAATTAATAGACCCAAGTAATGAGTCGATTGAGTAAATGGCATATACCCCCAATAAGAAGCCTGTTTCATGAATTTTCTAGGCTCAGATTTATTTTTTACTGAAAAATTCTGTAAACCATAATAGTAAGGATAAATAAATGAAATAGTCTCCAATGGGTGAAAGGACCACTGTGTAGCATAGTCCCAAGTTGTTCCCTTCTTAGTATCATCAGTTTGATCTAAAACAGAAGTTGAGCCTCTATTTGATTCACCCTGGAATTCATATATGTCGTAATAAGGATCCGATACCATCAGAAATGAAATAATGATAGAACTTGTTAAAAATAAGATATCTTGGATGGTGTTTTTATAATTAAGCTTCTTTTTTATTAAACGATATACCGCATCTACAAACCACCATAAACCTATAACCATCCATGTATAATAGTATATTTGAGGGTGATTAGTCCATAATTGCAGCGCTGATACAACGCTTAATAACAAAATAGATTTTATTGAACGATTACTAAACATATATAGAGCACAGAGGACAAGAAATGGTGTAAATGCGCCTGCCATTATTTTATTATTATGACCAGCATTAATGAGCCCAAAGGCATATGGCGTCAAAGCATAAGCTAGTCCGCCAAATAAGCTTGCGTTATATGATACTTTTAAAAACTTAAGTAAGAAAAAAAGTCCTATCCCCCCTAGAGACAAATAAAACCATAACTTAACTCCAATATTTAAATAAATTAATCTCAACAGAGGTTCTAACGGATGACCTGGGGTGTAAATATATCCGCCATAGGATGGTAATCCAGAAAATAGGTTTGGAAACCAATGAGGAAACGCACTCTCACTAGTTGTGCTTATCCACTCCTTTATTGGCTCATGCGCTACCATATCACTTGCTAATGGTATCTTATTATAAATAATTAAGTCATGAAGAAAAATAAATGAAATAATAGGTATGATTAACCATATGTATTTTTTATTCATAATTAAGCTATACTTTCTTGAAGATGGGAAACCAAACATACTTGACCCCATTCATTA
>ENA-UOXV01000789-UOXV01000789.1-marine-metagenome-genome-assembly--contig:-NODE-789-length-45306-cov-12.418179_pt1 | contig 45306 bp, 36 predicted proteins | sample MGYA00238165_ERZ766961 | MGnify/ENA primary metagenome ERZ766961 (study PRJEB28924, sample SAMN03173240) | marine metagenome | biome: Marine; feature: Water; material: Subsurface seawater | place: North... | reverse complement strand
TTGTTGTTGGCTCGGTAGCTCAGTTGGTAGAGCAGTGGACTGAAAATCCATGTGTCGCTGGTTCGATTCCGGCCCGAGCCACTCAACAGAATCTCAATCTAATTAAAACTTTATTGAACAGCCTAGTGCCTTCGTTGAGCTCAACGCAATCTTTTCGTTTCTTCCCAAAGCATCAAGTGCATCTTTTAGATAATTGTTTTTTACTTTTTTTGCGCTTTTAGCATTGTCATCAATAGCACCCTTGTAAAAAAGTTTACCATCGCTGTTAAATAAATAAACATGAGGTGTTTTTGCGGCGCCAAAAGCCTTTGCTAATTTGGCATTTTGATCCATCGCATAAGGAAAAGAATACTTATTAATCCTTGCATGTTTTATCATTTCTTCAATACTGTCAACACTGTCATGCAACCTAGCGTTTGAATTGACGGCAACAAAACCAACTCCATTATCGTCACATGTCTTAGCAATAGAATTATATCTATCTTGCCACCTAACGACCCATGGACACGTATTACAACTAAAAATAACTAGGATTCCGTTTTCTTTTTTTAAATCAGAGATGCTTAGATTTTTCCCGTCAATATTATTTAACCTGTAATTAAGGCCTACAATATCATCTCCTATAGATAATTCTTTCGCACCTAAATTAAAACATAGTACCGTCAAGCATATTATAATTATGTTTTTCACAACTTTTCTCCTCTATTATTTATTAAAGAATCAATACTGCTTTTAAAAAAAGCTTCATCTTTTTTCCCTTCCCAGTATTTTTTTAGAACCATATCTTTGTTGTAGAGACCAGTAAAAGGGAGGGCTCCACTCCAAAACGATGAAAATTCATTAATAAAATTTTCATCGTTCCCCTCTTTTTTACGATAATGAATACCTGTAACACCTTCACTAACTAAAAAATCATAAACTACTTGAGAATTTTCATCCCAATCTGCGCTCACAAAAACCACCTTTACATCCTCATTTTTATACTTTTTCTCAAGGTCGACTATATAAGGAAATTCTTCAATACATGGAATACACCAAGTCGACCAAACATTAACTAAGACAATTTTTGAAGAATTATTATTTTTGATATCAACAAATAATTCATCAGCAGAAACTACTTTAATTTCCAGATTGCTTGTTAAACATCCGAACTGATAAGTAGACAAAAGAAGTAGAAATATTAATCGCATTAAGTGAATATAAATCATTGCACCCTAAACTTTACATCATAAAATGAGAAACAACATTTGATATATATTTATATTTATTCATATGTTTTAACGTGTGTAATTAATTAACTAAACGAAAGGAGGTGATCAGTTGTCTAATTATATTAAAACGCTGACCTCCAGAGGATCAGCTGTGTAACACACCTAAGAGTTGAAAACTTTTAGGAGGTCAGCGGTTACTTTGTATTAGAAACCCTCATTTTTTAATGAGGGTTTCTAACATCTAACATCTTTCTACATAACTCAAAACTGACAATAAACTGTCAAATACTGGGGGGCCTACATTTTTAAGCCTTTCTTTACTAACATGTCCAATACTTACCAATGCACAATCAATTCCCATTTCCGCAGCAACATCACTATCATGAATTGTATCTCCAATTAATAAAATTTTATGTTTTGAAATACCTGTTTGGGATATCCAGTTGAGTCCAGCTTCAATTTTACCATCAGCATTATCATTTTCAACACCAATCAAATCATTGAAATAGTTTTCAATATTGTGTGACTTAACCCAACTATACAATGAGGACTCCTTACCAGCCGATAAAATAGACTGGGACAATCCATTCATTTTGTTTTTTCTTAAAACTAAACTTGCATTTTTATGTAGGGAACATTTTTCAAAATACTTTCGATAATAATCTAAAAAACCAACAATGGGAAATTTTTCGTTTTTAAAATTAAATCCTAATTGTTCATAATAATCGATAACAGGGAATGTAAAGATTTTACGGTAGCTAATTTCATCAACTCTATTCATACCTCGAGAATCTAAAACAGAATTTATTGCATCTAAACACAACCAGAGGTCATCTAGCAATGTTCCATTCCAATCCCAGACTATGTGATTGTATCTCATTTATTAATTTTAAGTACAAAAAAACTAATTAGTTAATTTTGACTCTACCTTCTTTTCTATTGATTTAATTGCAGAATCTTTTACCTTTTCACCAGTCTTAGATACGGCTTCTTTTAAAATTTCTGCTGACTTAGAAACCGTTTTAGAAATTTCTGAAGTGTTTTTTCCTGAGTAATGTAAATAAGCAACGTACAAAATAAAAACTGCCCCAGTGACCAATGCCAGTTTTATAATTTTCTTTACAAAGCCATAGACGATGACAATTGCTAAAATAACAGCAATAGCTAGATACACTGGATTAGAAGTAATGAGTTCGATAATGTTTTCCATTTTAAAAAGCTTTCAGTTCTTATTTATTATTAGTTTTATCTTTAAAATTATGTTAATTAAATGATAGGCAATATGAAAAAGTTAATTTTATTAACATTACTCTCGTCTGCATATGCTAAAATTGAGTACCCAGCAGACTCATTATTAAAATCTAAAAACACCACTCTTTTACAAAAAATATTCATATATCCAGTAGCTCAGTGGCAAAAAATTTCATACAAATCGAGTACTTTAAATTGTCAATTTTACCCTAGCTGTTCCAACTACTGTAGCCTAGCTATAAAAGATAATGGTCCTTTATTTGGTTCAATAATAGCTATGGATAGGATAACAAGATGCAACCCCTCAGCATTGTCTTATCATCAAAAAATCAATGGTGCTTACAAAGATGAAGATGGAAGGTTAATTGACTACGTAAATCCTGCCTCCTACAATCAAAACTTAAAACCCTCATTATTAAGTTCTATGTTAGCATTTATACCCGGAATCGGAAGATTTCATTCTGGTAGATTCTATGATGGTATTTATGGCATGTTGAATTTATTATTATCAGCAAAAGCATACTCTATTGCAATTAAAACTGAAAATAAACCTATGGCCAATATTTTTGGGGGAACTTCAGCAATACTTTATGCGTCTGAAGTTTATGGATCGTTAAGAGCCTCAAAGTATTATCAACCAAAAAAACCCGATGAAAAAACGGGGCGGTAAACTGCCCCATTTCTTTACACGATAAACTTCAAAAGAAGTTTAAGAGCCGGACACGAGAATCGAACTCGCCTACTTCTGATTACGAATCAGACGCTTGAACCAACTCAGCTAGACCGGCATATTTTAGAAGTGGAAGTTGATAAAACCGCATAGCAAACAAATAAAATTTCAATATTCATATTAAATTAATATATGTTAATTAGAAACATAATTTAAATCATAACTTTTTGAACAAAAACATTATGAATACATTATTCTTAAAAACACAATCAACTCTATAAAAAGAATACTTTTGACATTTAACGTGAAAATTATTTTAACCCTTGGCTTTTTGATGACACTCGCTAATGCAGAAAAATTAAGATTAAAGCGGGCAGACGTTTTAGAGAGTAAAAAGATAGGCTTTGAAACTGTAAAACATCTTCAGGGAAACGTCCAGTTTCAAAAAGGAGATATTAAATTAACTTGCCAAAAGAGCGTTTATAAGGAACGAAAAGATATTGCATTTTTATTCAATCAAGTCAAAATATTCAAAGACGATTTAATTCTTGAATGCGACAGCATTACTTTTTATTCAAAAAAAAATAAACTTGAAAGTAACGGAAATCCAACAATTTATGATTTAGACTACAAGCTTGTAGCCGACAGTCTTATTTATTTTACAGAACTCGACAGTGGCATTGCTCTAGGCAACGTTGAATTGATTCAAAATGATCAAAAAATCAAAGCTGATAGAATTGAATATGTTAAAAATCCCGGATCTGAAGCTATATCCTACATAGCGATTGGCAATGTGGAAATCATTGACTCCCTTAGAACAGCTACATGTGGCCTCGCTAACTATAATGACATTACTGAAAAAACTATTTTAGACAGAGAACCAATAATTGTTGACGAACAAAAAACTATAGTTGGCGAACAAGTAGTACTACAATATGATAAAAAATCATTGATCAGAATCTTAATTCCTAAAAATGCAAAAATATCTAGTAGCATAAAGGAATTTGACAATATCAAAAAGGATTCTTCTCATACTGTTTTTAAAAAAAATGATGACATGACTAGCAAAAGATTAGATGGTTTTTTTATTAATGGTTCGCTTGATTCATTAAGATTAGTAGGGATGGCATCAACAACTTATCATATATTCGAAGACTCTCTTTATAAAGGTAAAAATATTACCTCAGGCGATACTATTATAATGAAATTTTACAACAAAGAGCTTAATAGTATAATTGTTAGTGGGGGTGCTCAAGGAAAATACATTCCAAATACAAAAGCTGACGGCTCTACTTTTCCACTGATTTATTCTGCTGATAAGCTCGATTATTTTCTTAAAGATGAAAACACAAATTTGTCAGGAAATGCACAAACTCGGCATGATAATACAGACCTCAAAGCAGGATTTATAAAAGTAAACTGGAAAACTAGAGTTCTTAAAGCCTTTTCTAGAGATTGGGCTGATTCTACAAGCAGTTATCTAAAGCCGTCAATAATAGAAAAAGGTCGCGATCCAATGGTTGGTAATGAAATGACCTATAATTTAGATACCAGAAGAGGTAAAATAAATTATGGTAAAACAAAAGCAGATGATGGCTTTTATAGAGGTAGCGAAATTCGAAATGAAAGCAATAAAACTATCTACATAAAAAACTCTATTTTTACCACTTGCGATTTAGACACTCCTCACTTTCATTTTGAATCGGAAAAAATGAAAATCATTCAAGATGACGTCGTTATAGCTAAGCCAATCGTATTGAAAATAGCTGAAATACCTGTTTTTGGAATACCCCTAGCAATTTTTCCACATCAAGGCGGTAAAAGACATTCGGGTTGGATAATGCCTGCTTACGGCGAAAGCAAATCCCGAGGGCAATATATTGACGGATTGGGGTTTTATTGGGCTCCAAATGATTATTGGGATTCAAAATTTACACTCAGCTTTGGTGACAGACAAGGAGCTGTTCTAAATGTTAAGAATCAATATAGACTACGTTATAAATATAGTGGGAGCCTTTTCATTCGCAATCAACAATTCTTATCTGGCAGTGAAGATATTATTTCTTTAAAAGAAAATAGAAATAGTAACTTTACGGTTCGATGGAACCATGTCCAAAAATTAAGAAATAATCAAAGTTTTAATGCAAATACGACTTATTCAAGTAATGGAAACTACAACAGAAATTATGGATTAGACCTAGCTCAAAGAATGGATCAAAAAGCGACATCAAATATTACTTATTCAAAAAGGTGGCCAAAATCTAAAAACTCTTTTAGCTTAAATTTGTATTCAAACCAAGATCTTTTAGTAGATAAAAAAGTCGATAATTCTAGTAATTATTACGTTCCACCAACGCAATCTGGGTCACAACTAAATATTTCAAATAGAACCTTACCAAAAATTTCTTTTAGACATGGTCAAAGTTCTCTTTTCCCAACAGCAGCTAACATAAAAAAATGGTACAACACTATTATGTGGAATTATGGGTTTAACTATACTAAAAAAGAAAAAAAATATTATAAGTCTACATTTTCTGATTCATTAAACAGTTTTGATTGGGCTAAAGATAGTTTTGGAAACCCCATCGACACATTATTCCAAGATGATGGCTGGACCCATACCGCATCTTTGAATGCCCCTATGAAATTGTTTAAAAATATCAATGTAAATCCGAATATTAATTTTAGATCTAGCTGGGTAAATAGAACATTTGATAAAATCTGGATCGACTCATTAAGTAGTTTTCAAACTGTAGAAAAAACCGGATTTAATACTCGCACTACGGGAGCGGTTTCTGTAAATGCGAATACAAAATTATACGGTCTTTTTGCTGTCCCTTTTGGGCCATTAAAAGTCATAAGACATGTTGCATCGCCTTCTATTGGATTTTCTTGGAGCCCTGATTTTTCAAAACCCCTTTTTGGTTATGACTTTGGATATATAAAAGACTATAATAATCCTGTAAACAATGAAAAAATTAAACATGATAGGTTCGCAGGCACGATGGCAGGCAGTACGCCAATGAGTGAACAAAAAAATATTAACTTTTCTTTAAATAATATATTTCAGGCAAAAACAATTATCAAAGAAGAAGAAAAAAAAATTGACCTTTTTAGTTTGAGAATGAGTAGCAGTTATAATTTTTCCGCAGAAAATTATAAGTTGTCTAACTTGAGATCTTCATTAAGATCTAAAATTTTGGGAAAATTAAACCTCGATTTGTCTACAACACATGATTTTTATGGTTTTGATACGAAAACCGGAAGCAGAGTTGAAAAATTCAATAAAAATGAACGAGGTATTATTGCACCACGATTAACCAGTGCACGTATATCCACAGGGTTTAGATTAAAAGGTAAAGCACTAAACAATCAAATTGATACTGAATTGACACCTAAGGATTCAATTGCAATTCAAGATGACTTAGGTGGACCAGGGTTACAAAACCCAATAACGAGCTTCAAAAATACATTAACCAACGAGAGCATATGGAGCACAAATATAAGTATTAGTTATAATTACAATGCTTTTAATCCTCTTAACTCAAATAAGACTCTTTGGGTTAATAGTTCTTCTAATATAAAACTATCTAAATATTGGAAAATTGCATACCGGGCTAGGTTTGATATGGTCCAAAGAGATCTAGTTAGTCATAATGTTTCCGTAAATAGAGATTTACATTGTTGGGAACTCTCGCTTAATTGGACGCCTGGAGGCATTGGACAAGGCATATACTTTAAACTCAACGTAAAATCACCGACATTAAAAGATTTAAAATTAGAAAAAAAAGGAGGTGTTTACTCAAGTTCACCATTCTAATCAAGTATTTGTTCTGTGGTGAATGTTTGTCAAATTAACGACATGAATATTCTAATTACAATGAAATGATATGCCCTAAATGTCATGCAGAGTACTTTGAAAAAATAAAGCAGTGTGGTGATTGTATTGTAGACTTAGTTGATGCTAGTTCCATTGACTTGCCTATTCCTGAAATGACTTGGGTTCCATTAAAACCAATACATGGTAGCATATACGCAGAAATGATTATTGAAATTTTAAATAAAGAAGAAATACCTCATTACGCAAAAAATGATTGGAGCAGTGCGGCTTTAAACACTGGCGGCACTGAATTAGTAAACAATATTGTGAGAATATTTGTGCCTGAAAACTTTGAGGAACAAGCGGCTCATTTATTTGAAAATATTTATGGAAAATAAAATGAAGATGGTCAGAACTATAAAAGGAACGCATGATATTTTACCAGCACAGTCAGGTGACTGGCAGGATTTAGAAACCCAAATTCATAAGACTGCGAATCTTCATGGCTACGATGAGATTAGAACTCCCATAATCGAAGATGCTGCATTATTTAATAGAGGAGTTGGTGAAGAAACAGATATTGTTTCAAAAGAGATGTACTCATGGATAGACAAAGATAAATCAACTATTTCATTAAGACCTGAATTGACGGCACCAGTTGTTCGAGCCTACGTGCAACATAACCTAGGTGGACAATCTTTGTTACAGAGATTGTATTATATTGGTCCTTCTTTTCGAAGAGAGAGGCCCCAAAAGGGAAGGCAAAGACAGTTTCATCAGTTTGGAGTCGAAGCAATTGGTAGTGATAATCCAGAACAAGATGCTGAAGTAATATCTATTGGTTGGAACATCCTTAATAATTTTGGGATAAATGAATTAGAATTAAATATATCAAGTATTGGTTCAGACGACTGCCGGACTAATTATAAACAAGAACTTATAAACTATCTAAAACCTTTTATTCCGCAACTATCAGAAGTTAGTCAACATAGACTTAAACATAATCCTTTACGTATTCTAGATACAAAAAATAAAGATGAAATAAAAATCATAGAATCAGCACCAAAAATCGAAAACTTTTATACAAAAGAGGATGAAACCTATTTTTTAACAGTACAACAATACCTTGATGATTTAGAAATACCATATAAAATTAACCCTCTCCTTGTAAGAGGATTAGACTATTACACTCAAACAACTTTTGAAATATCTTCTAAAAAAATAGGCGCGCAAGATGCACTTCTTGGTGGTGGTCGGTATGATGGTTTAATTAAATCCTTAGGTGGAAAAGATGTCCCCGCTGTAGGGTTTGCTGCTGGAATGGAAAGAATACTCATTGCTACTGATAGCAGGAAAAGAACTGATAAACAAGTAGCATGCATTTATATTGTTTGCACAGATTTAAGCGCCTTAGGTCCTTTACAACAAATCGCTAAAAACTTGCGAGAATTAGATATAAAAGTAATATTGGAGACTTTAAGAAGAAGTATGAAAGCACAAATGCGAGAAGCAAATAAAAAAAATGCTAATTACGCAATCATCGTTGGGGAGCAAGAAGCCATAGATAAAACTGTTCAGTTAAAAAATTTAAATGAAGGAAAGCAAGATACCATTAATCAAGGTGAGCTAATTGCGTATTTCAAAAGTTTGACATTTTAATATTTTCCTTTACATTTTGAGCCAATAAAGAGCTAATCACAATAACAACCTGTATTAAAAAAGTATATAATGAATAAAAAATCACTAATAGTTGTAGAGTCCCCTTCAAAAGCCCGTACAATAGAACAGTACTTAGATGGTAAGTTCGAAGTTGTTGCCTGCGTTGGTCATGTTAAAGACCTCCCTACAAGTAAACTTGGAATAGATATTGAAAATAATTTTGAAATGACACTGGATGTATTGCCAAAAAGAAAAGACTTTATTAAAGAATTAAGAAAAAAAAGCAACGCTGCAGATAGAGTATACATAGCTAGCGATCCTGATCGTGAAGGTGAAGCAATTGCATCACACCTAGCAAGCGAAGTCCCTAGTGAAAAATTAGAACGCGTTGAGTTTAATGAAATTACAAAAGCGGGCGTTAAGGAGGGTATGAATAATAGTCGCAAACTCGATCACAACATGATTAATGCTCAAAAGACACGAAGAATCATTGACCGCTTAGTTGGGTATAAAGTCTCACCAGTATTGTGGGCGACACTTCAAAAGAACATGAACTTTGTGAATACGACCTTGTCTGCAGGTCGAGTGCAATCAGCCTGCGTAAAAATAGTAATTGAAAGAGATAGGAAGAGGCAAAAATACAAAAAAACAGAATACTATGACCTTAAAGTTGAACTAAAGACAAATGATTCAAAATCTTTATTTGAAGCAACTTTAAATAAAATAGATGGTAAAAGAATAGTTTCTAGTAATGATTTTAAATCTGATACCGGCTCATTAAAGAATAAAGATGTGATTATTTTAAATGAAAAAGATGCAAAAGCACTTATCTCAAAATTAAGCGATGGTAGTTGGGTCGTTAAAAGTGTCGATGAAAAACCTAGAACTTCTAACCCAAAACCTCCATTTACGACTAGCACGCTTCAGCAAGAGGCTGCTAGAAAATTACGCTTTTCTGCTAAAAACACTATGAGAGTGGCTCAGCAATTATACGAAAACGGTTTTATCACTTATATGAGAACTGACTCAACCCATCTTTCAAAAGAAGCAATCAACGGTTCTAGAAACTTAATTTCAAAACTGTTTGGAAATGATTATTTACCTAAGTCTCCAAACAATTATGAAACTAATGTCAAAAATGCTCAGGAAGCACACGAGGCAATCAGACCAGCTCATAAGTCATTTAAAAGTGTCGAAACTGTCCAAAAGAAACTTGGTAAGGACTCTGGCAGTTTGTATGATTTAATCTGGAAGAGAACAATAGCGAGTCAAATGCTCCCAGCGAAGCTAAAACAAACAGCTGTGGTCATTTCAAATTCTAAAATAGATTTTAGAGCAAGTGGCCAAATTATAGATTTCCCTGGTTATATGAAGATATACGTAGAGGGAAAAGACAATCCCGATGCAGAACTAGCAAACAAAGAAAAACTTCTGCCAAACCTAACTAAGAATGATCAATTATCATGTTTAAATATTTTAGCGCAAAAACATAATACAAAACCTCCCGCTAGGTTCACTGAGGCATCTCTAATCAAAGAAATGGAAACAAATGGTATCGGAAGACCATCCACTTTTGCATCAATCTTAGATACAATAGTCAAAAGAGGATATGTTGAAAAGACCAAAAGTAACCTGTCTCCAACTTATTTAGGCTTAGCAATTACTCAACTCTTAGAGAACCACTTTACAACATTAGTAGATAAAAATTTTACGGCTAAAATGGAAAACGAATTAGATGCTATTTCTAGAGGTGAACTAGAGCCCATTCCATTTATGAAAAACTTTTATTTTGGAGACAGTGATTATTTAGGCCTTGAAAAAATGCTTGAAGAAAAAGTAGATATTGGTAAAGCATGTACTATCCCACTTCCTGATGGATATGATAAAGACATAGATGCTAGGATTGGAAAGTTTGGTCCATATCTTCGTAAAGAAGAAGATACGCGTTCAATTCCTCAAGATATATATATTGGAGATCTTACCGATGAAATTATTGACTCACTTTTTAAAGAACAAAGACAAGATGAAATTCTTGGAAAAGATCCTAATTCGACTGAAGATATTTTATTAAAGAAAGGACCTTATGGACACTATGTTCAATTAGGTGAATCAACAAAACGAAAGGCTATTCCCAAAGGAACGGATATTCATTCTGTTGATCTAGACCTTGCTATACAACTAATATCTTTACCAAGGACACTTGGTGACCATCCTGATAAGAAAATACCAATAACAGCAGATTACGGAAGGTATGGCCCTTACTTAAAAATGGATAAGTCAAATGCTAGACTAATCGCACCAGCAACGCCATTGACTGTGACTCTTGAAGAAGCAGTCGAAATGTTAAGCAAATCAAAAAAAGGCCCGAGCGAACTTAAATCCCTTGGAAACCATCCTGATACTGGAGAAAAACTAGTGTTAAAAGAAGGTCGCTATGGACCATATATTTCCGATGGAAAATTTAATGCTGCATTAAAATCTCATAACGACCCCAATACAGTCACCTTAGAAGAAGCAGTTGAGTTAATTAACTTAAAAAGAGTTGCACCAAAAAGGACACGAAAGAAAAGACGTAAAAAGAAATGAATAAAACTATAGAAAAAATAGTTTCACTATGTAAGCAGCGTGGATTTGTTTATCAAAGTTCAGATATTTATGGTGGATTTGGTGCCGTTTATGATTATGGTCCACTTGGCGTTGAATTAAAAAATAATATTGCAAATTATTGGTGGAAAGAAATGACTAGAAACCATGAAAATATTGTTGGGTTAGATAGTGGAATCTTAATGCATCCAAAAATTTGGGAAGCATCAGGTCATATAGGCGAATTCCACGATCCATTAGTAGATTGTAAACAATGTAAATCGAGATACCGTGCAGATGAATTAACTGAAAATTTAGAAAATGAAGAATGGGATAAATTTAAATGTCCTAAATGTGGCACTACTGGAAAGATGACTCCACCTAGACAATTCAACTTAATGTTTAAAACTGAAGTAGGCGCTTTAGAAGATTCAGGCTCAACTGCCTATTTAAGACCAGAAACAGCTCAAGGTATTTATGTCAATTATAAATTAGTGCAAGGTTCTACCCGAATGAAAATTCCGTTTGGGATTGCTCAGATTGGTAAAGCATTCCGAAATGAAATAATTGCAAGGAATTTTATTTTTCGAACTAGAGAGTTTGAACAAATGGAGATGCAATATTTTACAAAGCCAGGTGATGATGATAAAGCCATGGAAGAGTGGAAAGAAAAACGCATAAAATTTTACACAAATACTTTAGGGGTTTCTTCTAAAAATTTAAGATTTCATAAGCATGAAAAAAATGAATTAGCGCACTATGCCAAAGAAGCATGGGACATTGAATATAATTTCCCTTTTGGCTGGTCTGAAGTTGAAGGAATTCATAATAGAACAGATTTTGATTTAAAAAATCACGAACATCACTCAGGAAAAAATTTAAAATATTTTGATCAGGAAAATAATGATAGATATTTACCATATATTATTGAAACATCAGCTGGTTTAAATAGAATGCTCCTTACAGTTCTAGCAGATTCATATTGGGAAGACACAGAGAATAATCGGATAGTAATGAAGCTTCACCCAAAAATTGCTCCAATTAAAGCTGTGGTTTGCCCTTTGGTTAAAAAAGACGGACTACCAGAAAAAGCTCGATTAATTGTAGATACATTGAAGCCTCATTTTAATGTTTTATATGATCAACAAGGTTCAATTGGAAAACGGTATTACAGGCAAGATGAAGCTGGAACGCCATATGGAATCACTGTAGATCATCAAACTATGGATGATGGTACCATCACTATCAGATATAGAGATAGTCAGAAACAAGATAGAACCTCTTTAGAAAATGTTTTAAACATAATTCAATCAAGTCTACTCTAGTACTCCTTTTCAATCATGTATAAATATTTTTGTCTTTTGCCTCTACTTTTAGCGTATGCTAAAACAGCTTCTCCAGATCCAATATATGCTAAAAATGGAATGGTCGTTTCCCTTAATAAGAAGGCTTCTAAAGCAGGAGTTAAAATACTAGAAAAAGGTGGTAATGCTGTTGATGCTGCTGTTGCAGTTGGCTTTGCACTAGCTGTTACCTCACCGGAAAATGGTAATTTAGGTGGTGGAGGGTTTATGGTAGGAGCGACATCATATGGTAAAATCTTTTCACAAGATCACAGAGAAAAAGCCCCCTCAAGTTCAAATAGGGATATGTTTTTAGATCAAGATGGTTCAGTTGTACCCAATATGTCCTTGACCTCAAGGTCTTCTAGTGGTGTACCTGGGACAGTACACGGGTTATTAAGCGCTTGGAGAGATCATGGCTCTGGAAACATTCGAATACAACAATTACTGGCACCAGCAATAAAATTAGCTGAAAAAGGCTTTTTATTATCAAAGCGTCGAGCAGATTTATTTAACAGCTACAAAGAAGTCTTTAAGTTAAATGCGGCCGCTGCAAAAATATTCATCCGCCAAGATGGTCAACCCTGGGAAAAAGATGATCTTTTTATTCAAAAAGATTTATCAAAAACATTAAAACGAATATCGAAATTTGGAATAGATGGATTTTATGAAGGTACTACTGCAAAAATGATAATAAGCGAGATGGCGAAAGGGAATGGACACATTTCAAAAAATGACCTTACAAATTATTCTCCTGTCTATCGTGAACCAGTCATTGGAACTTTTAGAGATATTGAAGTAATCTCAATGGGCCCACCTAGTTCTGGAGGTCTCCTACTTATTCATATGCTAAATGCATTAGAAAACTTTCATTTAGATACTCTTGGTTGGAACTCTACGGACTATATACATCTATTAACTGAAGTAGCCAAACGAGCGTACGCAGATAGAGCTCAGCATCTTGGCGATCCTGATTTTTGGAAGAACCCAAGAAATCTATTTTTATCAAAGTCTTATGCAGCTAGTAGAATAGATGATATATCAATGAAAACTCATACTCCAAGCAAAGAGGTTCATCCAGGTAATTATGAAGACACTGAGAGCAATGAAACAACTCATTATTCCGTTGTAGATAGTGAAGGAAATGCTGTGGCAGTAACTACTACATTAAACCAAAACTTTGGGAATAAACATGTCGTTTCAGGTGCTGGCTTTTTCTTAAATAATGAAATGGATGATTTTTCAATTAAACCTGGAACACCAAACTTTTGGGGGTTGGTTGGTAGCGAGGCCAATGCAATTGAGCCAAATAAACGGCCACTCAGTTCGATGACTCCTACAATACTCATTTATGATGGATATCCAATAATGACCATTGGTTCACCTGGAGGTTCCAAAATTATTACAACAGTGCTACAATGTATTTTAAATGTATTAATTCATGATATGAATATTAAAGAAGCAGTCTGCGCACCAAGAATTCATCATCAATGGCTTCCTGAAAATACTGTTTTTATCGAACCTAATGGATTATCTGTGGATATAGTTGAGGACTTAAAATTGCGGGGTCATATCATAAAAACTTACGGATATATGGGTGTTGCAAACGGAATTATAATTAGAGATGACGGCTTATATGGCGGTGGAGACTGTAGGGATGAAACTGCCGCAATAGGGTATTAATTATATACTTTTTCCCACTCACGAATTCTTTTGTTTACCCAACTTGTTTCTGGAGTATCAACATTAACCATTTCAGATTTATTAGCTCGGATCCAAAACCATGACCCTTTAGGGGTACCTTTACTATATTTACCGCTCAATGCAACAACACCATCTTTATAACTATAGGTCCAAGACCCATGTTTCTTCCCAAACCTATAATTGCCAGTGATTGATTTTTGTCCATTATCATAATATTCTATAAACTCACCATGCAAAACACCTCTTGAATATCTGTGTTTATGTAAAATTAATCCACTTTTACCCCAAATTATTTGAGCTCCATCTCGCAATCCATCCTTCCAATTATTTTCGTAAATCGGATTTCCTTTTTGATCCCAACTTTTTTCTATGCCACTTTTTATTCCATAATTATATAAAACTTCTGATTGTTTTTTCCCATTTTTAAACCGGGTAATACATTTACCATTCTCTTTATCATCAATATATCCAAAAGAATAAGCTAATTCCCCTTCTTCACTCCATTCGCTCCATCGACCTTCTTTTTTACCATCTTTATAAGACCCTCGTCTCATTAATTGCCCATTTGAAAACCACCACTGCCATATATTGTCCTCAATAGAGTTAGCATAAAATCCAATTTTATGCTTTTTACCATTTGGATACCACCAAACCCATCTGCCATTCTTCATACCTTTAAAATAAATACCTTGTAATTCTTTTTGGCCATTGGGATAATAGTTGAAGACATCCCCATTAAATGGAATGGACTCTTCTTTTAAATATTTTATTAACGAACCATTTGAATTAAGGACATCTGATAAATCACTAGTCAACACTTGCCCATTTATAAATAAGGGCAAAAAAGCTAGGATAAGATATAACATTTTTATTTAAATGAGTTTTCTATAAGGTTTAAATAAACAGAGGCACCTACTAAAAGAGACCTTTCATCAATGTCAAAATGGGAGCAGTGGTGAGGTGTTGATAAAATATCATTTTTTTCAGGAGCAGATCCTACAAAGAAAAAACATCCGGGTATTTTTTGTAAATAATATGAAAAGTCTTCACCTCCCATAGATAAATAGGGTGATTTCGCTTGATCTCCAACTATATCTTTTGCAGCTAGTAAAACATTTTTTACAGGCAAGTCATGATTGACCGTAGGCGGATATCCCTCTTTATATTTTATTTTAATTATAGCATTGAATGAATTTGAAATACCTTCAATTATTTCTTCCATTCTTTTTTTAATCATTTGCCGATTTTTCTCTGAATATGCTCGCGTAGTTCCATGCATAATTACATTATCAGATATAACGTTAAAATTTTCACCACCTTTTATTTTACCTATAGTCAGGACAGTATTTTCTAATGGGTCTGTATTTCTACTAACAACGGTTTGTAAGATATTTATGAGGTGGCTCGCTACAACAATTGCATCTACCGTTCCTTGCGGAGCCGCACCATGTCCACCTTTTCCTAAGATTTCTATTTCAAATATATCAGCAGATGCCATTACTGCACCGGTTTTCAAACCTACTTCACCATATTTTTGATAGTTCCAAAGATGTAACCCATATATTTCATCCACACCATTTAAACAACCATCCTCAATCATGTACCTTGCGCCACCTCCACCCTCCTCTGCTGGCTGAAAAATAAACTTTACTGTTCCTTTTTTTATTCTATTGTTTTTTGATAAAGACTGAGCTACTCCCAACAAAATTGCCATATGTCCATCGTGCCCACATGCATGCATTACTCCATCATTTCTTGACTTATAATCTAAAGAACCTTTTTCTTGCATTGGAAGTGCATCCATATCTGCTCTTAATGCAATTGTCGGCCCAGGCCCAAAATATATTTCACCAACGACACCAGTTTTACCTACATTTTTTTTATGTTTTATTCCAAAGTCTTTTAAATATTTAGAAATAGTTTCTGCCGTCTTAAACTCTTTAAAACTTAGTTCTGGATACTTATGGAAATGCCTTCTGTAATAATATATTTCATCAGATAATCCTGCAATTTCTTTTCTAATATTAATTTTCATTTTATACCAATATGATTTATAGTTTGTATAATTAATCGCCCAAAGTCATTTTCTACCTTTTTGGCGCTAGCTAACACGTCTTCGTGTTTTAATAATCTGTTATCTAATCCTGCAGCAAAATTTGTCAAAACTGAAAAGACTAAAACATCCATGTTTAATTCTTTAGCATATTCGATCTCAGGAACTGTACTCATCCCCACTGCATCGCCCCCTAAATTTTTTAAGAATTTAATCTCTGCAGGTGTCTCATATGCTGGCCCAGGCATCCAACAATAGTTCCCCTCTAAAAGGTTCATATCATTTTTTTTTGCTACTGATAAAGCTATATTAATCATTTCTTGATTATAATATTTTTCTCCACATTTTAGTTTAGGCAATGAACTGTTTGATAAAAAAGTAAAATCAAAATGACCTTTTATCAACATAATAGAGCCTGGATAATTTTTTAATTTTAAACTCCCAGATGAATTTGTTATGATTACTTTTTTTATTCCTAATTGATGGAAGACTTTAATTGGTAATGAGACACTTTCTAAGTTCATACCTTCATAATAATGTAACCTTCCTCTCGCAACCAAAACATGCCTGTCTCCAATATATCCTGAAATAAATTCTCCTTTATGACCATCAACTTTAGAGATGGGGAATGTCGATATTTTTTTAAATGGTAAAGTCCTTTTATTAGTCAACTTGTCTACTACATGATCAAGGCCAGATCCAAGGACAATTCCAATGTTTCCATCAAACTTGAGGATACTGTTTATTTTATTTATCAACACTTATAAATATACATTTTTTAACTATCGCTCACCGCTAACTGTCCACAACCAGCATCAATATCAGTTCCTTTACTCCATCGGATAGTAACTGGAAAAGGAGCAGACCTTAATTTTGACATAAAAGAACGAATTTTACTTTGTTCAGGCCTCTGGAACTCACCGTCTGTTTCATTATAAGGAATAACATTTAATTTACATTTTTTAATATCATATAAAAGTTTAATTAACCTGGCAGCGTCCTCTATACTATCATTACACTCTTTAAGCAAAACATATTCAAAGGTTAGCCAAGTATTAGATTGCTCAGTATATTTTTTTGAAGCATCTAATAAATCAACCAAGGCATTTTTTTTTGTAATTGGCATAATCGCTTTTCTTTGTTCATTTGTCGTCCCATTTAAACTGATAGCTAGTTTAAACTTTTCTTTTTCTTTAGTAAACTTTTCAATCTTACTAATGACACCAGCAGTTGATATTGTAATTCGTTTATATCCCATATTAATACCATTAGGATTGTGTAAAAGATGAGCAGCTTTGATAACATTCCGATAATTGAGGAAGGGCTCTCCCATTCCCATAAAAACTATATTAGTTATTTGTTTATTTATTTTTTGACTGATCATAAGATATTGATCAACTATTTCTCCAGGATTTAAGTTTTCTTTAAATCCCATTTTTGCTGTAGCGCAAAACTTACAATCTAATGCACAACCAACCTGAGTTGACAGGCACAGAGTGATTCTATCATCATCATTCATTAAAACGGATTCAATTAAAGCGCCACTTTGTGTTTTAAATAAGAACTTATTAGTTAATTCTGAAGTTGATTTAGTTGCTCGAATAAAAGTTAAAGGATGAATACAATATTCTGACCTTAAGAAAGTTATAAGCTCTTTTGGTAAATTATTAAAATCATCAAAGTCATTTACTTTGTTCCGATATAGCCAGTTAAACAATTGCTTAGCCCTAAAATTTTTAAGATTATTATCCTCACAAATTTTAACTAAGTCTTCAAGACTTTTTCCAATTAGTGATGTTTTATCTATTTTCATAAGTTTACCTGTAAATTAAAAAATAAGCGTATTTATCTTTCCGAAATTAACTTATCAAAGTAAGTTTCTAACCGCAAATATTTAACACCAAAAATAATAGAGATATAATGTCCAAAAAGATAAATGATACAGAATTACTAGAAGAACTTGTAAAAGCCAAAAATAACTTTTCAAATGAAATTGGAAAAGTTATTATTGGTCAAAAAAGTGTGCTTGATCAAATGTTAATTGCACTCCTAACCCGGGGGCATACTTTGTTAGTTGGTGTGCCTGGATTAGCCAAGACTCTTCTTATAAAGTCTATGGCTGAAATATGTGATCTTAATTTTAAACGAATTCAGTTTACACCAGACTTAATGCCGAGTGATATTACTGGGACTGAATTAATTGATATAGATCCTGAATCCGGAAAAAGAAATTTTCGTTTTTACAAAGGTCCAATTTTTGGAAATATTATTCTTGCTGATGAAATAAATAGAACACCACCAAAGACCCAATCAGCACTATTAGAGGCTATGCAAGAACATAAGGTAACAGCAGGTGGAAACACATATGAATTAGAAGAACCATTTTTTGTACTTGCTACTCAAAACCCGATTGAACAAGAAGGTACCTATCCACTTCCAGAGGCTCAACTAGATAGATTTATGTTTCATTTAAATATAAGCTACCCTACAATTGAAGAAGAAATTTCAATTGTTAACCGGACAACTATTGATAATCATACTAATATTAAAAAAGTATTTTCAAAGGAATCTATTATTAATTTTCAGAATCTTACTCTTCGAGTTCCAATTTCTGAAAATGTAGTAAGCTATGCTGTTAAACTAGCAGCTTCTACGAGGCCAAATGAAGTTGATAGTGATAGCTATATTAAACAATGGGTTGAATGGGGTGCTGGTCCAAGAGCATCTCAGTATTTAGCTTTAGGAGCAAAAGCAAAAGCGCTTCTAGATGGTCGACCTACTCCAAGCATAGAGGACATTCAATCTATAGCTCCAGATATTTTAAGACATCGAATCCTTCCAAATTTCAACTCAGAGGCTGAAGGTATAAAAATTGATGATATAGTTAATCACTTAATTAATAATATCGAGGCTTAATATTTCGCAAGTACACGATAAGAAAAAATATTTGCAACCCGAAATGGTTGCAATGCTTAATTCAATATCAATGAAAGCCAAATTAGTAGTCGAAGGGTATATAATTGGTCAACACCGTAGCCCTTATCATGGATTTAGTGTTGAGTTTTCAGAACACAGGAGTTATGAACCTGGAGATGAGGTAAAGCACATCGACTGGAAATTATATGGTAAAACAAATAGACTATATGTAAAAAGATACGAAGAGGAAACAAACCTACGTACGCATCTTATTTTGGATACAAGTAGATCTATGTCATATACAAGTAATAAAATTTCCAAATTAGAATACGGTAGCTATTTACTTGCTGCACTATCCTATCTAATGATTAGTCAACAAGATGCAGCTGGAGTAGTTTTATTCGATGAAAAAATTCGTTCTTTTATACCTCCAAAAAGTACCCCTAGCCATTTAAATACACTTTTAAATGTATTAGATGTTCCGGAGCCAGGGAATAACACAAAAATTGAGTCTGTTTTGCATCAAATGGCTGAAAGAATCAATAAACGTGGTCTGGTTATTATTATTTCTGACCTGTTAGATGAACCTAAAAATGTTTTAAATGGACTAAAACATTTTCGACACAAGAAACAAGAAGTTATCTTGTTTCATATACTTGATCGAAATGAATTAGAGTTTGAATTTGATAACAGGACGAAATTCGTTGATATGGAATCTGATGAAGAAATAACAACAGATCCTTGGCATATAAAAAATGATTATAAAAACTTAATATTAGACATACAAAAATATTACAGGAGAAATTGTCGCCTTAATAAAATAGATTATGTTTCATTATTTACTGACGATAGTCTTGATAAAGGTTTAAGTGAATATTTTAATAAAAGGCAACGACTAGGATAATTCTCTTTATTAGTTTTGTTCAGCTATGTCCCGTTTATACCTAATCAATTCTAATTGTCTTTGATATTCAGATTCGTTTTCAAAATCAATACTCTTTACATCTTTTATTTTTTTTTCTGCTTTTCTGTACCAGCGAACAGCTAATTCAAAATCTTTTGTAAAACCATCAGTACCATTAAAATATTTATCGCCCAACCCTTCATATGAACTGGCCATACCTAAAGCAGCTTCAAAGTCGTCTTCGTTTAAATAATAAGCTTCATCAAAGGCTTTCTCAGCCTCTTCATAATTTTCCATTTGGTTGTGAATGACTCCTAAATTAAAAAATAAGTCAGCTTTAATGACCTTATCTTGTTCATTTTTAATAGCATCCTTAAAGACTTTAATAGATTGTTCTTTTTCCCCTATGTCATAATACATAGATGCTAATTCTCTTAATGCGTTACTATTTGAGGGCTCTATCTGGACTGCCTTTTTGTAATAAGGAATGACTGCCTTACTCCCTAAACCGCATCTCAAAAGAATTTGACCGGCTGTAAAGTTTGAACTAAAACTTTCTGGATCTTTTTCTACTGCAGTTTTTATAAAACCAATCGCTTTTCCCTTATCATCTAAGTCTAAATAACATTTTGAAAGAGTTGTATATGTTTGCGGATCTTTGGGGTTAATAATAGACGCATTAGTGAAATATGTAATAGCTTCATTTAAGTACTTACTTTTATTATCTGGATCAGATTGTATTTCTTTAAATTTTTCAACACCTTTGTTGAATTGCTCTGCCCAATAAAATTGGGTGTAGTTATTCACTTGCTCAGAAACAGGGAGAAAAATAGTTCGAATTTCAACTTTTTTGTTAAGATCTATCGAAATAGCTTTCTGAAACATATCATACATTTCTTTCCAATCTTTATTCCTTGCATGAACCTCAATAGCATAAACAATAGGTATTTCTGGGTTATCAGGTTCTACAGCCATGGCTTTGGGAAGCCATTCATCTGCTTTAGACCACTCGGATTGTTGTATAGCTAATTTTGCTGTAGTGTATTCTTGACTTGAACAAGCAAATAAAAACAACCCTGCCGCAGTTAAAACTGTAAATTTTAATTTTGTTCTGTACCAATTGAACATAATAAGTATCCTCTTCGTTTTTTTATAATTATCTTAAAAATTAATTGGTTTTATACCACATGAAAAAGTAAATCAATAAATTATTACTTAATCGACTCCATCCTTTTTTCTACATCATTTTTATTAATGTTAATTAGCTTGCTCACTCCAAATTCTTCGATACAAAAAGAAGCAAGCGCAGAACCTCTTAGCATTGACTCGGAAGTTGAAAGATTATCAATGAGTCCAGAAACAAATCCACCACCAAAAACATCTCCTGCTCCAGTGGGATCTACTACATCTTTTACAGGATAAACACCCACAGATATATCTTCATTTTTGGATATACACCTTGCACCCTTACTTCCAAGTTTAACAACAATCTTTTGTGGACCCATTGAAAGAACCTGTTTTGAAGATTCTAGTATGTTTTCGTTCTTTGTGAGCAGAGAAAGTTCACTTTCATTTATAAGTAATATATCTGTCCTCTTAATTATTTTTTTGAGTTCTTGTAAGGTCGTATCAATCCACAGGTTCATTGTATCTGTAATAACTGTAGGGTTATTTTTGCACTGATTAAGGACACTAAGCTGTAGAGAAGGATGAATATTTGCTAAAAACACCCAAGAAGCTTTTACATTTTTAGAATGTAAAACTGGCTCAAAACTCTCAAAAACACCTAAATCGGTAAATAGAGTATCTCTATCATCTCCGTTATTATGATATTTACCACCCCAACTAAATGTTTTCCCATGTTTTTTTTCAATATTGTCAAGATTTGAAGAAAAATTATTAAATATTTCATCCCCTTTCTCAGGAAAATCATCCCCTACGATGCCAATAGGAATAGGACTCCCGTAGAACCCCGCTCCAATTGTAGCATACGTTGCTGAGCCACCCAAAAGGTCTTCCTTTTTACCAAATTTGGTCTCAATTGTATCAAGAGCAATTGAGCCCAAAATAAGAACTTCATTTATTTCATTCATTATATTTTTTCACTTTAACTGTTTTGATTTATAATATTTAAATTATCCCTTTAAAAAAGAGTAAAAATCTAAATTAAAATATAACTTGTAACGATGTCTACTTCTAAAATAACTTTTAAAATATATGGCTAATAAAACATTTGCAATCATCACCGATATTCATTCAAATGTTTCCGCCCTTGATAATGCTTTGAGCATTATTGATAGCAGAAATAATATAGATCAAATTATATGCTTGGGTGATTGTTTTTCTCTCGGTCCAGAACCAGAAAAAACACTGGAAAAGCTTGAATCACTGAAAAATTGTATTTTCATTCGTGGCAATCATGACCGTTATATAATTGAAAAACTCTGGGAAGAGGAACTTCCTACCCTTGAAGGGATGAACCCATATGACCCAATATGTAGAGCTATTGTTGAAAATGAAAAGTGGACTGCTGAAAAAATTGGAGACAGAGGGATTGAGTTCATAAGAAAAATGTTAGTCTCCCACAGAGAAATTATTGGTTCGACATTAATAGAGTTTACCCATGCATGGTACCAAAGAGATGATCACCCGCCATCGATTGAAGAAGCACTTAACTGGAAGAAGAATGTTTATAGTTCCAATAAGGATATTGAGAAATTTGTTTTCGTCCATGGTCACGTTCACATACCTAGAAATGATATTATAGATAACATGACTATTTATTGCCAAGGAGCAACAGGCCTTCCATTTGATAAAGACACTAGAGGATCTGTTGCTTTTCTTGAAGTAGGGGATGATACAAGGTGGGATGTAGTTAGGTTTGAATACGATAAAAAATTAATTATGGATCGGTTAGAAGAACGAAAAACCCCATTTTACACCAATCTTAAAAATACAATTAAATACGCTTCAATAGGCAATAACTAGAAATCTATCTTCTTATTTAAAAATGATCTATTTCGATCACAGTTCAACAACACCTATACATTCAGAAGTCTCACAGAGAATGTATGAAATAAATCAAGATCATTTTGCAAACCCTTCCAGCGTTTATGAATCTGGTCGAAAAGCAAAGTCTCTTATAGAGCATGCCCGTTTTCAAATTGCTGAAGCCATTGGAGCAAAAAGAAGTCAAATCTATTTTTGTAGCGGTGGGACAGAAGCGAACAATCAAGTTTTATGGACTCTAATTAATCAAAAAAATAGACACATTATTATTTCAGCTATAGAACACCCAGCTATCAGCAAAGTCTTAGAGAAACTCAAAGTGTTTGGTGTTGAATCATCATTGGTTCCAGTTGATAAACAAGGAGTCCTAAATACATCAATATTACTTGATTCAATTAGAGATGATACTGGATTGATTAGTATTATGCTTGCCAATAATGAGATTGGTTCCATACAACCAATTCAAAAAATTTTTAAACAAATTAATAAATATAACGTTCCTTTTCATACAGATGCCGTACAATCAATTGGGAAAATGAATGTAGATGTTTGCGAGCTTGGCATAGATTATATGAGTTTATCAGCACATAAGTTTTATGGTCCAAAAGGTGTCGGTGCTTTATTTGTAAAAAATCGAGATAAATTTTCTTCCTTCATTGTTGGTGGAAATCAAGAAAACGGGTTGCGGGGCGGGACTGAGAACATCGCTGGCATTGTTGGCATGGGCTTAGCCGCTGAACTAGCGGTTAAAAATCAAGAAAAGTGTATAGCCCAACTAAAATTATTAGAAAAATATTTTTTATCAAACATAAGGCAATCATTGCCTTTCGCTAAACACAATACTACAAATAATTTACCTGGATTAATTAGCATCTCTTTTCCTGGATATAAATCCGATATTTTAATGGCAAAACTTGATAGATACAACTTTGCTGTTTCAAATGGCTCTGCTTGTAATGCAGGTACTATAAAACCTTCAAAGGTACTTAAAGCAATAGGACTTGATGATGAAATAAATCTGTCAACATTGCGAATAAGTTTTGGAAAAGATAATACAATTGCAGAAGTAGACCAGTTGATTAAAACATTAAATGATATTTTAAATTGAAAAATGTTGTAATAGGAATGAGCGGAGGAGTTGATAGTGCTATTGCTGCATCAATTCTAATAGAGCAAGGTTATAATGTTGAGGCTATTTTTATGAAAAACTGGGATGAGGATGATAAAGAATTTTGTACCGCAGTTGAAGATTATAAAGATGCTTTACAAGTATGTGACAAGCTAAATATTCCTCTAAGATCAATTGATTTAATTGAGGAGTATTGGGAGAAAGTATTTAAAATATTTTTAGATGAGTGTAAAATTGGCCGCACTCCAAATCCTGATATATTATGTAACAAAGAAATAAAGTTTAAAGCTTTTTTAGATTATGCAAAGGAATTTGGTGCGGATCAAATTGCGACAGGTCACTATTCTATAATATCAAATCAAAATGGGAGTTTTCAACTTAAACGAGGGCAAGATGAGAATAAGGACCAAAGCTATTTTTTATGTAGACTAAATCAATACCAACTATCAAAAAGTATTTTCCCTATTGGAGCCCTCGATAAAAACCTAGTCAGAGAAAAAGCAGAAAAACTTGGTTTTATGAACCATGATAAAAAAGATAGTACCGGCATTTGTTTTATTGGAGAAAGAAATTTTAAAAATTTTCTTAAAAAATTTTTTAGCATTCAACCTGGAGAAATAGTTAAAAATAATGGGCAAGTCATTGGAGAACACCAAGGGTTGATGTATTATACCTATGGACAGCGACAGGGTTTAGGCATCGGCGGTGGATATAGCGATTACGAAGGGCCTTGGTATGTATCTGATAAAATAATAGAAGAAAATAAATTAGTCGTTGTTCAGGGTAAGAATAACTCAGAATTGTATCATACGCACCTAACAGCTTCAAATATTAATTGGATTGCTGGAGATCCTCCTGAAAAAATTAAAAATATAACAGCAAAAATCAGGTACCGCTCAAAGGATACCTCATGCAAAATTAATTATCGGTCGAATGATATACTCGTTGAATTTGAAAACCCACAATTTGCTGTAGCACCTGGGCAATCTATTGTTTTCTACGATCAGGCTATTTGTCTGGGCGGCGGATTTATTGAAACGCGTGGAAATAAAAATATATTGTAAAATTCAACCTAAGTTATTTTTGGAACAAAATACTTGTGTTAACTTATAATACTATATGAAAAGAAATATATATATATCATTAATTACATTTTTCTATTTAAACACGATTTATGCACAATTGCTTTCTGATGTTAACAATAGAGACATACCAAATAATATTTATGGCCAATTAGACTATAGCTCAATGCCATTACTCAGCCCAAAGAGATTTAGTTTTAACCAAGGATTTTCTATGACTATGGCATCTAATAGTTCAATGGCAACAACCATTGCTAGTTATTCCAACAATATCACTTATTGGGCAAGTGATAATCTTAAAATAAATGCGAACGTATTGCTATATGCACCCACAGGAATTACAAATTTTAATTTAGAATCAGGTCCACAATTAGCACTAGATGCTGGAATTACCTATAAGACAACAAATAACTCATATATCCATTTAAATTTCCAAAAGATGCCTAGCTATGGTTTAAGAAATAATTCATTTAAAAGAAATACTTTTGATAATCTTTTCTTCCATACTAATTAAACAGTTTGCCAAAAAATAAAAATAAAATAAATGGGCTTGAGGTAGCTCTTAATTCTGCTATAGCCGTTTCAGGTGTGATTCTTCTTGGGTTTCTATATTCATTTTCTCAAAACCAATTGCATGATGGAGTAGAAATTAAGCCATCAATTTTAAATACTTCCAAGCATCCAATTCTTGCGAAAGATGTTTACATTCAAAACCCAGTTGAAAATATCAAAGTCGAGGTTTTAAATGGTTGTGGGGTTTCAGCCTTAGCTCTCAAAACAACAGAATTTTTACGAACAAAAAATATTGATGTGATTAACTCTGATAATGCAGACAATCATGACTACAAAAATACTCTTATAATTCAACGGAATGAAAACATCAAAAGTTTAAAAAAAATAGTTGAATCATTTGGAATTTATCTAGGCGACAGTACTCGAATAAAAATTATTCCTGACGAATCAATCGGAGTCGATGTTACAATTATAATAGGAAAAGACTATGCCTCCTTTGCAGAATTAAATAATTATATCTCTGCTGAAAATTAATTTGCCTAGTAAAACTAAAAATAAAAACCCTTCCACGGAATTAGTTGACAAAATCGTCGAATGTGCACTTGCAAAAAAAGCAGAAAATTTAGTGGTATTAGATGTTTACGAACTTACTACTCTTTCTGACTATTTTGTCGTTTGTTCTGCAAGTTCAGAACCCCAAATAAAAGCTATATGCGACAGTGTGCGTAGAGGAACTCCTCACAAGCCATGGCATATTGAAGGCTATGAAAAACTGTCTTGGGTCTTACTTGATTATGTCGATGTACTTGTTCATGTTTTTAAAAACGAAGAGCGTGAATATTATAATTTAGAAAAACTCTGGAATGATGCTCCAAGAAAGGAACATCACTATTAGCTCTATTAACAAGTACATTAAAGAAAATATTCTAATCTCATTAACTGATTACAAAATTGACATAGGATTAGAAGATTTTAGTCTATCGCCACCAAAACAAGAATCATTTGGAGACCTTTCTTCTAATATTGCATTATTAATTTCTAAACAAATTCAAAAGAACCCCCTAAAAATTGCAGAAGAAATAAAAAAAAGGATGCTTCGTCAAAACTTAAATGATATTGAAGAGATCACTGCAACTCAACCAGGTTTTATAAATTTTGTTATTAAGCCAAATTATTATCAAAATAATTTAAAATTAATTATTAAAGACAAAGAAAGTTTTGGAAAAGATTTTAAAGGAAAAGGGAAATCAGCGAATGTTGAATTTGTAAGTGCAAACCCTACGGGCCCTTTGACTGTAGGCCATGGAAGAAATGCAGTAATAGGAGACACAGTATCTAATATTTTAGAATGGCATGATTATAACGTAACTAGAGAATACTATTATAATGATGCCGGCAAACAAATGCGGACATTAGGGCAGTCAGTAGAGTCTCGTTATTTCGAATATGTTAAAAAACCTTTTGAATTCCCAAATGATGGTTATCAAGGTGAGTATATTATTGAAATAGCTAAGAATATTGCCAATAATCATGGTGAAAACTTGGTGAAAAATGATGAAAAATTTTTAGCAGAAGCGGAAAAAGTAATCTTTGGACAAATTGAAAACAGTCTAAATTCATTAGGAATTAAATTTGATACTTTTACTAACGAAAAGTCTTTTTACGAATCTGGTGCAATTAAAAAACTTTTATCTCAGCTTAAAAGCAAGGGATTAGTATATGAAAAAGATGATGCTACTTGGTATAAGGCGACGGGAGTAGGTGCAAAACAAGATAAAGTATATATAAAAAGCACTGGGGAACCGACTTACCGTCTTCCAGATACTGCCTACCATAAAGATAAAATAAAAAGAGGATATGATGTTATTGTAGATGTATTTGGAGCGGATCATACAGATACTTATCCAGATGTATTATCAGCATTAAGGGCATTAGGTTTGAAAACTGAGCATGTCAAGATATTGATTTATCAATTTGTTACGCTCGTAAAAAATGGTGAGAAAGTAAAGATGTCCACTCGGAAAGCTGACTTTATTACCTTAGATGACTTGGTCAATGAACTGAGCGTTGATGTCATACGATATTTTTTTATTATGCGAAGCATGAATACGCATTTAGATTTCGACTTAAACCTCGCAAAAGACCAATCTGATAAAAACCCTGTTTTTTATTTACAATATGCATACGCAAGGATTTGCAATATCATCAGATACGGCGAAAATCAAGGGTTTAAATTTTCAGAAAAATTTGATACAACCTTACTAAATGAAAGCAGTGAAATTAAATTATTAAAACTCATGTCTAATTTTCCAACAATGATGGAAACAGCTCTAGAAACTTTAGAACCTCAAACAATTGCTATTTATCTTCAAGACTTAGCATCCTCTTTTCATAAATTTTATGGTAATTGTAAAGTCATAACTGATGATGAAAAGTTATCACAGTCCAGGTTGGGGCTTATAAATGGGGCCAAAATCATTATATCAATAGGTCTTTCTATTTTAGGTGTAAGCGCTCCAGAAAAAATGTGATATAATTATTTTAATAATATCATTTTCATTCTTTTAATATTTTCCCCTGCACTTATCTGAAAAAAATAAACTCCAGAGCTGACAACATTTTTCCCATTATCCTTCCCCTTCCAAGTGAACTTTTTTATCCCCGGTTTTTGATTGTAATAAGATTCTGAAAAAACTTCTTTACCTACTAAATCATAAATTTTTATTTTAACTTTTCCTGATTTAGGAAGTTCATATTTAATAACTGTTTCGCCATTAAATGGGTTTGGATAATTCTGAAACAGTTTAAACTTATCAGGTAAAATTTCTAAATCAATATTCCCAATGCCTTTATTAATCTGGACTGATTTGTTATCAATAAATTTATACTTTAATGAAGTCGTCAATTTTTCTAATGATTTGTTAACCAGCGAAAATGTCAGAGGAGAGTCCAAACCACTTTTATCTGCTATCACAAAACTTATTAAATTTCTATCAGTATCAGAAACGGCAAAATGAAAAGAACCATTTTTTAAATTATTGATGTGGAAGTCTTTAACTTTAAAATTTGAATTAAAAAATACTAATTCAGCACCATAAGTATTTTCAGGCACTACTAATTTTAAATAGTTTTTTTCCCATTCTGTATGAATGTCATAATTATATGAAATATTTGAAGATAAAAGTGAGTCCTGATTATACTCATGATAATACCAAACCCACATTTTTCCAAAGGCAGCTAAGTCTTTTAAATCTGATATCCCATCAGGTGACGGGAATAAATATGGCGCCATTCCACTTACAGGGCCTAAATCAGTATTTACCTTAGGCCAGTTTTGATTGAACGATAAAATATCTTCGACCGAAATTTTGTAATCATCATTTAAATCTCCCCATAGCTTGCTTCTAAATACCATTGTATCCGTATAATTCAATAAATTAAATGCAATGGCTGTATCTAAATTCACTGTTATAGTCTCGTAACTTGGAAGGATATCAAGTATTGAAATAATGATTCCAGAATCTTGTATGACTGTAGAATAATTAAGATTAGAATCTTGAGAAGCACTTACTGTAAATCCAAATTTTAAAATAGGCTTATTAAAATTGATTTTAATTTCATCATTATTTAATACCGATAATACTTGTAAGGAGTCAAATAATGGATAAATTGATTTAATATTTGGTGGCGTATTATCAAATTCCAGACCATCACTTTTCAGTATTGAGGATATATTTGAAGCGGAATCAACTGCTCGCAAATATGAGAAATATTTTACTCCCCTTTCTAAATTCAGCCCTACGATTTGAATATTATCAACAGAAGTTGATTTTTGCCAACTTGCAATGTTAATGGTATCATTATTTGAGCCAATTGCTGCTTCATAGAAATCAATGGATTGATTATCAGTAAAATCTTTCCATCTGACAAATAATTGGTTAGAATCTGCCGTGTAATCAATATCCTCATCTAAAAAACCATCCCAAACACTTCCAACATTTGGCACTTCAAGATCTATTGTTATACCATCACCCCAGATTGAATTAGATATATTTCCAACATTATCTTCAAGAAAAATAGCTCCAAAATATTTAGAATTATTATCAAGGTTTAGTGCTGTAAGAGACCCTTGATCCTCATTGCTTGATATAATCCAATTAACAATATCAACTAATCCCGAATCTGACCCGAGTCCGATATATGATCTTTTAATTCCAGATTCTAACTCTACTTTTGACCAAGCGAGTTGAAGTGAGTCTCCGAACCTCGAATATACTTTATCTTCAATTATTGAGCCTTCTAAAATAGAAGATAATTGAGGAGCTGTTTTATCAAAATAAACTCTATTAATTATTGTATCTGATTGATTTCCAGCAGAATCAATTGCTAGCATGCTCAAAGCAATATAGCCATTCTGATTTGAATCAGAGAAAGTATAATTATATGAAAAATTTTGATTTCCTCCATTCATTGAAATACTATCACTATCTAATTGAGTCAAAACAGATCTTAAGTTTTCATTTAATGAAAAATTTATGGAACCAATATCATTTATTTTTGCAAGCGAATCGCCATAAGTATTGTTTGTGGTAAATGTAGCTTGGGTTATTGTAGGACTAGTTTTATCAAATATAACTTTACTATTATTCGTTGTAGCTTGAATTGGAGTGCCATCATTTCCAGCTTGACTACCAAGATCATAAAATGAAACCTCTAAAGGCACTTGTCCTTCATTATTAGGTTCAGTCATTATATAAAAGCCTTGATAGCTAGTATTTTCAACATTAATTATTTCTACAGAGTTTTCGCCTATTTTTAAGGATGAATATGGAGGGATGGCATCTGAAGGGAAACCAACTATTTTTAAAGGTTCATTAACTACAAAAAAAACAAAAACACTGTCGCCTATTTTAGACCAAGATGAATCTTGATTTGAAGAAAATATCTTAACGGATACCATTTCTGGTGGACCAATATCAATACTAACAAAGCTTTCATCAGATGTTGTACTATCTACTATTCCAGCATTACCAGGACAATCATTAAAGTTAACTGTGAATGGTAAAAATCCTCCCGAGAGCATATCTGAATCTTGTATTATATATGTAGCAGAATAAATACCGTTATTTTCTGATGCTGTTACTGTAGTGTTTGCCATCGTAGTCGTGGTCGAAGATAGAGGTTCAGAAGGCTCAAAAGTAAGTGTCACTAAGTCTCCTAAAACAGCAATTGATGAATAGCTATTATTAGATTCTATATGCACATAGTCTAAAACTGGCAAAGTCAAATCAAGAGCCACACCAGAACCATCTGAAGTAGAAATAACATCTTCGCTAATATTCCCTGCTAAGTCTGTAACTTTAATATTAAACTCAACTAACCCCTCGATATTTGAATCGTTAAGCTGATAATCTATTTTAAATTGAGAAGATCCGAGGTCAGAAATTGATACAGTGTCTCCCATAACTGTAGCAAAAGAAGAAAGTATACTCTCACTTGCAGTATAGCTTATACTAACAATATTTCCAGATTTTGCAATAGACCCTGATGAGCATGAATTATCTGAAATAATTGAAACTGGGTTTAGTGTTGGTTTTGTTTTATCAAAAATTACTTGCGTACCATCTGTAGTTGAATCTGAAATTGTGAATGGATTACCTTGAACATCAATAAAAGAAATTTCAAATGGAATGACCCCCTCAGAATTAGCATCAATCATCTCAAAAACACCTGCGAATTGATTACTACCTAATCCACTAACAATAGATAACTGATCTTCAATTTTTACTACAGTATCAATTAGTGCCTCAGAAGTACTAAATGAAACGGTAACCGAATCCCCAATTTTTGCTAAAGAAGTATTGTTATTATTTGATATTATAGAAATTGGGGAAATGTTTGCTGGTGTTTCATCAATTAAAATTTCCGTAATACTTTGTGAACCTTCAGTACTATTCCCAGGACGATCGTGCATTATCGCCTTAATATAGATTGTTTGCATTTCAACAAAACCGGTTAATCCTTCAATTAAATTACCTGGTATAGAAATAGTTTTATCTGTATTTATTTCGCTAGATAATATTGTTGAAATATCACCGAGAGGCGTAAAAACATTAGAAGCAATTTTAGCGTAAAGCTGAACCGTTCCATTTTTTAATGTAGTGTCATTAGAAACCGGAACAATAATATCTATCCCAGTATTTGTAAGGTTCCAAATTTCTGCTACCTGATTTCCACCCGTAGGCGTTAATAAGCCAACTATAAAATCAGCTGGATTAGTTTTATCGAATGTTACTTTTGTATTATTTATGGAATTAGTTATAGGGGTTCCATCATTTCCTGCTAAGTCTGAGAATTGTATCTCAAAAGTGGCTAATCCTTCAATATCAGAATCTGTAGGAACATAAATTGCTTTAAATTTATTATTTTGGAAATCAACTACACTAGCTACTTGACCTAAAATAAAGACATTCGGTAAAGATATTTTCTCATTTGATATAAATGTTAAGCTAATAGAGTCATTCACTTTTGCCCATGAAGTATCTGCGTTATTTGAAGAAATATTTACATATGTAAGTTCAGGAAGAGTCTTATCGTAAATAACCTGAGATCCATCTGTGGTTAGACTATAGTTTCCAGGGTTGCCCATATAATCTAAAGCGTCTATGGTAAAGTTAAGTACTCCTTCTGGCTCAGTGCCAACAAGTGTGTAATCTGCTTTAAACTGTTCACTACCAAGGTCTGTATCTGCAGCATTATTACTTTCAATAGCTGTTGAAGTAGAAGCTATATCTTCATCATAAGCCATGGTTATTGTTATTATATCATCAGTTTTAGCATAAGATGAATTAGTGTTGTTTGAAGTAATATTAGTGGAAGTTGGATTATTTGCAATCAAGTCAATTTCTAGCACCATAGCACTAGTATCACCCAAAGATTGATTTCCTGACTGATCATATAACAATGCAGATATTTGAGCAGTCTCACTGTGCTGATAACCAGTGACATTGGAAAAATTAATAGATAATCCATTAATAATTTTTTGACCAGAATTAAAATCAGTTAAAGTGACTTCTTGTAAATCATCAAAAAGTTCAAAAGAATTCGAACCTATTTTTGCTCTTAGCTGGTACTTTGATCCAATTATAACAGTATTGTCATAGATTGGTGTTGAAAAATTTATAGGCGAGTTTAAAGTTGCAAAAGAAGAACCATTTAAGTTCCCATTTATCTGATTTGAAGTTAAATCATTTAAAACAGTCCCTGCTGACTCATCAGCTTTCCAATAGCTAACCAGCCCGTTTTCATTCCCTTCAAGTGTAATACCTTTGTTTCCTTTTATCTGCAAACCAGTTCTAACAGTATCCCAGAGACGAACTTCATCTATGTTCCCATTAAAAAAATAATCAGTCCCAGCTTTATTAAAAGAGCCAATGTAAAGATCACCAGAATTAGCGGTCCATGCGATTTGACCAGATACTACTTTTTCATCAGCCACCGAACCATTTTTATATAATGTTAACTTTGTTCCATCATAAGAAGCGGCTAAATGAGTCCATTGCCCAGAGGGAGCTGATGCATAAGGAAGACTCGTCCATTGGGAAACAGAATTAGATTGCGTTTTGATAAAGAACCTCCACCCTGTTGCGTAATAAGCAAAACCATATCCAAATTGATTACTGCCATCTTCACCAAAACTAATAAGTCCTCTATAATTATCTGAATCAGTACTGTTCGGCTTAACCCACAACTCAATCGTAAATTGATCTGAAAATTTATAAATTGAGTTTCCACTTATAACTACACGGTCATCCAAACCATCAAAAGAAATTGAGTTACCTTGAAAATAATTAAAATCGACGACGGCAGAGTCCTCAGGCACTGTAACATCAATTTCCATACCTGTATTAGTACTATTCCACTTCCCTAAAAATACATTCCCACCCTGAGTAGTTATTATGTCTCCAACATTAAAAGGAGGTGGCGGAGTCCTATCAATCGTTACTCTACTATTTTCTGTAGTGGTTTTAACAGTAGCCCCATCAATACCACCATCTAAGGCAGTAAAATCAATGGAAAATGTTAATGGCCCATCAGCATCTGCAATACTAACAATATAAGAAGCTATATAAGAATTTCCGCCCTGAGGTATAACTGTTGTTTCAAAACCATTTATTTGAACATATGGTAAGGTTAAAAGACTTTGTTCGCTTGTAAACGATAGCGTTACATTGTCGCCTTCAACTGCCGATTGATTATCAGTTGTGTTATCTGATTCTATATGAACATAAGACAATTTTGGTAATGTGATGACTTTTAGATTGTCAATTATCCAAGCATCAATAAAATATGAATCTGTTCCGTATGCCTTCCATCTTAGTTTTAGAGTACCCGTTTCTGTAGAGACAACAAATGTTTCAGTCCTTAAACTAGCATCAAAATCATCACCCGCGCCCACCCCGCCAACTTCATATTTCAACATTTCTGACCAGCCATTACCACCATCAGCTTCAATGACCATCCCATTTATATGAGCTGTAGGATTATCCCAGTAGTCTAAAGCAATCGTAAATTCAACCAGAACAGCATTATTATCACCAACATCTATATCAGGACTTTGCATACTTAATTCATATGAAGTCTCAAGTTCTGATTGCGGGTCATTACCAGATTCAGCTGGGTGAATATCGCCTATGGAAACATCACTTGGTAGTGGAACACGAGGAAAATAATAAAATACGGCTGCTGGAGGTGTGAATCCAGGGTCAGACTGGAATGAATTGTCGATTCTCCAATTATGCTGACCAAAAGATGTGTGGACCTCGCCTGTTTCAGGATTAATATATTGATCAAATGACCAATCTGTTGGCCAAGTTCCGCTATTATCAAAAGTTTCAGTAAAAAGTATATCTGCTTGTATAAAGCTGAATAATAAAAATAAAAAACTATATTTTTTCATTACTGAATGATTATTGATGCTTCCCTTGTTCCATTAATTGGAATAATAGTTTCATCAAACTTGATCAATTGGCACTCAGAAGTATCATAACTAACAATACTTGAACCAACTGATTTAGGTTTAAACCAAATTTCAGCAATGTGTGTCAAACTATCAATAGAGATATCAGATGTACTTAGATAATATGCATATATATCTAAGATGCCTTGATCTTCGACGTATGTAAATAAAGGTGTTGTTTTATTAGAGTCCGTTATACTTCCCGGACCTATCCAACCTGGAGCGATAGAATCGATTTCTAATAAAGAATTATCATATTTAATGTTTAAATGTGCGCCTGAAAAAGGCACAATCGAAGTATCCGAGAAAACTGCATAGGCACCTACTGAAACTGTATCAGAAACTGTTTTGGTTTGTTCTTTTGGAAAGAATACTACTGATGGAGGAAAAACACCTAGCTCTTCATTAGCTTCATTATCATTAGGGTTATCAAGATTATTATCATAAACAGTGCAATTTGAGAGGAAGACCGTAATTAGGAATATAGAAACTAAACGCAACTTAAGTTATTAATTAGCTGAAGGAACTTTAGCATTCCATTTTTGAATAATATCTTTTTTAGGCCTTGGCCCAACAATGTATGCATGAATCCCGTTAGCAAACCATAATGAGCCTGAGGCAATACTCGTATATATTAAAGCAGAATTATATTGCTTATGTTTTTCCCATTCACGGTTAGATAAAGATCGGTATTCGTCAAACTCTACTTGTTCAGATGATTCTTCATACAACTTTGAGTAGGTCTTAAAATTTTTAACAGACTTATTATAGCTCATATAGCTTACCAATACAGATGTAAGTAATATTGATTCTAAACTTGAAATTGCTACACCTGAATTATACGCATCAGAATAAAATTGACCCCAGCCAGGCAAAAGTAAAGACCTAGCCATTGCTCCCTCTGGAGTTTTGTCTTGGATTATTTCAGATGGCTCATTATATAAAATTGATTTTCTCTGATTTACCCAATCTTTATCTACCTCTCGAAGAGCATCACCGACCCAAAGCTTCAATTCATTAATCTTACCTTTATAATAACTAGTAACATCAACTACCCTTCGCTTTATTAGACCGCCAGACCTGGTATTAAACATTTGACCTTCTAATAGGAATCTATTATTGTCACTTTCTATTTGATGAAATAGTATATAATCAACATCAAAGTCTGAACCAAGTTTTCTAATCAACGACATCCTTCCAGAAGCTGGGTTTACCAAGCTATCTAATGAACCTAAGAATGGAGAAGTATCTTCACTATTAATAAAGTTTTTACTTGGAAAATAATTTGAAATCGATCCATCAACAACTTTACTATCGTATTCATTTAAAATAAGAATGGAAGGTGATTCAGTTTTTGCTTGAATTAATCCAAAAAATAAAATAGGTACTAAATAAACTTTCATTTAATTAATCAAGGTTTTATAACCATTCCTTTTTTTAGATAATATTGAAAAGTAAGTGGCTGATCAGCAACAATTATTTGCTCATCAATTATTTCTCCTAATCTGTAGACTCGCAACCGATGACCACCTGCCTCTAATTGCATTTTTATCATATCTTCAGTCCACCTATGATTATCGTTCAATTCAAAAATTAAACCGGGCTCATTAGTTTTAAATTTTATGTTATAAACAGGGTTTAAAAAAAAATCTAAATTCACAGACTTTGAAGCATTTACATTTAAATCGTATGATATCGGAGCAAAGCCATTTTTTTGAATATCAAATGTGTGATTACCAGATAATATCTTTTCACCAGAAATTGGCGTCTTTCCAATCAATTTTCCATCTAGATAAACTTCAACGTTTTCAGGTATGGTATTTATATTTAATTCAACATTTGTTGGTTGAAATTTATTTTTTTTAATTACTGGTTTTTTTTCTGAAGAAGAAAAAGTTTTTTTATCTTCTGTTAATAAAAATGATGTTTTAGTAGTGTCATTAATTAAATTTAAATATTCTAGCGAGTCTATTTTAGTTTTGACATTTTCTTTAACCAGTTTTGAGTCAGGTCCAGTCTGAGCAAATAATTGGCCTAAGGCCACAACTATAAATAAAGTTATATTAAAGTGTTTGCTCATAAACTTTTTCATCTTTGAAAATATTATCAAAAAACAAAAGATCTGTGAATTGCCTTTCAAGCCAACCACTTAATTTGACTCTTTTTCCAGAAGAAACTAAAATTTCTATTGTGCCGTAATAGAGACCCTTAGAAATTTGCTCCACTGCTACAGGCTCACCTTTTGGAAGTAAAAAAAGTGTAGTTCCACCAATATGAGGCTTATCTCTAAAGTGCACATTGGATTTATTTGTTATGTAAAGGTTCCCTAAGTCTGCTAAATCTTGACTTGGACCTAACCCAATATTGACTTTTAAACTTTTCGATTTTTCAAAGCTAACATCTTGACGAAAAGGTGAAAAAATTAATTTTTCTCCTGCAACTATTCTAAGAAAACCTTGGTTTTTATATTCACCTGAAATGGTGAGAGTATATTCTCCATTCTCATTAGAGAAAACTTTTTGCAATAAATCATTTTTTAGAAATAATGACACATCAATGTTATTTAGTACCTCTTCAGTAAGCGTATTTGAAACCATTCCTGCTATAGTTAATGGCTGTTGAACAATATGCACTGGGTCTAGAGTAACTTTTCCATAATTTATACCTTTAAACATCACTTTTTTACTAACAAAATCAGGATGATGTGGCTTGATTAAAATAAAATTATTATTCTCTTCTATATCTAAAACTCCTTGAGGGAGAAAAATTCTAACTAAATCAGTAGCGTTACTTTTAATCGTAATAAGAGGATTTATACTATCCCCTCTCGCATAAACTTGAAAAGATAATTGTTCAGGAACAATCCCTGGAAAGACTAAAGGTATTTGAATATCTATTTCTCCATATTCATAGGAAACTGAAACCAAAGGTTGCCTATGATTATAAATCACATCTGGATATTGATGAGTGCCGATTGATGAACAACCAACTAATAATATGGTAAACCATAGACTGGCTATTAATAAATTTTGTTTATAACTAAACATTTTGAGTACTTACCTCAGGCTTTATAAATATTACTTATGATATCCGCTTAAAAAGTAAATCTAATACCTTTTTCCCATTGCTACGTAGTGCATTATGCTCATATAAATTTGTCTCCCATATATTCATATTTGGAATCTTTTCTGCAAGTTTTATAGAAAACCCTCTATCTACATACATATCGTTTGTATATACTGCCGCAGCTACTGGTACTTTGTTCTGTCTTAACACATCCTCTTTATATAATACTGGCCAATCTTTTTTATGAGCAATAATATTTGCTGCTTTTTTAAACGGTTTTAACGAGCTATAATCATCGAGCATCCAGGGATACAACATTTCACCGGTAAAAAAGAACTCTGCATTTTCTTTATAATCAAATTCAGAATATTCATTTAAAATACGCTGTGCGGACCATTCTGTAGAAAAGCCTTGAGCATAACAAGCCTCATGAAGAATTGTAAACAATGGGTTTGTATCAAATGTTTGCATCATTAATACTTGTTTTAAAAAATAATGAGAAAGCTTATCGTTGACGAATGCTCTTTCAAAAAGAAAATTAAGTGTCGCCATTCCATCGCTAAACCCAAGGTTTAAACCTAATTGTTGAAACCTCTTAACCGATAATATATCACCATTCGGTAATTGGACATTATTTTTATCTAAATAATCTCCTATTCTTTTTGCATTTAATCTGGCGTTAGGAAATAATTTATAAAACTGTTTATTTTTATTCAAAACCCTTTGATATGTAGCACGATATATATCGTCAGGATGAGCTTTTAATGGAGGAATTCCTCCAGTAATAAATACTTTTTCCAGGCTTTCAGGGTAAAAAGACAAATAAGTCATTGCACAAAACCCTCCAAAACTTTGCCCTAGAACGGACCATTTTTTATTGCCAATTAATTTTTTCCGAAACAATTCGGCGTCTTTTATGATATTATCAGCTCTAAATAATGTAAGGTATTTTGCTAGATCATTATCACTCATGTTTAATACAGATTCTGATGATATTGGCGAGCTGAGTCCGGTACCTCTTTGATCAATTAAAATGACATCGTATACCTCACTCGCTGTTTTAATCCAGCCAGAATCTGATAATGGCCTAGGGGACTCATATCCTGGCCCGCCTTGAAAGAAGATCAAACAAGGCATAGATTTTTTTGAATTTTCTTTCCTTGATACTCTTCTAACAAAAATCGAGATATTTTCTCCATTTTGAGATCCATAGTCCAACGGAGCTCTAAAATTATAATCTATTATTATTAGATTTTCATATTCGCTTTGATTTAACTTCACTTTTTATAATCCTTTTCTAACCAAATTGACACGCTACAAACATAGAACCATTATTATTTTATATTAAATTGCTCAATAACAGTAATTAATATTTTAAGTTTTATTATTCACATCTTAAGAAAAATGACTGACAAAGACGAAATACTTTTACACAAAGTTAAAAATTCTGATAAAATAGCATTTAAAACACTTTTTTTTAATTATCATGACACTTTGTTTCGTTTTGTGCAGTACAAAATACAAGATGGCGATATAGCAGAAGATATTACTCAAGAAACATTTTTACGAGTTTGGAAAATGAGATCTAAGCTAAAATCTAACAAATCCTTTTTTTCGTTGATTGCAAAAATTAGTACAAACTTATGTTATGATCATTTTCGCCATAATGAAGTACGACAAAGGCATGAATCGTTAATACCAAGAAACAATGACAGTCAAACTAACTCACCAGAAGAAAAAGTACTATCTACATTCTTAGAAAATGAAATACAAAAAGTAGTAGAGACTGAGTTGCCAGAAAAATGTCGCCAAGTTTTTATTTTAAGTCGCGTTGAGAAGCTGTCAAACAATGAAATTTCTGAATCTTTAGGAATAAGTGTCCGGACCGTTGAGAATCAAATTTATAGAGCAATAAAAATATTAAAGAAAAAATTAAAAAATTATTTATGAGTAAAAAGCAATCAAGTAACGTAGATGTTTATAGGAATGTTAAAAATTAATAAAAAAGAACAATCATTATGGAATCTGTGTTCACAGATTGAAAAACGCATAGCTCCGTCCAAACAAGAAGTCTGGATGCGTTTAGAACAGCAAATGGATATTTCATCTGAGCCTAAAAAGGCCAATCCAGTAATTGTTTCAAATAAAATTAAATCATTATTCCCTCGCTTAGCCATCGCATTATTTATGATGGTAGTATTTGCTATTCCAATGATAAAAATGATGAATACAGTTAATATCCATTCCGGAACAGGTTTAAGTGGGAAACTCGTTACACTGAGCGATGGAACACAAGTTCATTTGAATGCAGAAAGCTCTATTTCATTTTCCAAAGATTATAACTCTTCAAACAGAACAATAGCACTAAAAGGGGAAGCATTTTTTGATGTAAAAAAAGGTTCCTACCCATTTATTATTTCAACAGAATACGCAAAAATTGTAGTACTTGGAACAAAATTTAATGTGCGATCTCGAAAAGATGGTTTTGAAACTGGCGTAAATGAAGGGTTAGTTAGATTAGAAAAAGATACAAAAGTAATATTTCTTAATGAGGGTGATCAGATAGAAATAAACCCAAAAAAACCAAATCTCATATTACAATCTAATACAACCAATTTCTATCCTGGTTGGAAAAACCATAAAATTATTTGTAATAACTTTTCACTCGAAAGAATATGTAAAGAGCTTGAAAGGCTTTACGCAATAAATATTAAGTTTTTAGAATCTGACCAAAAAGAAACTTTGATTTCGGGAACACTTCATCTTGAACCTGATAATTTAGAATCAGTATTGAGGAGTATTTCATTATTGTCTAAGCGACAGTTTAAATTACAGGGTGAATCTTACATCTTACTCTAGAAAAACAATACAATACATAATAATCTTATTTTTACTTATCATTCCCAAAATATCTGGGGAAGATTTAAAAATTTCATCTTCTTTCAACAAAATAGATTTGAAAGAAGCCCTACAAAAAGCTTCAATAGCTTATCAAGCTCCTGTTATTTATCCCTCAGATATATCAGAAAATAATATTTCAGTAGAATGTAATAATTGTGAGTTAGACAGTTTGTTATCACTTCTACTATTAGACTCAGATTATGGTTGGGAAAAAATCGATAATCAGTATGCAATATTTGAAAGAGAAAAAAAAACATACAATCTTTATGGAAAGATATATGATTACAAATCCATGGGGACTATACCTTTCGCCAATGTTTATATACCTTCTCTTGGTGTAGGGTCAATATCAGATGAGCAAGGAATTTTTTCATTAACTAATATTAATTTTAAATCTTGTACCCTTTTTGTATCTTACATTGGATATCAAACTGAAAAAAAAATTATCCATTCAAAAAACGCAAGAAACAGCACCCTAGAAATTTATCTAAAGCAGAAAATATTAAATTCAAAAAATATTTATATCAGGGGAGAATCGAGAGAGTTTTTAAACATTGCTAATGAGCCTGGTAAAATTTCTTTTTCTCCAAAACATATTTCTACTTTACCAATCATTGGGGAGGTTGATATTTTTAGATCTCTCCAGCTCCTACCTGGGATAAGCCAAGGATTAGCTGGAAAATCTGAATTATATATTCGAGGAGGGCGACCAGATCAAAATCTGATATTAATAGATGGGATGCCTCTATATCAAGAAACTCATATGTTTGGGTTTATAAGCAGTGTCCAAGCAAAGGCAATCAAAGATATTCAGGTTTATAAAGGAGTCTATCCAGCTCAATATGGCGGTAAAACATCCGGCTTAATCCAGATTTCAAATCATGCCGGGAATACATTAAAACCAAATGCAAAGGTGTTCACCAATCTGAGCACCAATAGTGCTCAGATTCAACTACCTATCTTTTCTAAAGGAAGCTTAGCATTGTCAGCTAGAAGTTCTAATGATATAGTACAAACAAAACTATATGAATCTATAAAAGACTATATCGTTGGAGATGATAATTTTAACCTAATTAGTTTATCAGCAAATGAAAATCAAAGAACTAATTATAGTCCAAAATTTTATTTTACGGATTTTAATGCTACAGGCTCTTATGTTATAAATACTAAAAATAAAATTTCTTTCACTATCAAACACGGAAAGGATATAATAAAGGAAAACCGTGAGTTTTATGGCTTTGAAAACATATTAGATTTTAATTCTACGAAGATTGTAGAAAAAACGAATCTATTAAATACAGGAGGTATATTAAAATGGGCATATTATTTAAATCCTGAATGGATAATAAGGGCCTCTATATCTAACACAAGTTATTTTAGCAATCACGATTCAAAGTTATTTAATATCATTTCAGATAACGATACTTTTTCACAGAAAAACAATGAAAAAAATAAATTTTCAAATCACATATTTAAAATATACCAAAATATAAAAAGCTTTCAAAATCATGATATACAAATAGGGTTTTCAAAATCAATTTTATATACAGAGTTTTTAACCGAACGATTTTTAACTAATGCTTCTGAAAAAACAAATTTTAACGAAAGTGGAGTTTTACAATCATTTTTCCTTGAAAATAATTGGTCTTTTACTAAATTTATAAATTTTCAATTAGGTCTCCGAAACACATATTACACATTAACTAAACTAAATTATTTAGAACCCCGAATCTCTGCTATACTAAAAATAAACTCAAACTTTTCGATAGAAGGTGCTACCGGTAAAAACAACCAATTCATACATCAGTTTAATAGCCCCTTGAGTACAAGAGGAACTCAAAACATGTGGCTTATTTCTAATGATCCTATACCTATCATTTCCTCAAAAAGCTCTCAAATTAGTGCTAACTGGAAAAGTATAAAACATGAACTAAGTGTATCAATTTATGATCGAAGAGGGTCTGGTTATTTTGATTTTGAGAGCTATTTATCTCCGATTCCAATATTTTCTAAACAAACTGACTATATAGATGACGTTATACTGGCAACAGATGGACAAGAAAAAGCAAATGGAGCTGAATTTTTTATTAGAAGAAAAAATCAAGCAATTAATGGATGGGTTTCATATCAAATAAATAACACTAAATATTCATTCCCAGATATTGATGATGGAAAATATTATAATGCTAATCACAGCATAGAGCATGAATTCAAATCAGTTTTTATTACTTCAATCTTAGATTGGAACCTGACTACAAATTGGTCATATTCCTCAGGACGATTTTATACTGACGAAAGTGACGTTTATATAGCGAGTGATTTCCAAGTATTATTTAATCCTGGTACGCGAAACAATAAAAAGCTGCCACCAACACATCATTTAGATTTTTCTGTGTCAAAAAAGTTTAAAATTAACCGATTCGAAGTGAATGCTGGTCTTTCCATATATAATGTATTTAATAAAAAAAATATTAGTCATAAAAGATATAACCCCTACAGCTCAGAGAAAATCATTTCAGATGTTGTAATGTTAGGAATGACACCAACTTTTTTTATTGAAATTAATATTTAAATTAGTGGAGGCGGGGAGAATCGAACTCCCGTCCGAAATAGTTTAGTGATAAACGTCTACATGCTTAGTCTTCGGATTATTATCTTACTCTTTTTTAAATCAGAGACGCAAATCAAAAAGAGCCAGCTCATTTAATCTCATTTCAAATTTATGAGCGAATTTGAAACCAGTCCATGTTTATGACGCTTCTTTAAAAAACCATAGACAAATTAATTAAGAAGCGGGCTACCTCAACTAAGCTGCAGCCATATAGCCGTAATCGGCATATATTGTTTTTATCAGATGATTAAGGAGGGAACTGATATCCTCCGCATGCGGTTAAGCACCCTACATATCCCGTCGAATGCCGGTCGCCCCCATTTTCAAAAAGCAAAAGTTCTAAAAATAAGAAAAGGCTTCAAACGCCAACCCGAAGCCTTTTCTTCAAACACATTAATTATGTGTTTCATAAGTCAACCTCTTATTTCAAAATCTTTTTTAAAAAACTTTGTCAAAAGAGACTATGTAGTTTAATGTAAGTTCAAAATTTAGCGCAACAACTAAAGTGTCTTTTTTTAAAAAACCTAAATGATTTACATAAAATGATAATTTAATTTTAAAACTAATACCGTAATATCTTGTTCAATAAAATTCAATTTTTATTTAATAACACATTTAACAAAAATAATTTTATTATGTTAATTTTTATAAAAAATTTCAAAAGATGAAAAAACCGGCTGTAATCTTACTTTCAGGCGGTTTAGACTCAACGACATGTGCAGCAATTGCGGATGATGCAGGCTATGAAATGCATGGAATTACAATCAACTATGGACAAAGACATGATTATGAGCTAGAAGCCTCAAAATTAGTTGCCAAACAATTTAAATTTAAAAGCCATGCTATTATTGAATTGGACTTGGCTTCTTTTGGTGGATCTTCTCTCGTTTCTGATAAAATTGAAATTCCAAAAAATCGAGATTTAAGTACCACTAAAGAGATCCCATCTACATACGTACCCGCAAGAAACACTGTTTTTCTTTCCGTTGCGCTTGCTAAGGCAGAAACATTAAATGCTTTTGACATATTTATTGGTGTCAATGCTATTGATTACAGCGGGTATCCAGATTGTAGACCAAAATTTATATCTAAATTTGAACAACTAATGAATCTTGCTACAAAAGATGCTGTACAGAATGTAGGGACTTACAAAATTCATACTCCACTAATTAAACTAACAAAATCAGAAATAATTAAAGAGGGCATAGAGTTAGGTGTTAATTATGAAATAACATCATCTTGCTATTCGCCAAATAAATATGGCAGTCCTTGTGGATGTTGTGATGCTTGCAATCTCCGATTAAAAGGATTCCATGATGCTGGGTTGGTGGATCCTTTGGAATATAGATGAAAACAAAAAAAATATATAAAGTCAAAGAGCTATTTTTAACAAAGCAAGGTGAAGGATATCATACTGGCCGACCTTCCGTTTTTCTTCGCTTTAGTGGTTGCAATTTATGGAGCGGATTAGAAAAAGATAGAGCCAAGGCTATTTGTGACTGGTGTGATACTGATTTTGTTGGAACAGATGGAGAGAATGGCGGGAATTATTACATTAATGAAATTCTTGATATTATTTCTAATCTTTGGCCTTCAGATAATAATTTAGAACCATTTTTAGTTTGTACTGGTGGTGAGCCACTTCTTCAACTAGATCAAAACTTTGTAGATGAAATTCATAAAATCGGATTTAAAATTAGTATTGAAACAAACGGAACTAAATTACCACCAAATGAAATAGATTGGATTTGTGTAAGTCCAAAAAATAATACTACAACAAATCTCAAAACTGGAGACGAACTGAAATTTGTATACCCGCAAAAAGATTTTGAACCTATCCAGTTTGAAAGCTATAATTTTAA
>ENA-UOXV01000787-UOXV01000787.1-marine-metagenome-genome-assembly--contig:-NODE-787-length-45320-cov-6.277477_pt1 | contig 45320 bp, 64 predicted proteins | sample MGYA00238165_ERZ766961 | MGnify/ENA primary metagenome ERZ766961 (study PRJEB28924, sample SAMN03173240) | marine metagenome | biome: Marine; feature: Water; material: Subsurface seawater | place: North... | reverse complement strand
ATCTGCTCTGCTCGGTGAGCGCCCACGAGGGCGGGCTGGGCGGCGGCGCGCTCGGCGTGCGCGAGCAACGCCGCCCACTCCGCCGGCGCGGCGTCCAGGGCCGCGGGCTGGGCGAGCGCGGCCATGAGCGCAGCGTAGAGCGTGCAGACGTCGGCCGCGGTCACCGGCGGCGCGCCTGCGACGAGCGCCTCCTTGCCCGCGTCCACGAGCGGCGGGAGCGTCCACCCCACGAGCGGCTTGATGTGCGCGCGCACCTGCGCCTCCGACATGGCGCCGGCGCGGACGAAGGCGGTGCACACCATCTCCCAGACGTCCGGCTGCACGGGCCGGCCGGGCGGCTGCGCGCTCGGCTGCACGTCAATGTGCAGGAACTGCGGCCACTGCCGCACGCGCGCAAACGCCTGCTCGACGGCGCCGTCGGCTGAGATGAGCTCCGAGTCTACCACAAAGCCCGTGAAGGGCGACGAGGAGGGCAGCGCGGCGTGCTGCTCGAGGCGCTGCATCGAGCGGATGAGGCGCGGGAGCTTGGAGAGCAGGTAGTGGCGCCCGATGACGCGCTCAGGCGTGCCGTGTTTGTTGTTGTGCAGGATGAAAAGCGACGAGAGCCACATGTTGTACACAAGCAGCGACACGCGCGAGCACTGCAGCGCCGCGACGTCGTGCATCATCAGTGCCAGCGCGTCCACGTCCACAGCGTCGTGGTTCGACCGGTCCATCGTGGCCCACATTGCCCACATGAGCGTGCGTCTCGTCACATCATCACTCGTCATGTCCCCCCCCAGATATTCCCGTATTTCGCTCGGCACCGATGCCGCACAAACCTGAAGCGGGTCGCTGAGGGTCCTGAGCTCTGCGCGCAGCGCCTGCAGCCGCGGCGAGCCCCCTGCCTCGGACAGTAGCTTGCGCATCTCCGCACGCCAGGCTTCCCAGGCACCCCTGTGCTTCTCTGCAAAGAGCGGTGCTCGCATGTAGATTGCAGGAGCTTGAAGAATCCCCAACAGCGCGGAGTTGCACCTTTCCACCATACGCTCAAGGCCAACGTCCATCCCCCCGCAGCTAGCGGCAGCTTCAGCCCCGGCCTTTTCGTGCCAGTGCGCGATACCGCGCGCAAGCAACCTGAGACAGGCGAGCACCGCACTGCACGGGGCCTTCTGGAGCGTGTCCATCTCAGGACCTTCGCATCCGGGTTCCAGCACGCACCAAACGTTTAGCAGGAACACTTCGGCGACCTCCGCCACAGCTGTGTAGGTGAAGTGCTTGTCGGTCTTTGCAGAGTCACAGAGCGCGTGCACCACAGCGTCAACCTCCCCAGGCTCGCGCTCCCAGCGCGAAACAATAAACTCCTTGAGGTACTCTACAATTATCGGTGACGGACACGGTTCCGCATTGAAGATGGGGAGGATCTGTGAGATCACCTCACCGAGCGGGAGATGGCGAGCGCGGAAGCAAACGCTAGACGCGCTCGCGCGCCGAGCCCACCCATCTGCGATCAGTGTGGCCATGGGAAGCGGTGGTTCCGCTTGAGCCAGACGTTTGAGCGCTCGGAGCCCCACGCCTTCATTTGCGGGGCGCTTTGACATGGCGAGGGGATCCGCGAGCCCTGGCGCAGCGCAAGTAGAGTGGGGCGACGCCCCGCAGAACTAGCTTCTCCTCGTCGGAAGAATCCTTGGCACCACCAGGGACGATCCGCTTGGGCCTTTCCCCGGTGGACTCCCTGCGCCGGGCTCGGTACACTTCACCGACAGCTCCCCCTCTCGACCCCGCCTCAGTGATGTTAACTTTAGTGCCATGTTTCGCTGCCAAAAGTTACCAACTTTTTCTTTAGACAACGTGCCCTTGGAGCCAATCCATGCCTCGAATTTTTTTAGCGCACGCGGAAGGCTCTTATTGACGACAGTGAACATGGCGGCGAGGTGAGCACCATGGGCCCGTGGCGTTGGCGGGGCAGGCATGTGGCAACGGTATATACGCGACAGAAGCGTAGCACGGATCGGAAGCTACCGTTTCATGTGGTTCTCGCTGTGCTGTTCCGGGTGGAACGGCGTGGGCAGCGCATCGGAAAGCTGAAAAGCAGTCTGGGAGCAGCGTCCCTCGTTGTGGAGCAACTTGGCCAGTGCCAGTGCGGACCATTTCATGTAGCTGCTGCTCTGCTGTGAGTTCTTTGTGTAGGAACAGTTTCGCTGTCTTGGGATGGCATGATGCCGCGGGCGAGGACATCTGCTGCGAGTTGCAAGATGGCTGTGTGACCTGCCCCTTTGCTAAACCACACTGACCGCCCGGCCCTCTTCTTTGGCAGGCCTGTGGTTACTGTGCTCTCTGCCACGGAGGATGGCAAGGCCGTCGGCACCCTCCCGATGCCGGACGTGCTTCTCACCCCCATCCGCCAGGACATCGTGCACCGTGTGCACACCAACATGTCGAAGAACAAGCGCCAGCCGTACGCGGTGAACGCCAAGGCGGGCATGCAGCAGTCCGCCATCTCGTGGGGTACCGGCCGCGCCGTGTCGCGTATCCCCCGTATCTGCGGTGGTGGTACCCACCGCTCGGGCCAGGGTGCCTTCGGCAACATGTGCCGTGGTGGTCGCATGTTCAACCCGACCAAGACCTGGCGTAAGTGGACCGCGAAGACCAACACAAACGAGCGCCGTGCGGCCGTTTGCTCCGCGCTCGCTGCGTCGTCGGTCCCCGCCCTCCTTATGGCTCGCGGCCACCGCGTGTCGGAGGTCGCCGAGGTGCCGTGCGTGGTTGCCAACGAGGTCGAGGCCATCACGAAGACCAAGGATGCGCTCGCCTTCCTCAAGACCGTTAAGGCCATGGAGGATGTCGAGCACGTCAAGGACTCGCGCAACATCCGCCGCGGTAAGGGTAAGATGAGGAACCGTCGCTATGTGATGCGCCGCGGCCCGCTCATCGTCTTCGACAACAACAACGGTGTCGAGCAGGCGTTCCGCAACATCCCGGGTGTCGAGATCGCGTCGGTTGACCGCCTCAACCTCCTCACCATCGCGCCGGGTGGCCACCTTGGCCGCTTCGTCATCTGGACCCAGGCTGCCTTTGAGAAGCTTGACAAGGTCTTCGGCTCCTACACCGCGGGCTCGGAGGTCAAGAAGACCTTCAACCTCCCGCGCCCGTCGATGTCGAACGCCGACGTTGCCCGTATCATCAACTCCGACGAGATCCAGTCGCGCGTCCGCGCGGCCCGCGCCGGCTTTGCCAAGCCCATCCGCAAGAGGAACCCGCTGGTCAACCTCGGCTCGATGCTCAAGCTCAACCCGTACGTGGCCCAGATGAAGCGCGCCGAGACCGCTCTCATGAAGGTCAACGCTGGCAAGAAGCGGCGCCTCGCGGCCAAGGCGGGCAAGGATACCAAGAAGAAGGCAGCCACCAACAAGGCCATGGCGGCCACCAAGTTCGCGGAGACCCTCCGTGGCACCGCGGAGACCCCGTGCGCCGCTTTCCTCGAGTCGTACAACAAGGTCGAGGAAACCGCTTTCGGCAAGCAGGGCAAGAAGGACAAGAAGTAGAGAGCGCGACTCTAGTAAACGTCCTTGTGCACACATCCTGTCGACTTGCCTGCTCAAGTGCGTGTGCGTGTGCGTGAGCCCTGCATCCTCAAGAGTTAATCGGTTCGGCATGGTGCGGACACGCATTGCATGGAAGACTCAGCTGTACTGCATGGCATCAAATGATCCTCCTCACTCAAGAGCCCCTTCCACCTTGTGTCTACCCACACCACAAAGCTTCTCTCACCCAACATCTGAAGCTGTCTACTGAAGGAGCTGCAAGCCAATTCCGTACTTGCACGCCTGCACGATCAGAAAACAACGTTACCAAAATCCCCAGGTCGCTCAAGGGCACATTGTCAGGCTCTGAGACAACCACACTGCGCCTTTCTCCTCGGGCTGCTACACGCAAGAACTTGGAGACTGCGCGCACCTTCTTGCCATGGTCAACCTCCGCGGAGACAACGATCCCCGCGACCTCCGACAGCTGCTTCTCGAAAACAGACGTGACCTTTCCGTCAGATGAAAGGTTCGTCTTGAATGCGCCTTGCGGTGTGCTGTACTCGTATCCCGCGGCACACTGCGTGATTGCAGCGACGCAGCTTAGTCACACTTGTGGGCTAGACAGCGACATTGACGATCTTTGCCTCGGTGGCTCGGAGCGGAGCAGGCACGGAACAGGGAGAGAACGCGCACCGTGGACTCGCGGCTGGCTAAGTCAAAGGAGAACTCGGTGCCAAAAGTCAGGTTGTCCTTGACACGCTGCACGTACGCCGCTTGGAGGCGCGCATTTGAAGTGAGCTGCGCAACTGCTGCCATGCGCTCCGTTGAGTAGCGCGCAGCAAGCGTCGAGATGCACAGGGGCTGCTGGTTGAAGGGCGGCCGTCCGAGATATGTGAGGTCCACACCCACGGCTAGGTTTTTGGACACCTGCGCGGAGGACGCTGTCAGCATCACCATCGCACGGGTCTTGCAGGGTTATGCGTGTCGGTGACTCGGGCCGGGACTCACGCTCTGCAGGTAAGAAAGCCCCCACTGGGCGAACGAGCCCACTTTGACCTGGCCAAACCAGTCACCCCCCTTGTAGTCGGCTGTCACTATCGCGTTCGACTGGTGCGGTGTTGCCGTGAGCTGCGGGATACGCCAAGAGGAGTCAGGGAGATACACCTCAGTGAGTACAGGCGAGTTGGAAGAGGCAAGCTAGGCCCCGAACTTTGCCACGCCACCACCGCAACAAGCAACCGTTGGCTCTTGTTTGCCCATATCAACTATGCCCTCTTCCCCCGGTTTCACAGACCGAAGAGCTCCACCACCTCGCTCGCAGCAGCAATGCAGGGACTTGTCCGGGACGTTGATTAGTGGCACGTTGAAGAGGGAATCAGGCCTGCGACTGGAACTGTAGGGTGAGGTTGGGAGTTGCGGTCAAGATGTAGCGAGCCAGAACGTCGCCGTTGGTCTGCGTACGGCTGAGGAGCAGGTGCTGCACAGTGGATCCGGCAAGCAGTTTCAGAGGTGAGCGGCAAGGGACCAACCGAGTCGCATCTGGCACAGCAGCGGCAACACATGGGGGTATCAATCTTGCTGAACCACCTACCTTGCCATTGTGGAAGTTGGCAGAGAAATCGTAAGTTCCATAGTTGTCTTGCGCGGGCTGGAGGTGCATGATGTGGCTCACGCCGAAGGAATTAGAAAGCCCACGCTGGTACTCGAAGCGCATACCCTCAAACGTGTCCAACATGAAGATCTTTCGGGAGTCTGCATTGATGTCCTCGAATTTACCCTATGACAAAACCCCCATCGCCAATTCAATCCCCTCATTCGGACGGAGGGGGGCGTGCCCCCGGTCACCCACGCGCAACCAGCGCAGAAGTCTGGCTGTCCGGAATCCCGCCTCTCTCGAGCAGTGGAAGCTCCGGGGCTGGGGAGTAGGGCATCTTAACCGGGTTGGGGTTGTCGGATCCAAGGAGCTTCTGCCAGAAGGGCTTTTTGACGCCTGCAGCGCTGCCGGCGTCGTCCATTGTGGTTGCCCGAGTCCTGTCGCCTCTCCAAGTTTTGCCTTGTGCAAACCGTTGGAACCAATTACTCACACTTCGATGGGTAAAAGCAAGGTGAGCGCCAGCACAGTGAGACGGGAGCGCCAGCCGAAAAGACATGATTTCGGTGTTGAAACCCCCTCTCCGTACAGATTCTAGATCTTCTCAGAGGGAAATTTGGACTGGTCTGTGCTGCGATCGTTTCAGTGCCAGTGTGCTGCGCGACCCTGCCGCTTGGAACGGACCGCCGCCTCAGCCCCCCTCTACCCCTTCCTATCTTCTCCATTCATCATGGCGGTCGCTGAGCGCCGTTCTCCCGATTCGAGTATCGCCATCTACGCCCGCAGCGCCGCAATCGCTTCAGGCCTCGCTGCTCTTCTTGTTGTCTACCTCGCGCTGTCGTCCAGCCCGACGCCAGTTGAGCAGGAAGCGGAGCCGACCGTGGTCAAAATGAAGGATTGGCGGCTGTCCGGTGGCGCCGCAAAGCGCGAGATGGCGCGCTTTTTCGACAACCAGAACGCCGTGTCAGAGGTGTGTTGCACCTCCAGATATCCTCCGCGGCCTTGAGATGCCTAGCTGGCTGGTTTCCCCGGCTCTCGGGCGCATCATCCTGACTCATGGCATTCATACAGGCCGAGCACCTCAGCAAGTTCGTGGCGGACCACCCATTCTTCAAGGTGCATAGGCCTGTGCCGCTGAACCCTGTTGCTGTTACCCGACTGCCACACTTACGTATCAGCTGTGCGGTGACATTATTCCGCACCAATCTCACGTTATTTCTCGTTGCAGGACTCCAAGGGCAGGTTCCTCATGAACAAGCGCGACGAGAAGATGCGAGTGGTTGGCTTTTCGAAGCCCCACCGCCATGAGAAAATCAAGCGTGTGAGGACCGCTGCTGCGCGTGACGCAATGACACCAGAGCGCAGGACGCAATGACGGCAGTGCCGAGGGCGTCGCCGCCAAGAATGACACCCTGCGGTCATTCGTATCGTGCGAGCGGTTCGACGCATTATTTGATACCCACTGCTTGTCCCAACTACTGGGCGAGGAGCGGATGATGTGCATTTGTACTTATATGTATGCTGTATTTTCAAAAAAGAACCCTTACCAAGACCCGCATGCTCGCTCGGCGCGTCGCTGAGCGCACCTTGGTGGTAGCACACCCTGGCGCATTGCCAGTCGTGGGGCTCCCACGGCCCGTGCTCCTCAGACGACCGGTAGGCCGTGAGCACGTGCCGTATGAGACCCGGCCCCACTGCGCCTCCCCGCGTTATGGCGCGTTGCAGATGGCGTTGAGCAGCACGTGCGCCTGCGTCCGCGCCACCGAATTGCCGATGCAGATTTCGAGCCCCTCGGCCTGCGCGCCCGCCGCCTCCCCGTCACTGCGCGCCGGGAGCGCGCCGCAACCGCAAGGGCGCATTGCAAGACGGCGGGGCGGGGGTCGAGGGCGGCGGCGACGTCGAGCGCCTCGGTCTCGCGGTCGAAGTAGTGGTAGCCGTCGATGGACTTCTCCGCGCGGCCGGCGCTCGACACGTGCGTGTCGACGAAGCGCACCCCGGCAGCCGCCATTGCCTCTCTGCAGCGCCCCGCGTCAGGCCGCCGGGCGCCGGGGGCGGGGGCGGCGTGGCGGCGAGGTGGTGCGGCGGCGCGGCGCGGGGAGACCGGGCGAGCTCGTTGGCGCGGCGGATGCGGGGGTCGCGCAGCCCACGCTCGACGATGTGGCGCCCGCCGGGGGGGAGGTGCAGGGCGTCGCCCGAGCGGAAGAGCACGCCGCACGGCAGCGCGGCGAGGAACGCCGCGAGGCGCGCGGCGTGCGCGCCGTACTCGCCGAGTGCGCCGAGGTGGATGTCGTGCACGCTCGCCTGCACCACCAGCGCATCCTCCGCGCGGAGCGGTGGGTCCAGCGCGCGGAGGAAGTCTCCGAGGTTCTCGAGCAGCAGCCCGTAGTCGAGCCCGCCCTCCAAGTCGTACTCGGGCACCTTGCCGCACCCCCGCGTCAGCGCGCCCCGCGGCGCGACATGGGCGCGGGCGCGGGCGCGGGCGCTGGGGGCACCATCCAGTGGAAGTGCAGCGCCGGGGCCACGTCCGTCGCGGCGAGGTTGGTCCAGTACTTGCGCGGCTGGACCTGCGCGGACCCGAGCAGCGCCGCGACGTCGAAGAAGAGCGTGCGCTGCTGCGAGCTGCCGGCCATGACTAGCCGCCAGCCACCTGCGGCGCCCCCGCGGCACGCGGAGACCGCGGCGGGCGGGAGGGCCCGCAGGCGGCAGCGGTGCGGCAGCCACACCCAGTCGTCGTCGCGCTGCGGCTGCGCGCCCGCGCAGTCGAGCGCGCCGCCCTCGCACAGCCGCTTGGCGACCCACCGCCCGCGAAGGTCCTCACTTGCCCCACTGGCGCCGCAGAGCGGCAGCCCCGCGTCGTACGGGTGCAGCCTTGCTGCATCCGCGCCGCCGCCGTGCTCCCCAACAGTGAGGAAGAAAGGGCTCCCTCCGATGTGCCACCCGAGCACGTCCGTCGGCAGCCGCGCCTCGTCCACGCCCGACCCCGCCTCATCCTCGAGAACCTGCGCGGCACGCCACACACTCTTTTGTCGCACCGAGGAGGGGTTGCCGGCACGAGCCGGGCGGGCGCCGGGCTGGGGCGGTGCGCAGGTTTGCCTCTCCAAAGTCCAGGAGTCCCGCGCCGCCGATGTAGTGCATGAGAACCTAGAGAGACGCCTGTATCTTCAGCCCCCGGTGCCGACATCGTCACAGGGACGCGATGCGTTTCTCTCCGCGCCGGGCCGGGACCTCGAGCCGGTATTGCCCAGGCTCCGCCGCAACGAAGCTTGCCGCGTACTCACCGACTGCCGCACGCGCAACATGAGGCGTACCGAGCAGTGCCCACACAACAGGCATCGGGGGCGCAGAGTGCTTGCCGTTACGCTCGACGACGTCGACCGTGACAATGGCTGGGCCGATCAGGCGCGCAATGAACCACGCGCCTGCTGCGGGCTTTCCCGCGGGGTCCCGCGCATGGATCGTGAATTCCGCATGAGCGCCAGCTGTGGCGGTGTGCAGGCCCTACCGAACACGCGAGCGGATTAGAGTCAAACCACTTCATGCTGAGTCCTGGATGCCACGGGGTGCGCTGTGCCTGAGGCCCGAGGCTCTGAAATTCGGGTTCGGGTTTGAGGCGGCACTGATCGCTCCCGCACAAGAGGCTGACGCGGCACGCGCCTGACCAGACGCCGTGGTCTTCTCGATCCAGCTGTGATCAGCCCACACGTAAAAGGAGACAGAGCCCTCCGAGCCGCCCGGCATGTGGGAGCCTTGCCTGCGATGGGGCACCTCAGGAATGTTGGAAGCGGCGGCGGGGCAAAGGAGCGGCGGCAGAAGAGGCCTGTTAGCTCTGCGGGCAGCTTGGTGGGCCGGCAAACCTGTCCACGGGTTGTACGGTTGCTGTATGCACACCTGTTTCGAGTGCTATCGGCACATCCCAGAAAATCGTCCCTCCCTCGCGCTTTGCGGGTGGAAGTATCGAAACGACCCTCCCAGACACAATCACGCGAGCCATGATCTGCTGGGAATCGGGCCACACATCCGATGTGTGAAAAGCCAACACAACCTTTCGCGGATCCAGGAACGACGTATTGTTCTTTGGTGGGGATGTGAATGCGATCTTCTGCTCCGACGGAGACGCAGCGACTGCGTTCGAACTTGCCGGGGCGCTCTGCTCCAGCTTCCCTTTGCTCGAGCTGTCTGAGCCAGCTCCGACGAGCAAGATCGCCACAGAGCTCTCTGCTGCAACATCTTGGTGTCCTCCATTGGTCGCAAAGATCAGAAGCGTTGTGAATACGTGCTCACCTTCTCGAAGGTCCTCTGGTGCATGGAAGCGAACTCGGCACTCTTTGTGCAGGCAATCAGCAGAGCTTACCACGTGCGAGGCGAACGGAGCGCCGTTCACGTGAGCTAAAATCTCTGCCCCCGTATGCTCTTCTACGTCCCATCCCGCACTTCCAAGGCGCACGATCGCTTCAAGGACTGGGGTGTTGCCAAGCGCGTGTTCAGAGTCTTCGAGAGGCGCAACGATTTCAAGCGCCTGCTCATTGCCATATACAGCGGAGAGCAGGAGGACAACTGTTGTAAGCACACGTGCGACTCCTTGGCGGGAATTTGACACGCTTTCCCTTCGCGCGGCCCTCATCGCCGCCGAGCCGACCGAGCCCGCTCCCGATCCTCGGAAGAGCGTCAAAACGCGGATTCGGAGTTCCCGGTGGTGTGACTCCAATGTGGGTCCCCATTATTGCAGAAACAACTTCTAGCAAGGGGCCGGGACGTTGCCAGACACCCAAACGATCAGCCCTAAGCATTCCCCGGCATCCGTACTCTTTCTAGTACTTTGGAACCCCACGATGTTTATCGCCCCGCTGGCTTCTTCCTTTGTTTCTCCTCCTGCGGCCGCAGTCTTCGGTTCACCTCGCGCCGGCCAGCCCCGCCATCGCGAGCGAACGTCTGTTGGGTTTCACCGTCTCAGAGGCCCCGCACCTTTCAACACGCTCTCGATGGGGGTTGATGATGCCTCTACAGCAGCTCCGTTGCCAATAGTTCGTAGTGGATATGGAATCTTCGGCGCCCTTTCCTGCATCAGCTGGTACATTTGCGCGGACTTCAGCCTCGCAACGCACGCGACACTTCAGCTACCTTGGATCCACAACGCTGTCTGCATTGGGCAAGCTTTGACTCAGCTCCCACTTCTTATTGCGTTCTGTGCGATCCTTGCCGAGGCAGGTCAGAAGGGATGGGTCCAACTTGCACGGCTGCAGGTTAGCCCGCGCCGTTCGATTTCACAGACAAATGACCGCCGCTGAAGGCATGAAACCCTGATATCTCTTGCAGACTCGGCGAATCAATCTTGGCCTCGCCTTCACTTCACTTTGGTTTGCCGCATGTGTCTACTGGGCCCCGATTGTATCGGGAACGCGGGTGACGTATCCGGCCAAGATGCTGGCTGGTGCGCTGGCGGCGCACCTTGGCACCGCCCTCTTCGCTCTCAGCGTTTGGGCCAAGACCCCTGGTACGCCTGCCTTTCGCGTCTCTTCTCGCCGCTTCGCGTGCCTCTCCCTGCTCCGCTTGCCTCACTCCGATCCAACCGTTGGGCAGGAGTCGGCATCCGGAGCCTCGTGTCTGGCACAATCGGGTCCCTGTGGGCCATCGCACCGCAGAACCCAAGCGCAGACCCCCGCGCTCTTGCGGGCAGAGACGGCCGCAGTGAGTTCGCACTTCTGGCTGCGGTGTTTGCCGTCTTCACGTCTATCGCGATCGTGGCCCCCTTTCCGCTAGGTGGCTCAGTTCCGAGCATTCTCGGGCGAAGGTCGGCAAAGTCTCCTTCAGAGCCACCACTTCATCCAGCTGCACTGACACCGCCCGGCGCACAGGATGGGAAGGGCGTACGGCGGCTGGATGCTCATGACTACCACAGCGTTCTTTGTCCTCAAAACTGCTGCCGAGCAGGGCACACGAGACTCTCCCGGCGACACAATGATCGCAAAGCTCCGTGCGGCCATCGCTTCTGCATCCATCATGCACCTCCTTTTGATCCCAGGCCGCCTGATCCTGGAACCTGGCGTGCCTCTCTACCCCGGCGCATTCGCTGTCCCCTGGTGGAGACCATTCTCGCCAAGTGTCCTATATTTCTCTGCCCGCAAAGGCACTAGATGGGTCTATTTTGCAAGATCGTGACCTGTGCAAATTCCTTACGCTTGCTGGTTTGGTGCAGGTGGTCTCTCACAGCGACATGCGCCTACGTGCTGGCTGTTGCGGTGACCACACGGAAGTAAGACGTTCTCGCGATCCCACGAGGGAAACAGTGCAGTCGTCCATATGGGTGCAGATTTGAAGCAGGCGTGGCAAAAATAAAACACGCGTGTCGTCAATGACCCATTTCCCTGTCACTCGGTCGATTTTCCGGGCATCCCGCGCCACGGAGCACTAGCTAGAGACTCCGACAGAACCGGAGTTCTGTTCACGTACTTTAATGCGTTTGGTGTCCAAAACGCCGGACGCTGTACAGCTCACACTGAATCTCCCAGCTAAGAACCCGATTGACGACCAAGGCGCTCAAGTCTGCGCGCCAAGAATCAGCGGGCCTTGCAGCACCGTAGCGACCCCGGCTTCACGGCGGGGAACGCCGCCCCGAAAATTCTGACCATGAGTCGGAATTTTCAATTTTTAAAACAAACTCCTCTGCACAGCTGTAGTAATCGTGGATATCTCCCTCGGAGTTGGTGTCGACAGGGCGAAATCAACTCCGTTGGGGGAAATGTGTCCGAAAAGTACGTAGCAGGCAATCTCCGTACAGTGTGCTGAGCACAGCCCCACTTTTTAGTTGTGGAAGCCGGATTCAGCCCCGCTTCAGAGGTCATCTCCCGCGTTCCCACGTTAGTCTTCCGCAAGAGGCCGCTTCGTTCGAGCGGGCCACAGCTCACACCCGAGCATCCCGAAAAGTCCCTGGGGCTTTCTGGGGCGTTACCCAACCTAAGCGCGAACCGTTCATTTTGTGGCGCGGCCTCCGCGGCTTGGCCGGGAGTTCCCGGAATTGAAATCGGCCTCTCCCGCTGGCGATCCTGTTCTGTGCCGCTTCGGAGAAACTGCGGCGCTGGGTTCCGGTTTCAGGCACATATACGGGGCCAACGCAAGGCAAGTGAGGACTCGCGGCGTAGCAGGAGCTTCTTCGCAGCACACGATGTCTCTCCAGGTATTTCGCGTGCCAAAGAGATGGCCTCTCATTTCTGCAACACCGAACCCAAGTTCCCGGTTTTCCCTGCGGGGCCGGGGCGCTTCTTCAGGGGCCGAGCCCACCGTGAGTCCGACATACAGTGGGTCAGTCAGGCACTCTAGCATGTCGTGTCAGTAAGCTGCACGAAAGGTGCGGATGGGCCTGTTGCAGGAGGACCACATTTGTATCCCAGAAGTTGCAGTTGTGTCGGTTGGTCAAGGCGTAGGGCCTACGGTCACATAATGGCCAGAGCACAGCCCCCGACAGATCTGCAGTGTAGTGCTTGACCACCGTGTGCATTTTTGCAGGTTGGGCGCAAGCGCGCTTCGGATGAGATGCTGGATACCGAGGAGCAGCTCAAGAAGGTTGCCCTTCAAGAGATGGCGGGGCAAGACTCCGACACCAAGTCCGTCGCATCGACGCGCGCATCCTCCGATTCAGCTTCTGGACACCATTCCGACAGCGAGCTTCAAGTGCTGCCTGACAGCGAGGAGCTCGAGGCCGCGACGTCTCTTGCGACAATCATGATGGTGGCGAGCGAGCTTTCCCGCCGCCCGATCAAGCAGCAACCCGCGTCTGCGCCAGCTGCCATGCAGACCTCGACCCCAGCGAATCGTCGCGATGACTTTCACTCGGAAGAGGAGGACGGCGACGACGGCAACACGGACCCGTCGAAGGCAAAGAAGCTTCGGAGGCGCGAGAAGAACCGCGCCAGTGCGCAGCAGTCGCGCCAGCGCAAGAAGCACCACCTCGAGCAGCTCGAGCAGCGTGTCGACGAGCTGGAGCGTGACAAAGCTGCACTGTATGCGCGACTCGAAAAGCTGCAGCACGACAACAACGCGCTGCGCATGCGCCTGCCGCCGGCTGGCGACAACACTTCAAGCACTGGCGCCACATTGAGCCCGCCGCTCCCTGGCGCGGCTTGCGAGGGCAAGGCCACTGAAGTACCGCAAGACGTGACGGGCGCTGGGCTGCTTGCTCAGCTTGCCCACACGGCGCAGCTCCTGGCGGCATGACGCGTCATTGCCCGGGGCAAGGGAATGCGATCACCTTGCTCCCGCGAATGTTCGCAGCCGGGCTTGCAGGCTAGTGTTGCAAAATTTTGCGCCCCCACGCCCAAGACGTTTCTCGCGCTGGTTGGGAGGACGCAGTGTTGTGTATACTTATACGGTGGGGAAGGTCAGGGACGGAGCCCTGGCCTTCTCTCGCAGGTGCCCGTACTTGGCTTTCACTGTTGGTGAGGGCAGTTTTTCTTGAGAGAACCCCGTGGAGCTGCGCCGCGGTTAGACGGCGTCGCATTTTGCGACGCGCCGCGGGCCAGACTTTTCGGCATGTGGTGTCTCTCGTCGAGGGCCCAAGGCATTTGCCTTTGTTTGGTACATCAGTAAAATGGTACCGGCCTGAGCGAGCTACTTCAAAGTGTATTTTCCACAGAATTCGCTTGCCGTCAGTACGCAAGCACAGACCTTCACCTTAACCCTACTTCCAGTATCTTACAGTTCCTCCATCGACGCCGCACCTGATGACCCGTTGATTTCCATCGTCTTCCAGAGAGCGTTGGCTCCTGCCGCTGGAGACATTGTCGAGGCCTCGCCGTTCCGTGGAGATAGCGCGGACAGGTCAGCAGCACCTGCTTTAGCGGGCAACCCTTTACCTTGCAATTCGCAACGTCTCACAACGCATTCGTGAGTCGCACCGCATTCGTGACAAAACGCACGCCAGAGGTGAGGGACTTCAGCACACCGTGCACCATGGCCCGTGCTTGTGCCTGCTGCAGCTGTGCAGACGGTCTAGTCGGAGCTGCCGTGCCCCCTCCCGGGTGCTCCTGGCTGGGAAGGACACGCGCGAGCATCTGCAGGCGCCGCGAAACGACTCAGCGGACCGGGCAGCGTTTGCCACAGCGCGGCGCCACGGCGCCGCCGGTGGGGCACTGGAGCGCGGGGGCCCAACGTTTTCGGCCGTGGCGAACGACGGGCGCGCGGCAGGATCGCCGACCCAGCAGGAGCGCATGACTTCGGCATAGCCGGTGTCCAAGTCCGCGTCAAGCAGCGGGCGCTGCCCGGCGACTACCGCCTTGGTCATGTCGGGGAGAGAGAGCTCTGCGAACGGCTTGTCGCCAGAGATGACCTAGGAGACAACGACCAATGGTCATGAAAACAGTAGGGCGGCCGCAGCAAAGAGGGAGGGCAAGATGACCTCCCACATGACGATCGCGAACGCGTAGACGTCCGCGGCGGGCGTCGCGCTTTGTCCGAGCAGCACCTCGGGCGCTTGATACACTGGCGTGCCTGCGCCGTCACCAGCGAGGCTGCTGGCGCTGCTCGCGGCGGCTCGACGCGCAAGGCCAAAGTCGACGAGCCTGCACTGAGGGCGCCTCTGCGTGCTGCCAGCGGTGAGAATGATGTTGGAGAGTTTCAGATCCCGGTGCACAACGCCCCGCGCGTGCACGTCGCGCATGGCACCCGCCACATCACGGCAAACGGAGACTGCGAAGTCGAGTTCGAGCCCGCGCCCTTTGTGCGCTGCGCACCACCCCCGCTGCCCCCATGTTATTGCGCAAGTCCTGAGTGTGGGACGGGGCAGATGGAGGGGTCGCAGCGGGGGAATTGGGGACCGTCGGAGCTGAGGAGAGCTTCGAGTGTGCCGCCGAGCGCAGCCTCGGTCACGAGGTAGAGATTCGGGAGCGCGTCGACGCAGATGCCGTGCAACCGAATCACGCCCTGAGCCCCCGCGACGCCGACAACGTCAGCGCCAGGCGAGATGTGCGAGTTCGATCCATGCATGGGACAGGGCACACACCGCAGAGCCTTGGACGTGTTGGAGCAGTTCAGCCTCCTGAGTGAACTCGCGGAAGCGCTGCTGACTGAAGCGCCCGCGTAACGCCTTGACAGCGACTGTGCGTGTCGTGCGGTAGACCTCAGAGTAGGTGCCGGTTCCGAGCAGCCGCTCGCTCGCGGGGTCAAGGTCGAGGTCAAGCTCCGCGGCCGGAATGAGCTGCACGCCGTCCGGCACGAGCTGCGACCCCTTCTCAGCGGGTCGCGCACTGCTATCACTCGGCGGCTGCGTGCGTGAGTCCAGTGCGCGAGAAAGCGACGAGGCCTTCGAAGCCATCGCCTTGAGCTCCGCGTCCCTTGCTCGAATCGTAGCCTCCTGTGCCCGCACACGCTGCCGCAGCTCCTCCAACTGGGCAACCTGACCATGAACAATGGGTGAGCCCTCCGGAAAGCGAGTGGTTCTCTCGGTCGCTCGCCCCCCACCTATCCACGTAACCCATCTCCCTCCCTTCCTCCATACCTCCCTCTCCTGGCAGCAATTGTCCGCACCTCTGCGTCCACGCTCCCACGAAGTACCACGCTCCCACGAAGTACTGCGTCATCAGCTTCGTGAATGTCGGGGTCATCCTCGTCGGATACCGACTGAGAACCGGAACAGCACACGGGATCAGGTATGGATTGGATCGCCACCCTACATATGCAAGCGTGCGCACAGGCCGACAAAGAGAGCTCAGTATGGGCACTGAAACGGTCCAGCGCAGAGAGAGGCGCACTTACAGCCCTGTGAAAACTTTTTTTGGGTTTGAACGAGTCGGCGCACCAACCTGTATCGATGCGCGTAATCCACCACCGAAGGTAAGGTGCTCGTCCACAACTGGCAGCAGCTCCCTTGATGCTGTGGATTGTTCACCCTCTGGTGTACACAGGTGTTGAAGCGCTATGGCCATCAACGTTTCTGACATCACGGAGTCGAACTGGCATGCTTGACTTTCACCGCGAAGGAGCTTGCACAGCGACGCACAGTCTACGATGAGCTCCCTGGCCGTGGCGATTTCCGCGTCCGACATTTTCTGTGACGCGGAATCGTTGGTGCTACACAGAGGGTCTGCTGCAAGACTTCGTTGGCACGAATCCTGCTACCCCTCCGCCGCTGATACGAAGGGATCTCGGCTGACGAGACCCCTCGCACCAATCTCTCCCGAGGTTTCGCCAGAACTACTTTTCCCGACAAGTCAATAGCGGTTAGACAAGGCCTAACGAGCAAACGGTGGGCGATGGTTTAGGTTAACCATCAATCCATTCCGCAGACACGTCCCGTTCGGTGTCCACGATGGCAGGGTGCGTCCCGTGCGCCCACAGAAACCAGATTCTGCACACCCTTCCTTACGCTAGTCAAAACGTTTGCCATCGATACTCTCCGCACGGATGGGTCGCGCATGCATCTGCTGATGGTTTTCTTCGCGGCGGGTCCGAGGATTTGTGCCGCTAAACCCGTACGGGCCCTTCACTGGTTGAAGGCTCTCATGGGGCGGAATATGGCCACTTCTGTCCGGTTTCGACCATTGTCAGCCGCGCGCTAGCGTGTTACGTGTCCTGGGCTGCTTCCGCGGTGTTTTTGATTTCGCTACTGCCAGCCAGCACCAGCTTCGTGGCGAAGCACCCTTAAACCTGCCCACGGTTGCGCTGTGCCTCTGCAGCGATGCCCTGGTACATGCTTTCGGGCTGCGACTGGTGATCGTATCTGCATGCACAGCGCATTGCCTGAGCAGTCTTATATATACTGCCGGGGAGTGGCTGTGGAGACGCCAAGAGCTTTGTACTAGTGCGAAGAGGCGAGTTGCGCGACGAACGAAGCCGTAATTCACATCATAAACTTGCAGACAAACTGCAGAGCATTGTTTGCTGAAGATCATTTCTGATCCAGGGACGCGGGGGAGAGCCTCGGACAGCTTCTTGAGAGGATCAACCTGTAAGATTCCCTTCTGGTCTACGAAAGTGTGCGGATGTTTGCATGCGTGAGACGGAATCAGAATTTTGGTCCTGAGTGACGCGATGCGACTGCGTTAGGGAGAAACTGTCTGTGTGTGAGTGGATTCATCCGACCAATTATGAGATGCCAGTCGAATACCCCCGCCATACATCAAACGCTTTCTATTGGCACAGGTCAAACTGCTTGCCTCACCTCGAGAAAAACAACATCAAGGATGTGGCGGGGTTCCTGAAAGCTCCTGCATCTGATCTGAAGGCAATTGGCTTCCGTGGAGAGGTATGTTTCACTGCTGAGTCAAGATTTGGTATTTGCGTTGAATCTGAATCGCGAGCTGCGGCACGTTGTTCCTTGAGCCGCAGCCGCACTGCCACAGACAAATTGATAACAAGTTGGATTGTGATGAACGTAAAGACGAAAAGAACCCCACTATCCACAGTCACCCAACCAGAAACTGAACCAGCATACACACAAACTTGCAGGTGCGTGCGAAGCTGCAGCGCGCGATGAAGGGCGAGAGTACGCCCGAGGACCAGTCTGGCGAGCAGGAGAAATTTGTGACCGTTGACGAGGAGGAGGAAAACGCTCTCGAAAGCCAGGCGAACAAGGGTGCTGGCAAGAAGAAGAAGCGCAGCGGGAAATCTTCATCGAAGCCAACTGGTTCTTTTGGTTTTGGTGGCAGCATGCCGGTGCCGGGCGAGGATGGCCATTCCATGGACCCTGCGCTTGCGAATCTGCTTACTGCGCTCGGTCTCGCCTCCCACATTCCCATCTTCCAGAACAACAACATTACCTCTGTCTCCGACTGCGTGCGGTTGACTCGCGAGGCACTCGTTGGTAACTTCGCGGTTCCCGATGACAAGGCGGGTCTGCTGCTATCACACATCAAAAACGCCGTGCCTGGCGCCTCGGCTGGGCGGCCTTTGCCCGAGCTCGCGCGGGATCTGGCCGCGGTAATTTCCGTGATGAAAATTCCGGAGCAGCTTCGAGATCAGGTCCGGACGTCTTTGCAGACGAACAACGTGCTTTCGGTGCAGGATGCCAAGGATAGGCGGTTCGCGCTCATGAACGAGGTTGGGCTGACTGCAGAAGCAGCAACAGAGCTCGGTCGATGCTTGGACGCAGGGCCGGCGATTCTGCCGCCCGCGCAGCCGCATCCAGTGGAAGAATTCACGGGGATGGCACCTGGAATGGGCATGGGAATGGGAATGGGCTTCGGGGGCGCTCAACAGCGAGGGACAATGCCCATGATGAATGCACCACAGCAGGGGCAGTGGCAGCAATCGCAGTACGGCTTCTCGATGCCTACTTTGTACGGGGCGATGAATGGAGGTGTTTCCGTGCAGGTACTGTGCGCCCCAGTGCACGTATAGTCGTTCGCCCACTGTCATCTCGTCTCGTGCCATCCCAACTTGAAGACCTGTGGTCTGAAGCATGTTGGCATGTGCAGGGCTCGGGTCCAGGAGGCGTGCATGGACTCCCAATCAGATAACTCAGGCTTGACCGATATCTGATGACGCACACCAAAATGGCAAAAAGGCGCCGGTAGGCTCGCTGCAGACTTCAGGGTTGATGCTGAGTTTCGTCGTGTGATGGTTGGAGAGAATCGTTGCCTGGCACTTGCTCGCATCAGATGCGGCTCGTATCAGATGCGACTGCAAATGCCGACGATGCTCCGTAATCCAAGTTCCACGACGTATCTCCCTCCAGCATTCGATTCTGGGTTCTGATGTGCCCACTGGCCACTCCAGGAGTGCCCTGCCGCCTCTGTCAAGACGACGGGTAGAGTTTGGGTAATGAAAGGAGTGGTGCCGTTCTCAAGTGGTGCTCGGCCACCGAGAGATCCCGGAAGCGCGATTTAGGGCGCACAGAGCATCGTGAACCATCCGGTCTTGCCTGTTTCTCCATCCATGATTGTACACGCCTTGCACACGTATTTACTCTTCGCGTCGGTGACCTGGAAAGACTGGAGGACTCCCAGTGGGAATGAATCTAGTCAGCTAGCACCAGTCTCTAATCACCCTCCTCAGGTCCCGGTGTATGAGGTGCGGCGGCCGCAACATGTATCGTATGCGTCACCAGCTCCTTGATGAGCGTGTCCGTCTTGGAAAGTTTCTTCATCAGATCACGGGCCTTGGCTAACCGCTTCTCATTGACTTCAGCTTCGAGCTTTTTGCGCTCCTCCTCGTCATGTTTCTGTAGACAGCACGCGTCCATCAGGGTGCAGATGAGCATTGCGGCTAATAATTAATGGCCGCCATCTCAGGCGCGGCAGTGATGGGGGCGACAGTGACTCAGACCGAAACTCCGATTAGAACCCACACCGACTAGGGCGACTGCGCACCTCATGCGCGGTCAGCTGCTCGTCAACCTTGGTCTCCGCGTCATTCAGATCCTCTGCTGCTGGTGACGGTACACTCACCCCACAAAGGCCCAATTTCTCGTCCCCTTCATCGCAGTCGCCCTTGGCAGCGTGCTGGAGCGGGTCCCCGTCCTTCAAGCCCCAGTCCCCAATGCTTCGGCCACGAGACAAGCGATGTAACTTCTGTATCGCATGAGTCCGCAACTCCCGTAGCCGCTCGCGCTGTTCCTTTGGTGACGTCTTGGGAACCTGAAAGTGACCAAAAATTCAACGACCCGTCTCCCTGGGCGCTGCGAAGGCTCTAGGCTCGCTGTCTGCAGCACGAGTGCACCACGGGACCCAGTCGAGTGAGGACACACCTCAGTCAGTGAGGGATGTCCCATAGTGTTCAATGCGATGTCGCGCTCGATGCGGTATTCTTCCAGTTGCTTTGCCACATCGCTTGTCCTTACGGAGTAGTCATCCAGGAGGTTCAGCTGCCGACGATTTGTTGGAATCAGCCAGCCAGTAAAGTGGGTGCTATGTTTCTACAGTAAAACCATATTCGCTTGTGCTTGGCAAAACGCAGATGCGCTGCAGGTAAGTTTCACACCTGCTTCAGCACAACTCCCCGCTCCCCAGCGCTTGTCGACATCCACGCACCAACCGAAAGGACGCAAACTGCAGCTAGAGCACACGTTCCCGTAGCCCTCATTCCTGCTGCGAAACCACGGCTCCTTGCCGCCGGTCTGGAAATATCCTCTGGTGCACAACGAGCATGGCAGCGTGCCGCAGGAGCGCCTGCGCCACTCTCCACGTCCATGACTGTCGGAAATACAAGATCCCTGAGTCTTTCAGTCAACTTCAGTTCACTTGGCAAATTCGGAGCAAAATCCTGTGGATATTCTTCGACTCACATCCTAGCTAGGACGTCGGCCGATCATTCGGTGGCGCTGGGACACAGCCAGATCGGGCGGCGGCTCGGAACATATCTATCTTTGTGCCGGGGTCGGTGCAGGTGGTGGTTGAGCCGACTTTTCGCAGCGCGGTGCCTATCAGGGACCTCGTTGCCCAGCAGCACGCCAGTCGCTTCCAAGGGCAGGAGTCCTTGGAAGCGTAGGAGTCAGGAGTGCCACAGGCGGAAACCAAGAATGCAGCCGGTGACCGGGCGTGGAGCTATTGGCCTCGTATCTGACTCGCAATCGACGGTTCCTTCCCATGCCCAAGCCATTGGAAGGCCATAGCGGTATCACACCGAGCCTGCGCTGACCTCGAAGTTGCTGGTGCGGACCTGCACGAGCCATGTGACCGGAAGGTGGTAAGTGCCGCGGAATTCCAGCGGCGTGCTGACGAAATATTTCTCCAGGTTTTCGAACCGAGTGACGTGCGCTTGTCCGTAGCGGCGAGCGGAACGGCGGGATGGGGTCAGCACGGAGAAGGTGCCCACACGTGTCCACGACCCCACGGAAGTCGCACACCGGCGATTGCCATGCTCACAGCAACGCCATAATTCAGGTCGCGGGATGGCGATGGGGGAAAGCAGCGAAAACTTGACGTCGCGCTCGGCCGTCTCCGAGGCCGAGCCAGATGTGAACCTCTCTGCCAAGTCACAGGTGGCGCACAAGCTCGCAGGCAGGATGTGCTTTGGGGGGATCCCCGTACCTGGGACGGGGCACACAGCGTACGTATTCGAAGTGTCAACTTCGCATGGGGGACGCTGGAAGGTCACGCGACGGTATTCTGACTTCGTGGAGCTGCACGAGAAGCTGCTGCAAATCTTTGGCAAGCCGACTCGGCCGTTCCCACCGCTTCCGAAGAAGGTGCTCGTTGGATCCAGCAGTGACCGCGTCGTGCATGAGCGTCAGGCAAAGTTGACCGCATATCTGCAAGCTGTCCTCGACAACAAGATCCTCTCTTCGACAATGGAGGTGCGCCGATTCGTAGAAATGCCGGGCGACAGAGAGGCCTACGAAGAGCCTCTCTCTGTGTTCCGCACAAACATTCCGCGTCCCGGCGGACGTCCGTGAGTGAAGTGCCACAATGAAGGCCCAAGAGGCACTCAAAGGGTAAAGGATGGGCCTCCCTTGATCAGAATGTGCGCAGCATTGAGTGAGATACACGAATCAGCACATGCTACCTCAGGGTTTAGGGTTTAGGGTTGCGAAGATTAGGAGTCACGCATTGCTCCGCAGTAAACTACGATAGGCCCCGCTTTCATTCAACGCCAGCGGGTCCGTCCCAGAGTGGTTATGCAAATCACATGTTCGGAAGGGGGGCATTCCTTCTGGCCCATGGCGAACGCGAGGCAGAGCTCATCGCGCAACCAGTCCTCGCCGAAATCCAACCCAAAGATCATGGCGCCCATCTCCATGCTACGAACAAGCCTGCCTGTTGCAGCATCCCAAACCTTGCACGTGCCATCGGTGCTGCCGGACGCGACCAATCCGGTTCTGGAGAATGCGACTGCTCGCACAAAGTGGCGGTGTCCAACAAGCGGGCAGGCGGCAATTGTCTCGCCCTCCCTGCAGGTGCAGCCGTGGTCACCCACGTTGTGCCCGAACATGCATGTCTGCAATGTTCGTCCGGGGATATCCCAAACTCGCACACTCCTGTCGTGGCTTCCTGACACGATAGATTGCCCGCATGGTGACCAGCAACAAGCAAGCACACCGCCCTCGTGTTCCCCGAACGCGACCACCTGCCGTCCGGAGGAAATGTCCCAAACACGCACGTACCGGTCCGCACCGCCAGACGCGATCCGGGTTCCATCGGGAGAAAATGAAATCGACCACAATGAGCATGCGTGAGTGTAGCGCAGAACGCGGATGAGCTCGCCGGTCTCTGCGTGCCAGACCACAACACTTGAGCTGCCACCTCCGCCTGCAAGCTTTGTTCCATCGAGCGAATACTTGACATCGAAAATCACATGTTTGAGTTCGAAACGCATAATTTGTTCCCCACTTTGTGCGTCCCACTGGACCACCATGCGGTCCTCTCCTCCAGTTGCAACCTTCTGCCGCAAGGGCTGAAGGCGACGGCGTGCACTGTTCGCTTGTGACCAACGACGGGGCAATCGGGGTTCAGTGCAATACTGGTAGCCCATGTGTCCCTTACCCTCTCACACGTGCAGCCGTCTTTGGCGTCATGGCCTCGCTTGATCAGCCGCGTCGAGCCGCTTGGTGCGTCCCAAGTCACGAAAGAGTGGTCTGCAGAACTGCTTGCAAGAGACCTGCAATCTCTCGATATTGCGACGCCCTGGATCGACCTCAAATGCCCCTCTTTCTCCCAGCAATCTTCTCCAGTGAGCGCATCGACATGTCGTATCCTCCCGTCATGCAACCCAATGGCCAGCATTGACATTTTTTCCAGCCAGACACAAAGCTTAGACAAATATCTCGGTGGCGTGGGGCCCTGCCGATTGAAGCCGCGCAACCAACTCGCTCTGAGAGTGCCAAGACCCGTATCTGGCCCAGAACGGCGTCGGAGTGCACAGCCCCCCAGGCGCGGCTCGGGCTTGGAAAGCCTCAGAGAAGATTTCTGATTGCGAACTAAAAAAGTTCTGGTAGGAAGCATCGGAGGGAGGCATGGGGAAGTCCAGGAAGGGTGCTGACGCAGGATCGGAAGCCACGGCGGTGCGATCAGCTTCTCCGACGGGAAATGGCGACGCGGCAAGGCAGACTGTGCTGCAGCGGTGCCACAGAAAGCTTGCCGCGGGTTTTCCGCACGCGGTGGGTCCCAGCCCATGTCCATCGGATCGGAGGAATTGAGTCCCGATTGGTGTGATGCAACATAGGATCTGTGAATGGGCTGCACAGATGCATGTCGCAGATCTATCCGCAGAAGATCTTGCGCCGTCCCAGCCGGAGTATATCATACATGTCGCAAATTTCTTATCGCCCGAGGAGTGTGCCGCAATGATTGCAGCCTCGGAGGAGGTGTGTTCGATCCGCCCCGTGCTTTCGCCAGGTAGTTGCCCACATATGCCTCTGATCTTGCGCGGCTAGCAGGTTGGCTTGAACACGCCCTCTCTCAAGGATCTGCGACCAAAAAAAGGGGAGGCGCTCCTCAATCGCGAGAGCTTCGCGTTCGAGGATCCTACTTTCGGTGCTAATCCTCCGTGATGCGTTGTCCCGCATCGTTTCGTAGGCTCCGGCGTGGGGCTCAAGTTCACACTGGTGGTGTGTTTGCCCGCACGGCGCGCAGGCCTTGCCCTCTGGGCTAGAATGCAGCGGTTTCTTCCCGAGGAGGTATCGGGACGCGTGCCAGTCGGCCTGACCCCTCGGCTGCGGTACTACAAGTACTTGAAGTCGCATCGTTTCGGGAAGCATGTTGACCAGTCGGTTCGAATTCCCAAGGACAGCGATGCAGCACACGACTACGCCGTGCAGGTGCTGCGCTAGTTGCCTCACGACTGAAGCGGTGTCATCACACAGGTCCGGGGAGAAGGAGGAAGCGAGTCAGAGTACACCGCGCTGCTGTACCTCAACGGGCAGGGTGAAGAGCCTTACAACCTTGCTGGGGGGGAGACGGTCACAGCCACGTCCCACTTAATCAAGAAGAAAGTGCACCCGTCTGGCGAAGGCAACGAGGCCGTGTAAAGATGCGTGCCTATGGCGGCCGGTCAGGTGTTCTGGAAGACGGCCAAAGAAGTTATCGTTTCGTTCTCGCCGCTAGAGGGTTCGCTGGTCCTGCATGCGCACGGGCGACGCTGCTTGACACACGAGGGCGCGGAAGTTACGCGCGGCTGCAAGCACCTTTTTCGGTCATCTCCCCCCCTCGTGCGGGGCAATGGACGCTTCGCGCCCAGAGAGGGCTGTAAGAGGCAGATAGGAAGATGTATGAGCGGTGCCGACGGGGAAATTCTCAAGAAAGCGAGGCTCACATTCTTACGGTGTCCAGATGCGATGTGCTTTATGGAGCTATGCCGAGCATCTAGGAGGGTCTGATTGGTCCAATAACTGACGAAGAAAACATGTGTAGAAGATAATGGGTAGACCGAGAATCAGCGTGCGAACGTTCCGAGCCAAGTTGTAGCGGAAATTACACCTCTGCTTCTGTCCCCCGCCCATTGTCGACACTTTCCTCCTGTGTCTCCTCATCCCCGCTCGGCGGTGAATCTTCGCGCGAGGATGATTCCTCCTCCTCGCTCCCAGATGAAGGGAACTCTCCAGCACGCATGACCTGCGTTCGCCCAACACGCTGCAGATCAGCTCCCTGTCAGCCTAGCGGCTGGCGCCACTGCTGAGAGCTGGACGAAAAATGCTAGCTGGTCATAGTGAGGCGGGATGCGAACATGGTTGAAGTTCGCCTCAAGCGAACTCATACTGCCTTCGCTGTCGCTTGAACCATCCTGGCCAGCATTACTACCCTTTTTCCTATTTCGACGCGCCAGCCTGGCCCCGGGGTCGTCCGCGTCGCTTGCGTCGCCGTCCGAACCTGATCCGTCGTCTGCTCCCTTGAGCGCGCGCTGGGCCTGCATCCGGCGATCCAGGCGCTCCTGGCCCCACGCGTCGAAGAATGTCTGCTGCATCGCAACGACCGACGGGGAGTCGGTGCACGACGCGTACGCCTCCAGCAGCTCGTTGTTGAGGGAGAGGAAGCCCTCGCCCCACTTGAACTTGGACATCAACATGCGGCACTCCGCGCGCAAGCCGACAATGAAGAGGCATGCAGCAATTGCCTCGACACACGTGAGCTTGAAGGGACGGCCGTAGTTCACCGGGTTGGCTGCAACAAGGAATGGGAGCAGGCGCGGCTGTCCGCCTTTGAGCGTCGTGAATTGCAGATCGTCCACCCTGTTCCATGAGCAGTCGACCACGCAGATCCCGTCGCTCTGGATTACCTCCAGATCAAGTGGACAAACAGACTGCCGTCGGCGCGTTGCTGTCAGCGCTCAGCGAGTGCTGCACACACTGGCATGCAGGAACAGCGCCAGTTGCACCCAGCTTGGCTATTCCAATGGGCGAACCTGCTTTGCATCTGGAGAAAGAACGATCGCTCGCCCACGGCAGCGCTGGCTGGGTTTTAATTCCTTGATCCATCCAGCGCGCGACAGTTTTTTCCCGGTGCAACGCTTCGCGTCGCACTGTCCAAAGTCCCACATCGCCAGCGGCACCTGCACAACGCGCGTCACCTCGTCTGGCACGCCGCACTCCCAACTCGCATTGAATTTGTTCATGGGCATTGGTTACGGTAATCCTACCGGAAAGCGATCCACACGCCTCGATACTTGCACCGGCTCCCCTCCCCACTCATCTTCACCGCCACCCATGTCGTCACTCTCTCCTGCTTCCCTCGGACGCCGTGTGTGCATTCTCCCGCCCGAAGCCCCAGCCCCACCACCGCCTCTCCCTCGGCCACGTCCACGACCGCGTCCGCCCATCGTACGTGCAGCTCCAGTGGTCTGTCCTCAACTCCACGTGCCCAACTCTTTTCCCCTGCAGTGCGTCCACGCCGACCAGACTACGCTGCCGTCCATTTCACGTGCATGCTGAGAGGCGCAGTCGTCAAGCGACTTCAAAAGCGACTTCGCCTCTCGTCTACTTCCAAGCCTGAAGTTGAGGGGTTGAGAAACGGTTCACCCTGGTTTTAGGCCCCATCCGCCTTCGACGCGATTTCACCGTCACCTTCAGTGGGGGGCAGCGGGTCGCGCGGCACTCGTCTGCATACTGGTAGACCTCTATAGACTCCTCGAGTGTGACGCGCAGAAAGAGGCGTGTTCTGCGTCGAAGGAATCGTGTTCAATTTGAGGAGAGTTTAATCACGGCTACCAGAGGGAGAAGATGGGGATCTTATTCTCCCGGATCCTTGGCCGCCTGATCGGCTCAAAGGAGGTCCGCATTTTGATCCTCGGGCTCGATAATGCGGGCAAGACGACGATTCTCTACCGATTGTGAGCACCAGCCATTCTCAAATGCAGCCCGTGAAGCTAAATTTCCCGCGAACTACTGCACGAAACCGTTTCCCGCTTCGCCATGCCCAGCCCTCCTTGCAACCCCCCTAACCGGCTAGCTCCTTTCTCGCTGCAGGCATCAAGGCGAGGTGGTGACGACAATTCCAAGTAAGCCTCCTACCAGTGCAGTGATGCATTTCTTGATGTGCCCTGTGCCCAGTAACTCGACAGCGATGCTTCTGCGTGCATACCCTTGGCACAAACCTGGGACAACACGGGCCGCGCTTCCCCTGCTCGTTGCAAGTCCGGCAGGGCGCCTGCGACGTCACTATCAATCCTGACTGAATACTGCTTTTCAGCAATTGGATTCAACGTGGAAACCGTCACGTATAAGAACATCAAGTTTCAGGTCCGCATCACAACCCTTCCTTAACGCTAATGACAGGCGGTGGCGCCGCTCGATGGCACACGATTGCTGCCGTCTACTTGCCAGCTCCGTGCTCACCATTTGCACGCCTACTGCCGCTATGGCGGCCGCTGGTCCAGCGAATTGTTGCCGCCGGGAGGATGGGGAGAAAGCTGGTTCCATTGCGAGCACTGACCAGTTTTGCAGCCAAGGCAACAAAGAGCGAGAAAGAGTTTTTGAGGTCGTTGTGGCTGGGCAGGTCTGGGACTTGGGGGGGCAGTCAAGCATTCGACCGTACTGGAGGTGGGCTTGAGCTGTTGCCCGCGCCTAGCGTGATAGAGGTGGCGGGGCTGATGCGCAGCGCGGGCCTTCCAGATGCTACTACCCCAACACCAACGCGGTGATCTACGTTGTGGATTCGGCGGACCAGGAACGCGTCTCTGTCTGCAAGGTCGGGACCACATGCAAAGAGTACGAGGCCGAGCGTGTGGGCGCCTCCTGCAATGCCCTTGCTTGGCTGAGAGGGTGTGGGTATCGGTGTGGGTTTGGATTTGGGTTTGCAAAGCAGCGCGGAGTTGCAGCGGGGAAGAGAAAGCTGAGGCTCAGCGGGCGTCGCAGGACGAGTTACTAGCGATGCTGGAGGAGGAGGAGCTCAAAGACGCGGCCTTGTGTGTCTTCGCAAACAAGCAGGACCTCCCGGGCGCTCTGACGTCGGCGCAGATCACCGAGGCGCTGGGGCTTGCGGCGGTTAAGGGGCGCTCGTGGGCCATATTTCAGACGTCGGCGGTGAAGGGAGAGGGTCTAAACGAGGGGCTAGACTGGCTTACCGCGACGCTGACGGGAAAGAAGTGAGCACGCGCGCCGCGCGGCGATCAGTGCGGGGGTGAGCATTGGGCTGCAGCGGTCCGGCCGTGCAGGACAAAGAAGTGGCTCGATATGTTTCCCTATCAAGGCACCTATGCAGTTCTGCTCATAGTGGCCCGTATAACGGCACAGGCATCCCGCGTGCCAACCGCGACCCCGAGGCCGACGACCTGCCCCCTCCAGCACCTCTCAACGCCGCTCCGGCTGTGTCGTCGTGCCTGCCCCCGTCTCGCCCCGCACCTGGCCCACCCAGCCGCCCTGCGCGCGCACCGTCGTCGCCGTCCCCGCCGTTTGCTCGACGGTCGGTGCTGCGCACCCTCAGAGCGAGCTCGCTACGACGCGCAGGGGCCTTGGGCAGCACCAGGCTGGCGGCGGGCCCCCACAGCCGGACGGTGTTGTCGTCAGAGCCCGAGACGAGACAGACTGGGTCGCGTGGGCTCCACGCCACCGTGTTGATGGTGCCTGCGCGTGGCGCAGGAGGGGGGGCTACGAATGTCAGGAGGGCAGCGGGGAGAGGCGGCGGTTGTTGCCAGAGAGGTGCGCGGGTGCGGGTGCGGGTGCGGGTGCAGGTGCGGGTGCGAGTGCGGGTCGATAATGGGATGGATTCCTGAGTGGCCGCGGAGGGTGGCGAGAAGAGCGGCAGACTCGCGATGCCATAGGTACACGAGAGAGTCTTCGCTCCCCGAAACGACGTAACACTCGCGCACGCCACCGAACGCAGAGCGCAGAATGAAACGCCCCTGGCGGTGCCCGCGGTAGCGCTGTGTGGCCGCGTTCGCCTGCAGGTCCCACAGGTGCACCTCCGGGTGCGTCTCCGATGAGACGTTGACCAGGCATACCGACCCGTCATTTGACATGCTCAGGGACGTAACATTGTCGCCCTCGACGACCGCTGCGCTAGTCTCGCGCATTGTCTCGGTCGAGTAGGTGCGAATGCGCCGGTCAGGTGAAATTGTGACGAGCATTGTCCCCTCGGCGTTGACCGCAAGGTCTGTGATCCGCTCGACATTCCACTGCTCCCATGTCGGCGAATGGATCTGTCGGCGCGCATCGCTTCCGTTCAGAGGAAGCAACACGGATGCAATCTGGCGCGATCCGTACTGGCGGGGTTGCCGGGCGGCACTGGCACTCGCCCTCCACCCACCTGCCAAACGTGAATGCGCTTGCTGCCCGAGACGAAGCGCATGCTGTCGAGCCAGGCCAGGGCCGTGATGGCTTCTGAATCTGCCTGGAACTCACGAATCTCTTCCCCTGTGTCGGGGTTCCACAGTTTGATGCGCTCCTTGGCGCACGAGACAAGATGGCGGTCGTCGCGGCTCCATGCCACGCACGTTATTGCGTCCGTGTGGCCTGCAAGCACTCGGAGAACACGGGGAACTTTCTCGGAGAGGATGCTCCAAACAACAATGGTCTTGTCTGCCGACGCGGATGCAAGTCGCTCCCCATCGTGCGCGAACTGGGTGTACCACACCTGCCCCGCGGCGGTGGGCTCAGCGTGCGCTGCGCGTTGGGATGACGCCGAGGGGGCCAACCTCGTCCGAGTGCGCGTCTAGGACGTGGTACGTCTCGGTAGGGACTAGCGGGCCTTCGGCGTGGCAGTCGGACAGTAGGTCTTGCCACTCCTCGGTGCGGTTGTATCTCGCGCAGCGGCTCATCTGCAGCTGGAGCGCCTGAGACACGAGAGTCTCCAGTCGGTGCGGCGGCAGCAGCACCGCCGGGGGCAATGCCCCAAGCACTTTTTGAAGCACAGCGGCACGTCCCACTGCGTTTGCTCCGGCTACGCCGGGTGCGCCGTCTGGTCCGTCGGGCAGCCCACGCGTGACCAGCTGCACGGCCATGGCATGCAGCGCGGCCGCGTCGTCCCCGAGAGGCGTCAGCTCCTCCTGCAGGCACACGAGCGCTGCTGCCACCTCCCCTGCCGAGAGCAGCTCTGCAAATTTTTGCACTCGCATCGCGAAGCGGCAGCGGCGCTGCGCGGCGCCCGCGACGCCCAGCGAGCCAAGCAGCTCGTCCGCAGCCGCCCACTCCCCGTCCAGAACGTGCGCGCGCAGCGCCGCGACGGCCGGCGCCTCCTCGGGTATGCGCGACTCCCGCACCAGCTCTGCTGCGGCATGCGGGTACCCCATCTCGCGCAGCGCCTGGGTGATGACGCGCACAAAGGCGCCCTCGTCAAAGGGCGGCGCGCGCCTCACATCGCCGTGGAGAGCCCCCGCCGCCTCCGCCCCGCTGGCAGCGCCAGTCCCCCTGGATCGCGATCCAGGAAGAATGGAACGCTCCACGCTCGGCATATTTGCGCGCGCTGTGACAGACGCTGCTGTGGCCCCATCGCCGCACTCTGTGCCTCCTCCACCCCCCCGCGCGCCGCCCATTCGACGCGGACGCTTCTGGGGGGGCGAGAGCCTGCGGGGCAAGGGCATGAAGAGCTCGAAAGATGGCAAACAAAGCGAGGTAGTGAATCAGGGCATGCGATATATTGGAGAACAATTGCTGCTGACGCTTAAAGGCGCTGCTTGCAGGAGCAGGGGAAGGGGGGACGAAGTATGACTTCACATGCAGCAGGTTATCAATGGGCGGGAAAGAAAACCTCTCGGGACGCTCAGACGTTGTGGCGAGCGAGAACAATGCTAGAAAGAGGGCGCCGGGACAAGCTCTCCTTCTGTGCCGCCGAAAGGCTCGGGGCGCTGCTCGCCTGCGGAGATGCGTTGCGGGTGAAGTCCGCGCGGTCAGATCGGCGCTGGAACACTGCAGTATCTGAATTGATCGACAAATCGAAGAGCCTGGCCTGCAAGGTCTCACCATTTGTTCACAGCGCACGTGTCTGAACCGACACCGGCAAGATCTCTGTTGACTTTAGCTGCCCCATACCCGTGGGAAACGATTGCGCTGAACAAAGTACCTTCTGCCCCTCTCATACTCGACCCGAGTGGTTTGCTGCAAGCAAGGGCGAGTCACCTGGAAGTGGCTATGCCCTGATGTCCTAGCACGACCCTGTCCTGGCACGGAGACGATCACAGGCTGCTGATGGGAGCGTGGCTTGAGGGCGAATCTCGTCGCGCAACACGGAGGTGTTCTGCACAGAATTCCTCATTGTGATGACAGGCCTGACCGTATGACCCGGTCTATTCGGAATCGCCCGAATCGAATGGGGGGTGTGAGAACCCACCCCCATCTCAATTTCTCAGCCTCTCGCTACGAGCTGGCGGGCTCCCCGGCACGCCCTCTGGCGAGCGTGGCCACCCTTTGCAGCTCTTTCAACTTCCACGTCGACGTGGTTGATCATCCTGCCAGCGAAAGGTGAAAGCGGAAGGGTTCCGCTGCTGGGGGTCTCCCTTGCGGAACAGGTGTTGGTGTTCGCGAAGCCAGCGGAGAAAACGGGGCAGCACCGGCTATCGCCGTGGCCAAATCGGCGCGGCTCTGAGGAGACGCCAAGTTCGTGTTGATTCGGGGGTGTCCTTTTTTGTTCGGCTGCCCAGCCTGCAGGTAAGGATTCTGAGGCCACTCAGCAGGGATGAACTCTCCGCGGGGCGGAATGCACGACTCAGTGCAGGCAGGTCTCCACGCTTCAGCGCAGCCTGCGGCACGCCAGGCCCCGCAAGAATCGTCACCCTCGCAAGAGACCCTCGAAAAGGCCAACCTTTCGAAGCTGTTGATCGAGAGCCACTACCAGGTGCTCCTTGAAAAAGATACCGCTTGCGCGCTTGACCATGCACACGGCTCCCCATCCAACCGTTGCGCATACCTGTCCTGCCTCGCTCCAGAGAATGTGTCAGACCCATCCCTGACATTTCCCAATTTTCACAACAGAATCTGGCCAAGGACAAGCGAGACCGCATGTCGCGGCGCCGCACGCTAGACCGCCAGCTTGACCAGCTCCAGGTTACCAACGAGGAGCGACAGGACGCAATCAAAGAATTCGGCGCAAAAGAGTCGGCGTACCAGCGCATTAGACGCCAGAAGATGTCCATCGCCGACTTTGAGACAGTCAAGGCACGTGCCAGCCGCCAGCGCCTGTGGCCGGGGGCAGATCCAGCTGTCACCCAGCTCGCCGGCGAGCGTAGACGCTCTAGCGTGTGCATGCAACGTTCGCGTGCTTGCGCGCGCCCCTGCCACCCAGCATCCTCACCCGAGCACGTGCGCCAGGTGATCGGCCGCGGGGCATTCGGCGAGGTGCGCTTGTGCCGGCGAGCAATTCGGGATGGGGGCGACGGCGCGACAGCGTCAGGCGAGGACGAGCTGTTTGCAGTCAAGATCCTGCGAAAGAAGGAGATGCGCGCCAAGGACCAGATTGCACATGTGCGGGCAGAGCGCGATCTGATGCGGTCGGCGGCTGGCGACAACGAGTGGGTCGTCAAGCTTCACTTCTCCTTCGACGATGATGAGTTTCTGTACCTCGTCATGCAGGTGCACCTGCTTGACGCCCCGCACCGGGGCGCTGCGCGCACGCAGCTGCGCACATCTCGACGTGTGCGTCCGTCTGATGCATACTGTGCGCAGTTTCTGCCGGGGGGGGATCTCATGACGCTCCTGCAGCGAGAAGACGTGATTCCCACAGACCAGTCGCGCTTCTACGTGGCCGAGATGGTGCTCGCCTTAGGCTCGATCCACGCGATGGGCTACACTCACCGAGACGTGAAGCCTGACAACTGGCTGCTCGGCCGCGACGGGCACCTTGCCCTCACCGATTTTGGCCTCTGCAAGTCATTCGAAGAGACGCAGGCGCCCAACCCGCCCGCCCGCACCCCGCTTGCCCCGCCCAGGACTCGCCCACGCTGTCCCCTCCCGGTACAGGTGGCCAGCTGACAGCGCAGCGGTGCAGATTACGATTGAGCGCAACCCCGACATCCCCGACGAGCTGGACGAGGTCAACCTGGGGCTCGCATCTCCGCAGCAGCAGCAGCACGACGAACGCGCATCCACTGACGCGAGCTTCGAGTCGGCCGCAGCTGGCGGCGCGGCGTCGCTGCCCACCTCACCTGGGCTTACATCGCCAAAAGACGGGCAGGGCCAACGGTGGCGAAAGCTCCACTTTTCCACGGTTGGTACACCTGACTACATCGCTCCTGAGGTCTTTCTGAAGCGCGGGTACGGCTGCGACTGTGACTGGTGGTCCGTCGGCGTGATCATGTACGAAATGTTGGTTGGGTGTCCGCCCTTCTATGCCCAGGACCCAATGGCTACGTGTCGTAACATCATCAACTGGCGCGCGACGCTTGCCTTCCCCGAGGACCCGCCGCTCGACCCGGACGCGATGTCGCTTATGAAGGGGCTGCTCTGTGACGCCCCTGACCGCCTCAAAGAGACCGAGATCCGCGCACACCCGTTCTTCACAGGTCTCTTCCCCGCCGCTGCCGCCGCCTCCTCCTGCGACTGAAAGCCAGCCCCCGACAAAACTGAGTCCGGGGGCGCGCCAGACGCGCCTCGCAGAGCGTGCGCGCATCGTGGTGCAATCACGCCGGAAAAGTGACCTCTACCTCGCTTGGGGCAGGGATTGATTGGGATCACCTTCGACAGCAGCCATCACCCTTCATCCCGAAGCTGTCATCTGAAACAGACTGCCGATACTTCGACGAGTTCCCCCCGGTGCGGTTCCGCGTCCAGCGCCCGCTTTGTGCGCATCGGGGCCTGCTCTGCCCGCGCCTTGCACTGCGCAAGGGCTCGCAAGGCTCCCTCGGAGCGCCCGTAGGGGTCTCGACTTGGTGTACTTTGCGAGTTGAGCTCTGAGGCGACACGCGTCGCAGGTGGCTGCACAGGGCAAGCCCGGGCCGCGGCGGCGTGCAGCGTCACGCCCCGTGCTGCAGTCGGCAGACTCCCTTGCGTGGATCGGCTACACGTGGAAGCGATTTCCAGAGAAGAGGTGGGAGTCTGGGAACTCGGTGGCAGCAGGGCTCCCTGCTTCAGGCAAGCACCGCGAGTAATGCGCATGTGAGGGAGCGGGCGAATGGATGGGAGCAGTATTGCCGCTGTCAGCGCGCCCCTTTCAGAGGGGATGTGACAGGCTGGTGCCTATCTGTCACTTATCGCAAGTCTCTTGTGCTCGCCGCTAGCTCACTCGTCTTTACGTGCCTAGTACATCACACGTGCTCACAGACCCGGCTTGTGTGTGTTCAATTTTTCTCAAGTGCGAGGTGGAATTTACTGCATCTCGCCGAGAAAATCAAGCGCCTCCTCGAGTGACAGCCCTTCCTCGGCCTCGGCGCTTTGTCGCCCAGGCGTGTCCTTGAGGAAGGCTTCCACGTCCGTGCGGAACGCCTCAAGGTCGTAGCCGTACTCGCCGCGCATCTCAGCGTCAAAGAGCACCTCGTGGCAGTCTGGCAGTGAAAGCCGCCTGCGCGCGCTCCCAGCGGGGAGCCGCGCGGCGAAGCGCGCGACGATATCGGCCTCTGCGGTGGGCGTGAGCAGCGGGTCGCCTTCCACATGCCACCACTGCGCCGCGCACCATCGTCAGAGCCATTCGGGTTTCGGGTCCAGGCGCCCAGGCCATGCTGGCCCGGCGCCGTACGCGGCAGGTGGCAGCGGATCGACAGCCCGGGGCCGGGACCGGGGCCGGCGCCGAGCGAGACCTTGATGATCTCGTCCTGGAAGCGCTTGACCGCGTCCACCGCAGGTGCCGCGCAAGAAGCAGTCTTGCGCACCTGCGCGTGTGGGCTGCTTCACGCACCGGCCCACAATTTTGCCGCGTCACATCGCACCTTGCGTAACGCAAACTGGCGCGCGAATTCGAAGCGCCTCATGGGTGCAATCGTTTTGGGTCTCATGAGCAAGCACCTCGAAGAGGTGCGCCTCCCGCTGTTCTGATGTGAGCGGGATGCGCGTAGCGGATACATACAGCGGCAGTCCGGGGACCCTCAGTAACTTTTCGATGAAATCCTTGGGCCGAAACGAGATAACGGCATAGACCCCGCCTGGGGCCAGCAGGCGGATGACCTCGCAGGTCATGTGCGAGGCCTCGTCTGTACAGAGCAATGCGTCGAGAGTACCCTTGTCAAAGATGAGTTCAAAACACTCAGATTTCGGCAGCTCTTTGCTGCAGCATGTCATGTCAGCTACTATCCATTTTAGTGCTGGATGACTCTCCGCTGTCTTCTTGTTCATGAGCTGTATTTGAGCGGGATCGATGTCAACGCTGGTCACGTCCTCATAACCTACCCCGAGCAGGTCCTCGCTGAGCGTGCTGGTTCCACACCCGACCACCTGGTTTTGCAGGACGGTTGTCATCCCGCAGACCTTCCAGGACCAGGCCGAGGAAACTTGCTCGTCAGCGAGAGGCTGTCGCGGACGGAGTGCACAATCGAAGGGCTGGGCAGCAACCAGAACACGTGCAGGACCGGGGACGTTCAGCTTCACCGAAGTGACCTGATATCAAAAGTGGGGGGACAGTCACAGCTTGTGGTCTCACGCCTCGAAGCCTCGCAAGGATCGATCCCAATTGAAGGCTAGAGTGTGAACCATATCCGCGAAATCTGCGAAATCAACGATCCAGTCGAAAGTCCCGTATGCTTCCTGATCTCCGATTCCTGTCCCCACTGAGAGTGACTCCCGCAGTTCGGCGGGTAGCCCTTCCATGTGCTCGGCCCCCGGCCCTGCCCCTTTCCAAGTCGCTTTACACTGGATGTCCTGTAAAGCAACTTCACATGCAGCCTCTCTAGGATTTGGGTTCGGGCTCTCTCTCGTCCTCTCGGTTTCGTTTTGTGGGCCGAACTTAGGGTCGTTGCCATCGGACGTGTCTTGCTCTCTCGTCCCTCATGTGCGTGCCTGATGAGGACCCGGTCATGCTCACTTGGCGCGTCTTTAATAATAATGATAATAACAAATTCAGAGGTACACGCTGCGAGAAGCCGCGAGGACGCCGTCTCTCGTGCTGCATCACGAAATCAGCTGTAGCGCGGCTGCTAGCCTCTTCCGCCTGCTAGCTACAAACACTCACGCATTGGCGTGGCGCTCACACCAATTCCGCGGGTTTGTCCCACGTCGTGATTCCAGTGGCCGGGTTGTGGTAGTAGTTGTCGCCGGACGCCTCGTCTGTGAAGGTAACCCACTGCGTCGCACCTGCAAACCCAAGAGAGGGAGAGAGACGCTCAGCAGGAGAAAATACGCGGCACCGTTGTGCCTGGGTGAGGCTGGAGCGAACCGTCGGCCTGGGCAGGCGCAGCCTTGCCCTCCACGGCAGCTGCAGCGGCGACCGGCGCTTCCGCTGCCGAACCCTGGCCAAAGAGCCCACCAAGGAAGCCTCCGAAACCACCCCCCGATGAAGGCGTCTCATCGACCCACCCATCCTGCGGCCCTCGCAGCTCAGGGCGGACGTCTGGAATAATCTGGTCAGGCAGCGGGAAGCTGGCTGGCCGCAGAAGGCGGGAAGCTGGCTGGCCGCAGAAGGGAACGAACATCAACGTAGTCGCCTTGCACGTCCACGTAGGACTTGAAGAAACCCTGTGAAAAAATAGTGAGAGGATGATGAGAATCGGGTTGGACGACATGCACGATTTGGGACACATCGTGCTGTGGCGCAGGGCCCCACCGCGCCATCCCCGGTGGCGATGCGGCGTGCGAAGGCCTTGTCAAGTTCCAAAATTGCTTGCTTTACTGTCATCCCTTTCTCGAGACCTGCAATGTGCAGCGCCCCCGTCATATATGGCTCACCCAGTATGGTTGACCGTGCACTGAATATGGAATACAAAGCGGAGGTCACTCACACGCGACAGCGTCCGTAGGCGCCATCCCCTCCGCGCGGAGAGCGAGGAAATCTTCCCGGCGAACATTATCGGGCAAAGGGTACGCGGCGTCTTGCTCTGGCGTGTTTGTAGCCTGCTCCGCAGCGTCCGAGGTAGACGAGCGCAGGACCACACGCGCTGTGCGGCATGCGGACACGCTTGGCCCGCTGCAAACCGCGCTACCACGCGCCGGCACACCAAACTTCACCGGAACAGTGAAGGCGTTCACCGCCACCGGGACAGCGAGCGCGACGAGGAGAGACACGCGCTTGATGCCGACCATGCTTTGACCGACTGATACTTGACCGACTGACTCTCCTTAGGTGTGAAGAACTACGATCCTCGTTCCTCATTCGAGTACGGTCACAGTCTTGTCCAAGAAAAGACTCCGTACGACCCATGTCTTACATTTGGTCCGGCTTCAAACAACAAAAGGGACCAGCAGCCGCCCCGCTCCTCCGACAGCCCAACCCCGCAGCCTCTGCGCACCCTCCGAAATCCGGGAGAGCGATGCCCCGTCTCCTCTCTCTGTGTGTTTTCCTTGCATTACTGCCGCTTGCCCTTGGGGTCGTGGCAATCCCCTCTGATGCTTCCTACTTGGATCGGGCGCCTGCTGCGCTGGGCGAGCAGTTCACCAGCGAGATCGGCATGGCTAGGGGCGAGTTCCAGCTCTCCGTCCCGGCTGCCGCGACACGGTTCTCGAGTCAGTTCACACGCAAGTCTTACAACGCGGTCGTGGGCACGCTTTCGATGCGTAGTGAGGTGGGGCCAATTACGACCTCCGCGACCATAGACCCGGCCCACCGGGTGTACATGGATGCCGCATTCCAAAGCCTTGGGTCGAGGCTGAGTGTGCAGGGTGTCGCGATTCCGGACCGTAATCTCTTCCGCTCGGACAACCCGCGGGTCGTGCTCGACACTACGATCCCGCTTCTCACGGGTGGTACGGTGGCGATGACTGTGGCCGGTGCGATTTCGGATCCCTTGGCACCGCGGGAGCCCTCGCAGCACGGCCCGCACCACGAGGGGCCGCGTGCGATGTTTCGGGACGAGTTTGAGGTCGCTGCGACCTTTAATCGTGGCGAACTCGCGCTGGCTGCGTCGACTATGCTTACAGTGCCGGCTTCCAAGGGCCCGGCCGTCGCGCTGTCGTCAGGCGCTCGGGCGGGGATCGAGTACAAGGGGGTGGGTGTCAAGGTTGCGTCTGAGGGCTCCCTCCTCCACATCTTGCACCTACTACAGGATGAGTTCGACCGCATGTTCGTGCCCGAGGGGCGCAGCGCGAAGCCGCGTGCGGTGCCCCCTCGCTCGGACAAGGCGCGCGCCTCCGCCGATACGGTGCGCTGCGGGGACTTTTGGGTTGAGGAGCGGCCTGAGGACGGCGAGACGGACATCTGGACGGCAACCCTGGACAAGCGCGTCGGCATCGTCGACGTCGGGGCAGCATTTTCGGGGATGGACGCGTGGTCAGTCGGTGCCCGCTCGGAGCTGCCCAGCGGCGCAGTGTCAGCGCGCTATGATTCGTCCAAGCGGCTCTCTGGTGCCGTTTCTGGACGAATTGGCCAGCTCTGGATGCGTCTGGCAGGCGACATCGACCTCTCCCTTCCGCGCGCAGAGGCCCTGGCTTCTCACCGCATCGGATTGCGCTTCAACCTGGAGGATCCCACGGGCGTCTCCACCTCGTCGACCGCGCGTAGCCCCGTTTGCGCGCCCATCGCCGCGGCCACGGGCGCAGCCAGTGTGCCTGCTGAGGTACGCCGCGACCTTGAGCAGCGTGTCGCGGGCGTCCACATCGTCCGCGAGCAGGCACCACCCGCCCCGCTCCCATGCGACGCGTGGCGCCGCACCGCTGCGAGCTCCAGCCATCACGCGCCACGAGCAGTAGGATGAGAATTGTTTTCCTCGGAGTCAGGTTGAAGACGAGCAAAGCTCTGCCGAAGGGCTGTTCGAGCAGTTCATGCGCTCTCTCCCGCCCCTTCCGGCCGTGCCGCCCATCCCGACAACCCCGTCATCGCTTCCTCGGCTCCCAGACTTCACACGTCTTCGGAATTCGCTTCCGGTGCCCCGCCCCTCCCAGCTCCTCACAGACCGGTTCTCTACGTCCCGACTATTTTCTTGCCAGATCGCTAATGCGCGCGGTGAGCAGGTTTTTCCGATCCAGGACCCAAATAATTTCTTGGCAGAGATGCAAAGTCACGTGGAGGATGCACTGCATGATTCGCTCCGCGGGGCCAGTGACGCCTGCAGAAGTAGCGCTGTGAACGCTTGTGGTGCGTCTCGACTCCCTTTTTGCCACACGTTGTGGTGCCCCTGTGGCTGCTGTGGGTGCTGACGCTGCACGAGCAGAGGCGGTATCGGGCGCTATCCAACGGACGCTTGATAGAGCGGTGGAGACGGTGGACGCGTATCGTCAATCGCCACGTGCCGAGGAGCTGAAGCGCAAGATCGAGCAGGCCAAGGGTCGCCTGTTTTCCGTCGAATGAACGATGTGGGGGGGTGGCGATGGGTTGAGATTCGCAAAGCTCTGGGGCACCGTTTCGTTGGCGATCGTAAGCGTGCGTCCGCGTCGTGATGTTGGTGGGGTATGTAAATATGGCGACATGCGTTCAGCACACGTTGGGTTAGAATAGGAGGGAGTTGACGCGCCCGCGCCAGAGTCCCCATCGTCTGCGGGGAAACACGTGGAAGTGACCCCGTGAGACCTAGGTGAGCGCGTCACTGTTGTGAGAGACAGATACGTTTAATGACAAACGGTCGTTGTGGAGCCCGCCCCCCGCGAGGGAGTTGTTCGCAGAGTGTCGTGTCCTGAACATTTTTGGGGCTTTTCAAGTCACGTCAGAGAATTCTGGGGGCCAAGGACGGGGGATTCCCGCCGCCCTCGTTCAAGGTTCAAGCCCAAACCGATATGCATGGATGCTACACATGTGGAACCTTAGCCTCAAAACAGATTTGAGCCACGTCACAGCTGCTCAGTAGCTGCGTGCACTTTCAGAGTAGGAACCGACCAACTTTGTTGCGAGGTTCTGCAATGGCGTCGACGAAAACCTGATAGCATTTTGCGTGGTGCAGGGCAGCACGAACCGCCTGCCGGTCGCAAATATTAACGGGGCAATAATGCGGGCAGTCGTGATCCTTGCCTTGCCCATACTTGCGTGCGCCTTTTCTCCTGCTAGTGTGATCACTCGCCCGGTCCCCGCACCTGGCTTTACCAGCATCTCTTCCCGGAGACTCCCGCTGGTATGCCCTCGCGTGGCAAAGGTGGCCCAGACGGTACGGTGTGTTGCTGTAGAGGGTGGTGGGGACAAGGTGCGGGTCCCCTCTTTCCATGCTTCACTCTTCTGGTGCGCTGCCTCTCACGGAGAAACGTAGAGTTGCTGGACCTGAGCACAGCCTGCCCCACCCAGGCCGTGACAGACTGGAGCAAGGATCCTGATGCCGAACTTCTTGCCGATGCGCTGGAGAAGGCCGCCACGGTCTGACCACAGGCTCTCCATGGCGCTCGGGCCGGATTGCCCAACATGCTGAGACGCGTGGCACCGTAGTCCTCTTCGAGGAGCCTGTCACGGCAACCTTGCTCTTAGTTCTGCAGTGAGGCAGTGATGGAGCTGCTGATTTGTGGCACGATGATCAGGTCGTGCGCGAAGCGGGTGGGTGCATCGACTCGCTGTCGTTTGGCCGTGAATGGCGCGACAAGTATCCGGACTTCCAGCGCGACAGCTTCAAGGGCACGCCGGTCTCGTCGTTCAACAAGCTCCTTACGCTCTACGGGCAAGAGCTCTTCGTCATTGAGGCAACCAAGAAAAAGGAGATCAAGCTTTACATCCTTCGCGACGCACAGGGCGTGGAGGGTCGTCGCCAATACCAGGCGAGGGCGGACCGGCAGAAGGAGCTCGCGGCGTCGCCGCTCGCCTCATTCTTTCAGCCCTTCTTCGAGATTCGCGGCGGAAAGATGCGCGCTGGTGGCGCAGGAGCGCTGCCTCCCAACTTGGCAAACATCAAGTCACTCTCACAGTTGTTGGACGCGCTCGAACCGAACCTGATCTCGCTTGCGGGGGGTGTCAACTCCCTCTCTGGCAAGGATGCCGCGACGGCCCTTAATCACTGCAAGCGCCTCGCGCACGAGGCACGCTACCAAGTGACCAAAAATCGCTTGGAGTCCTCGATTCGCGGCTTTGCAAACGCTGCGTTGCTGAATATGGACACCATGCCGTCCAAGTTTGTCGCTCTCGTCGTCAACGCCCTCGCCGACCGCCCAGGCTACGATGCCGTGCTGATCGCCGCGTCTGCGCGCGTGCAGGAGCTTGCCGATGAACCGGCGGTGGAAGGTGAAGAAGCCCTTTTCACGCCGCAGACCGTCGCGGTGATAGTCAATGCGCTGTCCAAAACAAAGCTGGGGGGCGTCCCTGCGGAGAAGGCCTCCAAGGTGGATGGCACAGACAAGAAGGCGCTCCTCGCGGCGCTCTCGCGCGTAGCGCTGGCGCTGCCCGACGACGAGTTCGACGCCCAGGCCGTGGTCAATATCGCCAACGGAATGGCGCGCGTGGACGCGCGGCCCGACGACGAGGCCCTGTATGCCAAGCTCTGCCGCGTAGCGATGGCGCGCCCCAAGGATGAATGGTCCGCCACCGGTCTCGCGATCCTCTCCAGCGCTCTTGTGCGAGTCAAGTACCCAGCTGGCTCGCTCGAGCTTCTTCAGCGTCTTTCCGAGCAAGCGGTGGACAAGCTGCAGGAGGAAGGGCCAGATGCCTTCCCGTCCCCGGTGTCCTCGGCCTCGCTTCTGGAAGCCATGGACGCCGCATGCGTATACCACGCGCCACTCTTCTCGGGCCTCGGCGTGCTTGCCGCGATGCAGCTTGGCAACGGCAAAAAGCCACTCCCACGCGGGCGCACAGCCCGGCGCTACCGCCAGGCGCTTGATGCGCGCACGCTCGCGCTGCTGGGACGCTCGCTGCGGCGCGGCGGGATCCAGGACAAAGGGATGTGGAAGACGCTGCGCGGCGAGTGCCGCCGGCAGACGCTGCAGGGTGCTGACGCGCTCACCCTCGCCAATGCGATCGAGGCCTTCGCCCCCCACTCTAGCGACACCGTAGAGGAGCGTGCCCGGGACTCGCGCGTTTCCAAAACCGGCACTGTAGCCAGCGGCGGCGCGTTCAGTGAGGCGGGGAGCCTCACGGCGGCCATCGCGGCGGGAGAGGAGCTCTGGGACGAGTGGGACGAGGGAAGCGGCGACTCTCTCGAGGACAAGTGGGCAGACGATGGCGGCGACACTTTCATTGTACCAAATCCCACCCACGAGTCAGCCGGCCGACCCCGCCCCACAAGGCGCACCTTCCCGAAGTTGCCTCAGCATGCGAGCATGCAATACGCGGCGCGCTGCTGACCCGGCATCGATGTGCAGACCTCGGCGGGCGTGTTTGGCGGCCCGGTGGTGGATGTGCCCGCGTCCGCCGCGGCGGATCCCGACGGGATGGGGCCCTTCCTCGCAGCCGCGCTGCTCGACTTCCCGATGGCGGCGCTGGGCGTGCCAAACAACATGGCCGCGCTCCTCGAGGCGATGGCCGCGTCTGATTGGCGCGACGGACCCACGGTCACCCGCCTGGTAATGGCGGCCGTAAAGACGGAGCCGCCCTTCTGGGACGCGCGCGCGCTCTCCCGATGCCTCGTCGCGGCCGCGAAGCTCGAGATGCCGCGCAACCTGGCGCCGATGCGCGTGGCGCTCACGCGGACGGCTTGCACGCTCGTGTCCCTCCCGCCACCGCTTGAGGAGCGCCCTGTCGACGCGGACGACCTGCTCGCCGCGGCCGCGCAGGGCGACGTGCGCTCCATCGTCGAGGCGGTGCAGGCTGCGCGCGAGGAGCGGGGGGGGACGCTCTCGGTGCAGGAGGGCTCGGGCATCCTCGCGCTGCAGGAGGGCCCGCAGGCGAGAGGCGTCGCGGGTGGCGGCTTCTCTCTCAGCGACATGGTCTGGACCCATCCGCGTCCGCTCGCGTGGCCGTCTCCCCCTCCGCGCAGACTGCCGCCCGTATTGAAAGGGCCTTGTGCTGTCCTCAGGCCAACATGGTCGAGGCGACGCTGGCCCTCTCGACCCCGGGCCAGGACAGCACGGACGCCGCCAATCTGCTCGGAGCCTGCGCGCGCGCACTTGCGCGCCTTGCTGCTCCCCCGGGCGCGGAGGACGTCCTGGCGCTTCGCCGCCTCGCGTCCCTCGCAGCCGACGCGGGCCGCGAGGACGACGCTGCCGCGTGGCGTACCGCTGCCGACGCCGTAGCGACCTGAAGTCGCTCCGCAGGGTCGCGCTTCAGCTGTGGGGGCGACGTGTTATGATATGAAAACGGCGGTGCTGTGCGACGAGCAACGCTCTGGCGGCACGAAAAGCGTGCCTGCGACCTCACGTCTTGGGGCCGTGTAAGCTAGGGCGAGCAAGTAGCAATGCTCATGGCGAGAAACGGACGACACATGATCAGCCAGCTTTCAACCATTTTACAACTGCACACTTCGCCGCCTTATCTAGCGTCGTTACGCTGGTATCACCGCGTCCACAGAGGACGCATCGTCACGCGTTACGTTCGGCATGTACGCTGGCGGGTCCAGCACCAGCTGGTTGCTCACCAGCCCACGGACCGCCCTCTGCTTCTGCAGCGCGAGCTGCTCAATGCAGTCCCGCGATCGATCGTCGCCCATTTCCTTGATTGCGCCGCGTACTCGCTCCAACATCCGCTCTGCAGACTCGGTCTCCTCCTGCAACTCCTGTCCCGCCCTCATGTTGTCCTCTACCAGCGCCTCAAGAATTACCTGCTGAACTGCTTCCTCGCCCTCATCCGTAGGTAGTGTACCTAGCAGCTTATCCACCTGCAAGTTCAAAGCTACCATCGACTCTGCCGAAACCTGGCCCGCCGCCACCGCCGCGCGATCAGCATGCCGTAACACGGCTCTCGTTTCCATGCCCACCCATAACGCAGCAGCGAGGACTGTCGATGTATTGACTCAAGCTAGGGAACCACATGGGAATTGTCTGGAGCAGAACCTGAGCCCGGACAGCTAGTGACGCGCGTGTTTCCTCGAAAGCATCACCAAGGAGAGGCAGGCGGGTCTCATCGGGATCCTTCGGGGGATTTTCTTGAAAATACCTGCAAAAATGGAGCACAGCGCGCTGAGTCGCAGAGGAATCATGATCAACGCTGCGGGTCGGCGGCACTGTGCGGCGGCAGCGTGATCTCTGGCAACAAGGTGACAGATCTTCTACCCAGTCTCCTGCGTAATCCGCTCCGACATCTCCTTGATCTTGTCCTGAAGTTGCGTGTATATGTCCATCTTGCTAATCAGGATCGATAAGCCGCAAAAAGCACCGGTCCTGCCCTCCCAAACCCCCCTCTAACTGCTCGCCATCCAAGGCCTCGTGGTCCGCCCCAAGGCTCTTTGCACCAAAAGTGAATTCAAATTCACTTTCGGAAGGACCGTTGCCTAAAGTTTTTCAGCCAACCACCCAAAAAGGACGGTCACTTCTTCCGGTCCTTGGTTGCGCGCCGTCCAGGTTGCCGGCCTTTGCTGCCTTTGATAGGAGGGCTGGACCCACTGAACTTGCAGGAGTCACATGATGATGGCTCACTTCACTATGCTGGACAAGGTAATACTCCCGCGCATGCACTAGTAGCTACTTTGGACTCGTTGCGGTCCCAAACGGCATCAAGTTAGGCCACGGTGTTCTGTCGGCGCGGAGGGGAGCTGAGTGCGAAGCCAGTGCTGCGCATGCATTGCTGTGGTGATTTATCTTGCACGAGACTCCATGGCTGGGACTTTGGTCTGCTGGAAGTTTTTGTGTGAACGTCCTCATGGTCGTTTCTTTTTGGCTGCCCAATGCGGGCTGTATCATTCCCTTGTGATGCGCTGCGCTCTGCAACTTTCGGATGTGTTCTGGCTGTTGCGCTACTTGTGGTTGACTGTTGATGTGTTCGTTCTGTTGTGCACCGTGTGTGCCAAGCGAAGTGCCCAACGAGTGGCACCTGCTGGTTGCGTGAGCAAGTGACACGCTTCAATTAGGGTCCTTTCCCAACAGGGCACCGGCCAGTTCGCTTAGCTGGATTAGTACGATAGTTGTTGTCACTTGGCGTAGCCCTGGTGAGATTTTCAGGATCTAAGGTCGGAGAGAGCATACTAATGGGAAAATCGTTTCTTTCCCGCGCCAGCCACTATGATGTGGTTGCGCGCCAACATTTGCTGACGACTACGTCTTTCGCAGTCACAGACCAAGGCGATCAGCTGCGACCGCAAATTTTGGTGCCACCAGGCTCATGCCCGCGCCACCGACGCGCATACTACAAAGGCGTTGGCGGTCCCGCCGCTCCTTGCTTCGATGGGCTACGAGCCTGCGAACGGTGGCTGGCAGCTCAAGCCCAGTGCACGGAACTTTTATTAGGCTGCGCACTTTAGAGCGATACTGCATTATCGTTCGCTCTGCAGGCTCTCTGAGCCTCGCTTCCTGTAAACTATGAGTGGAGGGGACACATAGTCCTGGGTTTTGATTAAATGTTGATGTTTGCGTGAGTCTCACTCTCAAATTCTGGATGCACCCCATTCAAGAGCCGTAGTGCATGGGAAATTGATGGAAGTTCCTGTCTTCAAACGGCACTTGGCGTTCGACACTATCCCGCACCGACGTAGTGTGAGTGCGAAACGAATTGTGGAGGACGCTGTCGCTCCACGCTGGTAGCGAGCTCTCAAACTCGGAGAGACCTCGAAGCAAGACTTGAGCTCGGTTGAACGGGGCCTACTAGCCGCCAGGGTTTCCATGTCGTTGGGTTGGATGAACGATGCGCCGCACTCTGTAATATGCATCAACAAACCACAGCCTTTTACACTGCTACCCACTGCTGTTCAACCTGATGAAATACTCACTTCTTCGTCTTGGGGTTGTGCTTCACAAGGTATGCAGCAAGGTACTCCACAGGATCGTCGGGCCTGCACGCAGGTGGATCAGACCAAGGACCAGTGATCACAGAAACCTGATTCTCTCTCTCGCTCTCTCTCTCTCTCTCTCGCTCTCTCTCTCTCTCTCTCTCTCT
>ENA-UOXV01000784-UOXV01000784.1-marine-metagenome-genome-assembly--contig:-NODE-784-length-45522-cov-13.357094_pt1 | contig 45522 bp, 45 predicted proteins | sample MGYA00238165_ERZ766961 | MGnify/ENA primary metagenome ERZ766961 (study PRJEB28924, sample SAMN03173240) | marine metagenome | biome: Marine; feature: Water; material: Subsurface seawater | place: North... | reverse complement strand
GCTTCGTGGTCATCGTGCGCTTCGTGGTCATCGTGCGCTTCCCCCAGAACTCCAGCGAGATTCACAGAAGAATCAATAAGCCGACAAGTGGCGTCCAAAAAGCTAAAGATTGCATCGGGTTCTGCAAGACGCGCGGCTGCTTTCTCAACAGCCTCTATATCTTTCTTCGACTGTGCCTGATATTCGAAGCCGACTATATTCATTGCCGGTGATTCAAATTCTATTTCAATGTCGCCCCCCTCGATTGCGATCGTCAAATCTGATAATCCGTGCACGTGGGCGTCTAAACCACTCTCCTCAGCTCTTAAATCTGTCAAATTAACCAATTGAGTTGCGACCAAAATAACTGCCAATATTGTTGGCCCAAATATATCGTTCACACGTCGTTCCATGTTAATGATCTCCTTAAAACCGCAACATAATTTGACATCAAAAAAATAACTCTTTGTAACATCTCATACGTCTGGCTCTGTAAACGCCCAAAAAATCCAAGATTGATTTACCCTTACGTCACACAACTGCCCAGGCTATGCACTAGAAAGTCTAGATCTAACCAAGGCAGCAAGTGCGCCAAGAATTCCTAAAACCGCATAAGTTGTTACCAACACCGGACCCGTAGGCGCATCAAGCATCGCAGATAATGCAATGCCAATAACAATAGCTGAACCACTAAATAACCATGCCCACAGCAGCCGTCGGCTTTTACCAATAGTCACTAAAGCCGGCAAAATAAGGCTTGCAAAGACCACATAAATACCGACGAGTTGAACGGATGCAGTAATAGTCAAAGCGAACATAAAATAAAAGCCCAACCCTTGCCTCACATTTGGCACCGCCATCCATGTAATTAGAATAGCGATAAAAAATGGTAGGTGAAGCATAACGTCGCGCATCGAAGCGAATAATATCTGCCCAGAAAGAAGGTGCTTTAACTCCTCATCGCCATGGGGATTGTTCATAAGCACTAAGATGGACAGGGATGCGGATAGCACGAAGAAAACACCAATCCAAGCCTCTTGTTGCTTTGGGAAATGTTTTTCAATGTCCCTAAAAATGAGGCCACCGATAAGTGCGAAACATAGTGCGCCCAAAGACGGACCTAAAGCGAATCCTGCGGGATCTGCATGAACATGATTCTGCTGGCCGTATACAGTGCGACTCAACGTCTCAACAACGATGTAACCCAGCCCTGCTATCTGAGCAATCGCAAGATCAATAAAGATTATTCCTCGTTTTAACACCTCAATCCCGAGTGGTGTATGAACTGAAGCAACCATCAAACCGACCAAAAGCGCTGGCGTCACAATATCTAATAAGTCAGCCATAAATAACTTAAATTAATTCAAGAGGAGTTCTATCGTACGGTCATACAGTTTAAACAGATCTGTCACCTCTGACGAGCCTCCAATTGTGAATGGGAGCGTTATTACACGTACACCTGTTTTTTTAACGACCCATTTGTTTGGCCCTTCCGGATCAAAGGGTGACGTAATCACTGCAAGTGGTGGAGTTTTCTCAATAATTGATACAACCGTAGCAAGATGGCGTGCAGATGGCGGAATTCCAGGCCTTTCTTCGAGCGAGGTCAAGGTGTTCATCCCCAGGAATTTCAACAAGTAACTAAAAGATTTGTGATAAGTGATAACGCTTCTGCCTGCTAGTGGTTCTGCAGCAATTATCCAATTTTCTAGGGCAGCATTCCAACGCGAGTTAAACGATGTTAGATTGTTTTTATAAGTACCTGCGTTATTTGGGTCTATCAGAGACAAACGAGCCTCAATGAGTGCCGCTGCCTCTAAAATGATTTGAGGATCTAAATGAACGTGGGGATTGCCTTGAGGATGAATATCCCCCAGGCTGCGATCTACAACATCCGGTATCTCGATGTTAGTTACGTAATCACTGATCAATAAATGACCAGGTTGCCCAGCTTGCACCGCTTTATTGCCATTTCGAAGCAATAATGGCAACCACCCCACCTCAAGATCAGCCCCAGAACAGACAATTAAATCTGCACGTCTTATTTTGCTCATTAAGCTCGGCTTCACGCGAATAAAATGTGGGTTTTGTTGACCATGAGTCGCTGAATCGACCTTAATCAACTCACCACCGATCTCTAACGCGAGTGACTGCCACTCCGGCTCACACGCGAGCACAAAAGGCTTCGCCTCAACTTTATTAATCGTTAGCGCAAATATAAATCCGAGCGCGATGATTACCTTCATAGCCACGTTCTCCTTTGAAATTTCGCTCCAGTAATAAAAAAACCTTGAAATGGCGGAAGAGGAATTTTCGGGGAAAAATCAATATACCATTTCAAGGTCGTAAGCTTTTAATGCGCGGCTACTAACGTCAACACAAGTAGTGTTGAGCAATAGCAACATATGTTTAACGTTATGTTACAACATAACATATATAAAGCCAACTATTTATTTTCAACTAATATTCCCTTAATCAATTACCGAAAGCACCAGTTACCACCAATTCCGCGATAGGAACGAACAGGCAGTACAATACTCTTACCTTGCAAGTAACAATTTTTAGCTAAATTAAATATAGCAACAACTCAATTATGAGCACGGCATCTAACATAAAGAGAAGCATCCTAGTCCTATCCATCAGCTTTACGGTGATGGTCGTTGAGATTTTAGGCGGGTATGCCTTTAACTCCATGGCTTTACTTGCAGATGGATGGCACATGGGCACCCACACCATCGCCATCGGCATCACAGTACTCGCATACCTTTACGCTAAAAATAAAGCTAATGATCCTTCCTTTGCCTTTGGGACGTGGAAGGTTGAAATTCTTGGTGCCTACACGAGCGCTTTGCTACTTATTTTCGTTGGTCTTACGATGGGTTATGAATCAATAGAACGACTGTTCAACCCAAAGACGATCGACTATGGATATGCGATAGCAACAGCTTTGATTGGTTTGCTTGTTAATGCACTAAGCGCTCTTATTTTAGGACATCACTCACACGATCACCATCATGGTCATACTCACACTGTTGGTCATAGTCATGGTCATGGTAGAGCTGACGACTCTGATAACAAGAGCCCGTTAGAAACTGATCTCAACTTAAAAGCCGCTTATATTCACGTGATCACAGATGCGATTACATCATTGCTCGCAATCATTGCACTAATCGCGGGCTTATTGTTCGATTGGAATTGGATGGACCCGCTAATGGGGATCGTAGGTTCCATTCTTGTGCTTTTGTGGTCTCGCTCACTGATAAAGCAAACAACAAGTATTCTGATTGACTCTGGCGCTCAAGACGAAACATCTGAAACCCTTCGCGGAAAAATTAAACATTTAGTCACTGACATTAGCGACATCCAGGACTTACGAATCTGGAGAACGAGTAACAGTCATTACGCTTGCATCATTAAAATTCAAGGAAACGCAGACACTAACGTTCGCGATCACATAACGTTAGCGCTTTCTAAATTACCTATTTCCTACGCCGCGATCGATATAGATGAAAAAGTGAAACATCAAAAAAATTCAGACCTTCAGAATGAAACTCGAGGAAATCGATAGTTCTTCCCGATTGAACCGAAGAACTTGTAGAGGAGAATTAAGGGTGTCGGTGGGGTGGACGATGGGGCTCGAACCCACGACCACCGGAATCACAATCCGGGGCTCTACCAACTGAGCTACGCCCACCACAGACTTCATCAACATCAGACCAAAAACCACTGGCACGCCCGACAGGAATCGAACCTGTAACCCCCAGCTTAGAAGGCTGGTGCTCTATCCGGTTGAGCTACGGGCGCAACTAGGACGCCTAAGCCATCATTATTGGTCGGGGTGGAGAGATTCGAACTCCCGACATCCTGCTCCCAAAGCAGGCGCGCTACCAGGCTACGCTACACCCCGACTGAAGGGCCGAGACTATATCGCCTCATGCCTCAAACGTCAATCTGACAAACCTAATTTTACATCTAAAATTGCATTAATGAGATAAATCTGATATACACACCTCTTTTTTAGATAGCGAATAGTTTTTTAATATTAAAGCCCATGGCCACAGCAAAAAAAAGCACAACGAAATCAAAAGCAACAATGAAAAGCACATTTAAGCCTTATGTTCCTAGAAAAGGCGAGGCCTACATGGGCACAAAACAGAAAAATCACTTTAAGAAAATCCTCTTGGAACTCAAAGGGCAACTCGGTGCGGACATTGATAAAACCGTGCACACAATGCAGGACGAAGCCACTGTCTTTGCTGACCCTAATGATAGAGCCAGCCAAGAATCGGATATGGCATTAGAACTAAGAAATAGAGATCGAGAAAGAAAGCTCATCAAAAAGATCAATGAGACAATAGGTAGAATTGAGTCGGGTGATTATGGCTACTGCGACAGCTGCGGTATCGAAATTGGTTTAAAAAGATTAGAGGCGAGACCGACAGCTTCGCTATGTATCGACTGTAAGACATTGGATGAAATTCGAGAAAAACAAATGGCCAAGTAGTTACCGACCAAACCATTTGCTAAGGAAACCCATAAGGCATCTTTCGATGGATTTTTTTCTTATTCGGAGCAATTCACTGTTACACCTAATTCTCTTAAGCGATGCGCGAACGCATTAAGCCAACCATCGTCAAGCTTCGATAACCTCGCCGACTCAGGCTGATAGGACTGTCGGGCTAGTCCATATAGGAGAATACCTTTAAACGGAATACCTCTAGCTACAGCCTCCCCGATCAACTGAACATAAGCGTCTAAATCAGAATCAGCGGGGTGCAGCCCATCCAGTTTGAATAAACACGTTTGTATCCAAGTGGGGCAAGCCTTTGCTGATGCCTCTAAATTGGACATGATCCGGGATTTATTGATTTTAGTGTCGTTGATTAACTGAGCACCCTCTACCGTCGCGCGATCAATCTTGAACCACACCTCTCCATTTATACCCGCCAAATCCTTCACACCTTTCATCACTTTGTGCTGATGCATTAGGCTACCGTTAGTGATCAAAACTGTTTTAACGACCTCAGGAACGTTCGCCCTTACTCTTACTCCGTGAATGGTTTTGACAGCGTCAGCAAAATTTGGGGCCGAAGTCGGCTCGCCATTACCGGAGAAAGCAATATCGTTTAAACGCCGCTGTCCCTTTGGCACCTGATCTTCTAAGTATGACCCAATCAAGATTTGAGAAAGAAAGACGCTTAACTCCTCTTCAAGCGCATCCAAATCAACTGGTGGGGGCGCCCCTCTTATTAGATCTGGCACCTGACAATAAATACATCGCCAATTACAAGCATTATTCGTATTTAAGTTAATGCCTAAAGATAAGCCTCCGGCACGTCTGGAAACCACTGGATAGACATATTCAAAGCCCTCTTGAAAACGATTATGGTCTTTGATACTCAGCATATGATTTATTTCGATAGAAATGGATCAGACGGCGTGAGATCGTCTGCCATCAATTCCATAGGCTCACCATGCGGCGTGCGCTCGGCGACTCTAGCCCACCCTGCTCGGTACTGCTCTAAGCCCTGAATCGACACAATCCGCTTCTTAACTAAAAGCTTTTCTAAGGCGCCGAGTACGTGAACATAGTATTCAGCTCCCGTGTCTACCGAGGCTGAATTACCCTTAATTTCAGCTCCTAATTCATCAGCCCATTCTGACCAAGAAATTAAATTCTGTTTCTCAAGGGCAACCAACATCGCGAAAGTATCTGCTTCCCAAGGTTCAGAAAATACCGGCTCTTTAATACTATCAGGTGAACCCATTGAAAATTGAGCCCAGGAAAATTTCTCAATCATATTCAGGCCTCAACAAATAAGGCTCGAACGCATCGATCAAATTACTGACAGTAGAATCAACTGCTTCGCCCCAAATCTCACTCCCCTCGAATTCGACGGTATACAACCATTGAGGATCTTCTTTTCCGTGGCTCACGACCGCGTCAGGGAAAACGTGTCGACCTCTAATAGCAATAATGGTCCCGATCTTGTCCCTCGCATAACGAGGCAAGCGAGTATGACCAGTGATACGTAACTCCTTGGTGATCACCATATCTCCGACGCAAAACCTCGGCTCACCCATCCCTTCGCGCTCAAAATTGCCTCTGACAAAAGCCTTGTCAGTATCCCTGGAAGTCAGCGGGACTAGTGGTGCCGATGAGCTTACGGCATCGGCAATACCAGATCGAAATTCTTCATCGCTAAATAGCCCTCGCTCCAGAGCTGTCGCGATTAGCGTATGCGTCCATCGCTCATAATAAGACCAAGATAAGTATTCGTTCGGACGAATACGTTCCTGCGCATGCCGAAACACATCAATATTCCATAACCCCAGATAGAGAATCGATCTTTGAAGACCTAGAACACTACCCTCCCATTTTTCATGAAATACAGGTTCATCATGTTCTGGCCTGACGGGACCGAAGCCGTCCATGCCTCCCAAATCGTGAATACTATCCATGATCTTTACTCTCGGCTGAAAACGAAGCCACCCCGGTCCCGATCATACTATCTCTAGTAACGAGTTTGGCCAACTCAGATTCAGATATGGCCTCGGTACCAACCGGCCTTTGAGGTATGACTAAATAACGCGTCTCAGCAGTTGAATCCCACACTCTTACTTTTTTTCCGACTGACAACTTTAAGCCAAACTCTTTGAGTACTGAGCGGGGATCACTAACGATACGTGAACGATAAGGCGCCGACTTGTACCAGACAGGTGGCAAACCTAGAACATCCCATGGGTAGCACGAACACAACGTGCAAACCACCACGTTATGCAACGAGTCGCTGTTCTCAATGGCAATTAAATGCTGCCCAACCTCCGGAAAATCCGATTGATGATTGATTGCCTGAGTTGCGTCCTTCAGTAACGCGTGTTTGAACTCTGGGTTAACCCACGCTCGCGCCACCACTCGGGCCCCGACATGAGGCCCAACTTTATGCTCAAAGTGTTCGATAATCTGATCAATCGCCGCACGTTCAACTAACCCTTTGGAAACTAAAATTGATTCGAGTGCTTTAACTCGTTTTTGTATATCAGTAAGAGTTGATCCGTCTTCATGTGAATGATGATGATCTGAGTCCGACATAATTCATACTTTCGCTAATTATTTGGAATAGAAGACATCATAAACTGCTAGGGCTACGGTGCAACCCCCCCGGCCCCTCATAATCTAGAAAATATAGAATTACGATCGGCCACATAAACTCGCACGCAAACACCAGAACAATGATAAATCTTTCAAATGAACGCAATACATGACAACGCGTAAAATTGTACCTTTTAGCATCTTAATTTTGATGATAGAGAAAACTTAGTACGCAATAGAGGGTCGATACATATTCAGTTACGATATGCTTCAAAATCACAGCCCGCAACAAATCAAAACACTTAAAATGAATAAACCCCACGTAGTTATCATTGGTTCAGGCATTTCGGGCTTATCTGCTTGCTGGCATTTAAGAAATCATGCCCGCATTACCCTTATAGAAAAAGGCAATTATTTGGGCGGCCACACGCATACGCATGGCCTCCATGTCGACGAAAAAGTAGTGCACGTAGATTCAGGATTCATTGTATTTAACGACAAGACGTATCCCGGGTTGATTGACTGGTTTTCTACTTTAAATATAGCTAGCCATCCTGCAGATATGTCATTTTCTGTGTCCCTAGGTAATGGGGAATTTGAGTGGTCAGGCTCAAATTTAAAAACAATTTTTGCTCAAAAACAAAGAATTTATGATGCTGCCTTTTTAAAGATGCTCTTAGATATTTTAAGGTTCAACCGAAATGCACCCAAAGATGTAGCCCGTTACCAATCAACAAAGAAAGCGTCGATTAGTCTGGGGGAATACCTGGACGAAGAAAGATACAACGCTTATTTTCAAAATCGATACTTACTGCCAATGGCAGGCGCTATTTGGTCATGCTCCACCTCCGAAATCCGCAAGTTTCCGCTCAAGTTTTTAGTCTCTTTTTGTGAAAATCATGGGCTCTTGTCCGTACTGAATCGCCCACAGTGGTTTAGCGTGAAAGGGGGAAGCGAAAGTTACATTAACGCAATGCTTAAGGTGACTGCCGACCTCCCCATATCCATTAAAAAAAACACGAGGGCTTTGTCAGTAAAAAAAACACCTACAGGTCTCAAAATTACGACGCTGGAAGCCGATCAAACACACAAAAATATTGATTGCGACCATGTTTTACTCGCATCGCATGCTGATGAATCGGCGCAAATCTTAAAAACGATGGGCCACGCAATGACTTCGGTACTATCACGGATTAAATTCCAATCGAATACAGCCGTTATGCATATGGACTCATCGCTGATGCCAAAGCTAAGCACCGCTTGGTCATCTTGGAATTATCTATCCCACGATTCGCTAGACGCGAATCCTCGTATCGGGGTAACCTACTTTATGAATAAGCTCCAGGATTTACCAACTAGAAAAAACTTATTTGTCACATTGAATCCCACAAAACAAATAGATCCCTCCAAAATTTTCAAATCTATTGAATACTCTCACCCAGTGATGAACCAAGATAGAGAGATCGCTGTAAGAAATATTCATCGCTTTCAAGGCGAAAATAATGTTTGGGTAGCAGGAGCATGGATGGGTAATGGCTTTCATGAGAGCGGCTTCCAATCTGGACGACATGTAGCTGAAAAAATTATCGAAAACTACAATCGATGAAAAATTCGCCGCAAATTATTGAAGGGTATGTAAGCCATGAACGGGTGAGTCCACGTATTCATTCTCTCAAGTCAAAGACGTTTTACTTAAGAATACCCATTAGGTCGCTCCTACTCGATCGCGGCCGCAACCAACCAAGTCATGGGAACTGGATTTTTGGGATCAATCGAAAGAGTTTAATCTCAATACACAATGAAGACCACGGTTCGGGCGATAATATAAAGAATTGGTTATCTGAAACGCTCAAAAACAATAATTTAGAGGATACAGTCGATGGTGAAATTTGGTTGACGTGCTTTCCCCGGGTTATGGGATACCAGTTTAAACCTGTCAGCTTCTGGTTTTGCGAAAACAAAGACAATGAACTCGTAGCAGTACTCGCTGAAGTTCATAATACGTTCGGAGAACGACATACATATGTTTTGCGGCCCAAAACTAACCAGCGACGATTTAAACCCGGGGACGTTATCTCCACTCCAAAGTCGTTCTTCGTTTCACCGTTCCTATCCATCTCGGGTCATTATCAATTTCAGTTTCACTATGACCAGAACACCAATCGTGACTTTTCACGGATTGATTACTACACCGACCAGTTAATCCTTAAAACGTATATGACCGGAGTGGCTGCGCCACTAACGAATAATTCAGCGCTAAAAGTCTTACTAAAATACCCCTTCATTACGCTAAAGATTATTATTCAGATTCACCTAAACGCGGTTATTTTATGGGCAAAAAAAATACCATTGACATTATCCGAAAGACATAAATGAATGCCATAAAAGAAGACCTTTGGGCAAAAGCCATATTTAAACTCTTAGACCAAATAAAGGTCGGGCGTATCGACATGAAAGGGCCTGACGGCTTCGAAAAAAGTTTTGGCAATGATTTAAGCCGAACGACTGAGCCCGCTTTAATAAACATCAAAAACTGGAAAATGTTTAGAAGCATCATTCTGCGCGGAGACATAGCATTCGGGGAGACTTACATAGAAGGTCAATGGGATACGCCTGATCTAAATCACCTGTTATGGGTCATCGGTCAAAATAGACAACCCTTGAACACAGCTATAAGAGGTTTCAAATTTGCGAATATATTAAATCGTCTTCGTCACTTACTTAATAAAAATACCAAAAATCAAGCACGAGACAATATCGAAGCACACTACGATCTTGGTAATGACTTCTACCGTTTGTGGTTAGATCAATCAATGACCTACTCAAGCGCAATTCGTGATGAAGAAAAGGGGAATGAGAGTGATATTCTCGAAGAAGCGCAGCGCTTTAAAATAAAAAGAGCCATCTCCAGACTAGGAATACTCGATGAAACGTCAACAACCTTGGAAATTGGCTGCGGATGGGGGGAATTATCTAAAATTCGGCTAGAAACCCATCCAGGAAAACATGTAGGCATTACATTGTCCCAAGAGCAAAAAAGTTGGACTAAAAAAATAATAAAAGATGCAGGGTTAGACGACCGGAATAGTACATTGTTGCAAGACTACAGAGATGTCAGTGAGCAGTATGACGGGATTATCTCCATTGAAATGATCGAAGCGGTTGGGAAAGCATATTGGGGGACATTTTTCGAGACACTTAAGAAATCTTTAAAACCAAATGGTCGAGCCGTGATCCAAGCCATCACTATCAACGAGAAATTAGCGGGCAACTATCAAGCAAGCGTTGATTTTATCCAAAAATATATCTTTCCAGGTGGGATGCTCATGAGCAAAAATCAATTCATCAATCTAGCCGAGGAACATAAATTCAATATTTTAGATAACTACGCATTCGGAAAAGATTATGCCTGGACATTGCAAGAATGGTTTCACCGCTTCCAGGGTAATTGGTTGAAGATTGAAACACTCGGGTTTTCAAGTCAGTTCAAAAGGATGTGGGAGTTTTACCTTTGCTACTGCAGATCTGGTTTTTTAAATGGCGATATCGATGTCGTACAGTACACCTTATCGCATTCGTCAATAAAACCTGTCAGATAAATTGACGCATCAAGACCCAAGGCATTGAAACTCACCCGAACTCAGTCCCTACGATATGGCTTAGCGGGCTTGCTTGTATCGTCAACAAGTCTTCCTTTATATATTCTGGTACCAAGTATTTATGTGACGACGTACGGACTATCACTAGCGACGATCGGGATAATCTTGATGGTCATCAGATTAATGGATGCAGTAACCGATCCTTTTTTTGGAAAACTAATAGACAAGACTCAGAGCCATAAAAAGTTTCAATTCTGGACGGTACCATCTGGGATCTTAATGACGGTTGGATATATCGCACTTATTCACCCGCCCGAGGGACTAAGCAACGATGTAGAAATTCTTACTTACATGGCAGTTTGTACGCTTTTGGTCTCTACCGCCGCCGGAGCCTTCAATGTAGCAGTACAAGCATGGCCAATTCAATGGACCACAAATACCCTAGAGCAATCAGAACTGGTCAGCCGAAGGGAGCAATTGACTCTTATCGGCATTATCGTCGCCTCCACTTTATCTACAGCAGCCAATTCAAAAATATTTACGACCTATTTATTGGTAGTAACCATTATCACAAGTGTATCTATCCTAAGTCTTCCGGCAGCTCGGAATGCGGCGCGTTTTAGTAAAGCATTTGATTGGGGTAGCTTACGCTCCATGGCATTATTAATGAGCCCTTTATTTCTCAGCGCTTTAGCCAACGCAACAGCAGCAACACTGTTCATGTTTTACGTCACTGACTACCTAATGCTATCCCAATCACATGGCGGACAACTTCTAGCCATTTATTTTATTTCTGCTTTAGTCGGCATATGGTTCTGGCAGAAGACTATGGCAAGTGGAAATACAATAAAGGCATATATGTTGACCATTTCGATGACTGTCATCGTATTCTTACAAGGGTTTTGGCTAGACGATACCAACGCAGAATTATTCACTTTAATCTGCATTGGTACTGGATTGTTTGTAGGGGCCGAACTTCTCCTATCCTCAATGTTATTGATCAAAAATATAAAATATATAAATCAAGAGGATAATTCGGGAATCATATTGGGCACTTGGGGTCTATTAATGAAATTGGGATTAGCGCTGGCGGCGGGACTTGCCCTACCCCTTCTGAGTTTTTGGGGTTATCAACCAGGGTTAACTCTTAAACATGAGGGTCTAGCCGTAATTTATTTGGCTACCCCCATATTGTTGAAAATAATCTCGTTAATACTTTTAAGCGTTCATAATCATCAAAATGGCCACATTTACGAACCAAATCAAGATTAGCTTAACCGTTTTTTCTTTAATGTTTACCCTCTTTGGGTGCTCGAATGAAGAAACACCTAAACAGGGTATAAACACAATGACAACATTTGATCTCGTTGATTTTTTTTCCGGGAACACTCGAGGTTCCGGATTCGTTCAGGATAGATCGGGGGAAATAATCCGAACATTTGAAGTTATAACAGTTGGAGACTTCAATAACGACGCAGGAACATTAAAAGAAACATTTTCTTGGAACGACGGTGAAGTTGAGAATCGAACCTGGACCTTGAAGCGTATTAGCGAGAACGAGTGGTCAGGTACGGCACCCGACGTAATAGGTACCGCAACAGGAACGATAAACAACGACAAATTAAGATGGTCCTACACACTGACACTCAAAGTCGGAGGCAAAAAGATTAATCTCAAATTTGATGACCAGATGTGGATGTCGGAAACGGGCGTTATGGTAAATCATGCGAAGTTTTCAAAATTCGGGTTACACTTGGGCGACGTAGTTGTTAGCTTTCACAAGTAACTACCCATCAACATGTTTAAATCAAATGTCCCCATATCCAATTGGCACGCTCGTCGTGTTTGGATAATTGGCGCATCCGAGGGAATAGGGTTGGCTCTTGCCCACCGACTGAACACAAAGAAAGCCGAAATCATCGTCTCCGCTAGGAACGAATCAAGGTTAAGTGCTGAGTTTGAGGATATCGCACAGATTCTGCCGATTGACGTAACTGACACCTTACAAATCGAAACATCAATGGAACTGCTAGTCACTCGAAATATGGTCCCTGACACAGTCTTTTGGTTACCCGCTCTTTACCAGCCCACGAATCTCATCAATTTAGAACCACAATCCGCACTAGACCGACTAGAGACCAACATTTTGGCGGCATTCAATCTGTTTCCAAGAATGATACAACACTGGCATGCCAACCCGTTAGAGGATAAAAACTACCATTGGATATGGTTCTCTAGCTTAGCCGCATACAGGGGATTACCTAATGCATCTGACTACGGTGCAAGTCGATCAGCCATTTCGCATCTAGCACAAAGCGCGCATATCGAGTTAAAAGAGAGCAACATTGATATCTCACTCATTTCACCTGGCTTTGTGGATACACGACTTACCAAAAAGAATAATTTTAGAATGCCGCTAATCATGACTCCAGACCGAGTCGCTCAACTTACGCTTGAAGGACTGCAAAAAGGCCGATTCGAAACACATTTCCCCAAGAGAATGAGTTGGATATTTAAGTTATTGAATATTCTTCCGATTGGTTTATATCTCAAGCTTATGACAATGTTCAAGTGAGCTAAAAACAGATCCAGCACAATGAGACCGATATTCATTTAGGTTAAAATAATGGGAAGAGTTAAATCAAAAATGAGTGCAGCTAACAAGCATGAAACCATTACGATTAAAGTCCTCGTTTCTATCGAGCTCATGAGCGCTTTGCAACCTTTAAATCTATTGACTGGACAGATATGGAAGTAAAAGAGAACGAAATGATTTACCCTAAGATATACATTGATTTTGAGCGCGCACGATGGACTTTTGATGACATTAAGTGGGATCAATTTGACGCATCGCTATTAACGGATGAGCAAGCGCAAACGATAAAAATGAACGCCATTACAGAGTGGGCTGCACTTCCAGCGACAGAAATGTTCTTACGAGACAATAAGCATGACAGTGATTTTTCAGCTTTTATGTCAATCTGGTTCTACGAAGAACAAAAACACAGCCTAATACTCATTGAATATCTCAGAAGATTCAGACCAGACTTAGTGCCAACAGAGGAAGAGTTACATCAAATTCGGTTTGAATTCGATGAGGCTCCACCGCTTGAGACTTTAATGCTTCACTTTTGCGGTGAGATTCGACTTTATCATTGGTATCGACGAGCTGCAGAGTGGCATACTGAACCCGTTATTCAATCCATATACAACACCGTAGCAAAAGATGAGGCCCGTCATGGAGGGGCTTATCTTCAATTTATGAAGAAAGAACTCAAAAATAATAAAGAAGAGGCGCAAAAGGCATTTACCAAAATTGGAGTGCTGATGGCTGCAGCGAGACGCACAAATCAAGCGCTCCATCCTACTAACCTGCACGTGAACGAGGCCTTATTTCCAAACGACACAGTGCAAAGCAGAATGCCTGAACCAGGCTGGCTGGAACACTGGCTGGACAAACAAATTCAGTTTGATAAAACCTGGGAAGGCAAAGTGTCAGGACGCATTTTGCAGAATTTAGGAATCCTTTTGAAACAGACATTCAATTCCGTTCAGGACCTCAACAAGTTCCGTAAGTCCTTGTCCTCGACCGTCACTCAAAACTCGATCGCCGCATAACATAACAATCAATGAGGAAATTGAGCCCGTATGAGTGAGGATAAATGGCGAAACGATGGCGTTCAGGTTATTTCAAATCAGAAACTAGACGGAAACGTTCCATCAACACCTGGAATGGATCGCAAAGCGGCAATTAATTTTGCCCGCACCGGAGCAAAGAAATTGTGGGCGGGAACAGTTACGATTGAGGCTAATGCGAAAACCGGTGCGCATCATCATGGACATTTGGAGAGCGTCATTTATGTGGTGAAGGGTAAAGCACGAATGCGCTGGGGAGAACAGCTCGAATTTTGCGCAGAAGCTGGACCCGGCGATTTCATTTATGTGCCTCCGTATGTCCCTCACCAAGAAATTAATGCTAGCAAAGATGAAATGCTTGAGTGCGTACTGTGCCGCAGTGATGGCGAAGCGATAGCAATTAATATGAACATCCAGCCAATTGAGACACCAGAAGAGGTCCTTTGGATTGATCCGACTCACCCAGAAGGTGGTACATGACTCATGTCTACCGATTGCTCTTGCGCTTTTTAAATAAAATCACATATTCTGGCCGGCACTCTGGATTACAAACGAGCAACCAGCCGTTAGTTTTTGTCTCTAAAGCAACGAATACACGAATAACGACATGGTGGTTGTTTGTCAGATCAATAGCATAAAGCTCAGAAATTGGTGCCTGCGGCCTAAACGTTACGACGTCACTCATCAATCGGTCCAAATATCGAGTCTTTCGATCTGCTTTAATCTCCCGCGCGTGAGTGGTAGAGAAAGTTACGCGAAAATAATAGGGTGGCGGAACGGCCGTCATGTCATCGTGAGCGCTAGCAGGAATTCGTGGTGTGTCAAAAAAACTTCCTGAATATCGCCAAGACCATGTCGGCTTAGCCATAATCGACTGTCCATTACCAAAGCACATAAGTGATCCAAACTCAGCAAGAGGAAACGGCAGAGAGCTCATTACATCCGGGTAGGACGTATTACAATCAAAATCGGTAATTAACGAATTTTCAGCCCCAGGGTGAGCCATCAGCAAGTTACTGGCAAACAGATAACTACAAATAATCGATTTGAATAAAATTTTTAAATGCGCTTTCATCCTTATCGTGGCATAGAAACCACCTCATTAAATGACGCCATCAGGAGCTAACTGAGTTAAAAAGCCGACTGAGTTTTTGCTCAGCCGGCAGAGTAAGCACTACTAAATTAAGACTTATTACACATCACATTGAATTCCTTTAGTAGAGCACAATTGGATTGCCAGGAGATCCTGTCGCACCAATAATACGCAATGGGGACCAAATAAATGCGCCTTCATAGATTTTCCCGTCAACCAAGGATTTGGTGTCAACGTTCTCGAGATTCCAGACACCATATTTAACTTGAAGCTCAGTATGACAAGGCACTGCCCAGCCCTCTACTTCATTTCCAGGTTGCGCATCATTTGCTGAAGTATCACCCATCGTGAGCGCTATATTTCTCTCTCCAAAATACTCGCATGCGGAGTACCCAAAACCAGGCTCTCCTTGCGCAAACATCGCTCTTGCAGCAGCACGCTCATCGGAACTCATGGCTTTATAGCGATCGTTACTCCATGTGTTACCTTGTCCTGTATGAAGAGCAACACAATCTCCCGACTGGATAGGGCTTAAACCTTGCATCTTCAAAATACCATCGATGTCATCAGCAGTGACGATTCCACCGACATCAGCAGAGGTCTTAGGAATCGGCAACATCTCAGCGCTTAGTGAAATTTGTCCGATTTTTTTCTTGTATGCCACCGCATCTAGCACGACAAGTCGACACACAAAGCCCGTTTCCGCAACATGTTCGACTCCGGCATCACCAAGTCCAACGACACGTCCACCAGCCCCTCTTTCGTAACCGTTCTCGGGATTCATAGGATTGAATCCGTTGTACAGAAACATACCGTTTGATGTATTGACACCAATATGACCCGGCCCATCAAACTGGGTTTGGATTTGTCCAATTTCCGTTGTGACTAACTCATCATGATAAAAAAGTGCATTGGCGCCAAACGGACCACCCGTCGGAGTGCCTGGAATGGTCATATTCCATCCTCTAGGGCCAAATGCTGGCGCTTCCCGGTGATAATACTTACCAACACTAATCGCTTTAAATTTCTTTACGGTTGATAAGGCTCTTTTCACATTCTCGGGATTTTTCATGTGGTTAGCACTTCCCGCCTTATCATCAGCGCCCCAGTATTTTGACGGCGCCCAATTCTCATCTATTGGCGCATCGTACACCGGTCCATCTAGCGGATCATTAGCTCCAGCATGTGCCATTTGGATACTCATAGACACACCAATTACAACCGCAGTAACAGCTTTTTTGTTGAAATACATTAAGCTCCCCTTCCAAATAGTTAGTTAGCCAACGTTGCGACTTACTAAACCTACCCTCGGCTAACCGGTTTCTTATATTAGTTTTTATATGTTTTAACTCTCTAATTTATATAGAGTTATATATACCGTTGCACATTATAAAAAAAAATGCAATGCCAAATTAATATTACTCCGGCGTTAAATCATCTACATTTACTGCTGCCGTAGCCTTGAAAAACAAAAAAGCCACCCTTCCGGGTGGCTAGTTACTTGCGAATCAGGTGGGAATGTTAATCCCCGCCCTTCATCCGTTTTTCTCTTGTTTCTTAAATTCTTGGATCGTCATTATGGCGCCAAGAATGGTCAATGCCGTGCAGAAAAGGCCAATAATCAAAATCAAGTTATCACTCACTTTTTGCCCCCTTTTAACGCTAGTACGTTGAAGTAGATGCCAAAGCATAAGATTGACGGAACCCAAGTCGCAGTGAATAAACCCTCTTCTTTATTTCCAGAAAACCACAAGTACGCCGACACTGCAAAAGAAATTAAGACTGCAATTAAAATAAACATATCTGAAACTTTGACCATTGACCCTCTCCTCTTACAATTATTTTTAAGTTATTTTTCCCAAAAACCCCAAGCAGCCACCATCAACGAGCCAACTGCTAGACCAGCATGTGACCGCAACAGTGTTTCTCCAGGAATCTCGAATACAAAAGGCACTAAATCGAGAATCCCTAACGGGAGCCAAACTGCAAATACCACAGCGCAAAGAACTGCAATCCAGCCAAGTCTACCTCTCAATTTTGCTCGTCCCACTCTAACTCCTTGTTAACTTGACCGTAAAAATCCGACTTAGCAGGTATCGAATAGTTCCATGTTGCCCTTTTCAAACTCACACGCCTCGAAGAAAGCCAACGGCTCAATCACGACGAAATTATGGAGCCGGGTGGCGGAAGCGGTGAGATTCGAACTCACGAAGGACTCGCGCCCTTGCCGGTTTTCAAGACCGGTGCATTCAACCGCTCTGCCACGCTTCCACATGGACATTATCCCCTATTTCATGAAAGTTCACCAAGTAAAAATAACAAAATCTATCTCATTTATTTAAAATACCTTTATACTAGGACCATTAAACTGTGCGGGTATTAGTGCAGTAGGCGCGCACTGATGTGTCAGCAAAATGCGCCGACTTTGACTATTTAAAATAAGGAGTTGTAGACCAAATGCAATCAAACATTCCTGCTTCATCTGCCGGCGTTGTCTTAGGAGCGCAACAATTAAAAGTCTTAAGAAATACTTATCTGTTGTTAGCCCTCACTATGGTTCCTACAATTATTGGAGCATTTGTGGGTATGGCCACGAGCGGCATTGTTTTCAAACATCCTATTATGAGCTCACTAATCATGCTAGGAGCTGTCATCGGCATTCAATATGCGATTGCTGCCAACCGAAATAGCGCACTCGGTGCAGGACTACTGCTAGGCATGACGTTCATCCTGGGCTGGTGGTTGGGTCCAATATTGAACGTGGCGCTATCCTTAAGAAACGGTCCAGAGCTAATCGGTCTAGCTGCGGCGGGTACCGGAGGAATCATGGTAGTTATGAGCGCAATTGCGACCACATCTAAACGCGACTTCAGTTTTATGGGGAAATTCCTGTTCGTAGGTATGATCGTGCTGATCGTCGCAATGTTCGCGAATATGTTTCTTCAAATACCCGCGCTTGCGTTAACAATTTCAGCACTAGCAATAGGCGTGTTTTCCATGTTTCTTTTACACGATGTTAGTAGAATCGTGAACGGTGGGGAAACCAACTATATTATGGCCGCGACCGGCGTATATCTGAGTTTATTTAATATTTTCGTGAGTTTGCTTCATTTATTAATGGCTTTAGCAGGCAACAGAGATTAGAACAACAGTCCTAGACACATTAAAAAAGGCGCGATTTATCGCGCCTTTTTTAATTATTATCTTATCTACCTACCAAATAAGGCGATCGACTCCACATGGGACGTATTGGGGAACATATTAACAATACCAGCAGACAATAATCGATAGCCGTGCTCGTGCACAAGAGTACCCGCATCACGGGCTAAGGTCGCGGGATTACAAGAGACGTAAACAATCTTTTTTGGTCCATCGGACCCAACACCTTTTATCAGCTCTGCGGCTCCGTCCCTGGGGGGATCAATGAGTAGCTTATCCATAGATTGAAGAGACCGATAATCTGGACAACCGTCAGTAAAAAGATTGGCAACCTTAAAATCACAAAGATCACTCAATTCATTACGGGCAGCGTTGTCTATCGCCCGATCAATTAACTCCTGATTAGCCTCAAGTCCAATAACCTGAGCACCGCTTCTAGCGATCGCTAACGAGAAGTTCCCAAGCCCACAAAACAAATCAGCTACACGATCGGTCGGCTTCAGATCAAGCATGCTCATCGCACGACGAACCAGTACCGAATTGACATCAGTGTTTACCTGCGTAAACTCAGACAGACCGAATTCATAAGTCAAGTTCATATCGGTAATGCTGTATGTGAGCGCTACCGGTTCATCGGGATATATCTGAGTTAGAGTTGCGGGGCCGCCACGCTGCATGAAAATCACTAAATCATGTTTCGCCGCGAATTGTTCTAACAACCTTAAATCTTCAAGACTAGGGTCCTCTAGCATCCTGAAAGCCAGCACGTTAACGTCATTCCCACATGCCACCTCTATCTGCGGCACTCGCTCCCGGATAGAAAATGATTGAACTAACAGTTTCAGCTCTGGTAAAAGCCTCGAAATATGGTCAGGCAGGACCTCACATGAGGCCATATCGACAACGTAGCTCTTACCCTTTTCTCGGAAACCCACAAGCGCCTTTTCTTTTTTTATAACGTAGCGACTAGACAGGCGAGCACGAGACCGATAATTAAATTGTGGGCCACATATGGGTGATAAGATCTGCTCTGGTCTGACACTACCAATTCTCTCCAGAGCGTCCTCCAATACCCGTTGTTTAATAGCCAACTGTGTCCTCGCGTCAATATGTTGGAAACTGCACCCACCACAAACACCAAAGTTAACGCACCTGGGTTTAATCCGAGAAGCAGAAACCGATTTAATATATGTCGAGACCCCCGTCTCGTAACTCGGTTTACGTCGCCTAATGTCAACGCCAACAATTTCTTGAGGCAGTGCGTTTTCAACAAACACAACTTTATTATCATTGCGTCCAACGCCACGTGCTTCATGATCAACAGACTCAATCAAAACTTCCATAGTGGTCCGTTTTTAACTCCAAGATTCTAAAAATTGAGACCAGTGCTCACCACTCAACGTCTTGATATGCGTTTTCACTAAGTCGATCTCTTCTTCATAAGCGGCTGGACTAATCAATCCTCGCATTAAGTGAAAGCGGGTGTACACCAAATAAGTATTTACTACATCCGTCTCGCAATAATCCCTAATTTCAACGAGTTTACCCTCTTGATATTTTTCCCATACACGACCACCAGACATACCAACCTTGCCAGGAAAACCCAGTAATTGTGCGATCTCGTCAAGCGGAGCATTAGCCCGCGGTTGGAATCGGGCCAACAAGTCCATTAAATCAAGATGTCTCGTATGATAACGGCTTATATAATTATTCCACTTAAAATCACGGTCATCTTCACCCATATCCCAGTACCGCGTCGCGCTAATTCCGTGTAATAGACCTCTGTAGTGAAGTACGGGTAAGTCGAATCCGCTACCGTTCCAGGATATTATTTGAGGCGTAAATTTCTCAATCCCATCAAAAAAACGTCTGATTAGCTGCGATTCTGGGTCGTCTACATCTCCTAGAGACCATACGCGTATTTCATCGGTCGCTCTCAGAACACATGAAATAGCAACGACCTGATGCAAATGTAGCGGGAGAAACTCTGATCCGGTTTTCTCCATACGCTCCTTGAATGCGAGGTTGGCAATCTCTCCATCACTTAACCCATCATCATAATTTCTCAGTCGACGAATCCCAGCTATATCGGGCACCGTCTCAATATCAAATGTAAGGGTCGGAAGCATCTTACGTACAATCACTCCGCTGGAAAAACGCCTGTGGACAGGTAACGGTCACCTCGATCGCATACGATGGAAACAATAGTCGAATTTTCAACTACATTCGACAATTGAAGGGCAACCCACATCGCACCACCAGCTGAGATACCTGCAAATATGCCTTCCTCTTTAGCCATCCGACGAGTTGTCTCTTCAGCATCTACTTGCGACACCTCCATCACCCGATCAACACGACTACGATCAAAAATTTTAGGTAAATAGGCCTCGGGCCACTTTCTTATGCCGGGTATTTGTGATCCATCCGTTGGTTGACATCCGATAATTTCTATATTTGGATTTTTTGACTTCAGATATCGCGACACGCCCATAATCGTACCGGTAGTTCCCATGCTCGAAACAAAATGGGTAATGCGTCCATTCGTCTCCTCCCATATTTCTCGCCCAGTATTGTCGTAATGAGCGAGAGGATTATCGCTATTCGCAAACTGATCCAAAATAATACCTTCTCCCCGCGCTTGCATATTTTCGGCAACATCCCGCGCACCCTCCATACCTTGTTGCTCCGACGTCAACACAAACTTCGCGCCAAAGGCAGCCATCGTTTGCCTGCGCTCAATAGATAAGTGCTCGGGCATTACTAATATCATTTTGTAACCCCGCATCGCAGAGACCATCGCTAAGGCGATTCCCGTATTACCCGACGTCGCCTCAATGAGAGTATCTCCAGGCTTGATGCGACCAGACTGTTCCGCCCTCATTATCATTGATAATGCAGGACGATCTTTTACAGATCCCGCAGGATTATTACCTTCTAATTTACCAAGTACCACGTTCGAAGTATGACCCGGCATCCTTTTTAATTTTACCAATGGGGTGTTTCCTACTACATCATCAAGCGTTTTATAAGACATATCGATAATCAAGCGTTAAAAGAATTCGTCTGAAAAAGGAAATCAACGTAAGCTTTGACTCCCGCGTCAACATCACGAAATTGGACCTTTGACCCCGCGGCTTTTAAAAGCCCCATGTCCGCCTCAGTAAAACTTTGATACCGAGATTCCAGGCCCTCTGGAAAAGACCTATAAGTAATGATTTCCTCACTCAACATTCGATCAAGTGTCAGCGCTTGATTGCCATGTTGTTTCCTAACTGAATTTATTGTGGCCACCGCTACCTCATTAAAAGTCTGTGACTGACCAGTACCACAATTGTATATGCCAGATCGTTCAGGATTATCCAAAAACTCCAAGTTCAACTTCACCACATCATCAACATAAATGAAATCTCTTCTTTGTTCACCCGCCGCATATCCACCACTACCCTCAAATAATTTTAAGGCTCCACCTTTGAACATTTGATTACTTAAATGATAAGAAACAGATGCCATCTGACCTTTATGGCCCTCTCTCGGGCCATAAACATTAAAGTATCTCAAGCCAACAATTTGCGACTTAGCGCTATCCAGCCTCCTTCGGACGAGCTCATCAAAAATCAATTTAGAATAACCGTAAACGTTCAATGGAGACTCATTAACCCTATCCTCCTTGAACTGAGTATTCGCGCCATATACCGCCGCTGAAGACGCGTATATGAAAGGTATCTCCTTTTCAGTTGCGAAATCCAATAGCTCTACGGAATACTGATAATTATTATCAATCATATAATTACCATCTAACTCCATCGTGTTCGAGCAAGCTCCCTGATGAAATATTGCCGAAACTTGACTATCCAATCGTCTTTCACAAATAAGTTCACGAAAACGATCTTTTTGTAAGTATTCCCGAAACTCACAGCCAATAAGGTTCTTGAATTTTAATGAGGATCCTAAATTGTCTACAACCAAAATATCTGTTACGCCCTGCATATTCAAACCCCGAATCAAATTCGAACCAATAAAGCCTGCACCGCCCGTTACGATAACCGTCATTCTTTAGTCACCCTGAGAAAATAGCTCACTAAAATTTACTGTAGCGGTGCCAAGCTTACCTACTACAATTCCCGCCGCACGGTTCGCGTATGTCACTGATTGCTTGATATCACAACCACTTGCCAACAAGACCGCTACAATCCCAATCACAGTATCTCCCGCACCGCTCACATCATAAATTTCTTGTGCTGTAGTAGGGAAGTGACTTACATTCTCCGACTGATAAAGACTCATACCTTCTTCACTTCGCGTTAAAAGTACACCATCTAGCTCGAGATTTTTACGTAACGAATAAACCTTCTCATTTAATTCATCTTCAGAGTTCCAAGGACCTATGACATCCCTAAGTTCTACTTTATTTGGAGTAATATAAGACGCACCACGGTATTTCTCGAAATCAGCGCCTTTAGGATCAACAAGTGTACAAATACCAGCCTTTTTTGCCTCCGCGATCATCTGTGTTATGTGTTGCAATCCCCCCTTACCGTAATCTGAGAATACGATGACATCCACATCATTTAACAGAGCCGAGTAACGCTCAAGAGTCTGATCCAGCACCTCATGAGTAGGAGAATTCTCAAAATCAATCCTAACCAGTTGTTGATGTCGCGCTATAACTCGGGTCTTAATCGTCGTTGAGAGTTTTTTATCAATGATAAAGTCGGAATCGATGCCATTCGCGCGAAGCAGGGACTCCAATTCTTCTCCCTCCTGATCCTCACCTCTAACAGAGAGTAAAGTGACTTGAGCGCCTTGTTTAACAATATTCAACGCCACGTTTGCCGCACCGCCCAACCGATTTTCAGTTTGGCTTACTCGTACCACCGGCACCGGCGCCTCCGGAGAAATGCGATCAGCGCTACCAAACCAGTACCGATCCAACATAACATCTCCAACCACAAGAATGCGGACGGTTTTCAAGCTTTGTTCTAGTTCGCTAATTTTCATGTCACTCTGATGTCAAACTTCACAGCGGAAAGTGTACCTGCTTTTTGAATCCGACCGAGATTCATACGCCTCCGGCAATATCTTCTAGAACCTGCGTTAACGCACCCACGGGGTCTCGCGCTTGCGTTATTGGACGACCAATGACTAGGTAACTCGCACCTTCCTCGATAGCTTTCGACGGAGACATCACCCGCTTTTGATCATTATTAGGTACTCCAGCAGGTCGAATGCCCGGAGTTACTTTAATGAACTCATCACCTAATATAGTCGTCAGTTCACGAACTTCGTTAGCGGAACAAACAACTCCATCGACACCGGAGGACTGAGCTAAACGCGCCAATCGTTTAACTAATTCCTCTGGGGTAGCGTCAAGTCCAACAGCACTTAATGCCGCCGAATCCATTGAAGTTAACACAGTAACGGCAGTTAATAATGGTCGATCAGATGTCGCACCAAGTCCAATTCTCGCGGACTGCATCATGTCTGCACCCCCTAACGCATGCACGTTAACCATCCAAACACCAAGGTCTCTTGCGGCGGCACACGCCCGCTCGACAGTATTCGGAATATCATGAAACTTAAGATCTAGGAATACTGAAAAACCCCTCTTGATTAAGACTTCAACCGGTCTCGGGCCAAGCTTGGTGAAAAGCTCTTTACCCACCTTAAGACCACACATATCTGGACTCAGACGATCGACGAAATCCATTACTTGTTGCTCACTAGAAAAGTCCAACGCGACAATTACCTTCGATTTCATTTCTACACTCCCTTCGATATCGATGCCGGGGTATACGTATCCCACAGTCTGCATGCAGGACAGCGCCAGTAATGCGCATGTGCTCGAAAACCACAGCTATCACAGAGGTAACCTTCATCTTGACGATATTTTGTAGCCATCTCAATGAGCAAGTCCATATCTGCCTTGGATACCTCAGCGACATCATTTTTAATCAAATCAAGTAAGGGTATAGCCCACCCAAGGTCAGACGTTCTCTTCAAGAAATTTCTAGATAAATCGCATGCATCTTCCTGCCCCTCTAGCTCAACACTTAGCTTAAAGGTACGGATTAAAAGATCATGGTTTGGAGATAACTCTGCGAGTTGCTTAAATTTTTCTAGGCACTGGATTTTAGTCCCGAGTTTATCGTGGCATTCAATAAGCGCATCTGCGACAAGACCAATATAACTTACTGATTCAGACTCTAATTGGCTCCACTCATGAATAGCCTCTAGATAACGACCCTGCGACTTTAATATTTCCCCCAACATAACACGAGGCCGTGGAGCGCTCGGTTCCGCCTTTAGAGCTTTACGCAACCAATCTATTGCCTTGACATCATCACCCCCCGCACGGTGCAGCGCACTAATCTCAACCATGAAATGCGCAATTTCACGACTACTAGATCGACCAGTAGCGAATTGCAACTGATTTGCTACATCGACAGCACGATGCCATTCATTCTGATTCACATATAGATCGATGAGCAATCTGAGCGCATGTGGCGAATACTCTCCACTCCCTACTCGCTTAAGGAAATCTTCTGCGCGATCATACATCCCGGACTTAAAAAAATCTTCACCGACAGCGAGCACAGCGCGACTTCTTTGCGCATTTGTTAGATCCGGCCGATCAAGTAGTCCTTGGTGTACCGCTAAAGCTTTTTGAATCTCACCATTACTGCGAAAAAGACTCCCGACGGCAAACTGCAACTCGACCGAATCAGGCTCATTAACAGACAGCTTGACCAACACATCTATGGCCTTGTCTTTTTCTTCATTGAGTAAGAAATTTAACCCCTCAATATAGGAAGAGGGAATCTTTCTGGACTCATTCATCAACTGTTTAACATCGATTTTGGCCGCTAACCAACCCAGCAAGAAAAAAGAGGGGAAAGCTAATAGCCACCAGTTCTCAAAATCCATCGGTGAACCCTCCGAACTATTTTCGGTTTTTAATACCTAGTTTACTTACCCATGTCATCGTAGACCCCAGTGCTATGCCTAAAACGAATACTAAAAACAACACTACCGCGAGGGGCACATTAAACTCGTAAACATTAGCAAACCGCAACGTTACCACTTCAAAATTATAAATCGCAAAGACCAAAATCACAGCGAACACTGCCAACTTGAATAATCCAGATATCAATCTAATCATTTTCAGCCTTTTCACCGATAAAGAACTTAGACACAGTCATAAAAAAAGCGACCGAAACAATTCGATCGCCTTAAATACTCCCCTTCAATCAAACAAAGGTCAACCTCATCAAAGATCTTGGTTTGCTATCGGCAATGCAGCATTTACGCGATCTTTCAGCTCTTTACCCGGTTTAAAGTGTGGTACGTACTTGGCCGGGACTGATACCTGCTCACCACTCTTAGGATTTCTCCCGTTTCGAGGTGGCCGGTAATTAAGGGCGAAGCTACCGAAACCTCTAATTTCGGCTCGGCGCCCCTTCTCTAGAGTGGAGCGTATTGCCTCAAGCACCAATGCAACAGAAAAAGAAACATCCTCTTCCTTTAATGATGGTAATCGGCTCACTAGTTTGGTTATCAACTCAGATTTAGTCATGACAGTACAAAACCTTTTTCAATTTAATCAGGGCTAAAACCTTTTAATTGTTTTCCATTTTAGCTTTGAGTAACGCGCCAAGGTTGGTTGTACCAGCATTCTGCCCGTCGCTATCCTCCGAATGTTTCTTTATGGCCGCAGCTTCCTCGGCTGCATCTTTCGCCTTAATTGACAAATTAACTACCCGAGTCTTACGATCCACTGAACTAACCATCGCTTGCACCGTTTGTCCTTCAGCGAATGAATCGGCTGAGGCGCCTTTATCTCTTGAAAGGTCACTCGTCTTAATAAATCCTTCTACGCTATCACCCAGATCAATCAGAAGGCCTTTAGGGTCAATGGACTTGACCGTCCCTTCCAATATCGAGCCTTTCTCAAAGTTTGCAGTCACGTTTCCTAGTGGGTCGTCCTCTAACTGCTTGACACCTAGTGAGATTCGCTCACGCTCCACATCTATTAATAAGATGACAGCTTCTACCTCATCGCCCTTCTTGTAATTTCTTACTGCATCTTCACCTGAATCAGTCCATGAGAGATCTGAGGTATGCACTAGCCCATCAATACCACCTGGAAGTCCGATAAAAATACCAAAGTCTGTGATGGACTTGATAGCACCCTTGACCCGATCGCCCTTCGCAGCAGTCGCAGCGAACTCATCCCAAGGATTAGGAGTGCATTGTTTCATTCCCAATGAAATACGACGACGATCTTCATCGATTTCAAGGATCATGATTTCCACTTCGTCCCCGAGCTGCACAATTTTAGATGGATGAACGTTTTTATTGGTCCAATCCATTTCTGATACGTGCACTAACCCCTCAATACCTGGCTCAATTTCAACGAATGCACCATAATCAGTGAGATTGGAAATTTTACCGAATAACCTTGTTGTCGCAGGCAACCTCCGCGATAGTCCAATCCAAGGGTCTTCTCCCAACTGCTTCAAACCAAGAGAAACACGACTCTTTTCCTGATCAAACTTAAGCACTTTTGCCTCTAGTTCGTCACCAATATTGACAACCTCAGAAGGATGCTTGACACGGCGCCACGCCAGGTCAGTAATATGTAAAAGACCATCTATGCCGCCTAAGTCAACAAAAGCGCCATAATCAGTAATATTTTTAACAATGCCCTTAACAACCGCACCTTCTTCAAGACTCTCTAATATTTTCTGGCGCTCTTCTCCAAGACTATCTTCAAGAACAGCTCGTCTTGAGACCACTACATTATTTCTACGTCGGTCGAGTTTAATCACCTTGAACTCGAGCGTCTTTTCCTCATAAGGAGTTGTATCTTTTACCGGACGAACGTCAACTAATGACCCAGGTAGGAATGCTCGAATACTATCAAGGGTAACTGTAAGGCCACCTTTCACGCGTCCAGATACGAAACCTTCGACAATCGCACCCTCTTCCATTGCCTTCTCAAGGCTCATCCACGCAGCGAGCTTCTTCGCTTTTTCCCGCGATAATTTAGTTTCCCCATATCCATCCTCGATGGATTCAATAGCCACTGAAACGTAATCGCCAACTTGTGCTTCAAGTTCACCTTTGTCATCTTTGAATTCGTCGAGTGCGATATAACTCTCGGACTTCAAGCCCGCGTTTACTACCACAAAATTATGGTCAATACGGGTAACTTCGGCTGTTATTACTTCGCCTGCTCGCATTTCTTGGCGTTGCAAGCTCTCCTCGAACATTGCAGCAAAGCTTTCGGTTAATGGATTTTCTATATCAGTGGTTGTCATAGGATAATTTCTTGGAGAACGTAAACTTGTAAGGTTAGATTCTCACGATTAAAGTTAAAAAAACCACAACTAAAATGGGCTCAATCATGTTCCTATTGACTAGAATTACAGTTAGAACTGTAAAACGCATCTAGAACGTCTTGAACTACCTCAGCAATACCTTTACCAGTACTGTCAATTTCAATCGCGGACTCCGCTTGCCGCATCGGCGAAGAACTTCTAGAAGAATCTTCCAAATCTCTTCTACTCATCTCAGCAACAAGACCCTCCATTTTAACACGCTCACCGCTTTCTACCAACTGCAAGTAACGTCTTCGAGCTCGCTCCTCTAAAGAGGCAGTTAGATAAATCTTTAACCGAGCACCCGGAAACACAGTAGTTCCCATATCCCTTCCATCCGCAACCAATCCAGGAGCGTGACGAACATTCCGTTGAAGTTCATACATGAGACCTCTTATTATCTCGCTTTTAGCTACCTTACTTGCTGCCATGGAGACTGATTCTTCTCTTATTTGCTTAGTTACATCTTCTCCGTTCAAGAAAATCGTGTCGCCAGAAAGCTCAATCCTGATCTCGTCCATAAATTTCTTAACTGAAACTGGATCACTAAGGTTGTTGCTTTCTCCTCCGTTTAAATAAAACAACCCTACGGATCGATATAATGCACCGCTGTCAAGGTAAGAAAATCCGAGCCGATTAGCAACTTGCCGTGCCACGGTTCCCTTGCCTGAACCACTCGGGCCATCGATCGTTATAACCGGTGCTTGCAAAGCTGATTCCAGCTTCTCAAAAAAATTAGGGAACGTTTTGCTGGCGCATTTAGGATCGTTAATTGTAATATCCAGACCTGCAAATGCAACTAAGGCAAAACACATCGCCATACGATGATCGTCATACGTATCAATGGCAACTCCTTCATTAAAAGACGTCGGTGGCTCAATCTCCAAACTATCAGGACCTTCACTCACATTCACCCCAAGCTTTCGCATCTCAGTAGTCATCGCAGAAAGACGATCGGTCTCTTTAACACGCCAATTCCCAATATTTCTCAGCCGACATGGACCATCTGCGAATAACGCAATTATTGCCAAGGTCATCGCCGCATCTGGGATATGATTAAGGTCCAAGTCGAAGGCCCGAATAGCTTTATTTTTAGGCATCGAAACGGATAACCTACGTTCGGCCCAGCTAATCTGTGCGCCAATGTCACCCAATATATCCAACAGTTTGATATCCCCTTGGATACTGTCCTTAACGATGTTGTTTATAAAGACTGGTCCCCGGCCGAGCATACCCGCCGCAAAAAAATAAGAAGCGCTGCTGGCATCCCCTTCCACCTTGTATCTTTTCGATCTTGAGTAAACCTGACCACCCTCAATGTCAAACCGCTTCCAATTATGGTTCGTGACTTTAACGCCGAATGAATTCATCATATCTAAGGTCAACTGAATATACGGCTTTGAAACTAAAACTCCGCTAACTTCGATCTCAATTTTTTGCCCCGCGAGAGGAAGCGCTAACAGCAATCCGGTCAAAAATTGACTCGAGATATTACCGTTGACAAAAATTGGTCGGGAGAAATCCAAACTCTCACTTTTTTTGATATGTAATGGCAGAAATTTTTTTCGGCCCTCGTAACGAATCCGGGCACCGATGTTGAGCAACGTCTCCACGAGGTCTTCGATTGGTCGCTCATGCATACGAGCCACACCACGTATCTTATATTCGCCCTTACCCAGGGCCAAAACCGGGACTAAAGTCCGGACAGCTGTACCCGCATTACCAAGGAAAATGTCCGCCTGCTCATTAGGAAAAAGGCCTGCACATCCAGAAACACGCGTGATATCCCCTTTTATATCAACATCAACACCCAGTGCTCGAAGCGCTTCAATCATGACAACCGTATCGTCAGAATGAAGTAGGCCTTCAAGCTCTGTTTGTCCGGATGACAAAGCCGCTAAAAGCAAAGCCCGGTTGGAAATGCTTTTTGAGCCTGGGACTGATATTTCACCGCCTGCCCCGAAGGGCGCCCTTAAAACGATCGACTGATCGTCTTGAGAAACAATCATTGCTTTGACGACCAGTTATTTCGAGCTATCGCAGCAGCATCAAAAATTTTAAGAAGCCCTTCGTAATCTTCTGATCTCAGCAGTTCTCGGATTTTTTCTAAGCTAGAGATGAATGACTCGACGTCATCTAGGATGGGAAAATGATTTGCACGACAAATGTCCACCCACATTTCAGGAGAACTGCCTGCGATACGCGAAAAATCACGAAATCCTCCTGCAGCAAAATCGAATAAATCCTCTGCATCATCTCGTCGATTCATCATTTCAACTAACGCATAAGAAACGATATGGGGGAGATGACTGACGGCTGAAAAAATTTTATCGTGTTTATCGTCGGACATCTTACTTACAAAAGATCCGCACGACTCCCAAAGTCTTTGAACCAAATCAATAGAAGTAGCTTTGGATCTCTCCAAAGGGCATAAAACTACATTTTTTCCTTGGAACAAGTTTGCGTCAGCAAACTGAGGCCCTACTTTTTCAGAACCGGCAATCGGATGTCCTGGAACTACAAAATCCGCCCGCTCAGGCATTACCCTCTCTATTATTCTTTTGAAATCACCCTTTGTGCTTCCTACATCAGTCAAAATAAGCTCCGAATTTGGGCTTAATTTAATCTCTTGCAAAACCGTCTCGACCTGCTTCACCGGAACAGCGACTACAACAATAGTTGCCCGCTCAATACCTTGTTGCACGTCCATTGCGACTTCATCAATTAACCCATGCTCATGAGCATAGGTTATATTTTTGCGCCCGCGGCCTACCCCGACAACTTTACCGACTGCCCCCTCACGCTTTAATCGAGCCGCAATTGATCCTCCAATCAAACCGACACCTATGATGGTCAGCTGTTCTATGTAAAATTTATCCATAACAGCCTCAAGTGCCAATATTGCTCATGATGTCCTCGAGCCCCAAGCAGAACCGTTCATTCTCAGTCTCAAGACCAACACTGACTCGCAGATGGTTTGGTAACCCATAGCCACCGAGAGGCCGAACAATGATTCCCTGCTGCAATAGCTTTGTGTATATCTCGGTAGCTACTTGCTCAAATTGAATCGTTAAAAAATTACCACGAGAAGGAATGAAGGAAAGTCCGATTTTCCCAGCCACCGAGACAAGTTGTCGCATTCCACTATTATTCGTGCTAACAGAGGCTTCGACAAACGTATCATCTAATAACGCTGCCGAAGCAGCAGCTAGACCATAGCTATTTACGTTAAATGGCTGGCGTACACGATTTAATATTTCAGCAAGCTCTGGATTAGCCATTCCATAGCCGACCCTAAATGACGCTAATCCATAAATTTTAGAAAATGTACGCGTAACCAAAAGGTTAGGAAATCTCTTAATCCACTTCGCACTATCCGATTGAAGATTCTTCGGCAAATACTCATAATATGCCTCATCGAGTACGACTAAGATATGCTCAGGTACACTCTCAATGAACCTTAAAACGTCTTCAGGTTGTATGAAAGTACCCGTTGGATTATTCGGATTTGAAATAAAAATAATGCGGGTATCGGTTTGAATCGCATCACGCATACGTTCAAGATCATGACCATAATCAATTGATGGGACCTCAATGCCGTAAGCAGCTCTACTTTGAGTCGCCAGTTTATTCACCACAAAGCAAAACTCTGAATAAATCGCAGACCGATCATGATCCAAGAAAGCGATTGCGGCCATCTCTAAAATATCGTTAGACCCATTACCCAAAATTAAGTTATCGGGTGAAATACCCAACTTACTGCTGAGTTGGTTTTTGAGCTTATATCCACTCCCATCAGGATATCTAGCGACTTCGTTTAATTCTCTACTGACCTCCTGCGCAACTGCTTCGCTGCAGCCTAAAGGATTTTCGTTGGAAGCTAATTTAACGATAGAAGTTGGATCGAGTGAAAGCTCTCGAGCGAGCTCCTCAATCGGCTTGCCCGGTTGATAAGGAGCAATGTTTTGAACGCAATCTAGGGGGGTCGGAATCCTTGTCATGAAAATTAAAAAAACAAATCAATATTTAAACCGTTTTAGGATAAGACCCGAGAATCTTGAAAAATCCAGACTTTATTTGAACCTCTGCTAATGCGGCCTTCACAACCTCATCATCTTGGTGACCTTCCAAATCGATAAAGAACATATATTCCCAAAGGCCGACCCCAGAAGGTCTTGACTCGAGACGCGTCATACTAATTCCGTTCTTAGCAAAGGGCTCTAGCATATTTAGAATAGCACCAGGTTTGTGTTGCCCGGCCAACACGATAGAGGTCTTATCCATTCCTGAGGCCCCAACTACCGCTTTAGAAATTACACCAAAACGCGTTGTATTATCTGGTTTATCTTCAATTGAAGAATGAACAACAGACAAACCATAGTGTTTTCCCGCAATTCGACTAGCAATCGCAGCACAGCGCTCCTCTGTCACGACCATTTTGGCTGCTGTCGCATTGCTGGCTACAGGTATCAGTTGCGCAGAGGGGAAATTATTACCTATCCACTTTTGGCATTGCGATAAACTCTGAGAATGAGAGTAGATGCGTTCGATGTTTTCTAGTTTTTCGTTACTCAGCAAGTTATGCCGCACAGGCAAACCAACCTCACCAGAAAGTGAAAGGGAACTCTCAAAAAGTAAATCTAACGTTCGGCTGATTGCACCCTCTGTTGAGTTTTCAAGCGGAACAACTCCATAAGCAGCAATATCTGAGCCAACTGACTTAAACACTTCATCAATGGTATTGCAATAAACAATGCACACCTGAGAGCCAAATTTTTTTAAAACCGCCTCCTCGCTGAAGGTTCCTGCTGGACCTAAACAGGCAATATTCAGAAGCTCCTCCTGCGCACGACAAGAGGAGATAATTTCCGTAAACAAAGAAGACACTGTACCGTTTGACAAAGGCCCATTATTTCTTCCATGTAGGCGACGATGAACTTGGGCTTCTCTCTCAGGACGATATACAACCCCCTGTTTTTTGGCTTCCCCTACTTGTCTCGCTATTTCCGCACGCTGATTAAGTAAATCTAACAATGCGTCATCGATGGCATCGATCTGTTGCCTTAGATCTGAAATGTCGTCACTCATCGGTGGTCTTTAAGCTCCATTTAAGTACCGGACGCGCTGAACGCCCTCGATTTTCCTAATGGTGTTCAGCACATCATCTCCAACAGAATCATCTACGTCAACCAAGGTGATCGCAATCTCATTCAAAGATTTGTTAATCATGTTGTGAATGTTCAGCTTCGCATCACCCAATACAGTTGAAACCTGACTCACCATATGTGGCACGTTCTCATTTATTACCACTATTCTGTATGGAGACTCACGAGACATAAGAACATTAGGAAAATTGACCGCGTTCACTACGTTTCCGTGCTCTATATAGCCCCGTACTTGATCAACCACCATCGTCGCACAATTCTCCTCAGCTTCTACCGTAGAGGCTCCTAAATGAGGCAGCGCGATAACACCCTCAACACCAATAAGTGACTCATTAGGAAAATCGCAAATATATTGCTTTATTCTATTTGCTCTTAGCGCTGCTACAAGGGCGACATTATCCACAACAGCCCCCCTTGAAAAATTTAATAAGACGGTATTTGCGCTCATTAAAGCCAAACATTTTTCATCTATTAAATTTTTAGTGGCATCATTTAATGGCACGTGCAAGGATATAAAGTCCGAATCGCGCACCAAACTATCTATTGATGCAGCTTTAGCCACACCCGAAGGCAAACTCCAAGCAGCATCGACAGTGATTCCAGGGTCATAACCAACTACGCGCATACCGAGCCTCAGGGCCACATCAGCCACTAGACTTCCAATCTTACCTAACCCTATTATCCCTAGGGTTCGCCCCGGTAATTCACGTCCAGCGTATTCCTTTTTACCATACTCAACATTCTTAGAAAGTTGTCCATCCAAAGTTAAATTACTAACGAAGTCTATAGCACCAACCAGATTACGACTGGACAACAACAAACCCGACAGAACCAACTCTTTAACAGCATTGGCATTGGCTCCTGGTGTGTTAAAAACCGGCACACCCAGACCCGCTAGGCGAGAGGTATCAATATTATTCGTCCCGGCACCTGCTCGGCCCACAGCTAATAAGTTTTTTGACGGCTCGAGTTCCAATAAATTCGCAGATCTAACCAAAATGGCGTGAGGGTCTTCAACCTCTGCTCCGTGAACATACAAGCCTGCCGGAAATTTACTGAGTCCCGCCTGAGCTATATTGTTTAGCGTTTTTATTCTATAAACTTCGTCTTGCGACATCACAAATTCCTTATCCGTGTTGCTGTTCAAAATGCTGCATAAAGCCAAGTAGCGCCTCAACCCCTTCCGTGGGCATCGCATTATAAATTGATGCACGAATGCCCCCGACAGAACGATGACCCTTTAGCTGTAATAAACCATAATCGTTTGCATCCTTCAAAAATAAGTCCTCGAGACTTTCATCATGAATTCTAAAGGGAATATTCATACGAGATCGGCAATTTCTTGCGACTGGACTTCGATAAAACCCTGTTGAGTCGATTTGGTCATAAATCATATTTGATTTCTTAATATTCTTTTGTTCAACTGAGGATAGTCCACCTTGGTTTTCGAGCCACTTGAACACCAAACCAGCCATATAAATAGCGTAGGTTGGGGGAGTATTAAACATCGACTGGTTATCGGCCTGCACTGCATAGCTGAACATCGATGGTAAATCAGGACCAATACGGTTTAATAAATCTTTTCGGATGATAATAATTGTTAAGCCAGCAGGACCAATATTTTTTTGCGCACCAGCATAAATCAACCCAAATTTAGACACATCGAGTGGACGAGATAAAATATGCGAGGACATATCCGCGACTAAAGGTGCCGGCAAATTTGAAGGGTAGTCATGAAACTCCACCCCACCAATCGTCTCGTTCGAAGTGATATGGATGTAGCTAGAGTTTGAACGCAAATCCCAGGAATCGTATGAGGGGATATCTGAAAATTTACGATCCTCCGACGTCGCTGCAACATGGATAGATCCGATTTTTTTACCCTCTTTAATGGCTTTCTTCGACCATTGTCCAGTGCAAATATAGTCAGCTCCTCGCGAATCTTCCAGTAAGTTCATCGGAATAACAGAAAACTGAGTTGTCGCACCACCTTGCAAGAACAGCACTTGGTAGTCCTCATTTAATCCAAGAAGAGAAGTCAATGTTCGCTCCGCGTCTTCAACTATACTCAGAAACTCTTTACTACGATGACTCATCTCTGTAACGGACATTCCAGACCCGGACCATTCAAGCATTTCCTCTTGAGCTTGCTCTAAAACCGCTCTAGGTAGCACGGCTGGACCGGCGCTAAAGTTGTATATCGTATTCACACCAAACCTCTAACAATAAAATTAAACATAGAAGACGCCAGTAGACCCTGACGTTTATGGGCACAAGCCTATCCAGTCGGTTCCTCTTCATCGCCCGGTCCGACTAAATCAACTTGTTCTTCGACTTTTACTAATCCGGCTAACTTTTCGTCTGTGCCCAAGTTAATAAGACGTACCCCTTGCGTTGCGCGTCCCATTTCCCTTATCTCACTTACGGAGCTACGTATTAAAACTCCACCAGTTGTGATCAGCATCGTCTCATCTTTCTCCGAGACCAACTTCGCAGAGACTACCCTTCCGTTTCGCTCACTTGTTTGGATCGCGACCATCCCTTTTGTGCCTCGACCATGCCGAGTGTACTCAGCGACTTTGGTGCGTTTACCGTAGCCGTTTTCGGTTGCAGTCAGGACACTTTGATCCTCATCATCGACAACAACTAAAGAAATGAGTGTGTCAGCATCAGGCAACCGCATTCCCCGCACACCTCTAGCGGCTCTGCCCATTGCGCGGACATGATCTTCGGCAAATCGAACAGCCTTACCACCATCCGAGAACAACATTATGTCATTTGCCCCATTTGTTATTGACACACCAATCAGATGGTCGTTTTCTACGAGATCGACAGCAATAATACCCATCTGTCTTGGTCGCGAGAAATGCGATAAGGGCGTCTTTTTCACGACCCCTCGACTGGTTGCCATGAAAACAAAACGGTCATCATCGAACTCTTTGACTGGTAAGATCGCAGTAATTTTTTCCCCCTCAGCCAATTGAAGTAGATTGACTATTGGTTTACCACGACTCGCTCGACTCGCCTGAGGAACTTCATAGACCTTAAGCCAATACATACGTCCAAGATCTGAGAAACACAAAATATAATCATGCGTATGCGCAACAAACAAGTTGTCAACAAAATCATCCTCTTTTGTTTTGGTTGCCTGCCTACCTCGCCCACCACGCCGCTGCGCTTGGTAATCACTCAACGGCTGCGACTTAACGTATCCCGTGTGCGATAAAGTAACAACGACGTCCTCGGGAGTTATCAGATCTTCCAAGGAAATGTCTTGTGCATTTACCTCGATAACACTTCTTCGATCGTCTCCAAAATCAAGTTTTGATTGACCCAATTCCTCTTTAATGATTTCTTTAACTCGATGGGTATTTCTGAGAATATCCTCTAAATCGACGATCGTATCAATCACGTCTCGGTATTCCTGCTCGATTTTCTGTTGTTCTAACCCTGTCAGCCTTTGAAGCTGCATTTCTAGAATTCTCTGAGCTTGGGTTTCAGACAAATGATATCCATCGTCTTTCAGACCAAATGGACCCGATAGATCCGCATCTTCACCAAGTCCACGCGCTAAAAGTTCTTCGACAAGTTTTGAACGCCATACCCGACCCATCAGAGCAGCCTTGGCTTCGGGAGGCGTGGGCATCGACTTAATTAGCGCGACAATTTCGTCAACATTGGATAACGCAACTGCTAAACCCTCCAGGATATGTGCTCTTTGTCTCGCCTTACGTAATTCAAAAGCTGTGCGCCTTGTCACGACCTCTTTACGGTGACGAACAAATTGCTCAATAAAATCTTTTAAGTTTAGTAACTTAGGCTGGCCATCCACCAAGGCCACCATATTCATCCCAAATGAATCTTGTAATTGAGTATCCTTGAATAAATTGTTGAGGACCACTTCGGCGATCTCACCGCGCTTAAGCTCCAATACAACACGCATACCGGACTTATCTGATTCATCTCTTATCCCTGAGGGTGAAATACCTTCAAGCCTCTTGTCTCGGACCAACTCCCCGATCCGAATAAGCAGGGACGACTTATTCACCTGGTATGGCAACTCATCAATCACGATGGCTTGTCGTCCCCCAGCTGAATCAACATCCTCAATATGAGTTTTGGCACGCATCAATACTCGGCCACGACCGGTTCGGTAAGCCTCTTTGATTCCGACAGTCCCGTAAATGATTCCTTTGGTTGGAAAATCTGGAGCAGGAACAATATCCATGAGCTCCTCGACGCTAATAGTTGAGTTATCGATCAATGCAAGACAAGCATCAATCACCTCACACAAGTTGTGCGGCGGTATGTTTGTTGCCATTCCTACTGCAATACCAGATGAACCATTAACGAGAAGATTCGGAATCTTTGACGGCATAACGAGAGGCTCTAGTTCTTTACCGTCATAGTTCGGCCCATAGTCCACTGTTTCTTTGTCCAGATCAGCCAAAATTTCTCCGGCGAGCTTCTGAAGTCGGCACTCTGTATATCGCATGGCCGCCGCGTTATCGCCATCAACAGACCCAAAATTTCCTTGGCCATCAATAAGCGTATACCGAAGACTGAAATCCTGAGCCATACGAACTAGCGTGTCGTATATCGCGCTGTCTCCGTGAGGATGATATTTACCCATAACCTCACCTACGACTCTGGCACACTTGACGTAGGGCCTATTCCACTGATTGTTTGCCTCGTGCATTGCATAGAGGATTCTTCGGTGAACTGGCTTGAGCCCATCTCGAACGTCGGGTAACGCACGTCCTACGATCACGCTCATTGCATAATCCAGATAGGAACTACGCATTTCCTCTTCTAAACTGATCGGCAAAGTCTCTTTTGCGAATTGATCCATGCGAACTTTCTTAACAAATTAGGCTCAAAACGGCCGGTTTGAATCAAGGTATCGATCAACGCGTAAATCGCGCAGTTTGAAGTGGCTTGACCCCATTTTTATTGACCTATAAGGATACCACACCTGCGGGTTTCTTGAGGACTAGTTTAAGCGCTATAGCAGCAGATAAAAGCCGAAAATTTAGTCAAGTAATATGAATTTCTCCCATTTGTCATTAAGAGCCGATAACATACGAGAATTACAGATAAATTAGTTAATGAATCGAAAAAACATGAAAACAAATGTCGACCCTTCGGAAATCAATAAATTTGAAGCTCTGGCTCACAGATGGTGGGATCCAGACAGCGAATTCCGTCCTTTGCACCAAATCAATCCGCTGCGTATAAAGTATATCGAATCGCTCATAAAATTAGATGGCAAGCACATTTTAGATGTCGGGTGCGGTGGAGGAATTCTGGCTGAAGGACTAGCGACCAAGGGCGCTCGCGTAACCGGGATAGACATGGCAGACAAGGGACTCAACGTTGCAAAACTACATTTGCACGAGAGTAAGCTGGATATCAAGTACGAGAAATCCTCAGCTGAGGATTTTGCTATTGAACATAAGAGTATGTTTGATATTGTTACTTGCATGGAGATGCTAGAGCACGTGCCCGATCCGTCCAGCGTGGTTCACGCCTGCGCGGATTTGGTCAAACCAGGCGGTTTAGTTGTTTTCTCCACAATCTCTAAGACACCGAAGGCATTCTTATTCGCGATTGTAGGTGCGGAATACATCTTACGACTTTTACCGAAAGGCACTCATGAATACAGAAAATTTATAGCACCTTCAAAGCTGGCTAAAATGGCACGCGAGTCAAACCTAAAGGTGGAAAAAACAAAAGGGATGGGGTATAACCCAATAACCCGAGTATATTCACTGAATGATCAGTTGGACGTAAATTATATTCTCGTGACCCAAAAACAAATGTAGTTTATCGCAGTCACCAACAGGAGATCCGATCATGCACACATTTATAAAACAATGCTCATACTTCGCACTTTCTTTTTTGGTCATTACGCTTTCAAGCTGCGCCTACGGGCCACAATTTATTAAGCTTACCCCGGATGTGATTGGCCCCACCGATGCGAACTTTTACAAACCCAAACAAACATCAGTTTTTGTAACAGTAATCGACTCTAGACCCAATAACGTTTTGGGTGCTACTGGTGACGATTCGGCACGATTCAGCGTCACACTTAAAGGTGAGGCAACGACGGCGTTAGAGGCGAAAGTACTACCGGCGCTTGAATACAGAGGACTTGTTCTAGCCAGAGTACCAGATCGAGATTCTCCAACATTAACTATAGACTTGCAAAAACTTAAACTTAGCTCTTTAAAAACGAAACGATTCGGCTATGTAACGACCTTGGATGTAGAAATTGTGGCTTCGATTACGAACGGAAATAAAAAATATTCAAAACGTTATACCGTCGGAACAGAGAAAAAGATGGGCAGCATATCGTCATCGAAAAACAGCGAAAATATGATCAATGAGGCGGTAACGCAAGCCCTGTCTGCAATAATAAATGACGAAGCCTTATTTAGGGCATTTGATCAATAACTTTGATGAAGACTTGAGCGCATTGAAATGGGAGATTGTTAACGCTGGTCAGCTTTCTTAGGATCGTTTAAACTACCCAATGTTGGGGGCGACCCGGTTTCGACGTGGGTTGCGAAACAGCGTGGTGCATGCCAAGGTCCAGTCACCTTGTAAATCAGCTGGAAAACGTATAGTCGCAAACGACGAACGTTACTCTCTAGCCGCCTAATACCGGCTAGACTCCGCACCAGCTTTCTCTCGGGTTGGGTTGGGTAACCAACAGCGGAGTCATAAACGAGAGATCGTGGAATCTGGGGTTACTTCAGATCCCATTAAACTTAAGGTAACTCGTTATCTCCAGGGCTGTCGATCAACCTGAAGATAATTAAATTTAATGATCTGACTAAGCATGTAGTACCGCCTGCAGAGGACTTACGGACGGGAGTTCGATTCTCCCCGCCTCCACCAAATTTTTAAGCCCGAGTGCGCCTACAGCAGTTATTCGGGTATCGTAGCATTCCAATATGCTATGTTCTGAAGCTAGAGATTAACCCCTAAGAGTTAAACTATGTATAGGGGTTTTTTGGTTGTACATCTTCTGAGTAAAGATTTAAAGTAACGAGAACCAAACAAGGAAAGTTTGTCTTACACGGAGCATTCGATATGGCCAACATAGAATCCGTCCTTAGCCACGCAGAAGAGCACTGCCGTGCGCATGGTATTCGCTTGACCCCAAAACGCAAGCAAGTGTTATTCGGCCTTGTCAAAGCACAAAAGGCTCTATCAGCGTACGACGTTATCGATGAGGTCAACCGCGAATTCAATAACGTTTTACAACCCATGTCGGTCTATCGTATCTTAGAGTTCCTGACGGAGAACCAACTCATCCACAAGTTGAGCACAGCTAATAAATTTATTGCTTGCTCGCACATCACTTGCAGCCACACGCATGAGGCACCGCAGTTTTTAATCTGCGGAAGCTGTCATCGAGTCAGTGAAATCAATATCGATAAATCCTTAATCTCTACGCTCAGAGAAAACATACACCGTAAAGGATTTAAGTTAGTGAGTCCGCAACTCGAGCTGAGCTGCCTGTGTAATGATTGCGCGACAAATATCAGCTTAAAATAGCAAAAACTAAAGACTCCCTATCAGCCTTCAACTGCAGCAGCGTTATCACAAAACATCTACTGGCTTAGCCCCTTATTTAGGTACGAGGCCAGTAAGATCTAATTCCGAAAATAATACAGACATACCAGTTACCGTACCCATTCCTAAACTTAGGGGAGCATCCTCCTCACCACACCGTCACGGAGAACAAACCGGTGGTACATTGCAGCAAGAACGTGTACGACGATCAATCCCATCAAAAAATAAGATAAATCATGGTGAATTGACTGTAAAAAATCTCGTAACTCAGGATTATTTGAGCCCATCGGGGGAATTTTGAATAAACCAAAATACGTGACTCCGTACTTGGTAAATTGAGATGCAGAAAAACCGATGATTGGCATGCCAATAAGACACACGTAAAGCAAGCCGTGAGATAGCTTCGACATAAACACCTGCCATCGTGGCAGCGAAGATGGCAGCGGAGGGGGTGGATTTTTGTGGCGCCACCATAATCGGATAAACATGATCAAGCCAGCGGTCACACCAATTGACTTATGTAAGTTGAAGAAGAAAGCTCGGTCTGGATCCCCCTTAGGAATATCATGCATAAACATCCCCAGGCAGATCAACACTAAAACGAGGATTGCTACCATCCAATGAAGTAGCATCGAGAATTTGTTATATCGATCTTGCCCAAAAATCATTTTGCTCTCTCCAAACTTACTTGTTCTACACAATCATTGACCAACAAGATTGAGCGATACTATACCCTGATCAAGTTAAAGTGCTAAATATTCAGAACGAAAAAAAACCGCCTAAAGGCGGTTTTTTTCAAAATACTACGAAAATCGAATTAACGATTTGCGATGTACATTGTTACTTCAAAACCAAAACGCATTTCTGTGTACTCAGGCTTGCTCCACATAGTCATCTCCTTGTAGAAAATTAATCAATCTAAATCTAACAAATCCAATTATCCACGCTCTTACTTCCAATACAACTCAGACTTTTCTTAATTAGGCCTAGTGAAAATCATGAGAGTAAATTCTAAATAATTAAATACTCAATTTAATCATATATTTATAAATCTATAAGGCCCGACCTCATAGCTATAATTGCTAACTCAGCACTGTTCGAAGCACCGAGTTTTTGCTTGATGTTATACAAATGCGTGCCAATGGTGCGCGGACTCAAACACATGACCTCTGCAATATCCTGAACAGATTGACCCTTCGCAAGAGAAATAAATACTTTGAATTCTTTCTCGCTCAAGCTATCAACCGGATCCTTATTACCTGAGACCTGCTCAACCGCAAGTTCCTGAGCGATTTGCGGTTCTAAATAAGTTTTTCCTCGATATACGGTTTTGACCGCATCTATCAATGCATCCGCCGCACTGCGCTTAGTCAAATAACCAACCGCCCCTGCCTTCAGTACTCGTCGAGCATGCATCACATCCTCATGACCAGATAGCACTAGAATTTTTTGATCTGCTACTTTCGCCAGTATTCGATCAATAGCCTCTAATCCACCAATACCAGGCATTGAAATATCCATCACCAAAACGTCCGGATTGTGAGCTTGAAACGTACGGACAGCTTCCTCCCCACTTTCAGCTTCTGCGACCACTGATATCTCCTGGGCTCCCTCGAGCAGCAGCTTAAAGCCCATCCTGACAACAGCATGGTCGTCAACAAGCATAATACTAATCAAATTAGTCGCCATAAATTCCTTAAATGTCTGTTACACATCGTGTTTAGCATCGTCGATCACGACTTCCATGTCTGCGATGATGAGTGTCCCTGAACCCATATTAGACTCGATCTTGATATCACCATTAAACGCTTGCACTCTCTCTCGCATTCCAAGAAGACCAAACCGCCTGGACTCTGACGCGTTCGCATCTAGCCCTTGCCCATCATCCTGAACCCTAATCATTATCTGAGCAATACCAGACTCCTTAACGTTAGTAGAAACGAAAACAGAAACTTTACTAGCGACCGCATGTTTTGCGGCATTTGTTAAACATTCTTGTATCACGCGATACACCGTGATGTTGACATACTCATCATAACGATTGACTTCACCCTCAAAATCTAGCTGCAGATCTAACTCTGGATTAGCCCGTCGATGTTGGTCGCATAGGTCAGTAATCGCATCTGCGAGCCCCAAATGATCTAAAGCACTCGGTCTTAGCTCTCGAATAATAGAATGAACCATATCGTAAATCCGAGAGGTCACATCAACAATTGTTAATGCGTTCTGACGCGTAATCGATTGCTCATCAGGCTCCCGGTTAGCAATTGCAGTACCTATAGTTTTTATCGCTGTTAAGTTCTGCCCCATCTCATCGTGTAACTCTCTCGCAATTGACTTACGCTCTTCCTCCAACTTTTCTTGAATTAATTGAGTTAATCGTTTGTTTTGCTGCAGTTGCATCTCAGCCGAAATGCGGCTTTTATAATCCGTCATATCACGCAGAACGCTAATTTGACCGACAAGTTGATCCGTATCAGGGTCTACAAGAGGCGCCATAGAAACCTCCACATCAACGATTGCGCCACTTTTCTTAAGTCTTTGGCATTCATAGTGTTCAATTATGCGCGATTGCGATACCCGATCCCGCATCGAATCATGTAAGCCAAGCCCCTCATCAGGCACAATAGTTTGAATTGACTGACCGAGAATCTCGCTCGAAGTAAATCCAAAGAGTCGCTCAGCAGACGGATTCCAAAAAGACACATTACCCTCTAAATCACAAATCAAGATCGCGTCACTGGATTGTTGTGCGACAAGAGCTAACCTAGCATTCTGAGCTAGCGCATCATGGAGGTTAGTCGTCATGCGGTTGAATGTATGGCCAATTGCAGCAAACTCTGGCAATTTGTAATCAGGCAATCTTATAGATAAGTCCCCTTTCTCGAGAAGAGACATCGCTGACAAAATGCCCTTCAGTGGACGCATCGCACGCCCCAATAAACCAAAAATCGCTAAGTTTAAACTCACGAAAAATATAATTAATATCAAACCAAATCGTCTCAACTCATCCCATGCGTCTAATACTGATCTAGATGAATCTGGCGTGATCACGATATAGCCAAACGGCATATTGAGTTGAAATTCACGATCTCCGGGAGACATCAACCTCGAGAACCATTCAGGTGCCCAACGCCCCTGTTTGTAAACCGATGGAGGAGACTCATAAACAAGCGTATCTGATTGATCATAAAGCCTTATTTCGTTAGCACGTACACGCCCCGCTCTTCTTAGAAACCCAGCAAGCCCTTCAACTGGATCTACTCCGCCAAGGAATGGACGTCGGCTGAGCGCAACAGACTCTAAAAGCTGCACCGTAACCTTTGTTCCCGCTTCAATTTCCTCTTTAATTGATTTCCGTCTGTCGTCAATAAGAATGAAAGAAGTTACCAACAGAAAAATCACTGCTATAAAAGAAATCGCAGCGTTGACTCTAAACCTAATTCCCATGATTCGCCTGCAAGCTTTTTTTTAGCAGTTCCATCTCATCTGAAAGCGCATCAGCAATTTTCGATTGCCAAGATCCGTGGCCACCGGAGGGAATTAAATTTAGCTTTGAATTAGGTAACGTCTCATGCAGTCGATATGCCGTAATTGGTGGGCAAATCATATCCATACCCCCTTGAACAATAATGGCAGGTTTGCTAATAAATGCAGCCTTTTGCAGCAACTCATCTTTTTCAAAAAAACAAGAATGTTTCAGATAATGCAACTGGACACGGGCCCGGGCCAATTCAGCATTAGTTACTTCGCGCCTTTCCACTTTTGTCTGGTCTGCAATTTCACTACCTAACATCATTGACTGAATCTCGTAATCAAGCCAACGGCGACAAGCCTCTTTAGCCACCGCAATATCTTTTGCATTAACCCGGTCATAATAGTGACCCACCAAATCATCAGACGCATCCCACATTAATTGATTATGCGCTTCTGGCATAAAACGTTTAAGACCGTTGGTAAACCATAGAACTTCCTCGGATGATCCAAGGAAGATGCCACGCAAAACTAATGCCTCGATACTTTCCCCATATTCAGCAGCATAAGCTAACGCCAAAGCACTGCCCCAAGAGCCCCCAAAAATTACCGCTTTTTGATTCAGTCCTAGCGTATTTCTAATCAAATTAATATCTTGAATTAAATGCGAGGTCGTATTGTTATTGGTTGCACCTTTCGGTAACGATTGACCGCATCCTCGCTGGTCGAACAATAAAATATCAAAGAATTCTGGGTCAAAATAACGTCGATGATTCGCGTTAGTGCTGCTACCAGGGCCGCCATGAAGGAATATGACAGGTATACCGCCCTCACGACCACTGCGTTCCACATAGATACGGTGTCCATCATCAGTATCAATTAATTCACTAAAATTCGGTTTGATTTCCGGGTAAATCGGCACGTTTTCTCCAGAACACTTAAGTAATGTAAATCTACTTTAAATCGATAGGAATCGTCACAACTGTGGTCGTAAATTGCGCCAGCGGTGGCGTGGGAAAGTCACCTCGATCAACCAACCGCTTAATTAATTTTAAGTAATATTGATCAAGACGCTCAAATTTACTGGGCTCAGAAACTTTCCATGCGACAAGTTTACCTTGATCATCGAAACTAAGCGTAATTATCAATGATGCGCCCTTGTGTTTCGCGTCAACTACTGATCGGCTTCGCTGTATATCCTTCGCAAGTAACTTTTGTAGCGACTCGTGAACAGTTCTACGATACTCCTCGCGAGCTTGAAGCTCAGTTCGGCCCTGTCCTTCGGCTGGCTGGGGCGGTGTGACCGGCTGGGGCGGTGTGACCGGCTGGGGCGGTGTGACCGGCTGGGGCGGTGTGACCG
>ENA-UOXV01000780-UOXV01000780.1-marine-metagenome-genome-assembly--contig:-NODE-780-length-45611-cov-24.063526_pt1 | contig 45611 bp, 29 predicted proteins | sample MGYA00238165_ERZ766961 | MGnify/ENA primary metagenome ERZ766961 (study PRJEB28924, sample SAMN03173240) | marine metagenome | biome: Marine; feature: Water; material: Subsurface seawater | place: North... | reverse complement strand
CTGCAGCTAATATTCATAGACATCCTTTATGTGGTAGAAATTTTGAATATTTTTCCGAAGACCCCTTACTCTCTGGATTTATGGGTGCTTCTATTGTGAATGGAATTCAAAATAATGGTATTGGCACCTCAGTGAAGCATTTTGCAGCTAACAATCAAGAGACAAATAGAGTATTAAATGATGTAATTGTTTCAGATCGAGCTATGCATGAAATCTATTTAAAAGGATTTGAACATATTGTGAAGCGCTCCCAACCCTGGACGATCATGTCTTCTTACAATAAAATCAATGGAGTATATACCTCAGAAAGTAAGTGGCTCCTCACTGATATTCTAAGGAATCAATGGGGTTTTAAAGGCCTTGTAATGACCGACTGGTATGGAGGGAGAAGCCCAGTGTCTCAAATATCTGCAGGAAATGACTTATTAGAACCTGGTACCAACAGACAATGGAAAGCTTTAACTAAGGCTGCAAAAAATGGAGAATTATCAATGGATGCTATAGACAAAGCTGTAAAACGCATATTAACCCTAGTTTTTAAGACTAAAAAAATGCAAAATTACAGGTTTAACAATACTCCAGATTTGAAAAAACACGCAACAATTACAAGAAACTCAGCTGCTGAGGGAATGATTTTATTAAAAAATGAAAATTCTTTGCCTTTTACCAATGAAAAAAATATTGCTTTACTTGGTGTAACATCCTATGAATTTATAGCTGGAGGAACTGGATCTGGAGATGTTAATGAAGCCTACACAATTTCTTTAGAAGAAGGGTTCTTAAATGCTGGATTTAAAATTAATAAAACTGCCAAACAAATTTTTGAGTCACACCGAAAAGTAAATCCTAATGGTTTTATAAAACCTCAAGGGCTAGATGCTATATTTACTCCATTCTCGCCTCCTGAAATCATCTATTCAACAGATCAAATTAATGATATTGTAGCAACATCGGATGTTGGAATTCTAACCATAGGAAGGAATTCTGGTGAAGGAGGAGATCGCTCAAAAAAAGATGATTTTCTATTAACAAAAACTGAGCAGGAAATGGTCGTTAAGTTCACGGATGCTTTTCACAAAAAAAATAAAAAAATAATTGTGGTATTAAATATAGGGGGTGTTATTGAAACCGCAACTTGGAAGCATCTTCCCGATGCCATTCTATTGGCTTGGCAAGGAGGACAAGAGGGGGGTAATTCAGTAGTAGATATTCTGTCTGGAAAAATAAATCCTAGTGGGAAATTGCCAATGACATTTCCTGTAAATTTATCTGACCATGATTCACACAAAAATTTTCCAAAAAACCCAAAAATGATTTCTCTTGAGGGGCTTGTGAAAAATTTAATATTTCCTCCAAACGAAACTCCTAAAGCAGATAAAGTAAAAGACGAAGATTATACCTTTTACAATGAAGGTGTTTTTGTAGGATATAGACTTTTTGATTCAAAAAATTTAGAGGTATCCTTCCCTTTTGGTTTTGGGCTTAGTTATACTGATTTTGAATATGGTCCTATGGAAGCACAAATTGAAAATGATACTATAAATATTTCACTGAATATTAAGAATGTTGGTGAGTTTCCTGGAAAAGAAGTAGTTCAGTTTTACACAGAAAAACGAAACTCAACAATAGAAAGACCTCATCAAGAATTAAAATCTTTCGCTAAAACAAAGCTCTTAGAAAATAATGAATCTACTGATATTTCTGTTAAAATTCCGATTAACGAACTAAGTTATTGGAATGAATCAATAAATGACTGGTCATTAGAAAAAGGGGAATACAATATAAAAGTAGGAGGATCATCAAGAAATATTAGTCAAATCTTAAAGATAAATTTATAACATACTTAACATTACAATCCAAACTCTTAAAAGAAAGCCAATTTTATATTTAAATGTTATTTATAAGTCTAAAAAAATTATTTTTGACAGTTGTTGTTTTTATATGAGATTTTTAATTTTCTTTTTTTTCTTCTTTTTAAGGCAAATTCTTATTGCGCAAGAAACTTATATCCCAACAAAAATTAAAGAAAATGAAGTTACCTTAGACGGGCTATTGTCTGAAAAAATTTGGAAAGATGCTAAAAAAATACCTTTAGATATCGAATTCAGTCCAGCCAATAATTTACAGGCTAAGAAAAAAACTACTGCATATATATCTTATTCTGATACTTTTTTATTTATTGCAGTTCATGCAGAAGATAATCCAAAAAATATTCGTGCCTCTATTCGCCCAAGAGATGACTTTAATATTTGGAATGATGATCTTATACTAGTTCGCTTAGATCCTTTTGCCGACGCAAGAAACAATTTAGGCTTGGCAGTAAATGCTTTGGGGAGTCAATTCGATGTAAAGCAGGTAAATGCCTTATCTGACGAAGCTAGATATGACAGTACATTTAATATGAATTTTGAATCTAAAGCTGCTATTATAGACAATGGATATACTGTAGAAATGAAAATACCTTTTTCTGAAATTCCTTTCCCAAATGGAACAGATCAAGAATGGCACATCAACTTTTACAGACGATACTTCGAAAATGGAAACGAAATTGAAGTTAGTAGTCAGCCACGAGATAGAAACAATAATTGTGTTGTTTGTCAAACCACAGATAATCTAATTTTAAAGGACATTGTTATCGATAAAAGATTGGAAATACTACCCTATGTTTCAAGTAATATTCAAGGATCTAGAAACAGCCCTGATGAAAAAATTTCTTATGGAACTGTAAAAGGAAAAGTAGGTTTAGGGCTTAATTTGGATATTAATAAGAATACAAGCTTTGAGTTAACACTTAACCCTGACTTTTCACAAGTAGAGGCTGATGTTACCCAAATTGATGTAAATTCTTCCTTTTCTTTACAATATCCTGAGAGGCGACCCTTTTTTAATAGAGGAACAGATCTTGTAAATTTTACTGATGGTGCATTTTACTCAAGATCAATTGTTAATCCATCCATTGCAACAAAATTATTGAGTCAAGGAAAGAAATCTAGGGTGTTTTTATTAAACGCATTAGATCAAAACTCTGTATACCTTGTAGGCGGTGAGGATAGATCTTATATTGGTCAAGGAGGGAATAGTTTGGTAAATGTTCTTCGCTATCAACATTTATTAAGCCCTAAATCTCGATTTGGTGGGGTCATGATGAATCGTTTTTATAAAGGAGGTGGGTTTGGTCATCTTTTTGGATTTGACGGACTTTTTCTACTAAATCAAAATTTGCGTTTAAGTTTTGAAGTTTTCAAGAACTTTAATGAAGAACCTGTAAATAATTGGATTGATACTGATGCTACCATTAATGGAAAAACAATTGCTTTAGATGGTGATAAAATTAATGGAGATGCTCTTTACATTCAACTATACAGAAAAACCGAACACTGGCAAAGTTATCTATATTACAGAAATATTTCTCCTCAGTACAGATCTGATGTTGGTTTTGTAGTTAAAAATAATCGTAGATGGGGAACTCTTTTTCATGAATATATCAATATTATTAATAAGCCTGCCGTACAATCTTTTGGCTTTGGAACTAAGATAGATTTGGTGTATACTTTTGAAGATTTATATAAAAACTTTAGTGTAGATCTATTTGCTTCCTTAAAAACTTATGGACAAACAGAACTATCCTACACATTAGATTATGATGCCGTAAAAACCTTCTTAGGAATTCGCTTCAACAACTTACCCACGCATTCATTTTCTGTAAACGGATCTCCCAGTGAATCCTTTAATTTTAGGGCAAATCTTAACAGTGGAAAAGACCTTTCTGTTAATGAAGAGATCCCAGAAATTGGAGACCTTACCTCCTCTTTTATGGCCCTAAATTTTCAAGTGAATGACAACCTAACTATAAATCCATCAATACGATATTCAAGACTAGAAAAAACAAATGGTCAAGGAAATTATTTTGAGGGGAGTATTGCTCGTTTAAACTTAAGATATCAGTTTAATAATGAATTTAATGTAAGACTTGTTTCTCAAAAAAATACATTTACTGATCAATTTTTTATTCAACCACTGGTTCAATGGAATCCAAATCCATCAACAATTTTTTATCTTGGTGGAAACCAAAATACCATTGAAGAAATTGAGGGTGCTCACTTTCAATTGCTGCAATTCAATCAAACTCAATTCTTCTTTAAATTCCAATACCTGATTGGACTTTAAAAAAAAATTTATTTGAGTCACAATTACTCATTCTTTATCATTATTTTTAGTGAAATGAGAATTCGTTCAGAATACAATATTTTTGTTTTTTGAATAAAATAACAGTCTTTTAAAGACATCTAATTTTATCTACTCTAAATGACGAATAAGAATAACTTATCCAATATTGATGGTGCAGAAATTTCATGGTTTGCTCCATTATGTGATGGAGACGATGATTTTTTAGGAAATAGAAACCCTATTTATAAAAGCTCTTGGGAGAATACCTCTTCTATTGTAAAAACAGCAGATAAATTAGGCTTTAAAAATGTTTTATGTCCTTCTTCTTATCAAGTAGGCCAAGACCCTTTGTCATTTGTAGCAGGAATGGCAAGCCTAACAGAAAACATTAATTTCTTAGTAGCCATACGTTGTGGAGAAGTACACCCGCCCATGTTGGCCAGAACAATTGCTTCTTTGGATCATATGCTTAAAGGAAGATTAACAATTAATATTATTTCATCTAACTTACCTGGAATGGATTTATCTTCAAAAGAACGATATGCCCGTTCTAGAGAAGTCATTCAAATTTTAAAACAATCTTGGTTACAAGACCAAATAAAATTTAAAGGAAACTATTACCAATTAGATTTACCCTCAAGACCTGTAAAACCTTACCAACAAAATGGTGGTCCTCTACTTTATTTTGGAGGTTATTCTCCAGATGGTGTAGATCTTTGTGCAGAGTTTTGTGATGTATATCTGATGTGGCCTGAAACAGAATTAAAATTAAAAGGCTTAATGGATACCATGACTCTTAAAGCGTCTAACTATAATAGAACAGTTAAGTTTGGACTTCGAGTTCATGTAATTGTTCGAGAAACTGAACAAGAAGCTCGTGAGTATGCGGATCAATTGATTTCTAAATTAGATTTAGAAAAAGGAACTGATATCAGAAATAGAGCTCAGGATTCAGCTTCTCTTGGAGTGTCTAGGCAATCAAAATTAAGAGAAGAATCTGATGAAAAATATTATGTTGAACCTAACCTATGGACAGGAATTGGGCTAGCACGCTCCGGTTGTGGCGCAGCTATCGTAGGAAATCCGGATCAGGTTGTAGCAAAAATTGAACGCTATATTGAAATGGGTATTAATTCGTTTATCTTTTCTGGATACCCCCATGAAAAAGAGTGTGAAATCTTTGCTAGATTAGTACTTCCAAGATTAAAAACAGTCTCTCTTCCAAAAGTATTTGGACGAGTTCCAAATTCAGAGCCTAACAGTCCTCTGGCAAATGGTGAAAGAAAATAACTATGATAGACTTTATAATTGTAATCTCTTATTTTATAATAATACTACTAGTTGCGCTTCGTGGAAAAATAAGTGCAGACAGTTCGGCAGATGAGTACTTTTTAAGTTCAAGAAATTTACCTTGGTACTCCATAGCTTTATCTACAATAGCAACCAATATACAAGGATATCAATTCTTAGGAATGATGGGCTCTGCTTATCTATTTGGTTTGGCTCAAGCTAATCTTGAAATTAATGCAGTTCAAGGAATTTTATTAGGTGCTTTTGTTTTTGTTCCTCTTTTTTTAAAAGAAAAAATAACCACCATTACCCAGTTTATTTCCAAAAAATTAGGAAAACGTATTGCTCTTTTTTACTCATTAACAAATATGGCTCTTTTTGCTACTGTAACTCTTGGTGCTGCACTTTTCTGGGGAGCCTATGCAGCTGACATGGTTTTTAGTGAGCAATTGTCTTTTTTAAGCGAAAATAGATTGATTCGCATCGCCATATTAATTGTTATCCTTGGAGTATTTTCAGCCATATATACCTATTTTGGTGGGCTTAGCGCCGTAGTGAAGACAGATATTATTCAATTTGGGACATTACTTCTTGGAGGTATTGTAGTTTGCTTAACTGCTATTTATCATTTGGGAGGTTGGGAACAATTATATATAAAAGTTCCTGAAAAAATGCATCTTCATTTACCAAGTGATCATCCTACATTGCCTTGGACTCATTTATTTGGACTTTTCTTTTTAAACATAAATTATTGGTGTGCCAACCAAACTGTTATTCAAAGAGCATTAGCTGCAAAAAGTGTAGCACATGCTCAAACAGGCTTAATGGTAGGGGGAGTACTTAAATACTTTATGGCTGTTATTATAATTGTTCCTGGAATTGCCTTATACGGAATACTTGGAGACAGTCTATCAGAACCCGATTTAGCTTTTCCTTACCTAGTAAAAACATATCTACCTAATGGAGTTAAGGGAATTATTCTCTGTGGATTATTTGCCTCATTAATGAGTACTGTTGATTCTACTTTTAATTCATTAGCTACCCTATGGTCTACAGATATTTATGCAACGTATATCAATAAAAAAGCAACGGATCGAGAAAAAATAAATGCAGGACGTAAAACTATTTTATTTAGTCTTGGAACAGCATTAATTATGGGGTTCATTTTATTGTATTTAAAATTTGACAACCCTGATTCTGCATTTACCCACACCCTAAATAATCTTCGTTATTATATTAATTGTGGGATAGTGGTGTTAATCTGTGCTGCAGTTTTATTAATAAAACCTAACAAAAAAATTGTTTTAGTCGCTTTTATAGCCTCACTACCAATTAATATTGGATTACAATTATTATTCCCTGAAATGAATTATTTTTTAAGAGCCTTCTGGGTTATAGCAACGAGTTTAGGTATTGCACTGCTTGGAAATAAAGGAGAAATTCACAAATTAGTCTCTCTTTTTAAACCCTCTAATTCAAGAATTAGAAATTGGGGTATTGCTTTGGCTATAAGTTTAATCTTACTTCACATTATTTTCCATTAATGGAATATTTTGCAAGTATTTTTTTTAATATCTCATCATCTAAATTATATTCTATAAATTTATAGATATAATGAGATTTAAATATGCATAAAATAACTAGTATCCTATTTGTTACTCTCCTTTTATTTCAATTAAATACCTATGCTCAATTTCAAAAAGAGGTAATTCATTTTGAAAGTGCCAATCCTTTTTCATTAAGCGATATTATTACAGATTTAGATGGTCAAGAAAAACAACAAGTTTTTGGACAACTCACAATACCTATAGATAGTTTAAATCCTGATAGAAAATACCCTTTAATTATAGGAGTTGCTGGGAGTATGGGGTGGAGAAAACATCACATGGATTATCTCAAAATGTATCAAGAACAAGGATATGCAACATTTCAACTCAATAGTTTTAAAAGTAGAGGAATTACCTCAACAGTAGGGTCACAAGATGAGGTAACTATTGCCGCTGTAATTCTTGATGCCTATAGGGCATTAGAAAAACTTTCTAAGCATCCTAAAATTAACAGTGATAAAGTAGCAATCACTGGATGGAGCTTGGGTGGAGGAGTAACTCTATTTGCTGGTTGGATGCCTTTAAAAGAGGCAATCACAGATCAAGTGAGTTTTGCCGCGCATTTAGCTTTTTATCCACCGTGCTTTATAAATCCAGAAAATTTATCATTTACAAAAGCTCCTATTCATATTTTAATAGGTGAGTCAGATAATTGGACACCTGCTAAACCTTGTTTAGATCTAGTTGAAAAGCTATCTGATAAAACCAATATAAACATCACTACATATCCAGATGCACATCACGGGTTTGATAGTGAAGAACCCGTTGTTTGGAATGAAAAAGGATATAGTTTTAAAGATTGTTTATTTGATTTAACAGCAGACGGAGATGTCTTGATGAATTATCTAAGAATACCAATGTCTAATTCAATTTTACAAAAAGTTGGCTTTCTCTTTTGTGTTGACAAAGGAGTACATGTTGGTGGTAATAAAGACGCAAGAAAAAAATCTTTAGCATTTGCCAAAGATTTTATGAATAATACGTTGTAAAACTTAAATAATTGATTCCTAAAAATGAGTTTATTACATTGTTTTTCCTACAAAAACATTCACTTTTGAATTGATAGGGTTTCCACTAGCTCTTCTGTTGGTAACTACTTGACCACAATGCCATAACGCATCTGAAATTGGTCCATTAATCATATTCCAAAAAGGAAATGACATTTTATTACCTCCTTGATTTAAAGTGATTGTTAAAGTTGATAAATCTTCAATCTCTTTGAGTTTGTTAAAAACATACTTTAGATTATTCAAAGTATTTTCTCTCAATCCTTGATAGTCTAATTTATCTTGAGAAAAATCAAATTCTTTACCATCTATTGTTAACACAATTGCAAGCGTTAATCCATAAATATGTTCTATTACTTCAAAAGTAGATCTGCTATCTTGACTTGGTTTATAATTTAAATCATCTTCATTTAAAGATTCAGTTGCCCAATAAAATCGATATCCTAATCCTTCGATCATTCTTGATACAACATTTGTTGATGAATATTCTGAAGGATACTCTCCAATTTCATAAAACGGTAATTGTTCTTGTTGTGCATTCATACTAAAAGATATTAATAGAAAAATAAATATATTTTTCATAGTTATTATTTAAAAATATAATTCGTTTTAAAAAGAAACTAATTTAAAAAATATTTTTAAATTAGAAAAAAATTTTTATGACTCATAAAAACGTTATTTATTATTCAGTAACCCTTTAGATAAAATTCTTTTATACATGTCATTTAAACTCTTTAAAAAAGCAAGATCAAACTCAAAAAACTCTTCTGGATATTTAAAATATGCCATTGGTGAAATTATACTGGTAGCACTAGGAATATTGATTGCTTTGCAAGTAAATAATATGAACCAATCTCGATTAGAGAAAAAAGCATTGAAAAATTATTTTGAGAAAATAAAATCAAATGTTCAATTAGATATGATAGAATCTGAAAAACTTTTGAAATTTAGAACTGATCATGCTCATGCTTGTAACGAAGTTTCTCAAATGCTTATTGAAAATGATTTTTCAAATCAATTGAAAATACAGCAATCTATTTTTGATATGATTATAGAAAAACAATTAAATTATAATAGATCAGCCTTTGAATCTCTTAAAAGTTCTGGTTTTTTAAGACATCTCCATAAAAAAAGTCTTGAAAAATTATTATACAGTTATTATGATCAAGTAAATGAAATAGAAATGTTTGAGATAGATCAACGAGATTGGGCTAATGCACTTGAATTGGAATTAGACAAAAATGGTTTTATATATGAATGGACACAAATAGGAGAGAAAGTTCATAAAAATTTATTTACTCAAATATCTTGGTATAGTAAATCATTAAAATCTCATGAAGGGCATAAAATCATAATGAGATTACTCTTTAGGGGAGGGTCAAATACTTCACTTCTTACCGGGCTTTATGAAAACCACATTCAAAGTTCTAAAAAGTTATTAGAAGAACTGGATCTTTATTTAAAAGAACTATAAATTAATTGTTAATTACAATTAATTGTTTATTTTAGTTACTTATAAGTTTTATAAAAAAACTATTTATTAACTAATCCATTTTTAATTACATTAAAATTATGAAAAAATTACTTTTAGGAGTTGCATTATTTGCATCTCTATCGATGACTGCCCAGTATTATTCAATAACTTATGTATCTGTGGCTTCAGAAGACATTGCAGAATTTGAACGAAAAGAAACAACGTATTGGTCTAAAGTAAAGAAAGCTGCGATTGATAGAGGAGAACAAAACCTCTGGTTATTGATGCGTAAAGTAGGTACAGCAGGCAATAATGATGTTAATTACGCCTTTGTTAACGGTTATCCTTCCCTTGAAGCTATGACAAGTACTTCATGGAATGCAGAATCGCTAGGGTTTGATGTACAAGATGCTATGTCTCCATATACTGTTTATGAAATTCACAATTATAAAGTATTAGATCAGGTTCCTGGTGAGGGAGGAAAATATTCTGTTTGGAATTACGCTCGTCCAAAAAATATGAAAGGTTTTGTAAGTGAAAATCAAAACTTATGGAAACCTATGATGGAGAAATCTATTAAAGAGGATAAAACTGGATTAACAAATTGGGGTATTGGAGCTAAAATTTATCCAATGGGCCAAGATGAGAGTACCGTAATGACATGGGATGGTTACAAAACACTTGTTGATGCTATGAAAGCTTTAGATGTTTCAGATTTCACACCGCCTTCAAAATCTAAAATGTCTGAGTATGATCCAGAAGGATTTAGACTTCGTGTGATATGGAGACAAGTAATGGCAGTTCAACAATAAAAAACTTAAAAATGAAAAAAATATTAGTATTAATCTTAATGGCAACTATTTCTATTTCTTGTAATAACAGCAATGAATTAGAAACACAAAGTACTCCAGATCCAATTGGAGTTGAAATTCCTAATGACAGTACAAGAATATCTCTTTACGGGGGTGATATGAACACTATAAAACTTTGGGAAACCTACATTAAAGCACATAATGAAAAAGATCTAGAAACTATCAAAAACATTAATGATGATGCTTTTAAAGGATATCCGCCAAATGGAGATGTAATTGATGGATCTAAAGCTCATATTGGATTTTTAGAGGATTGGTTTACCAATAGTAGCCCAAGGTGGAGAACTAAGTATATGATTGCAAATGAATTTACTGATAACAAAGGGGTGTTAAATCAATGGGTAACTTCAGGACAAGATTTAACGGATATGGTAAATGGTGAAAAAGTTACAGTTCATCATGTTCATGATGCACTTTTTGTAAATGGAAAAATAAAGATGATTTATGTTTATGAAAGAGCAAAAGCTAATGAGTAAACATTCCCTCTTTTAAAAAATAACCTCATCAATTGATGGGGTTATTTTTTTTAAAATTATATCTACTATTAGATATAAAAAATATATCTTGAAAATCTGTTTATCAAAATTTAATATAACCAATAACCTATGACACTATTCTTATCATTTTTTGGATTCACAGCTTTAGTAGCTATCATATCCTATTTGAAAACTAGAAATATTAAAGAAACATCTTCAGATGGATATTTCCTTGGTGGTAGAAGCTTAACTGCTGGAGTAATTGCTGGATCTCTTTTGCTTACTAATCTATCTACTGAACAGATAGTTGGTTTAAACGGATCTGCATACCAGAGTGGCTTATCTGTTATGGTATGGGAAACATTGGCTGCTGTGGCCATGGTAGTAACAGCACTTTTTTTATTACCAAGATATTTAAAAGGCGGGTTAACTACAGTTCCTGGATTTTTAGCAAAACGCTTTGATATTACCACCAAAACATTAACCTCTATTTTATTTCTATCTGGTTATGTTGTGGTATTGCTTCCTGTGATTTTATATTCTGGGTCATTAGCAATTAGCGGTATGTTTGACATCCCTCAATTACTAGGAGTAACACATACCCAATCTATTTGGATTTGCGTATGGGGTATAGGAATTATTGGATCTATATATGCCGTATTTGGTGGTTTGAAAGCTGTTGCTGTATCAGATTCCATAAATGCAATTGGATTGTTAATTGGCGGCCTCTTAATTCCAGTTTTTGGGTTATTAATGATTGGTGATGGGAGTCTTTTAGAGGGTCTTTCTGTTTTAACCACAGAAAATCCAGAGAAGTTTAAATCTATGGGTGGCCCTACTGATCCTGTACCATTTTATACCATATTTACAGGAATGATGTTGGTGCAATTATTTTATTGGGGGACTAACCAACAAATTATTCAAAGAGCTTTAGGGGCTAAAGACCTTAAGGAAGGACAAAAAGGATTATTACTTGCCTCATTTATAAAAATATTGGGACCTATTATTGTAGTGCTACCTGGTATTATTGCATTTCATCTATTTCAAGGAAATCTAGAAAGTGCAGATTCTGCATACCCTATGTTAGTTAAAGAAGTACTGCCTACAGCTTGGGTAGGTTTCTTTGCAGCAGTATTATTTGGAGCTATTTTAAGTTCTTTTAATAGTGTATTAAACAGCTCTGTTACCTTATTTGGAATTGATGTTTATAAACAACACATCAATAAAGAGGCAGATGAGAAAACAATTGTAAAATATGGAAAAATCTTTGGTGTTGTTTTAGCGATTGCTGCTATGTTTATTGCTCCGCTGATTGCTAATGCTGGAAGTTTATTTGACTATCTCCAAGAGATTAACGGAATTTACAGTATTCCTATTTTAACCATTATTGTAGTGGGTTATTTAACTAAACGTGTACCAGCTATTGCTGCTAAAATTGGACTAGCTTCTGGTTGTTTATTATACATAGCTAGTCAATTTTTTATGCAACCATACTTTGTGTCCAATGCATTGAAATTAGCAAAAGATAACGGTATCAAAGACGAAGCTGCTCTAGCATTAATTGAGGCACAAGCATATCCTCACTTTTTAGATGTAATGGCTTTGTTGTTTATTCTAAATGTAGGGATCATGTTACTCATTGGTAAATTATATCCTAGAAAAGAGGAATTTGTTCAAGAGCATACAAAACAAGTAGATATTACTCCATGGAAATACACAACACAAGCAGGAATAGCAATTTGTGTTATAGTAATTGGAATCTACATTTACTTTGCTTAATAAATTTTTTAAGAAATCTGTTTTTACATAGATCTTTTAAAAGAAAAAATCCAAGGAAATAGTTGTGTCTCCTGAAAGGCATTATTCCAACTTTCATGATTTACTCCTTCGTAAGAAGTAAATTTAGTAGCCTTATTAAATCGTTTCATTTTACGAAACATTTGTTTTGAAAAACGATACGAAACTACATTATCTTTATCACCATGAAAAATCCAAAAAGGAGTTTTACGAAGTACTTTTGACCATGAAGGGTTTCCGCCTCCGCAAATGGCAAATGCAGCTGCAAAATAATCTGGCATTCTGGTTACCAATTCAAAAGTGCCCATTCCTCCCATAGAAAGACCTCCAAGATATCTTTTTGAAGGATCTATAGCATAGGACTTCTCCAAATCATATAAAAAAAATTCTAATAATTCTTGTGTACGGAATGTCTTTAATGTTTTTTTAAACTTGAATCTCTTTTCTAGTTTTTTGGAAGAAGTTTTATGAACACTAGCCCAATAAGAATTCTCAGAACATTGAGGAAAAACAACAATAGCAGGATAATTTTTTCTGAAAATCTCTGAGGTATACAAATTACTACCGTGTATCAATTGTTTCTCGTTATCGTTTCCTCTTTCTCCAGCTCCATGAAGAAAAACAAGTAGTGGATACGATTTTTTGGGGTTATAATTATCAGGAAGTAATAACCGATAAGGAAGTGTATCTGTTTGATTTACATATATCTTTTTTTTAAATTCTTGTCCATAGATGATTCCTGCAAATAAAAATAACCATAAAAAATAAGAAAATTTCATGCCTCAAATATAAAAATTTATTCAAAAAAAAAGCTGCAAATAAATTGCAGCTCTTGTAATGTTTAACTTTCTGTGATTAAAAATCTCTTGCGTATTGGGTCATAGAATTAATTTTCCCATCTAAATCAAAGTAAAAAATTTCAAATAATTCTTTCTCCCAAACTTTTCCGTTTTTAAAAACTCGAGTTTCCTTAGACATTACTTGAACACCAGAAGCAGCATCTGTATTGTATATTTTTAAAGGAACAATTGCATATGGAACCCAGTTTACAGACTTGTAATCCTTAAAAAGACCAGCCATATCTTCTTTTTTCAACTTCATTGCTTCGCCTTCGTAATTATTTAAAACTGACATCTCTGCGAAAGGCTTTGAAAACTCTTCAACATTCATATCATTATAATCTTTTATTAATTTTTCTATGATTTCAACTTCATTCCTATCAGAGAAAACCAATGGTCTTCCAGAATATTCATTATCATCTTTTCCAATGAATTTTCCACCATAAGATTTTCCAAAGTTTGAAGAATCAATAGATTTCCATTGTCTAAATGCATCAACTTTCCCTTCTTGATTGAAATTAAAAAATTCCATAAGATCTAATTTTTCATAAGAACCATTTTTATAATGACGTTCTTCTTTAGACCATGCTAATACTTTTGTGTCTGGATCTCCTTGAAGTTTTACTGGGATAATTACATAGGGTTTCATGCTAATTGAATCCATTGATTCTAACCATTCTCGTGTAGTTTCCACTCCGTTTTCACCAAGGAAATCTGAATCATAATGTTTTACTAACTCGTCTGTATTTTGCATGCTATATGCCTCTGATAACATCTGTAGTTTTTCAGACATAGCATTATCTCCAATACTATATGTTTTACCATAGTTGTCTCCAGCTACTAAATTTTTTCCTCCACTTGAGTTACAATTAACAAATAGAACTGTAGTCATTAGTAAGAAAATTCCTTTAAATAATAGTTTCATAATATGAATATTTTAGTTTTTAAAAGGAAGTAATTTATGAATTTTTAATGGATTATCAAAATATCATTTTGCAGTCACATTAGTAAAAGACAAAGTTAATTTCTTATATTTATAGATATATAACATCAAATACATACGAAAAAAATGAAAACAATTTTTAAATTATCCTTAATCACATTGCTATTATTTATAGCTTCATGTGCCCCTGAAAATGAAAACAATCCTAAATATGAAGCTAATTTAGAGATTGCTAAGAATTTTATGTTGGCGCACGGAACTGAAGATATAGCTGCTCAGACTGCAATGATTCATGATGATTTACTTTGGCAACCACCCATTTATGGCTCTAAGCAATATGGTAAATCAGAGCACATAGAAGCTCTAAAGATGTACCAGACTTTATTTGATAATATTCAATATACTCCTGATAACTGGCTACCAGGTGTTCTAGCAGAAACTGGAAAGTTAGACGGAAGTGTAAGAACCTATGGAACATGGACTGGCACACATGTAGAAACAGGTAAATCTTTCAGCCTCCACTCTTATCATACTTTTGATTTTGTAGATGGTAAAATAGCTGCTGGAGGAGATTACTTTGATTTTGGAGGTTTCTTTGCTTCATTTGAAGATGCTGAATAATTAATTTTATTATTATTAAAATGTTAGAATGGCACAAAAATCTTATTGATCAGATAAGAATTAAATGGAAAATTTCATACTACCAATTATATTGGATATGCTTTATAAAAGGTGTGGTAATTGGTTTAATAATTATGCTATTGGTTAAATAAGTGCTTTTTAATTAATAACACTTTTAAATCTATTTATGAATTTTCTAATAGCGTTATCTGTAATATTATTTTTAATGGTCATTTTATGGCTAGTAAGTATTCCGATAAAAAACGTAAGTATTGTTGATGCTTTCTGGGGAATGGGATTTGTGTTGGTTAATCTAACCTACTTTATATTAGAACCACATATCTTCACTCGTAATATAATAGTACTACTATTAGTTAGTATATGGGGAATTCGCCTATCTGCATACTTATTTAAAAGAAATTATGGAAAGCCAGAAGATTTTAGATACCAAGAATTTAGGCGACATTATGGAGAGGATAGATATTGGTGGTTCAGTTTTTTTCAAGTTTTTGTTTTACAGGGAACCTTAATCATGTTGGTTTCTTTACCATTATTTGGAATTCATCATGAAACTGTTAGTAACGAACTAAACGCCATTGATTATATAGCTTTATTATGTTGGTGTGTAGGATTTTTATTTGAAGCTGTTGGAGATTATCAATTAACAAAATTTAAAAAGAACCCTAACAATAAAGGCACAATTCTTAAAACTGGTTTATGGCGCTATACTAGGCATCCAAATTATTTTGGTGATGCAACAGTTTGGCTGTCGTTTGGGCTATTTTCAATAGCCTCCGGAGGTTATTGGCAGATAGTTGGTGCATTGGCTATGATCTACTTAATTATTAATATTTCAGGAGTTGCTATGCTAGAAAAATCGTTGAAAAAAACAAAACCAGGGTATAAAGAATATATAGCATCTACTAATGCCTTTATCCCTTGGTTTCCTAAAAAAGCTAAAAATGATTAAAGTTCTTTCGGAAAACTTATGGCTCATTATTTTCTTTATTTGGGGGCTTCCATTGTCTTATTATAGAAGTAATTTCAGAAAAATAGTCTATCAAACAGATAGTTGGTTCATAAATATAAAGCCTTTATTTATTACCGAGCTTAAGGGCCTTTTTGGCAATCTATATCCAGCAAATCAACACTATAAGAAAGCACGGAATTTTTATCGTTTTTATCTGTTGATCTATTTGGTATTATTTCTATTTTATTATTTCTATTAAAATCTTCATTCTATTAAAATAGCCTCAATATCTTGTTCTGAAATCACAGGGTTTGCTCCTTTATTTTTAGCAACTAGTGCACCAACAGCACAAGCAGTGTCTATGGCTTTTTGTGGAGCTACTTTTTTTAGCAATGCGTCTATTAATGTAGCTAAAAAAGAGTCTCCAGATCCAACAGTATCTGCTACTTTAACAACGTATCCATCATTGTAGAAAAAGGTGCCTTCATAAAAAAGAACTGCCCCTTTGCTTCCTTTTGTAACACAGATATTTTGAGTAGTTGTATGTGAAGCTATAAATTGTACCTGATCCTCTATCGTTTTAAGTGTAACCCCTAAGCTTGTGCAAATTTCTATAAGTTCATCATCATTAAACTTTATAAAGTGTGCTGCTTTCATTAGATTAGTTAACACAGCAATGGTATAATGAGGTGGTCTTAAATTAACATCAAATACAGCAAAACTAGAAAGGGTGAGTAGTTTTTTAAGAGTAGTTTCTGACTGCTTATTTCTAGAAACTAAGCTCCCAAAAATAAAAGCATCTGATACCTTAACCAACGATAAAAGACGTTTATTTATCTCTATAAAATCCCAAGCACAAGGGTGTGTAATGGTATATGAAGCAGCTCCTTTTTGGTCTAAAGCAACAGATACTTTACTGGTTTCATAATTTTTATTGATTTGTATATTACCCGTATAAACTCCTTGTTCTTCAATAAAATGCAGTAATTCTTTTCCATTTTTATCATCTCCGACACTACTAATGATTGTAACATCATTCTGAAAAGAATGCAACCTTAGAGCTACATTTAAAGGTGCTCCTCCTATTTTTTTATGCGTTGGAAAAACATCCCAAAGCACTTCGCCAAAACACGTTATTTTATTCATTAATTAAAATTCGTTAATGATTCTGATACTGCTTCCAAAGATTTCCCTTTTGTTTCTGGAACGTACATTTTTATCCAAACTAATTGCAATAGCATCATAAATGCAAAAATAGCAAAAACAGTTACTGCTCCAATAGAATTAAAAAGTATAGGCACTAAAGAAGGAATAATTGCTGCCAAAACCCAATGAACCGAGCTTCCAAATGCTTGTCCTGAAGAACGTAAATGATTTGGGAAAATTTCAGAAATAAAGACCCAAATAACAGCCCCTTGACCTATTGCATGAGAGGCTATAAATGCAAACAATGATATGGGAACAATCATACCAGACCAGTCATTGTAAAAACATAATGAAACAATACTTAATGAAACAATGTATCCAACAGATCCAATATATAATAACTGCTTTCTGCCCAATCTATCAATTAAAAACATTCCCAATAGGGTAAAAACAAAGTTTGTAATACCAAGGCCTATAGACCCCAATGCTCCTGCTTGCTCTGCCAAGCCTGCTTCTGCAAAAATTCTATTGGCATAATATAAAATGGCATTAATGCCACTAAATTGATTAAAAAAAGCAATAAAAAAAGCTAAGGATAAAGGAATCCCATATTTTTTACTGAAGATGCTTTCTGCATCATCTGTGCTTTTTTGAGAATTAACAATCAAATTTACTTGCTCTGCTATATCGCCTTCATTGTCATATAAGCTTCTAAAAACTTGCTTTGCTGCTTCAATATTATTTTTTGCAGTAATTAACCATCTCGGACTTTCAGGAATTGCAAACATCATAACTGTGTAAATAATTGCGGGCAATGCTTCTATACCTATCATCCACCTCCAAGCGTCATTACTAATATATTTTGCTAATAAAGCATTGGAAACAAAAGCAATAAGAATTCCAAATACAATATTAAATTGGTAAGTAGCGACCAATCTTCCTCGTTTTTCTTGTGGAGCAATTTCTGATATAAAAGAAGGTGCTGCAATAGTAGAAGCCCCAACACCAATACCTCCAATAAATCTAAATAATGCAAATATCCAAGGGTCTGATGCCATAGAAGAACCTATGGCAGAAATAGTATAGAGCACACCAATAAACACTAAAGTTTTCTTTCTTCCCAATCGATCATTTGGAATCGCTCCAAAAATTGCTCCCAGAACTGTTCCCCAAAGAGCAGCTCCAACAATAACAATTCCATGAAATAAATCATTGCTGCCAAAGAGCGTATAGCTTCCCCACAATCTTTGAATATCTTGTTCTGCACCACTAATCACAATAGTATCAAACCCAAATAAGAACCCTGCTAAAGCAACAGTAATTGACCAATAGTATAATTTTTTTGTATTCATTTTTTCATCTATTATAAATTATTCTTTTTGTCTTTTCTGAAATTTTTATTCAGAGAATTTCAACTACAATTTATGTTATCTATGAAGTAGGGAATCACTTTCTATGGAGATACTTTATTAAGTAAATAATATTGCCAAGGCGCTAACTGTATTTTTTTTTGATTTAAAATAAGGCTTTTATTCAGAAGAAGATCTTCATAGGTTCCTTCTACATCTAAAATGAATGATTGAACTTGATTAGATAGGTTTCCAATAAAGTAAACCTCCGCAACTTCTTTACTTCTTTTAAAAGCTACTACATTTTCATTTTCAGTAGTTAATCTTTCATAAGATGCTGCTATTTTACCGCCATGAAAAGCTAGATGATTATTTTTTAAGTCTCCTAATTTTGTGAGTAAATTCCAGGTATTTCCTTTTGTTTTGGGAATACTATCTTTTTCAAAAAACTTTAACCGATGGTTTAAATCATACTCTTGTCCGCTATAAATTAAAGGCATTCCAGGCATTGCATATACCAATGTTGTTAGAAGTTCACTAGCATCACCCATTCGTTCTTTGATAGTTCCATTCCAAGAATTTTCATCATGATTAGTCACGAAATTCATATTAAAATCTGATGCCTCTAACAGTTCATTTTGTTTGTTCATATACGAGTCAAAATCACTTACGGTAGCTTCTCCTTTAGCTATACTATTTAAAATATGATGGCCTTCCCATGCATATTGCATATCAAAACCATTTCTAAAAAGCTCGTGTTGTTCTGCTTCTGCCAACATAAAAATGGGTTTAATTTTTTTCAACTCTGTAATGGCTTCATTAAAAAATACAGGGGGTACTTTATGAGCAACATCCATTCTGTAGCCGTCAATATCAAAGTTTTCAACCCAATATTTTAAGTCTTTAATCATCTGTTGCTGCATGTCTAGGTTATCATAATTAAGATCTGCAGTATCTGTCCACCCCCAAGATTTTCCAGTATCTGGGTTAATGGGATCTATGATTTCGCCTTTTTCATTTTGAGTATACCATTCTGGATGATCGGTAATCCAGGGATGATCCCATCCTGTGTGGTTTGGAACCCAATCTACAATCACATACATACCATTATCATGTGCGGTATCTATCAACTCTTTAAAATCATCCTTATTTCCAAATTCTGGATTGATGGCTTTATAATCAGATACAGAATAATAACTGCCTAAATATTTTTTACGCTCTTCTTTATCCTCAATTTCACTAGTAAAAGTTCCATCCGTTGCCTTTCTTTTTATCTCTGAAATTGGATTAATCGGCATTAGCCATATTACTTTAACCCCCAATTCTTTGAGCGTTGGAATATCTTTTGTAAATGCTTTAAAAGTTCCTTCTTTAGAATATTGTCTAATGTTAGCCTCATAGATAACTGCCGTTTCTAATACCTGATCAGAAATAGGAGCTATGAGTTTGTCATTTTTGTTTACCTCTGCATCTTTTTGGCAAGAAAAAAATAGAATTGATAGTGCTACTACTAAATTTTTTATTTTCATTATTACTGCTTTTATTCAGTTTTATGTATCAGTGTTTAATGTTTCGTTTAGTCTTAGGGCTAATAGGGCAGCTATCCCAAAAAATACCCCTGCAAATAACATGGCATAGACAGCATTATCAGATAACAAATACTTGTAAATAGGCCCAAAAGTTAGAGTTTCTATACCCATTGGAATAACAATCATCATGTTTAAGATCCCCATATACACCCCTCTTCTTTCTTGAGGGACAATTTTAGAAACCATGGTATAGGGTATTCCCATCATGGCAGCCCAGCCAATACCAAATAAGATCATTGGAATTAATACAAACCAAGGATCAGTTATAAATGGGATACAGAACAGTGCAAAAGCGGTTCCAAAGAGACTCATAGCATACATTTTTTTATTTCCAAACCTTAACGTTAGAGGTACTAAAATTAAAGCAATAAGCATCGTTGTTGTATTGTATGTTAGACTCATTGCTGCAGATTGAGATCCAGCTTCAGAGATAGAATAGCCCATTGTTTTCATAAAAAGTGGTGTTGAAAATTGCCAATACACAAATAAGGCATACCATTGAAAAAGATACACAGCGCCAATTTTCCACATAAATTTTGGCATCTCTTTCACTGCTTCTCTAATTTCAATGAAAGGTTTGGCCATTTTATTTAGTAATGATAATTGTTTAATCTTATTGATTTCCTTCAATTCCTCAGCCGAAGGAGGAATCTCAGTTGTTTTGAATACTGACCATAAAATGGTGGTTAAAGATAGAATAGCACCGATATAAAAAGAATAATAAATCCATTGTGGAATGGTTCCAGCAACATCTGCTTCCTCACCAAATAAATATTGAAATAAGAGAATTGATCCTGTCGCTAGTAATGTTCCTAGCCCACAAAATAAACTCTGCATTTGATACCCTAAACTCAATTGTTTTTCAGGTAATTTATCCCCTACAAAAGCTCTGTAAGGCTCCATGGCAACATTATTACCAACGTCTAAAATCCAAAGTAATCCAACAGCAAACCAGAGAACCGGACTATGAGGAAACATAAACAAACAAATACTTCCAAGCAAAGCACCTATCAAGAAATAAGGTTTACGCCTACCCCATTTTAAAGACCATGTCTTATCTGACAGTGCTCCAATAATAGGTTGAACTATTAACCCTGTAACTGGGCCTGCAATATTTAATATAGGTAACATATCTTCTGAAGCTCCTAAATATAAAAAAATAGGGTTGATTGCTGTTTGCTGTAATCCAAAACTGTATTGAATTCCTAAGAACCCAACATTCATATTAAAGATTTGCCAAAAGGATAAACTTGGTTTCGATATTTTCATATTGGTTAATTTAATATTGATTTTAAAACTTCAAAACTACCGCTTGATAAGGCTTTAAAGTAATGGTGTTTTTATCAACTGAGAACTCATTATAATTATTGATCAAAACTTTTTTACTATGATCAAAATTAGGTAAACTGATACTTGATTCTGATTCAGAAAAGTTTAATAGAACTGTCATTTTCTGATCCTCTAAAGTTCTACTGTAAGCATATATTGTTGGGTGCTCTTCTTGAATTATTTCATAATTTCCATACACTAGTAACAGATTGTCTTTTCTTAATGCAACCATTTTTCTGAAATGATTCAATACAGAGTTTTGATCGTTTTCTTGATTTAGGACATTAACTGTTGTATGATTTTTATGAACAGGCAACCAAGGGGTTTCATTCGAAAATCCAGCATTTTTTGATGCATCCCATTGCATTGGTGTTCTTCCGTTATCTCTTGAAAGTAAATTTAACTTTTTAAGATAGTGTTCTAGATCTTCACCATCTGATGCTGCTTTCTTATACCCATTGATGGCTGCAATGTCTTTGTATTGTTCAATCTTGGTGAAACCAATATTTGTCATTCCTAGTTCATCTCCATAATATGTGTAGGGTGTTCCTCGCATAGATAGAATAAAAGTATTCAGTAACTTGGCAGAATAATCCTTAAACTCAGGCTTATCACTACCATATCGATTTATAAATCTAGATTGATCATGATTAGATAAATAAATAGCAATCCACCCTTTTTCAGCAAATGATGTATCCCATTTTGTAAATGATTCTTTGAATTGAGCTAGGGTACATTTATCTAGGGTAGTAACCATGTCTGTAGCTTCAAAATGATACGCCATTTGCAATTCTTTACGATCCTTGTCTACTAAATCGTGGGCGTCCTGCAAAGTACTTCCTACCCCCTCTGAAACTGCAAAGACATCATATTTGCTCAAAACTTGATCATACATTTCTTTTAAATAACTATGTATATGAGGTCCCATCCCATGATATTCAATGACACTTGGTATATCTACATCATATCCCTCAGGGAAGGGAGGAAATGTAATGTCTTTACTTACATATTGAAAAGCATCTAAACGAAAACCATCTACCCCTTTCTCTGCCCAAAATTTCATAATATCATAAACCTCTTGGCGCACTTTTGGGTTTTCCCAATTCAAATCGGGTTGTTTTTGAGAAAAGTAATGTAAGTAATATGAATCTGTTTGTTCATCATATTTCCAGGCATCACTGTTTTCATCAAAAAAACTCCATCGATGATTTGGCTTCCCTTTTTCAGCAGGCCACCAATGATAATAATCTCTATATGAATTGTCTCTAGAACTACGAGATTGTTTGAACCATTCATGCTCATCACTACTATGGTTTACAACTACATCCATGATAAATTTCATGCCACGTTTGTGCAAACCTTCAAGTAATTCATCAAAGTCTTCCATAGTGCCAAACTCTTTCATAATAGCACAATAGTCACTAATATCATAACCATTATCATCATTTGGAGATTCATAAATAGGGTTTAGCCAAACCATGGTAACACCTAAACTTTTTATATAATCTAATTTTTGAATGATTCCTCTTAAATCACCAACACCATTTCCGCTAGTGTCTTTAAAACTTCTTGGGTAGATTTGATACACAATCCCCTCTTTCCACCAGCTTCTTTCTTGTAGTGAGTTATTAGTCATTATATGTTTATGTATTTTAAAGTTTAATTATACTGAAAGTCCAACTAAAGTATTAAATTCTAGTGAATACAAAGTGTACAATTATTCAGTGAAAAAAATTGAACAAACTCTAAAAAATTGAACAAACTCATTTTCTTAGAATATAGTAAGTTGCTAGACACTAGTCTTTTATAGGTAGGTATATTTGAGCCTCCCATTTCAATTCATCACCTCCAAAATTTGGATTGCTATAAAAAACTTCCAGGGGTTTTTTTACTATCTCAATGTCATTATTTCCTGCATAATCTAACAATGCATACCAAGCTCTATCAGAGGTAATATAGTTTCCATTATAGGACGCTTTTAAAGCTTTTACTCCACTATATTGTTTATACTGAATTCGGGGATCTATTGGAAGAGAATCACTTTTTATGACAGGAAAACAAAAATTATAAGCAATACTATCATTTTGAGTGTTCCAATTTGTTATTTCAACAAAAGGTGTTCCATTCATTTCAATATTTTCAGCAGAAAGGACAGAAGTTAATAGGGAATAATTTTGCATCATCCCTCTGGCTTTTTCAATTTGCAAACCTTTCATTGGAATATAAGCACAATAAGTAGTTCTAGTACTATCTATACCAACTACACGTACTCTAATTTTGTTTAAGTGCTCTTTTAGCTTATCTATAAAATCAGTGATGGTGTTCTGTGTTCTTTTTTCGAAATCTGTAGTTCCAAATGGAATAGAAATTTTATTAGCAAAACTATGATCAATGTCTGTTACGTAAACATTTACTTTAGAAATAGAATCATTTACTGAGCTTATAGACCAATTATAATTGAAGGTCGAGTCTTTAACTATAATCTGCTGTGTTAAGTTTTTAAGATTTTCTTGTTGAATAGGGCTTGAGTTTTCTAGACTTGTATTCCAAAGTTTGATAGATTGATTAATAGTCCCTGCAGTTGTTTTTACTTTAAAAGTAACTAAATAATCATAGGGTTTTATAATGAAATACCATAGTAAAAAACCAATTGTTAGAAATCCTATAATAGTACTAATTTTTTTCATTTACCTTTAAATATTGTAATAAATAAAATATATGAATTGTTATATTCTACTTGTTTAACATTGTTAATTTTTCAGTAACCAATTCTCCTATTTTTCTTCCTTGGCCTACTCCTACTTCTACAGCAGCTCTGTAATGAATACCTCCATACATTCTACTAATTGCAGCTTCGTCTGCAGCATGTTTAAATGATTTATAACTTCGAATTGGTAATCCAAAAGGAAGTTCAGTATCATCAGCAAAACTAAAATTATCTCCAAAAATTGAGGTCAAAACTGTTGATGCTGCACTAGACACAACAGAATGACCACTTGTGTATTCTGGAAAAGGAGGTGTTTGTAAAATAGGTTTCCATTCGTCGTCAAAATAGGTGTTGATTAATGTTTCTGGTCTAACTAAATTACTTCGATATTTTTCATCCCAACAACTAATAAATGCGTCAGCAATAGCAATAGATGTCTTTGTGTAAGCAAAAACTGTTCTATTAAAATCTGCCTTTTCTTTTTTAGCAGCAATTTTTGTGATACCAATCCAATGAGCTCCAGGAGTTATTTTTTTTACAGCAAACATCAAATGTCCACGAGTCACAGATACGTATGGATTACAATCCCAAAATTGAGCAATGGCAATTTCTTCTGAGCTGTCACCCTTTTTGGTAATTTCTTTACTAATCTCGTAAACCTCAACAAGTTCTTTGTAAAAGTCAGAATCTTTATTCATTGAAAATTTTGGTGGAGGCACTGGTTTAAATTGGTCTGCTGATTCTAAAACAAAAGACCGTATTTTATCCCAGTGAGGTTCTAAACCATCCATATATGAAGGAGGTGTAGGTTGCCATCTCCCCTCATCGTTAGAATCTACACTAAATTTTGGCATCGTTCTAGTTTGTGCATAATTATCTTTATTCATCCAGTCTGTAATATATGCTGCAACCTCCAATCCGTAAGCTTTTGACTCCCTGAATTCTCTAGGATTAGTAGCTTCCCAAACATTGTATAAGCTATCTCTATGTTTTTCTATTTTAGCCTCAGAAAAAATCAACTGTTTGCTTAAATGTATATGTGCAATTAATGCCGCAAGTGGATAATTTATCTTGGTTGGTTGGTTTGGAGAAGGAATAGCTCCTAAATGATTTATTTGATTTTTTAAAGAAGAATATGTAGAATCATTCTGAGCTAATATTTCATAAGCTGCTATATTTGGATATACAAATACTCTACTAGCTACTGGTGGAGAAAATATATCATGAATCATAACTTCTACTACTTTGTCTATAGACGTGTGAAAATGATCTGTAGTAATTTCTATGGGTGCTGAAATCTCTTTACAAGAAAACAATACCAAAAGAATTGCAGTTGTTAGTACAGAAGTTTTGAATTGTTTCATAATCTTTATTTATTCTATTAATTGATATACTTGAGCCCAATCATTATTGATAGTTGCTAAAACATATGGTTTATTATTCACTTTAATTATATCTAATTTTTTTACTGCTTTTAGGCTAAAATCTAATCCTATTTTATTTCCTAAGATAACTTGCTCTTCATCTATGATAAGTGCCCCTGGAAAAGAGTCGAATCTACCATGAAAGGGTGTAACACCAAAATAATTTCCTGCTGCCAAAATTTCATTTTCCCCATCAAAATCAAAATCATACTCTAAAAAAGAAGAAATTGGAGATACTTGAAGCTCGTTTATAAAAGGCACAAATTCAAATCTATTATTTTCATTTTTTAGATACCCTGATGCAAGCGTTTGTACCTCTAATATGGTCGCTTTATTTAAAATTGATTTTTCAAAAATTTCATCAATCGATTTTCCAGCCATGCTTTTATAGGTTGTAAACTTTTTTCGTAAGCTTACTATCTGACTGGCTAACTCGTCTAATCCCAACAATGGATAATAGGACCCGTTTTTATAATTGCAAAGAATAGTCTCAGTACTTCCGTTACCATCAAAATCTGCATAATACATTCTTAACGGATGTTTCTTTGTTGCTTTAAATTTTGAGTTTTTCCCCCAATTTCCAAGAAGATAATCCATATCTCCATCTTTATCGATATCAAAAGGGGTAATCTGTTGCCACAACCCTTTTAAACCCGAATCAATAATTTTTTCTTCCTTAAAAGACCCTTCTTTATTTATAAAGAACTTTGGACTCATCCATTCTCCAACCAAGATAAGATCTGTAAAACCATCTGAATTGTAATCTTCCCATATAGCATCTGTAATCATTCCTATATTCTGAAAAGGCTGATTTTTTAAAAGAGAAAAAGACCCTTTATTGTTTTTTAAAATATAGTTGTTTGGTATTGCTCCAAAATTATTTGACACAGAATTACTTCCAATAAACACATCTAAATCTCCATCATTATCATAATCATGTGCTTCAATAACTGACGCATTTTCAAAATATTCAGGCAACTGCTCTTTTGTAAAACCAGTATTAGTTTGAATAAAATAGGCATCTAGTAAAGGTTTCATTTTATCATAAAAGTCTGCACCCCCAGTTCCAACTAAAAGATCATTTATGGCATCATTATTAAAATCTGCAATGAGAGCTACAACATCTTCATTTATGGAATCATTTTCAAAAATTTGAATCTTTTTCTCCTCATAAAGCCCTTCCTTTTGAAGATAAACTTTAGCTGGATTAAACTTAGATCCTCCAAAATAAACATCATCTTTACCATCATTATTTATATCGCCAACTGCAACCGCTGGACCTCTGTCTGATGTTTGATAAGGAATTAGTTTTTGACGATTAAAATCTGTATAATTATCTTCTGAATGACTAAAGTTAAGTCCTAAATTGTTTGAAACCTTTTTAAAAATTGGTGTCTCTTTTTTTAATAAAGTTGAATAATTAAAAGGCTTTGTTTTTTCTGGACTAACAACTATTTGTTGATTAATAGTAATATTTCTTAGAGTTTGATATGTTTTGTTTGGCCAAACAACTTTAATAGAATCTACTTGTTGAACAGCACCATATCCAAAGTGTATCATTGGCTCTGAAGAAGATTGAAACCCTCTCACTGTATACAATTCTTTAAATTGTAATTTTCCTTCATGGTATGAATAAACTTTGGTTCCAATACCAAAAGTATTAGGTGCTGGGTAGTCAAACTTTAATTGAAGATAATTTGATAGATTATCCGTTTGATTTATATATAATGATACTTCTTCATTAATATTACTAACTACCATGTCTATATCTCCATCATTGTCTAAATCACCCAGAGCTGTAGCTCCTGATACCCCTTTTTTATTTGAAATCCATTGACCAGATTTATCCTCAAATTTTAAATTCTTCGCTCCTTTAAACATATAATTGTGAGCTTCTCCTGATGGCATCATTTGAAGGGCCTCTTGATCTACTAACTTTGTATTATCAATTTTCTTCTGAATTTGATCATTTGAAATAAATTTGATAAAGTCTAAATCATTAGGTCTTTTTGAAATCCCATTAGAAATAAACAAGTCTTGTTCTCCGTCTTGATCAAAGTCTGCAAATAAACTACTCCAACTCCAATCTGTGGCTGCAATTCCACTTAGCAACGCAGTCTCTAAGTAACTTGAATTTTGTTGATTTACATACAGCATATTTCTAGTAAACTGATAATGATACCCAAATTTTTGAGTTCTTAGTTTTTGAATTTGAATATTATCATCTCCTTCAGATGTTTTAAGGACTACTTCATCCTCTGGAAGCATATCTAAAGAGATAATGTCAGGTAATCCATCATGATTAATATCTGCTACGTCATTTCCCATGGAAAATCTGCTAGTGTGTCCAAAGTAATTTTTTAATTGATCAGAAAAGGTGCCATCTCCATTATTTATGTAGTAATAATCATCTTCATGAAAATCATTACCAACATATATATCAGGATATCCATCTTGATTAAAATCTGCTATAGAAATACCCAATCCATAACCATTAATTCCACCAAAAATTCCCGCAGCTTCACTTATATCTGTGAAGCTTCCTCCGTCATTTCTGAGTAATTTATCTCCAGTTTGCTCGTTTCTTTTATAACGTAAATCTACTTTACCAAAAGATTCTTGAGTGTGAATAGCATGGTTTAATAAATAGATATCTAAATCTCCATCTAAATCAAAATCTAAAAATGCTGCAGAAGAACTATAGGAATCAAAATCTAATTTATATTTTTCTGCGCTTTCCGTGAATGTTTCATCTCCATTATTAATAAATAGCTCATTGTACCCATAAAATCCATTAACACCAACTACAGCACACACATAAATATCTAGTAAGCCATCTCCATTAATATCTCCCATTACTGCTCCTGTATTCCATGAACTATTTCCTGAAACATTAGCTTTATTGGTAATATCCTCAAATTTTAAATTTCCTTTATTTATAAAAAGTTTGTTTTTCTCTTGATTTGCAGAAAGAAAAATATCTGTGAGCCCATCATTATTTATATCACCAAGAGCTACTCCTCCTCCATTGTAATAATATAAATAATCAAGAATATTTAGATCATCAGTTGGAGTAATTGTGTTTTCAAAAGCCAACCCTGTCTCTTGAGATGTTGGGTTCTTAAATAGCAGCTCTTTTTTATTACATGCATAAAAGAGTATTGAAAAAACAACTATGATTATCTTTTTATTCATTTATCAAAAATAATTTTGGTTTTTCATTATTAATTGCTGCTAATAGATATGTTTTACCACTTTTATCACTAATAGTTTTTAGATGCTTTACTTCATTTTTTATGACAAAACCTGAGGTATTGTAATTCTGCCATTTAAAATCAAGTGATCCGTCACCTAGTAGAACAGAACCATGACTAGCGTCTAATCTTGAGTATTGAGGTTTAAATTCAAAGTTATTTCCTGCCATAATAATATCTAAATTTCCGTCATTATTAACATCTGTACAAACAATTCCACAGACACAAGAAAGTTGAACACGACTTGGAAGTTTTTTCACACTAAAATTCCAATCACCTTCATTAACTGCAATAATTGATTCTGAAATTGTACTCTGCTTCATAATTGAATTTTTGAAAATTGATGTAGAAAATAGCTCATCAACAGACTTTTTTGCATATTCTGAAGCCTTTAAATTTTGCTTTTTTAAAGATACTAACTGAGCTGTTAATTCTTTTTTCATATGAATTGGATAGTCTTTTCCATTCTTATGATTAGTCATAATTTGCTCAATTGTTCCATTATTATCAAAATCATTCACCCACATTTTTACTGGATTTTCTGAAGAAGTTTTATGGATTGTATTACTTCCTTGATTTCCAAGTATAAAATCTATATCACCGTCATTATCAAGATCTGCTGCCTCAACAACATTCCACATTCCAAATAAATCATCTAATGTTGATTTTTGTTTGATAAGCCTTCTTCCATTGTTTATAAAGATTTTTGGTGTATCCCATTCCGAAACAGTAATCAAATCTTTTTTACCGTCCTTGTCTATATCTTTCCATATTGCATCAGTCATCATTCCAGCACTCTTAACATCATAGGCAACTTTTTCTGTGGTATCTGCAAAAGTTCCATCACCGTTATTTTCTAGAAATTGATGTGTTGGGTCTATCCCATAAGTAGCCACCATACTTCTAGCACCTACAAATACATCAATATCACCATCATTATCAAAATCGTAAGGAGAAATCACTGCAATATTTTTTCTTAAGGCTGGTAGTTTATTTTTTGATGTCTCAAAAGTTCCCTTACCATTGTTAAGATATAATCTTACTTTATAATTATTTTGTTGTCCTATTTCGTTTCCACCAGACCCAATCATCAAATCTAAATTTCCATCACCATTGGCATCAAAAAATGCGGCTGTGGTATCTTCAAACATAGCATCTTTATCAAAAGATTTTTGGATTGATAGTGCTGTTTTACCATTACCTAAATTAAGGTATAATAGCCCGGGTTGATTTTTGGCTCCACCAATATAAAAGTCATCATTGCCGTCATTATTAATATCACCTATGGCAAGGGCAGGTCCTTCTTGAGACAGCATTTTATTAATTAGTCCCTCGTAATCAAAATCTGAATAACTATTTTCTTGATGTTTCTGAAGGTTAGTTTTTAAAACTTCTGAAACCAATGTTTTGTTTTTCTTGGGTAGTAAGGATGATTGTATTTCAGTTGCCTCAGATTGCTTTAGGGTTAAAGTTGAATTCACTTCAATATTATTCCACTTTTGTGTTTTGTTATTGGGCCAGATAATACGCAATGAGTCAACTTTTGTTGCTTTCCCTAAGCCAATTGTCATTACATAATCCATGGAAGATTGAAATCCTCTTGAAGGCATCTGATCTTGCACATAAATTTTATTATTGTGATAGATTTTAACAGTACTTCCAACCCCAAATTTATTGACTTGATCCCCTTCGAGTTTAATTTTTAAATAATTATTAGTTGTTAAGCTATCAGAATTATTTCTATAAACGAATGGCAGCATGTTTACATTATTTATGACCATGTCTAAATCTCCATCATTGTCTAAATCTCCGTAGGCAACTCCATTTGATAAACTGGGTGTTTCAAAACCCCATTCCTTATTTGCATTGTCAAAAGTAATGTCGCCATTATTTTTATAAGCATAATTAGGCTGAGGTTTTACAGGCATTTTATTAATAATAGAATCAATCGCTTGCTTTCTTCCTGTTAAAGCCATTTTTTGAATGATTTCATTAGCAAAGAAATTAACAAAATCTAAATCTGTTAAATCATGATTAATTCCGTTTGTAATAAATATATCTCTATTTCCGTCATTGTCCATATCAAAAAGTAACCCAGCCCAGCTCCAATCTGTTTTGGCAACTCCACTAAAATAAGCGACCTCTGAGAACGTACTATTCCCATTGTTTAACTGAAGTGTGTTTTGAATATATTGTTGAGAAAAATCTTTACTTTGTTTTAGTTTAAAAACATTATACCCTTCAAATTCCATCACAGACTTTACTCGCTGATCTGCCTCTGGCAACATGTCTGTAATAAAAATATCTGCATTACCATCATTGTTTATGTCTGCAATGTCTACACCCATGGCAGATAAACTTAAATGAGATGTCCAATTTGTAATATCCTCTTTAAATGTACCATCTTGGTTATTGATATATAGATAATCTCTTTCGTAAAAGTCATTAGAAACATAAATGTCTGGATATAAATCCCCATTCATATCAGTAACCATAACTCCTAAGCCAAAACCTATTAAGCTTCCATAGATTCCAGCCTGCTCACTAACATCTACAAATTTACCATTGTCGTTTCTTAACAACATATCTCCAACCCCTCTAAAAATTGCAGGAACATTTTCCCAATCTTGAGCTCTTTTATCTCGCTGTTCTGCATATCCAAGACTACTTACAGGAATGTTGCTGTTATTTAAAATATAAGCATCTAAATCTCCATCTTTATCATAATCAAAAAAAGAAGCATGGGTAGAAAATCCTGTTTTAGCAAGGTTAAATTCGGCAGCTTTTTCTGTAAAAGTTAAATCTCCATTGTTAATGTATAAATCATTATCGTGATTGTTACCCTTTAAATTTCCAGCATTACTTACGTAGATATCTAATAATCCATCCTGATTTATATCTACCATTACAACTCCAGTAGACCAAGGTTTGTTTCCTTCAATTCCGGCACTTACAGAAATATCCTCGAATGTTAGATTGCCCTTATTAAGATAGAGTTTGTTAGCAACCATATTACCTGTTAGGTAAATATCAGCTAAGCCATCATTATTAATATCACCAATAGCTACACCTCCGCCATTATAAAAGTTTCGGTATTTAAAAATATTAAAATTCTTTTGGTTTTTAACTTTGTTTAAAAAATCAATCCCTGTCTCTTTTGCGTCTAATAATGTGAAAAGAGTCTCTGTATCATTTATAGATAAATTATTATTTTTATCTGTACTACAAGAGTAAAAAACTACTGTAAGTAGCACTAGAATAATTGCTCTCATTCTAAATTGTATTATCATTTGTGTAACTTTATAAAAATAGGTACGTCGTTGTTTATTGAAATGACATAAAACATTTCGTTATTTATTGATAACTTATCTATGTTTCGTGCTTCACCAGAAATATCAAAATCTTGGTCTAAACTTTCATAAAAAAACCCTTTTTTATTATTCAACAAAATTAAGCCATGCGAGGCATCTAATTTACCCAATTGTGTATTAATATTGTAATTATTTCCCACTAAAAGAACATCTGTATAACCATCATTATTAAAATCGTCTACAGCAATATCATTTACAGAAGATATTTGTGCCATAAACGGCAATTGATGTTTTTTAAATGTATTATCCCCTTGGTTTTCAAAATAACTACTACCCAATTCAAAAACTTGTTTTTTAAAAGCTCCATTAATTTTATCTTTTGGAAGAAGCTCTGTAAAGGAAGCCTCTGCAAAATCTTTGTAGGATAAGAATTTTTTGTTTAAAAATGGGATTTGTTTCACCAATTCATCTTTTGATGCAAAAGGAGTTTCTTGTTTTTGATAAAAATAAGTAATCACAGGATCTATAGTCCCGTTATCATCAAAATCATTGCTGTATAGTGTTATTGGTTCGTCAGAAGTTGCTTTTAATCGAGTATTCAAGCCCCAGTTACCAACAATGAAATCTATATCTCCATCCTTATCAAAATCATTTGCTTTAATGCTATTCCACCATCCATTTGTTTTTTGTAATTGTGTATTTTTTTGTAAGGTTAATTTTTTACCATCATTCATAAATACTTTTATTGGCATCCAGTATCCAACAACTATAGCATCTAAAAAATTATCTTCATTCAAATCAATCCAAACTATGTCTGTTACATTTCCACTTTCTTTAAAATCAATTCCAAATTTTAATGTTACATCTTTGAAATTTCCTTGACCATCATTCTCAAAAATATATTGAGTTGGTGTTTTCCCAAATTGCCAGGGAACGATGTTTGAAAGTATTGAAATATCCATATCGCCATCATTATCAATATCTATGGCAGAAACTTTTGATGCATTAGTCTCTATTTTTTTGAACTGTATTGAATCTCTTTTAAATTTTCCTTTATTATTAATATATAATTTAGGTTGCAAAGGGGTTCCTTTTTTAAATTCATTTCCACCACTAACTACCAATAAATCGTTGAAACTATCTCCATTAGCATCGAATAAGACAGCATATACATCTTCATGTATTGCATCATTTCTAAATACATCTGATTGTTCTGATGTGAATTTTCCTTTTTTATTCTGAATAAAAAGTTGACTAGATTGAGATTTTCCTCCGCCAATAAAAAAATCTTCTAAACCATCATTATTGATATCAGAAACGGCTATATGTGGTCCTAAATTTGAACTAGCATAAGGAATAATTTGATCTCTATTAAATTCTAAAGACTGGGAGTCCTTGTGTTTGAAGTCTATAATAGAATCTTTATTAACAAAAAAAGAGGGTTGCTTCCCTAAAACCTCATAAGAATAATTTTTCAGAGCATTCTCATAATAAACTACAATTTCTTGATTAGGTTTTATATCTCTTAGTGTTTCATGTGCATTAGTACTCCATATAATTTCTAAAGAATCTATTACTTTTGCATCACCTAATCCTAGGTGTATTTTAGGTTCAACAGAAGATAAATACCCTTTTGTTGTGTAATTTTCTTCAACAATTACTTTGTTTTGGTAATAAGCTTTAACAGTAGTTCCAATTCCAAAAATATTAGTAGAATTTCCTTTAAATTTAATTTTCAAATAAGAATTCTGAGAATTTTGATCTGATGTATTCTCCAATACAAATGAATCCTCATTAATATTATTAATAACCAAATCTAAGTCTCCATCATTATCTAAATCTACTGATGTACCTCCATTACTATAGGAATTACCATGAGAAACCCACGTTGAAGTCACATTCTTAAATGTTTTATCTTGATTGTTCTTATAAAAATAATTTTTTACTTTTTTTTGGGGGATTTGTTTAGATAATTCTAAGTTTCTTTGAGATTTTTCTGTTGCTAATTGTTTTTGGATTTCCTCATTTGAAATAAAATTTATGTAATCCATATCATTTGTTGCTCCAAGAATACCGTTAGTGATGTACAAATCTTTAAAGCCGTCATTGTCATAATCTGCAACAATTGGACTCCATGACCATTCTGTTGCTGCTATTCCACTTAAATAAGCTGTTTCACTATATGTACCGTTACCGTTATTATAATGCAATGTGTTTTGCATGAATTGAGGAGCATATCCATTTTTTAAATAATATTGATAAGTTTGGTAAGGAAATTCTAGCCCAGATGTTTTATAGGTTGTTAAGTTTTCAGGGAGCATATCAAGAGAAACAATGTCCAGTTGAGAATCATTATTCAAATCTGCAATAGCATTTCCCATGGAATAGTGTGATGTATGTCCTAGGATGGTTTTGTCTTTTGAAATCACATCCAAAAAAGTTTTATCTTTTTGATTGATATAGAGATAATCATTCTCAAAAAAATCATTACCAACATAAATATCAGGGTAGCCGTCATTAGTAATATCTCCTATTGATACTCCTAACCCATATCCAATCTTTCCCTGAAATATGCCAGATTGAGTTGAAACATCAACATAAGTTCCTTGTTTGTTTTCATATAGTTTGTCTCCAGACATCTCATCTACTTGACGTCTTGTATCTCCTTTACCATAATTACTGTTAGGGTATAAAGAATGATTCATTAAAAAGAGATCTAAATCTCCATCTTTATCATAATCAAAAAAAGTTGCTTGTGTTGCTAAAGAAACGATGTCTAAACCAAAAAGTGATGCTGATTCTTTAAAAACTGGAATCCCGTTTTTATCTAAACCTTGATTAAGGTATAATAAGTTTTTCCCTTTAATAGCATTGTGTTTACCTACTTTGCAAATGTAGATGTCTAAAAACCCATCGTTATTTATATCTACAGTGGTAACTCCGGTAGTCCAAGGAAAAGGATTATTAATATGTGCCTCTGTTGTAATGTCTTTAAACTGTAACTCTCCTAGATTTAAAAATAATTTATCTTCAGTTTGGTTCCCTGTAAAATAGAGATCAGCTAATCCATCATTGTTAAAATCTGCCGCAGCTACTCCAGCTCCATTGTAGTAATAGAGATAATTTAAAATATTTAAGTCAACAGTACTAGTGAGGTTGTTTTGAAAATTTATTTGAGTCTTATTTTTTTTTAATGAAACAAATAAAGAATTATTAGTAGTACAAGATATTAATGATAGAAGCAAACTGAATGCTATAAACTCTCTCATCTTGTAAAAAGTTATTATATTAAAAAAGTAAATACGTTTTACAAATAATTAAAGAGGGTATAAATACCCTCTTTAATTAATATCAAATATATAAGATATGCTTAGTATCCTGGATTTTGAACTAAATTAGGATTTGACAACAATGCTGTAAGTGGAATTGGGAATAAGTTTTTATTCGTATCTCCAACAGCTGCGGGGTCTTTAAACTCCCAGTCTTTTGTAAATTGACCAAATCTAATTAAATCGTTACGTCTAAAAAATTCAACATACAATTCTCTACCTCTTTCATCTATCATATCATCTAGACTTACAGATCCTAATGGTGTTGCATTTCTTATAACTCTTAACTCATTTACTTCAGCTAAAGCTCCACCGGAGTCACCACTTCTTAACATAGCTTCTGCTCTCATTAAGTGAGCATCAGCAAATCTAAAAATGATTTCATGACTTCTAAAAGAAGAAGAACCTGTTCCATCGAATGGGTGGTATTTAATCACTCTAATTGCCTGAGTTTCTGAACTATTAGTTAAACTAAAATCTCTTGTGAAATTTAAAGGATTTCCAGCTCTATCCGATAATGGTTGTCCAGTAGCTGAATATTGCTGCCCAATTAAAAATCCATAACCAATACCGAAGTTAGTATCTTCTGTGGCGGATGATGCATTTGGAACAAACCCTCTTCTTTCCTCTTGATTGTTTAGAGGAGTACCATCTTCTAAACCATAGTTCTCATTAGTATCTCCTTCAAATAAGTCATAGAACTCAGCTAAAGTAGAAAACCCATTCCATCCTCCTCCTCCGTTGTCTGGAGTAACGATGTTATAGTGCATTCCATTCCAAATTCTATTTCCAATACCAATTTCACCATACAAAACAGTTTCTGAATCAACAGATGGCAAAAAGATGTCAAAATATCCTGATTGAAGAGCAAAACCGCTAGCTTCAACTGCGTCTACAGCATTAATTACTTCTTGGTAATTAGGTGTTGCTCCAGTATAGCGCTCGCTGTTTAAAATTAATTTAGCTTTTAAAAAGTTTGCTGCTGCTTTAGAAGCTGCCTTTGTAGCATTACTTGGTGAAGTATTTGGTAATACTGATATGGCTTCATTTAAATCATTTAAAATATATGCATAAGCTTCCGCTGGTGATAGAACAACAGGTGTTGATACTGGATCATCAGTTGCTTCTCTAAATGGATTTTGACCCCACATATCTAACACAAAGAACATATTAAAAGCTCTTAGAAACTTTGCTTCTGCAACTTGTTGTTGAGAAGAGTTACTTAATGGATCTATAATCTGCGTTGCAGCCAATACTTTAGAATTTAATTGATTCCAGGTACTTAATAAGAACCCGTGATCTACTTTCCAAGTATGATTGTGAAGTGAACGCCACAATCCATTATCTCCCCAGTCACTACCTCTTGTAGGAATTACCTGCTCATCAGTAGTTACTTCATTTAAAGCAAAGAAATTTGCTTGATCTGTTAACATTCCCCAAGTGGAGGAGTATAACCCTGCCAAAGAAGCTTCTGAATCAGCTAAACCTGTAAAAGAAACGTCTTGAATCACTGAATCTGTTGCCTCAAGTTCTAAATCTGAACATGATTGTAAAGCAACTATAGAAATAAGTGATAGTATAACTATATTTAAATTAAATTGTTTTTTCATTTTTATATTATTTTAAAATTTTGCGTTAACTCCAAAAGTAATTGTTGTAGGATTTGGATATGCTCCATAATCCATCCCAATAGAAGGTAAAGCACCTCCTGTTGCAGAATTTACTTCAGGATCTAATCCAGAATAATCAGTAGACAACCATAAGTTTTGTCCTGTTACAGAAAAAACCATAGATTTAAAGACTCCTTTTCCAGATAATGGCATATCATATGCTAAAGATAAATTTTGTAATCTCACAAAATCTCCTTTCTCCAAGAACCTTGTAGATGCAGCAGCTGACGCTCCTAACGCTTCTCCACTTGTTAATGTTTCTGGAGTTACATTTCTAGTTGTATTAAATGCCCCTGCTGTAAAGAAAGCATTTGCAGTGTTGTTATATACATAATGACCAAACTGACCACTAAAATAAGCAGACATTGACCATCTCTTATAGTTAAGGTTAGTAGATAAACCTCCTGTTAAGTTAGGTAAAGCACTCTTACCTACAAAACTTTTGTCTTCGCTTATAATTGGCTGACCAGCATTATCATATCCATCAAACTGAAGTAAGTAGTAAGAGAATAATGGGTATCCTTCTTGTAATCTCATTGCAAAGGCCCCACTCAAACCAGGCCCGTTTACATCAGCAAAATCATATTGTCCTGAAAGGTTTTCAACCATGTTATCATTATATGCAACATTAAAGTTTGCAGACCAGTTGAAATCTTCACTTTGAACTAGATCATACCCTAATGAGAATTCAACCCCTTGGTTTACAATTTTAGAATCTGGAAGATTTCTAAATTTTTGATCTAATATGGCTGGTTGTGCTTCAGGAACTAAGAATAATAAATCCTTTGTTTCTTTTCTATACACATCAAGACTTCCTGATAATCTATCATTATTAAATCCAAAATCTAATCCTGTTGAATACTGGATTGTAGACTCCCACTTTAGATCATTTCCACCAAATGAAACAATTGCATTTCCACCTAAATTAATATCTCCACCGTCATTTGGATTTAATCCAGTCCAACGAGATCTATTCACGTAGTTACCATAACCTACTCCTTCTTGATTACCAGTAATACCAGCACTCAAACGAAGTTTTAAAGTAGACATATTGCTATCACTCATAAAGTCTTCTTCATTTAATTTCCATGCAAAAGCACCTGATGGGAAATACCCATATCTATTAGCTTCTGGAAAAGCAGAAGAACCATCAGCTCTTAATGTAGCTGTAAATAAGTACTTATCTGATAAAGTATAGTTAACTCTCCCAAAGAAAGATTGTAACTCAGTAGTATTGTCGTAAGTATCAACAGCTAGAGATCTAACTCCTGAAGTTGAAGTACTTGGAGAAAAAGTATTGGTAGTAAAATCTAATCCATCCCATCCTCTAACGATAACTCCAGATAAATTAGGAGCATAAGCGAATTGTTGATATTGATCAGTTATTTCACCCGAAATTCCAGTAACTACATCTTTCAATGTAGAACCCATCAAGTCCATATCTGTAGTTGAGAAACCCCATGCTCCAGAATACAATCCTGAACTTTGAAAACTTTGGTATGAAAAACCTCCTAATACTTCTAATTTAGAATCAGTATATTCTTTATTATATGTCAAAGTAGCTTCTAATAGTTCGTTTTTAACTTCTAACATATTGTAAGCACCTCTTCCATTTCCAGCTATACCACTTGATAGACCTAAAACATCTCCTGAAGTAATTGAAAAATTATCTGAATCTGATTGATCTAAACCTAAGGTAACTTTAGCTTTTAAGTTAGAAGTCAAATCATATTCTAAAGATAAGTTAGCTAAATATCTATTTGTATTTGTAATTCCTTGTGTGTACGCTAATAAGTTAGTAGGGTTAACCAAAGTACCTCCATCAAAATCTGGATCATTAGGCCATGTAGGATTCGCAGAAAAAGCCGCTCCTAATATATCTCCTCTGTAACCTGCGGTTCCACCTGTTGGAGCTAAATTATCATCAACTCGTGAAACAGAACCTTGGAAAGATAATTTAAGTTTGTCATTTAAAAACCTATGGTTAAGATTTAATCTTGCAGTAAGCCTCTCAAGGTTTGAATTTTCAACAATACCTGTTTGATTCCCAAATCCTAAAGTTGCAATATAAGATCCTTTGTCATGAGACTTGGAATAACTTAAGTTTTGATTATGAGATTGAGCTGTTCTAAAAATAACATCTTGCCAATCGGTTGACGAACCGTAATCGCTTCCAGCACCAACTGGTAAACCTAACCTAGCTCTTTCTGAAAGAAATTGACTTGAATTTAATAAATTGTAAGTATCTAGTGCCTTAGAAGAACTAACATTAGCTTGGTAATTAAATTCACCTTTCTTAGATCTTCCCGATTTGGTAGTTACAATAACAACTCCATTTGCTCCTCTAGACCCATAGATTGCAGTAGCTGAAGCATCTTTTAAGATACTGATGCTTTGAATATCATTAGGATTTAAAAAGTTAAGTGGATTTTTGGCTGGATTACCTCCAAGACCTATAACGTTAGCACCTGCTGTTGTTGCTCCTCCTGATAATGGAACTCCATCAACAACAAATAAAGGATTGTTATTAGAACGTACAGAGTTAGACCCTCTAATACGAATATTAACGCCAGCCCCAGGAGCACCACTTGTATTTGAGATTTGAACCCCAGCAGTTTTACCTTGTATTAATTGTTCTGGTGACGAAATAACACCTTTGTTAAAATCTTCTGCCTTAACAGAAGTAACTGCACCTGTAGCATCTTTTACAGATGTTGATCCATAACCAATAACAACAATCTCATCCAATTCAGTAGAGTCTTGTGTCATAGTCACGTTGATAACAGATTCAGAACCTACTGTTCTTTGCTCAGTTTTGTATCCAAGATAGTTGTAAACTAACACATCACCTTGTTTGGCGTTAATAGTGTAGTTTCCATCAAAATCTGTTTGGACTCCTGTTGTCGTACCTTGAATGGTAATACTAACACCTGGTAAACTACCATCTGCGTCAGAGACAACTCCCTTGATTGATTGACCATAAGTAATACTACCAACAAGTAGCATAATAATCAACAAAGGTTTTTTAAGTAAACTATTTTTCATAAAAGTTTAATTTTAATTAATAATGATTTGTTTTTTAAATTGAATTTTTTGAATATCATACAAATTTACACTTTCTTTAACAGTAAATGAAAAAATGTATTTATAATATTGCAAATTAACATTTTTATCCCCAAAAAAAAAGAATCTTTCAATAAAATAAACGAAAACGTTTTCGTTTATTTTACCTTACAAACACTACGACTAAATTAAATTTCTAACTTGCTGATTAAAAAAAAACTTAGCTGTTAATGTTTGTTGATCTTAATCTTAGTTTTTTTAAATTTCTTTAATTTTTATGTTCCTAAACCAAACCTTGTCGCTGTGATCTTGAAGTCCAATGTGGCCAGAAGGATACTTTCCAAAACCTTCCCAGTCTTTGAATTTTGAATTGGAAACCATAGTATCCCATTTTTCTCCTGATAAAGGAAATGAAATTCTAACTTTCCCATTCATAGTAACGGTTCCAATATTATCTTTTTGATTAATTTCTAAAACACAGATATTCCATTCTCCTGCTGGATTTATGTGTTGAGCAGGATATCCAATTAAGTCATATAAAGAACCTGCTTTATGAATTCCATTACCAACAAAAGAGTCTGGATGTTTTTCATTGTCTAAAACTTGAATTTCTGGACCAGTCATATAAGCTTCAGAAAATTTTTCATCTTCATAAACCCCCCAAAATATTCCACTATTACCTGCTTCAGAAATTTTCCATTCCAATGACAAAATAAAATTCGTATATTTTTCTTTAGTGATGATGTTCTTTCCACCTACTTTACCTGGAGTAAATACCATAGCATCATCTTGAATGGTCCATTCTGGATAAATGTCTTCAGATAAGTACCCTCTCCAATTGTCTAAGGAACTACCATCAAATAAAATTGTCCAATCACCATTATTTTCAGATAGAATTGATGATGCTGCCTGTTGTTTTACTTCAATTTTTTTTGGTTTTTTTTCTGCTTGGTTGCATCCTACAAATAAGCATAAACTAACAATTATTACTATTTTTTTCATGTTAACACGTATTAAATTCCTAATATTTTTTTTAATTGATTTTCATCTATATCTCCATCACTCCCTGCAAAATCATCAAATCTTTTAGAGGTAGTTTCAATTATATGATTTTTTATAAAGTCTACACCTTCTATGGCACCTTGTTGAGGACTTTTTATCACGCACTCCCACTCTAAAACTGCCCAAACATCACAGCCATATTCAGTTAATTTAGAAAAAACTTGTTTAAAATCTACTTGACCGTCTCCTGGAGACCTATATCTTCCGGCTCTATTTTTCCAATCATTATATCCTCCAAAAGTTCCTTTTTTTCCACTAGGATTAAACTCGGCATCTTTCACATGAAAAGCTTTTATGAATTGGTGGTAGTGATCTATATATTTTAAATAATCTAATTGTTGCAAAACGAAATGAGATGGATCATATAAAATATTAACTCTTTTGTGATTCCCTGTTGCTTCAAGGAATCTTTCAAAAGTATCTCCATCATGAATATCCTCAACAGGATGCACTTCATAACAAACATCTACTCCTTGACTGTCAAATGTATCTAAAATTGGCAGCCATCTTGTTGCCAATTCTTTAAACCCTGTTTCTACAAGTCCATTAGGTTGTTGTGGCCAAGGATGAACCATAGGCCACAATAAAGAACCTGAAAAAGTAGCATGTGTTTTTAACCCTAATCGTCTACTAACCATAGCAGCTTTTTTCATTTGATCAATAGCCCATTCCGTTCTTTTCTTAGGTTTTCCTTGTAGCTCTTTTGGAACAAATACGTCAAACATTAAATCATGAGCAGAGTGAACCGCCACTAACTGCCCTTGGATATGAGTTGATAATTCTGTTATTTCTAAACCAAAAGAATTTATTTTTCCCTTAAATTCATCACAATATGTTTGACTTTCTGATGCGATGTCTAGATCAATAATACTCTTGTCTAGTGTCGGTATTTGAATGCCAATATATCCAAGTTCTTTAGCCCATTTACACAACCCCTCTAACGAATTAAACGGGGCTTTATCATCCATAAATTGTGCTAAAAAAACAGCTGGTCCTTTAATAGTTTTCATGTATTTTATTAAAAATTTAAGTGTTATAAAGTATAGTTTTCATCAATAGTAATCCAACTATTTCCTTTTTTGTGTGAGGAGACTGCTTTTTCGATAAAACTCATCCCTCTTACACCATCAATTATGGTTGGAAACTCCCCAATGTTATAGGGTTCATTACAAATAGCTCTTGCTACCCCTTTATATATATTACCCATGGCATCAAAAATTCCTTCTGGGTGCCCAGGAGGTAATTTTGTTCCATCTAAAGATAATTTACTATTATATTCATGTCCAGGTTTTAATACTTGTAACGGCTTACCCTCTTCCATTAAATATAGATAATTCGGATTTTCTTGCTCCCATTTAAGCCCTGCCTTATCTCCATATACTTTTACAACAAAACTATTTTCCTCTCCAGTGGCAATTTGGCTTGCACAAATAACTCCTTTAACATTATTAGAACATCTTAACAAAATAGTACCGTCTACGTCCATAGGATTATCATCGTATACATGATTTAAGTCTGCTAAAATAGTTTCAATTTTTACTCCTGAAACATATTCTAGCATGTCAAAAGCGTGAGTTCCAATATCTCCAATACAACAGCTTATCCCTGATTTATCGGGATTTAATCGCCAAGTTGTTTTTCTTTTTTCCACATCATGTATAATCGGATTAATCCAACCTTGGTAATACTGGGCATCAATTTTTTGAACCTTTCCTATAGCACCACTTTTAACCATTTCACGCATTTGACGTATCATAGGATACCCAGTGTAAGTATAGGTTACTGCAAAAATAGTTTTCTTATCTAGTGTGATGGTATATAGCTCTTGAGCTTCCTTATAGGTAGTGGTTAAAGGTTTTTCGCAAATGACATGAAACCCATTTTCCAACAATTTTTTAGCCATTGGAAAATGCAAAAAATTAGGTGTTAAAACAGAAATCACTTGCATTCGCTGATCTTCAGGTAGTAGAAGCTCTTGCTCAATTAGTGTTTCAAAATCTATATAAATTCTATCTTCTGGCAACCCTATTTTATTGGCAAAATCAATGTTCTCATCCCAAATAGGATTAAAGACCCCTCCAACAATTTGATATTTATCAAACATAGAAGAAGCTATTCGGTGTAAAACCCCAATCAAAGAATTACCACCACCACCAAGTATACCTAGTCTTATTTTAGAACTACTCATTACTTTTTTATGCTTTGTATTCTACTTTTTCGTTTTTAAATAATAGTGCAAAAATGACCATCACCACTATTGCAAATACTGCTGGAAAAATCCAAATTTCCTGCCAACTATGAGAGCCGTCAGCTGTCAGGTTTTGATCTACAATTTTTCCTGCAATCCAAAATCCTGCAAGCATTCCCACACCATAAGTAGCTAATGTAATTAAACCTTGAGCAGCACTTTTAACTTTTTCTCCAGCTTTGGCGTCTGTATATATTTGACCAGATACAAAAAAGAAATCATAACAAATTCCATGCAAAGCTATTCCAGTAATTAGCATAAAGAATAAATCACCATTGTTACCATAAGCAAATAATGTATATCGAATTCCCCAAGCTAACATTCCAAATAGAATGGTTTTTTTAAATCCATATTTTTTAAAGAAAAAAGGAAGTAATAACATAAATCCAACCTCGGAAATTTGACCTAGTGTCATTAATCCAGCGGGACCTATTTCTAGATTAGATAACGATAATGACGCTCCTATTTCTCCTAAAAACTGTCCAGCATGCTGATAATAAAATGCAAGAGGCACACATATTAAGACTGATGACAAAAAGAAAACTAAAAAATTTCGGTCTTTCAATAATTTTAATGCGTCTAGCCCAAGAATATCTGTAATAGTTACTTTTTCGTTTTTATTTACAGAGGGTGGTGTACTTGGTAATGTAAAACTAAAAATACCCAAAATTGCAGAAACTATAGCTGTCATTAAAAAAGTATTCTTTAATGCTCCATTAGCAATATTTTCGGCAGAATCCCAATTAAAAATTAAACTAATAAATAAAAATCCAACCAAAATCCAGCCAACTGTACCCCATACTCTTATTTTTGGAAATTGTTTTGCTGGATCAGACATTTGATTAAATGAAACAGAATTAACCAAAGCTAATGTTGGCATATAAGCAATCATATAGCCTAAAACGTAGGGATAAAAAACTGAAAATTCAGTAGCTTGATACATTAAATACATTAAAACAGCTCCTATAATATGAAGAACTCCAAGAATTTTTTCAGCATTAAAAAAACGATCTGCTATCAAGCCAATAATAAAAGGAGCTATGATTGCACCCCAAGATTGAGTTGAATAAGCCATTGCAATTTCTCCACCAGTAGCTTTCAAAGTATTGGGTAGATATATCCCCAGTGTAACAAACCATCCTCCCCAAATAAAGAATTCGAGAAACATCATAAAGGAGAGTTGAAATTGGATTGATTTTTTCATAATTAAATGATTTTATGGTGTTATTATCTAGTTTTTTTATTATTCCAAATTACTTGCTGATTTTAACAACAAATCTCTTGTAGCTTTAATTCCATCTCTCTCATTTAGCCTTTCTCCTTCGTATTCTACTCCAATAAAACCTGTATATTTAGCATCTTTAACTATTTGTAACATTTTTACATAATCAATGGTAGTTTCATTACCAGCCTCATCAAAATCATACGATTTTGCACTTACAGCCATTGCTGCAGGCATCATCATTTTTGTGCCTTCATATTTGTCTGGATACACTTCGGCACAATCTCCCCATTTTTCATTTACATCTGCTCTTTTTACACACCAGTTACCAAAATCAGGTAATGTCCCACAGTTTTCCATATTAACTTCATTAATAGCTTTCATCAACTCTACAGGATTAGATGACAACCATCCATGATTTTCACAAAGCACATTGATGTTTTTTGTTGCAGCATATTCAGACAACTTTCTTAACCCATCCACAACAGTAGTTTTCCAAATTTCTGGATCATTTGTCCCAAAAGTATTCACTCGAATTGATTGGCAACCTAATTTTGAAGCAGCATCAACCCATCGTTTGTGATTCTCCACTGCCTGGTTTCTCATGTTTTCGTCTGGATCAGCCAAATCTCCCTCGTCATCAACCATAATCAGAATATTTTGCATGGATTCTTTTTTACTAATTTTATTTAACGAATCAATAACAACATCAAATCCTAATTTTTCAATTTCATACTTATATAATTGACTTACATACTCTAACCCTTCAAAACCCATTTCTTTTGCTTGAGATGCAAAATGAAAAGGTGAGTTCTTTTTTTCTTCAACATATCTGTGAAGTGACC
>ENA-UOXV01000779-UOXV01000779.1-marine-metagenome-genome-assembly--contig:-NODE-779-length-45614-cov-7.328804_pt1 | contig 45614 bp, 49 predicted proteins | sample MGYA00238165_ERZ766961 | MGnify/ENA primary metagenome ERZ766961 (study PRJEB28924, sample SAMN03173240) | marine metagenome | biome: Marine; feature: Water; material: Subsurface seawater | place: North... | reverse complement strand
GTTCCCCATAACCGCCAATGCTGATCCGGCGTCAACCATGGGCCTGACAATCTCAAGGACGCGACGCTGCTGAGGACCACGGTCAACAAAGTCGCCGAGGAAAATGACCCGCCTACTCTCGTGCCGGTAGCAAGGGCCATCTAATTGATAGCCTAGCTTTGCAAGCAGAGCTTCAAGTTCGGCAGCGTGGCCGTGAATATCACCGATAAGGTCGTACATAGCGAATTGTTAGCACGACTAAAGCATCACACTCAGGAGCGCGAAAACGCGAAATCGAATTTTCTCGGAGCAATTTCGGAGCGAAGCGGCAAAAATGGCCCCCTAGTGTGATGGGTGCTACCGCTAAGTCATTGAAAAGATTGGTCGGGACGGCAGGATTCGAACCTGCGACCCCCACACCCCCAGTGTGATGCGCTACCAGACTGCGCTACGTCCCGACCGAACGCGGCGGACTATAGAACCTAATCCAACCAGATTGGAACCGGCTAACGCGCAGAATCGAGAAGTTTTTTGAGGGCTTCGAGTTCGCTCAAAAGCGCCTTCAATTCGCTTTGCTCCGGCGTACCGCCTTCAGCAAGGTTTGAAGACACTTCTGCGGCAGGTTCAGAGACCACAGGAGCGGCCTCAGGCGATGTCTCTTCAGGCTTTACACCTCCCTCGCGCAGCAACTTCTGCACACCCTTGATGGTGTAACCATCATCATAGAGCAGGGACCGGATGGTCCGGAGGAGTTCAACATCCTCGGGGCGATAGTATCGACGGCCGCCGCCGCGCTTCATGGGGCGAACCTGACTAAACTTGGTCTCCCAAAACCGCAGAACATGCTGCGGCACATCCAGACCAGAAGCCACTTCACTAATTGTGCGGAAGGCTTCGGCAGACTTGCTACCGCGACGTGAGGAATGGTTTGCGGTATCCGCCATAAATCAGACTAGTAGGAGGTGTCCGGCTCGACGTCGTCTGACGCATAACCTGATGTATCGGCGTCACCGTCATTGATCCGCTTTTTCAGAACATGGCTCGGCCGGAACACAAGAACTCGACGCGGCAGAATTGGCACTTCTTCACCGGTTTTCGGGTTCCGCCCCATCCGTTGCCCCTTCTGGCGCACCTGAAAGCTCCCGAATGATGAGAGTTTTACCATTTCGCCGCGAACCAGCGCGTCAGACATTTCGGCCAGCACGGATTCAACGAGATCAGCGGACTCATTCCTGGACAGACCGACTTCCTGATAAACAGCTTCGGTCAATTGTGCCCGCGTGATTGTTTCGCTCACACCAGCTCTCCCCATATTTCCTAATTGGGCGGACGGTACCTTGACAGGATAAATCCGTCAATATCAAAGGATTGCTATACGCCTTTAATGCAAAACTTTGAAATTTTCAGGCTTGAAATCGCTACCAGCGGAGGATTCCGGATCCCCAGGTCAACCCGCCGCCCATGGCTTCGATCAACACAATATCGCCCTTCTTGATCCGGCCATCATCGACAGCAACCGAGAGCGCAAGCGGAATGGAAGCCGCTGAGGTGTTGGCATGGATATCAATCGTGACAACCACCCGATCGGCGCCAACTTTCAATTTGCGGGCCGTGCCATCAATAATCCGCTTGTTGGCCTGATGCGGCACGAACCAGTCAACGTCATTGGCCGCGAGGCCCGTAGCTTCAAGCGCCTCAACGACAACAGCAGACATCTTGGTGACGGCATGGCGAAAGACTTCCTTGCCCTCCATGCGCAGAAATCCGACCTCACCCGTCGAAGATGGACCACCATCCACGTAAAGAAGGTCGTGCAACGTGCCATCAGAATGCAGGTGAGTGGAAAGCACCCCCCGGTCATCCGAGGTTCCCAGCCCGTCTTCGGCTTTGAGGATCATTGCGCCAGCGCCATCACCAAAGAGCACGCACGTGCCCCGGTCAGTCCAGTCAAGTATGCGCGAGAAGGTTTCCGCCCCAATGACAAGGGCTGTATCGACCTGCCCCGCCTTGATGAAGTTATCAGCGGTTGCCAGTGCGTAGACGAAGCCTGAGCAGACGGCCTGTACATCAAACCCCATACTGTCGTTTCCACAGCCCAACTTCGACTGCACGACGGTTGCAGAGGCCGGAAACGTTTCATCAGGCGTGGATGTCGCAACGATAATCAGATCGATCTCATCGGGCGTCATACCTGCGGCATCAAGTGCGTTCCGCGCTGCATGGGTGGCCAGATCAGACGTGAATTCACCATCGGCTGCGATATGACGCTGCCGAATTCCGCTCCGCTCACGTATCCACTCGTCGGACGTATCAACCCGTTCGGCAAGCTCAGAATTCGTGACGATACGTTCGGGCAGATACCTGCCCATCCCGGCAACAACAGAACGGCGCATATCTATGATGCCGTTGCGGTTGGCTGCGGGCGCAGCATCTCTGGGTCCAGACGCTCAATATTGGTCTTCAACAAAGCATTCCCATCATACTTAATCATATCGATCGCAACCCCGATCGCAGTGGCAAAACCGACGGCATCGGTTCCCCCATGACTCTTAACGCATACTCCATTGAGTCCCAGAAATACTGCACCGTTATAGCGACGCGGATCGCTGCGGCTGCGCAACTTGTCAAAGGACGGCTTTGCGAAAACATAACCAATCTTGGCCCAGAACGAGTTTCGGAAGGTCTCACGAACAAACGCATTGATCAGCTTGGCTGTACCTTCAGCAGTTTTGAGCGCGACATTGCCTGTAAACCCATCCGTGACAACCACATCCACTGCCCCTGCAGGGATGTCGTTGCCTTCGACAAAGCCGACAAACTCTCCAGGCAAGTCCAGCTCGCGCAAAAGGTTCGCGGCATCTTTCAAAGCGTCATTGCCCTTGGTCTCTTCCTCACCAACGTTCAGCAGACCAATGGTTGGCTCGTGGATGCCCAGGATCGTGCGGGCAAAGACTTCACCCATGATCGCAAACTCAACAAGATTACGGGCATCGCATCGGATGTTCGCGCCCAGATCCAGCATCACTGTTTCACCACGAAGCGTGGGAAAGAATGACGCGATTGCCGGACGATCGATGCCTTCAAGGCGCCGCAACACAATCATCGCCATCGCCATCAAGGCGCCAGTATTGCCAGCCGAAACCACACCATCAGCCTCATTCAGCTTGACGGATTCTATGGCCTTCCACATCGAGGTTTCATGACCGCTGCGCACAACCTGAGAAGGCTTGTCGTCAGCCTCAACCTTTTCGGTTGTGTGACGTATCTCGACAAACGCATCGAGGCCGCGCTGCTTGGCAACCAGCTCGCTGACTTCCTTCTCATCACCAAAGAGTAGAAACCTCACATCGGGATTCCGCCGACGTGCAATATCAGCGCCCGCAACAACAATTTGCGGTGCATCGTCTCCACCCATGGCATCAAGGGCGATTGTGATCTGGTCGCTCAACCGGTCCGCTCCCCCACCGAACATATTCGTTCGGGGTCCGTCATCCAGAGACTAGATCTTCTCTTTGACCTCAATGACCTGTCGGCCCTTATAGAAGCCGGTCTTCATATCGACGTGATGAGGGCGATGAAATTCACCCGTGGTCTCATCTTCGACATAGGTCGGCTGCTTCAGAGAATCGTGCGAACGGCGCATGCCCCGACGCGATTTCGATATTTTCTTCTTGGGTACGGCCATAAGTTTTCCCTTTCGCGGGGAAGTAAGAATTTTGTGCGCATGCCGGAAGGCGGCTGCTAGATATCCAAAAATGCACCGCTGAGCAAGCGAATCGCAAGGTTTCTTGTCGAAAACAATCAGTTAAGGGCTATTTCCCCGATTTTTCGCCCTTATCACGCAGTTGAGCCAGTGCTGCGAAGGGTCCGGCGGGTTCTTCGTCATCATCAGCGATGGACTCGAACTCCACCCCCGGCGCCCTCGGATAGGGGTTCAGAGCTAGGGAAATATTCTGCACAAAGATTTCTCCGACTTCAATTTCGTCCTCGATGATCGGTTCGACAGGGTCTTCGTCCTCAGCCTCTTCGTCGTCTTCGCGATCCGTATAGCGTTGCATGATTGAGGCGTCGATGCTGTCACGCACAGGCTCCAGGCTGACCACACAAGCCTGCTCAACCTCTGCCGACAGGTCGCCGAAGATGCTGACATCGCCTGACAGTTCTCGGAACACGTAAATCTCCGCAACGAATGACGACATGGAGAGAAGCTTCAGGCGCGCTGCAATCGCCACACATTCCTCTGCGCTCGCCTCAAATGTCATGAATTCACGCTGTCCCGGCTCAATATCAGTGACATTCACATGCCGGACCAATTCGCCGGTCTCCGTGGTTTCAGTCATGGTTCGATCACCTCAGCAGATCGACCAACAAACGCGGTCGAGTCCGGAAATGATGACCGTCCCTCCAGCAAAGCACTCGCAGATACTTCGTCGATCAGACCTCGTGCCGCGCGTAGATAAGCGATCATTCCTGCCACCTGCGCAGGCTCCGGCTCGGCGCTGGCATACAGATTCCGCCGAAGAATCTCATCCAAGGCGCTGTCCCCTGCGGCAAGACCACTTTCGTAAACAGAAATTCGTCCATGCAGGTTCCGCGCAAGCTTCTTGATCCGGTGTCCAATTCCCATATCGCCGAGCCCCGCTTCACGGAGCGCGACATCGAAATCATCGAAAATCAGGTCATGCAGCGTCTGTGCAACTTGGGCGCATTCTTCACTCTCTCGCTTTAGACGTGTCAAAACGAGGTAGGCATGCAAACAAACCATCTCGTAACGCCCCAGCATGGTGTCAGGGACGCCGAGATGGGCATAGAAGGCCGGCTCACGCGATTGTGCAACGATCGCTTCGTAATGGCTTGCAGCCAGTTTGCGTCGCGTACGTCGTTGCTGAATTCTTCCTAGCATGCGTCAAATTTCCCGTTTGTCCTGTCGTCGGTCAGATGCAGTTGACAGAATGAAACAGCGAATGCCATCGTCTGCCGCATCACACGATTCTCTACAGCTCCCGACGAGACTCTCGCCGAATGAATTTTTTCGTCCGACATGGCCGTGTTCTGGTCCTTCTCTCCGTTCTCACGGCCTGCACGCCGGTCATCTCCGCCCGTGGCCAGCAGCCTGACCCGGAGGCCGTCGAAACCGTTGAACCTGGTGTCTCATCTCGACGTGATGTCGAGAACGCATTGGGCACCCCATCGACGCAGGGCGTCTTCCGGGAGAACGTCTGGTACTACATGTCAGAACGTACGGAAAGAACCGCATTTTTCCGTCCCCAACTTATCGAACGCAAGATCATTGCAGTCGTCTTCGACGATTCTGGTGTTGTTGAGGATATCGTGACGTATACCGAAAACGACAAGAAGGAAGTCGATCTTGTCGCACGTGTTACGCCAACGGCTGGCAATGAGCTTTCCATTATCCAGCAGCTCTTCGGCAATGTCGGGCGTTTCGCCCAACCCTGACAACAAAACGAACCTGACAAAGAAAAACCCGGGGCCGTTTCCGGCCCCGGGTTTGTTTTGTACGCGTTGCGTGGCGACTAGTGTGCCAATACCGCGAGGATCAACAGCGCCACAATGTTTGTGATCTTGATCATCGGGTTCACAGCAGGACCTGCAGTGTCCTTGTAGGGGTCACCAACGGTATCGCCGGTCACCGCAGCATGATGGGCATCAGAGCCCTTGCCGCCATGGTTGCCGTCTTCGATGTACTTCTTGGCATTGTCCCAAGCACCGCCACCAGCGGTCATGGAGATCGCGACGAACAGACCCGTCACAATCACACCCAGAAGCATCGCACCGAGCGATGAGAACGCTGCCGACTTACCAGCAATCACCAAAATGACCACGTAGAGGATGATCGGTGACAGCACCGGCAACATCGACGGGATAATCATTTCCTTGATCGCAGCCTTGGTCAGCATGTCGACACAGCGGCCATATTCGGGCTTGCCTGTGCCTTCCATGATCCCCGGGATCTCCTTGAACTGACGCCGAACTTCAACGACGACCGAACCAGCTGCACGGCCAACAGCCGTCATGCCCAACGCGCCGAACAGGAACGGCAGCATGCCACCGACCAGCAGGCCGACAACGATGAACGGGTTGGTCAGGGAGAAGTCGAGTTCAACACCCGCGAAGTACGGATACTCGGCAGCCGACGAGATGAAGAAGTTCAAATCCGACGTATACGCTGCAAAGAGCACAAGCGCGCCGAGACCGGCGGAACCGATCGCGTAACCCTTGGTCACCGCCTTGGTGGTGTTGCCCACCGCGTCGAGTGCGTCGGTGGTCTTACGGACCTCTTCGTCAAGCTCAGCCATCTCTGCGATGCCGCCAGCGTTGTCCGTCACCGGGCCGTACGCGTCGAGCGCAACAACCATACCGGTCAGGGCCAACATTGCTGTCACGGCAATGGCGATACCAAGCAGACCAGCGAGCATGAACGAAGCGATAATCGCTGCGCAGATGATAAGCGCGGGAATTGCCGTTGCTTCCATCGAGATCGCAAGACCCTGGATCACGTTCGTGCCGTGCCCGGTGGTTGATGCCTTGGCAATCGAGCGTACCGGACGATATTCGGTGCTGGTGTAGTACTCGGTCACCCAGATCAGGAGACCGGTTACAACCAGACCAATAACGCCACAAAGGAACACATCCATGCCGTTGAAGGTGACGTTCGGAAGAACAATCTCTGCATCAAAGCCGATCACCCATTCGGTGACACCCGCGATCCCGACAAGGGACAGCACAGCAGAGGCAATGAAACCCTTATAGAGCGCACCCATGATGTTCTGGCTGGCGCCGAGGCGCGTGAAGAACGTGCCAATAATCGAAGCAATGATACAAATGCCACCGACAGCCAGAGGATAGACCATCATCTGGTTGAGAAGCGGGTTGCCTGCCAGGAAGATCGAGATCAGGACCATGGTCGCGACAATCGTCACGGCATAGGTCTCGAACAGATCAGCTGCCATACCCGCACAGTCACCAACGTTGTCACCAACGTTATCAGCGATCACGGCCGGGTTGCGGGGGTCATCCTCGGGGATACCTGCCTCAACCTTGCCCACAAGGTCAGCACCGACATCCGCACCCTTGGTGAAGATACCGCCACCCAAACGTGCAAAGATCGAAATCAGAGAGGCACCGAACCCAAGTGCGACGAGCGCATCAATCAGTTCGCGACCACCGGCATTGCCGTTCTGTTGCATCCAGATCATGAAGCCGAAATAGCCAGCCACCGCGAGAAGCGCGAGGCCTGCCACCAGCATGCCGGTCACGGCGCCAGAGCGGAACGCCACCGACAGGCCTTCGGCCATGCTGCTGCGTGCGGCCTCTGTCGTGCGAACATTCGCACGCACCGAGATATGCATCCCGATATAGCCGGTCACGCCGGACAGCACAGCGCCGATTACAAAGCCAAGTGCGACCGTCCAACCCAGAAGGAAGAACAGAATCACGGCGATAATCACGCCGACGATTGCGATTGCCCGATACTGACGGTTCAGATAGGCGGCTGCGCCTTCCTGAATTGCCGCAGAAATTTCCTGCATTCGTTCGGTGCCTGCGCTCAATGCGAGAATCGAGCGTGACGCCCAAATCCCGTAGAGAACAGCCAGACCGCCACATGCGATGGCGAACCAGACGATAGGAGCCATTGTTATTGTCCTTTGGTTTCTATGTTGTTTGGATCGCGCAGCCGATCGCAGCGCGCACCCCAGATCAGGTGCGAATCACCTGACCCCATCAAAAGCGGCGGGAACATGCCAAAAAGGCGGGAACATGGCAACCGGCGAGAACGGTCAGGCTGCGACGGGTTGCCTCTTCACACGCAGCCAGAACACCGCGCACACAACGAGGACCAGCAAAGGTGCTGACGCCATGTTCACGGCAAAGAACCCAAACTGGCTGTAAACCACGCCAGCAAGCAGCGAACAGGTCGCGACGGTTCCGAAGACAAAGAAGTCATTGACCCCCTGCACTTTCGCCTTCTCCGCGGGTGTGTAGGTGCTCAGGAGCAGCGTCGTTCCGGCTGTAAACATGAAGTTCCAGCCGAGGCCAACAAGGCCCATCCCGACGCGGAGATGCCAAATCGAATCACCGCTGAAGTTCACCCCGATACAAATGACCGAAATGACTGCGCCCGCGAGAATAATATTCAGGTCACCGAATTTTTTGATCAGGTAACCGGTAAAGAAGCCCGGTGCGAACATCCCAAGGACGTGCCACATGATCACGTTGTTGATGTCGAGTTGGCCAAACGGGTGTGTCGGATGAAGATGCATGAAAATCGGCGTCGACAGCATGACGAAGTTCATGACGCCGTAACCGATCATCGCGCTCAACAACGCAACGATGAAAGCCGGTTGCGCTGCAATCTCCCGCATCGGTCGGACATGCCCGGTCCGTTCCTGTTCACTGGGTGGCGGAATATCAGTAAACCGCAACAAGACCATCATGATCACCTGCATCGACAGGATGACCAGATAAACACCGCCGTAAATAATCGGGCTGATCATGTCATAGCCCCAGGACGAGAGGCTCGGCCCGGTGATTGCTGCAAACACACCACCGGTCAGAACAAGGCTCACAGCCTTGCTCCGAAATTCATCGCTCGCAGCATCGACCGCAGCAAAACGAAACTGCTGATTGGCTCCAGCAGACGCCCCAAACAATGCAGAACCTGCACAGAACAGCGCAAAGTTCTGCAGGAACAGCGCGTAGATCATCAGCGCCGCACCTGCGCAACCAATAATCAGAAATACCGTAAAGCCGTTCGCGCGTCCGATCCGCTTCATCAGAAACGCCGCCGGAATGGTCGACATTGTCATAAAGACGAACTGGAACGTAATCGGGACCGTTGCCCACCCCACATTCGGCGCTATGGATGCCCCGATGATAGAAGAGACAGAGAAAACCAGCACCATCTGGGTCTGGCCAAGAGCCTGACAAAGCGACAGCAGGCCAACATTTCGGGTTTCACGTGAGAGTTGCATGAGCGGACATTCTTCGATGGCGGGACAAAATACAAGCCCACTGTGTGAATATCAGCCTTGCATTTTTTGATTTGGAATCGAGACCTGACTAGGTGTCTTTGCGTAAGACATTTTCCACAAACAGATCGACCACAATGTCTTTTCCCAGAGTTTTTTGAGCCACATTGCGGAGTCGGTACTTCACAGCATCAAGAGGAACCTCGATACCCTTGCGACGTGCCAGAAGCTTGTGGAGCTCCACAATCATGGCATCCCGCAGGCGCGAACGTGCGGCCGTGACCAATGAACGCTGATCGGCCTCAGCAATCTCCAAAGTCGCAGCGACGGTGTAGAGACCAACAACACTGCCATCCCCAAACAGCGTGACGGTGATCGCATCAAGACGCACATAGTGGTGTTCGGAAAGACCGCTGGGGTTCTCTTCCTCGGGTGGGTCTGCTGCTTGCGCATTCGTGATCAAGGCGACCAACAACAAAACGATTGCCAGCCCCACAACAAAGGCAGGAGAAATGAACCAGCGCACACACGGTGTCATCGCAGCCCCCTAGCCCGGCAGAACGCGGATATCGCGCACCAGCACGTCATTGACGACGCCGGTGCCCAGAATCCGGTTGTTTTCAGCACGAATGCGGTTCTTCAAATAGACCGTCTTGATGGAACCTTCGTCTGTCCCGGGAAAAGGCCGCGACGTCAGAGAGCGGACATAGGCCTCACGCAACCTCGGCAGCAAAGACCGCACCCGCTGGCCGCCGAAGTCTTCACGTCCGACCTCCAGAGAGAGCACCACGACAATCTTGTGTCGTTGCCCGTTCACCGTCTCAAACGGCACAAAAAGCGGATCCAGTTCGATGTAAACCATCTCCACCGGCACAACGTCTTCGGGTTCTGGTTCGGGAACTTCTGCGAGGCTCGTCTCGTCCTTCGCCAACACAAATTTGTAGGCGGCCCCGCCTCCCGCGACGAGCAGGATCATAAGGATCAATACAAGCAGCTTCTTTCTGCTCTTTTTCTCGGGAACGGCATTGGGGTCTTCACCCGCACGCATGGCGCGGATTGCGGCCTCGCCCTCAGCGCGGCTCTGCTGCTTTGAAGTGTCGGTATCCGTCATCACCTGCCTCAAGCTGATCACCCGACCCGTCGATCACTGCAACGGGTCGCGTACCAGTTTCACGAACGGCCATATGGCCGATTCGCGTAATCGGGACCCCCACCTCGCCTGACAAACTGTTCAGGTCTGCACGTGCGGCCTGCGGAGCAGTGAAAACGATTTCATAATCATCTCCACCGCTTAGCAGACTAAGGTGCAATGGTTGATTGTCCGTTACCAACCGACGCGCCGCTTCCGACAAAGGCACGTCGTCCAAACGGATCTCCGCATGCAGTTCCGACGCCCGGCAAATATGGCCAAGATCAGCAATCAGGCCGTCCGAAACATCCGCGGACGCCCCGGCATGGCCGACGAGTTTCGCCCCCAACGCAACGCGTGGTTGCGGCAGTCGGAAGCGATCGATCAATGCCGCGCGATCCTCATCAACACGAGCTGAAACGTCACCCTTTTCCAAGGCCAACCCCAGAAACGCATCGCCGATCGTACCAGTCACGTAAACATCATCATCAGACAATGCGCCGGACCTTTTTATTACTTTATTTACAACGGATTGACCGAATATATTAATGCTTAAAGTGAGAGGACCTGGCGTACGCGTTGTGTCCCCGCCGAGCAACCCAAACCCGAATTCCTGCTGATCAGATGACAGCCCCGCGGCAAAGTCTGCCAGCCACGCCTCGTTGATCGTTTCAGGCAACTGAACTGTCAGAGTGTAGCCAAGCGGAATGGCTCCCTTGGCTGCAATATCAGAGAGATTTACACGAAGGGCCCGCTGCGCAATTTCGAACGGTGTCGATGTCTCCAGAAAATGCACACCTGCAACAATGGCATCTGCAGACACAACGAGTTCACAGCCCTCTGCGGGGCGCAACACAGCTGCATCATCGAGCAACCCCATTGCACCGGGCATATCGCGCGCAAGCGGCGCAAAATACCGTGCAATCAGGTCGAACTCGTCAATGGCCCGCGCCATCCCCTGCCGTATCCTTATTCGAAACTTCATCTTCCCGCAGAACGCGGGCCAAGCGATCAAGAACCGCGTTTACTAGCCCGGGTTCGCGACTGTCGAAAAACGCATCTGTCAGATGAACATATTCGCTGATCACGACCTTGGCCGGAATGTCTGAGCGGGTCTGCAGTTCAAATATTCCCGCCTTCATGATTGCCCGCAACAAAGGTTCGAGACGTTCTGCGGTGCCTCCCCCATCGAGCAGGCTATCAAGCACGGTCTCGATGTTCGTTTTTTCGCGGACCACGCCACGCACGAGGTCGACGAACAATTCTTTGTCCGCTTCCAGGCGGATTTTTTCGTCCCCGTCCTCATCGACGATTTCCGTGCGGTGCTCGAGAAACTCCATGACGGTGGCGTCAGCCGTTCCGCCACGAATTTCTATCTGATACAGGGCCTGAACAGCCATCAATCGTGCCGCACCGCGCGCAGACGCAGCCGCCTTACGGTTTCCGCCCGAGGGCGCTTCGTTATCAGCGGGCATTAGCGGGGAAACATTCGGAACTGGCGTTTGAACTCAACCATCCTGAGACAGGCATTGGCTGCGTCAGCCCCCTTATTTCCCCGGTCAACGGCAGCCCGCGCCATAGCCTGATCCATGTTTTCGGTCGTCAGGACACCAAAACCGAGCGCCAGGCAATGGCGGGTCGCAAGATCTTGCAATCCCCGTGCAGCCTCACCGCACACATAATCATAATGCGTGGTCTCACCCCGAATAACGCATCCAAGCGCGATATAGCCGTCAAAACGGCGGCGCCCGCCAGAGAACTCCGGTGACCGCATCGCAATCGCGATCGAGGCAGGGATTTCAAAAGCCCCGGGAATTTCATAAAGTTCGTGGCTGGCGTCTGCATCCTCGAGAACACCAAGTGTACCGGCCAGTAACTCGCTGGCGACCTCTTCATAGTATCGCGACACTGCGATCATGATGTGTGGCTGATCCGACATCAAACCCTCCTATTTCCCACCATCGAGCGGAACCGGGCGTGTTTCCACCAGACGCAGACCAAAACCTTCGAGCCCCACAATCGATCGTTGTGAATTGGACAGAAGAATAATGTCACGCACGCCCAGATCGGCAAGAATTTGAGCCCCAACACCGTAGTCGCGCAGTTCATTCACGGGACTGCTTGGTGCAGATTTCACGCGACGGATACGTTCGGACAACGCGTTGGGTGACGTATCACGGATGAGCACAATCACACCCTTGCCCGCTTTGGCAATCATCTCCATCGACTGCTGCAGAACACCGGAATCCGGTGCATCCAGACTGCCCAGAGCGTCCGTGCCAATACTGAAGGAATGCATGCGCACGAGGACGGGTTCGTCCGGGTCGATCTCTCCCTTCACAATGGCCAGATGCTCAGCATACTCGACCGTGTTGTGGTAGATGTGCCACTTGAACTCACCGCCAAAGCGGGAGTTGAAGGTATGCTCCATCAGACGCTCGACAATACGGTCGTTGCGCCGGCGATAAGCGATAAGATCGGCAATCGCGCCAATCTTGAGACCATGAAACTGGGCGAACCCGACAAGATCGGGCAGCCGAGACATGGTGCCATCGTCGTTCATGATCTCACAGATCACGGCTGAAGGGTTCAGCCCGGCGAGGCGCGCGATATCGACACCAGCCTCAGTGTGACCAGCCCGGACCAGAACACCGCCATCACGCGCGGCAAGCGGGAATATGTGCCCCGGGGTCACGATATCAGCTTCGGTCGTGCGTGGATCAATCGCCACCGTAATCGTGCGGGCACGGTCCGGTGCGGAAATACCCGTCGTGACACCTTCGGCGGCCTCAATGGACACAGTGAAATTGGTCGCCAAACGCTGACCATGGGTCTGCGGCATCATCGGCAGGCCAAGTTGCTTGGTGCGCTCGCGCGTCAAGGTCAGACAAATCAGGCCCCGACCATGGGTCGCCATGAAATTGACGGCATCCGGGGTCGCCATCTGCGCGGGAATAACGAGATCTCCCTCATTCTCGCGATCCTCATCATCGATCAGGATGAACATCTTGCCGTTTCGGGCATCCTCAATGATGTCCTCGATCGGCGAGAGAATCTGCTCATCCTCCATCGCTCGTTCAATGTCCTGCTTCGAGACGGTCTTCAAGTCTTCTGTATTCTCAGCCACGATTATTTTCGCTCCAGCAATCGGGCGACGTAGCGCGCGATCACATCAACTTCCAGGTTCACCCTTGCGCCTGCTTCCAGGTCTGCAAAGGAGGTATGATCCCAAGTATGGGGAATTATGTTTACGCCAAACACCCGATCATCGACTTCATTGACCGTGAGAGAGACGCCGTCGACCGTAATCGACCCTTTCGATGCCACATAGTGCTTGAGGTCATCCGGGACCTCAATTCCAACCCGGTGATTCTCACCTTCAGCCTCGACCCGTACAACTTCGCCAACACAATCGACATGCCCGAGCACGAGATGTCCGCCGAGTTCGTCGGCAGCCTTCAGGGCGCGTTCAAGATTAATTCTGGTCCCGACGGCCCAAGTTCCAATTGTTGTCTTATCGAGGGTCTCTCCCGAGACATCAACGGCAAAGTGATTGGGTGTCAATTCCACCGCAGTCAAACATGCACCATTGCACGCAATCGAGGCCCCAAGCGCAATACCAGAGGTTTCAAAAGCTGTTTCGATTGTCAGGCGACGGCCGACTTCGAGTTGATCAATCCGGGTAACCCGGCCGACATCAGTCACGATTCCAGTAAACATTGCGCTTGGTTACGGCACTCGCACGAAAATATCCAGCGTGTCGTCACCAATTGGTGTGCTGGAAACCGACTTAAATGACGGTACTTCCGACATATCCTCCACGCCGAGGTCGCCAAAAGGCGGCACACCATCGCCTCCGATAAGCGAAGGGGCCCGGAACCAATAGAGCTGATCAACCAATCCGGCTCGCAGGAGCGCTGTTGATACCAGCGCACCGCCTTCAACCATCAGCCGTGTTATCCCCGCCTCCCCGAGCGCCTGCAGGGCTGCAGACAGATCGACATGCCCATCCTGGCTTGCAACCTCAACCACATGGACGCCCGCGCCCTCCAACATCTGCCGACGGCCGGCATCCGCGCCCTTACAGGCAATCACCCATGTGGGGGTTTCACCCGCCGTACGGATCACCTGTGCTTTGGGCGAAACGCGCAGGTTTGAATCGAAAACCACCCGCAGAGGCGAGCGGTTCTCAAGGCCCGGAAGTCTTGACGTCAAACTGGGATCATCCGAGGCAACGGTGCCAACCCCAACTGCAATCGCATCATGAGTTGCGCGCATCAAATGCGCATGTGCTCGGGCAGCACTGCCGGTGATCCATTGGGATTCCCCGGTCCGCGTGGCAATTCTACCATCTGATGTGGTCGCGGTTTTCAGTGTGACGAGAGGACGACCCTCACGTACACGGGTCATAAACCCCGCATTCACTGTCTCGGCTTCGCGTTGACAAAGTCCGGTCTCGACTTGCAGGCCAGCCGCCTTAAGACGATCAGTTCCCGAGCCGGACACACGAGGGTCAGGGTCCTCGCAAGCGATGACGACCCGGCCAACACCCGCATCAATCAGCGCATCGGCGCATGGCGGCGTGCGCCCGGTATGACTGCATGGCTCAAGCGTGACAAAAACCTGCGCGCCCACCAATGCTGCCGCACCGAATTGCGCGCGCGCCTGATCCAGAGCGACTGTTTCGGCATGGGGTCGTCCACCAGGCTGAGTCCAGCCACGTCCGAGGACCTGCCCGCCGTTTTCAGCCGCAGAAACAATAACGCAGCCAACAGCCGGGTTCGGCCAGACATTGCCCAATCCGCGCCGCGCCAGGCGCAATGCGGTCAACATAATGTTCTGATCACTGCTCATGGGACCACAAGGTCGGGCGAAAGCCGCCCCCGATCAATCGTTTTCGATCAGTTCGCCGTCTTTGGACAGTCGCTCATTCCCGATGAAATCCTCGAAATCACGCACTTCACGGAAATTCTTGTAGACTGAGGCGAACCGGACATAGGCGATTGAGTCCAGATTCATCAAAGCATCCATGACCGCTTCACCGATGGCATCGGTCGAGATATCCGTCTCCCCAGAAGATTCCAGACGGCGCACGATTCCGCTGATAACCCGATCCACACGATCAGGGTCAACCGGGCGTTTACGCAATGAAATGCGCATCGAAGCTTCAAGCTTGTCACGATCGAACGGCACCCGCTGATTGTTCTTTTTGACAACCATAAGATCGCGCAAATGGACACGTTCGAACGTTGTCCAGCGCGCGCCACAATCCGGGCAGGCACGACGTCGACGGATTGCCGTATTGTCCTCGGTCGGCCGTGAATCCTTCACGTGCGTATCTTCATGTCCACAGAACGGACAGCGCATCTATTTCTCTCCCCCGAATATCTATTCAGTCGTATCGCCGCAATCAGCCGGCATTGTATATCGGAAAGCGCGCGCACAATTCCTCGACACGCCGCCGCACGGAGGCTTCAGTCTGCGCGTCACCATCGGGATTGGCAGCAAGGCTATCAAGCACTTCCACAATCAATTCGCCCACCAGACGGAACTCCGCCACACCAAAACCGCGGGTCGTTGCGGCCGGACTTCCAAGCCGCACACCAGAGGTCACCATCGGTTTCTCCGGGTCAAACGGAATGCCGTTCTTGTTGCAGGTCAATCCGGCGCGCTCGAGCGCCTCTTCTGTCCGGTCCCCAGTCAGGGTTTTGGGCCGAAGATCAACCAGCATCAAATGAGTGTCCGTACCTCCTGAGACGATATCGAGACCGCCATCAACAAGCGTTGCGGCAAGCGCTTGTGCGTTCTCAACAACGCTGCTCGCATAGGTCTTGAACTCAGGCTTGAGGGCTTCCCCGAAAGCGACAGCCTTGGCCGCGATCACATGCATCAGCGGACCACCCTGCAATCCCGGGAAAACTGCGGAATTGATCTTCTTGCCGAGATCCTCATCGTTCGAGAGGATCATGCCTCCGCGCGGCCCGCGCAGTGTTTTGTGGGTGGTCGTGGTGACGACATGAGCGTGCGGCAACGGGCTGGGATGCGCGCCACCAGCCACCAGACCAGAAAAATGCGCCATATCGACCATCAGATGGGCCCCGACCGAATCTGCGATTTCGCGGAACCGCGCAAAGTCGATCACCCGCGGATAGGCTGAACCGCCCGCGACAATCAGGGTTGGTTTGTGCTCATCGGCCAGCCGCGCAACTTCATCCATATCGATCCGCGCATCTTCCGCGCGAACCCCGTATTGAACCGCATTAAACCATTTGCCCGACAGGTTCGGCGCGGCACCATGCGTGAGATGACCGCCCGCGGCCAGCGACATGCCAAGAACTGTATCACCGGGTTTGCAAAGAGCCAGGAAGACCGCCTGATTGGCCTGCGCGCCCGAATGGGGCTGCACATTGGCAAACGCGCACCCGAACAATTCCTTGGCGCGCTCAATCGCAAGGGTTTCGGCTTCGTCAACAAACTCGCACCCTCCGTAATAACGGCGCCCGGGATAGCCTTCAGCGTATTTGTTCGTCAGCACCGTGCCCATCGCCTCGATCACTGCGCGCGACACGATGTTCTCGGATGCAATCAACTCAACCTGATTTTGCTGGCGGTTCAGCTCGCGACTGATCGACGCAAAAATATCCGGATCGGCTTCCGCCAGCCCCTTTGAAAATAACGCGTTGGAGTTGTTCTCCGTCGCCACGGCTTCAGTTGTCATCGACATCTACGTCCTCGTTCTCTTGATTTCATGCGCACCCGTTTTCAACTTCTACGGCTGACGCGCTATCCCAGTTTTCCAATGCGGCGCACATGACGTTCGCCGCCGCTAAATTCCGTGGTGAAAAATGCATCCAGACAATCCATTGCCACCTCAGGTCCGACAACACGCACACCAAGCGCCATGACATTGGCGTCATTGTGCTCCCGCGCGAGCTTGGCCGAGGTCACATCATGGACAACGGCGGCGCGCACCCCAGGTATCCGGTTGGCCGCAATCGATATTCCGATGCCGGTGCCACAAATCACGACACCGCGCTCGGCTTTCCCCGACGCGACGGCTTCACCGACAGCCTTTCCGTAGTCCGGATAGTCGACCGACTCATCGCCGTGGGTGCCCAGATCAAGCACTGTAAAACCGCGTTTCTCGAGGTCCGCCTTGAACTCCTCCTTCAAAGAGGGTCCAGCGTGGTCGGACGCGATCGCAATCGTTCCTTCGCTCATGCATCAAGTCCGTTTGAATGTGGCAAACGCAGAGACTTCTGCTGAGAGGTCAGTTACCACATCTCGTCTGCCGCTGCCAGCCAAACACAAGCTGTCGCGTCTAAATGTGTGGAAAACACCATGCGAGTGGTTTCTGCAACGCACAAATTTCGTTCCAGTGCAGATCAAGTTTTATGCAGCACAGTTGCCATTGAATGTTACAGGCGACCCATCGACACAATGTAACAAAAATGCCGACTACTTTAGAATTGATGAAAGTACTGATGATTATTCAAATAGCGAGTTGACTGTATCCAACCACCCATGCAATTACGAATGTCAGCAGCGAAAGACTGCAAGAACCGATCCGGAAAAAGAATGTCTGAAAACGCGACTGATCCAATAACCCGTGAAGATATGCTCCGCATCACAACGAAGGTTGTCACGGCATATGTCGGGAACAACACATTGGCTGACACCCAGATTACGGATGTCATTCAGTCGGTTTATGACAGCCTTGAAGGCCTCAGCAACGGCACCCCGGTATCCAAGGTAAAGCAGAAGCCAGCGGTTCCGATCAAACGATCAATTACGCCCGACTACATCGTCTGCCTGGAAGACGGCAAGCAGCTCAAAATGCTCAAGCGTTATCTTCGCACCACACATGGGATGACGCCGGATGAGTACCGGTCAAAATGGGGGCTGCCGACGGATTACCCCATGGTCGCGCCGAATTACGCCAAGAAACGATCTGCCTTTGCCAAGGAAATTGGCCTCGGCAAGCGTCGCGCCTAATCGTCAGCGGACCACATCCAAAGATCCAAATCAGGCAAATGTCCCGCGCGACACCAGAGGTACGGGGTTTCGCTTTTCCATGACATAACGCAGCTTCGCCATCGCATTGTTGCGCAATGCGGACTCACCCGCGTTGACCGGACCGACTATCGAAACTTCGGTTCCGGTTCGTGAATCAACGGCAGAAACTTTCACCGAATTGCCAATCGCCGAAAACTCGAAGATGACGTCTCCGGGCCCTCTGCTGTTTCGATTTGTTCGGCGACGTGGCGTCATTGGGGCGTCCTTGTGAGGCGATCTACAACTGTATTCCAAAGCCTTTTCCCGCCGTATAGTTGGACAACCAACAACGTGGGATAAAGCCATGACATCAGCAAATCACAAATTTAGTGTTAAGCATGTGGATTCAGCCGAATGGACACCCGGCCTTCGCTCCGACTTCGAATATCGTGATCTTGGTATCCAGGAGGCAACAGGCGGCGCGTTTGACGCACACATCATCCGGATCGCAGACCCATCAGCCGACCATGAGACGGGCGTTCACGCCCATATGACTGATTTCCAGATGATTTATGTCCTGCAGGGATCCGCGCGGTTCTGGTTCGATAGAGAAGGCGAAATAGAGGTCTCCAAAGGCTCCTGCTTCTATCAACCCGACGGCATCATGCATAACGCTCTTTGGATGTCCGAGGATTGCGAACTGCTGGAGATCGCATCCCCGGGCAAATTCGAAACGGTTACGCCAGACTAGGTGTTCGCAGAATCGTCTCACCCCGTGAACAAGTTGATATGTCCAGATGGTTCGTCTAGGGCACATTGCTAGACACACGCCAGTTCAGTGCGCCAGTTCAGAATGGAGTTACCCAAAATGAGTCTCGCTTCGGAATCCACCGGCACCGGAAAATCTGCCGAAAAAGCCCGTTTCAAATGGGAAGACCCGCTGTTGCTAGAAGAATTGCTCACCGAAGAGGAGCGGATGGTGCGCGACACGGCGCAGGCTTATGCCCAGGAAAAGCTGATGCCCCGGGTCCTCGAAGCCAATCGCAACGAGGTGTTTCATCGCGAGATCATGAATGAACTCGGGGAGCTTGGCCTGCTGGGCTCAACCCTGCCGGAAAAGTACGGTTGCGCTGGCGTGAACAATGTCTGTTACGGACTGATCGCGCGTGAGGTGGAACGCGTGGACTCGGGCTATCGCTCCGCACTTTCGGTGCAATCCTCTCTGGTTATGTGGCCGATTTACGCTTACGGCTCGGAAGACCAGCGGATGAAGTACCTGCCCAAGCTTGCGACCGGCGAATGGGTTGGCGCTTTTGGCCTGACCGAGCCCGATCACGGCTCTGACCCCGGAAGCATGGTGACCCGTGCGAAATCCGTCGACGGTGGTTTCCTGCTAAACGGCGCGAAGATGTGGATTTCCAACGCGCCGATCGCTGATGTCATCGTTGTCTGGGCCAAGGATGACGAGGGCGTCATTCGGGGCTTCATCCTCGAACGTGGCATGGACGGTATTTCCACCCCCAAGATCGAAGGCAAATTCTCACTGCGGGCCTCATCAACCGGCGAAATTGCAATGGACGACGTCTTCGTGCCCGCGGAGAACCAGTTGCCCAATGCGCGCGGTCTCGGAGGACCATTTGGCTGCCTAAACAAGGCGCGCTACGGCATTTCCTGGGGCGCACTGGGTGCGGCAGAGTTCTGCTGGCATGCCGCGCGCGAGTACACCATGGAGCGCAAGCAGTTCGGACGCCCCCTGGCAGCCAATCAGCTGATCCAGAAGAAACTGGCGGATATGCAGACCGAAATTACGCTGGGCCTGCATTCCTGCCTGCAGCTGGGTCGTCTGATGGATGCGGACAAATCCACACCGGAGATGATCTCACTTCTGAAGCGGAACAACGCGGGCAAGTCGCTCGACATCGCCCGGGTTGCGCGCGATATGCATGGCGGAAATGGTATCTCGGACGAGTACCACGTCATGCGGCATGTGATGAATCTGGAATCGGTGAACACCTACGAGGGCACACATGACATTCATGCGCTGATCCTGGGGCGCGCCCAAACAGGGATTCAGTCGTTCACCGGAGCCTGATACGGCTGCGTTAGCAGTCTTTAACCGCCAGCGGATCGAAGTTGATGCACACGCGTTTGGCGTCTTCACAGGACAAATCCGCCTGCTTGTAACCGCAACGCATATTGCCGTCATCGGTGGCCCCCTGAAAATGACCGCACGACGTGCAGATTCCCATATCCTGACCGCCACACCGCGCCTGCATGTTTGCGCAGAGTTCGCCAAGGCCCTTGGCCATGGTGTCCACAACTGCGGCCGGTAGCCTTTCAATCGCGACATCCAGGCAATTGAGCGGGTCTTCGGCGAGCAATTCCGCGCCAGCTTGCGTCAACTCGATGTGCTTGACCCGTTTGTCGTCGGGGTCTGGAACTCGGGTCAGATAACCCTTTTTCTCCAGCGCATTGAGAGTCTGACTGGCGGTCCCTTTGGTGGTTCCAAGGAATATTGCGAGAGCACCAGGCGTCCGTGAAAAGCGATTCGCCTGCGCGACAAACCGCAAACTGTCCCACTGGGCCGGGTTCAAGCCATGACAATACTGCAGACCACGTGCCATCCGACCGATACGGTCGAGGAGCCGTGAAAGGCTCTCTTTTCCTGCATTATCAGTAACTTGCGAACCCATGCTCTCTTCTTTTCTAAACTATATAATCCACTGATTTTGGCATCTATTTTGGATCATATGGATAGTATCGAGTCGATATAGACTTGTTGGCGAACCCGATCGAGCGTATATTCTATTCGTATCGAGTCGAAACCAAAACAATCACCGACCATGGCTCCGATATAGACCCTGACGGTGATTTGTCAAAGGAATGCAACATTATGGCTGCTTTCGCATCACAAGCTATCGAACAGGGAAACCGTCGCTACGCCAGTCGCGTCATGAAGGCCCCTATTCTTGAACGTGAGGAAGAATTCGAACTCGCACGCCTCTGGCGTGAAGAGGAGGATGAAGCTGCGCTTCACAAACTGATCGAAGCCTACGCCCGTTACGTCCTCAAGATGGCGTGGAAATTCCGGGGATACGGTTTGCCGGTCGGCGATCTGGTCCAGGAAGGCAATATCGGCCTGATGGAAGCCGCCCAGCGGTTCGAGACGACCCACAATGCCCGTTTCTCCACTTACGCCTCCTGGTGGATCATGGCAGCAATACAGGACTACATCCTGCGCAACACCTCCATCGTGCGCGTCGCAACAACGCCGGCACAACGGCGCCTGTTCTTCAACCTGCGCAAAGTCCGTGCCCAGATTGCCACAGGAGTGGACGGTGAATTGACCGATGCCGACCGCGAACTGGTCGCCGATCGTCTCCAGGTCAAAATCAAGGACGTCATGCGCATGGAGGCCCATCTCGGTGGCCCGGATAATTCGCTCAATGCCAGCTATGGTGAGGACGATGATTTCGAATTTCAGGATGCCCTTCCTGATGACGGCCCAAACCCCGAAGACATCACCGCTTCCCACCATGACGGCCGGGTTCGTTCAGGCTGGGTAGAGGATGCGCTGGAAACCCTCAACGAGCGCGAGCGCGAGATCATTGTCCAAAGGTTCCTGAGCGAAGAAAAGAATACGCTTTCAGACATTGGGGAGAGTTTTGGGGTCAGCAAGGAGCGCATTCGCCAGATTGAGGCCAAGGCCCTCGACAAGCTGAAAGTTGCGATGGCTGTGCATGGCGACGACGCCAAAGCCATTCTCGATAACGATCTGGTCGTCTAACCCGCCAGTGACAGTATTAAATAGCAAAAGGGCGGCCCAAGGCCGCCCTTTCTGTATTCCGCAGGAGATGAAAGCCGCAGAGGTATCAGGCGGCTGTTTCGACCCGAAAAAATTCGGCGACACGCGGGCCAAATCCAAGCTGCTGCAACCAGAACCTCTCCACGTCGCGCAAAGCAGCGTTGGCTTCGTCCAGTTTCTCTTCGTCGATATTGTCCGCGATCGTCTCGACATGGCGCTCGAACATGGTTTCAAGCAATCGGCTGAGCTCCAGCCCTTTTTCTGTCAGGCGCACACGCACTGACCGACGATCATGAGATGAACGCTCCTGATGGAGGTAACCGTGTTCAGTCATCTTCTTCACGTTGTAGGACACGTTCGAGCCCAAATAATAGCCCCGCAAGGTCAATTCCCCGACGGTCAGCTCATCGCCACCGATATTGTAGAGGATCAACGACTGCACGTTGTTGATGTCACGGATATCGTGTGCTTCCAGTTCGGATTTGATCACCTCAAGAAACTGACGATGCATCCGTTCCAGTAGAACGATGGTGGAAAGATATGTTTGCTTCATTGCCTGCGTCTCCTGCATTTCGCGCGCAATTCCTGCCGATGATATTCACACCGGCGGGTTAATGATGGCTTAAGCGAGAAACGAAAAAACCGGCAGGCGTTGCAGCCTGCCGGTTGGATAGATCAGCGTAAATGCCGCTATTCCGCAGCTTGCAGCTGATCGTAATCAGGTATTTCAAGCTCTGGCAAAACCTTCTCCATAAAGATTTCCAGTTCTTCAATCACGGTTTCTTTCGGACACATCGCGTAATGCCAGATCAGACAGATGTATTCCGCCGGAATCCGCTCAAGGGTCTGTTTCCATTCAGCAATCGTGTCTTCGACCGAGCCGCCAATGAAGATGCCCGTGCCCACCATGCTATCGATCAGGTCATCATGGGTTTCAACGCCATCGACCAGAAACGGAAAGAAGGAGCCATAGATATTCTTGTAGAATTCTGCGTCGTAGTCCGAGAGTTGCTGACGGAAATGTGCCTTGTCCCGGGAGAAATGTGGCCAACGTACAATCGTCTGGTTGGCACCAAATTGCAGATCACGGCCATGTTTGCGCCCCTCCTCCACATACACATTGGCCAGTTCGACAAGGTGATCGGTCGGTGTGAAATAGACCGGCGAAAACCCGTTCCGAGCACAGAACCGGATTGAGTCCGGGCTGGAACTGACGGCCACAAACACCGGCGGGTGCGGATCCTGATAGGGTTTGGGGACAACCGAGACACGACGCACTGTCGAACCATCCGCATCAATTTCACCGGGCGCGCCCATCCGCTGCGCCACACCAGCAGCCGGGAAGTTTTCAACACCGCTGTCATAGGGATAGGGCGCCTTGTAGTATTTGCCATCAAAGGCGACGGTCTCTTCACGCCAGCAATCGACCACCTGCAACACGCGTTCCTCAAACAGTTCGCGGTTGCGCTCATCCACCGCGCCACCGTCTGAAGACGTTGCCTGCGCATCCACATACTGACCCAGAATATGTGCCCAGCGCGCCTGATAGCCGCGCGCAAAGCCTGCGAAATACTTGCCGTTGGTCATGTGGTCGAGGACTGCCATTTCCTCGGCCATCCGGATCGGATCGCGGGTCGCGGCCACATACCCGATCGTGCCCACGCGGGCATTTTCAACATGCTGGGACCACATGGCGTTGATAACGCCCGGATTAGGGGCCAGTTCATAGCCTTCGGAATGAAGGTGATGTTCGATGGTGCTCACCGCCCAGGCACCCAACTGATCGGCGGCTTTCACGATGTCTATCGAACCATGAAGCACCTGATTGTAGATGTCCCCGTTTCGCCCGATTGGCCGCTTTGCAGCGCGGTCGTCTTCGTCCTCTGCCGGTAACACCGGATACATCTGAACGATGACCTTCGGTTTCGCCATTTCGCCATCCCTCTTCGTCTGTTGTTGTCGCGACACCCTCTTACGCAATTGAAATACACACTCGTTGTTAAACTATACGTTGAAAAAAGCTTGAGACGGAAGACGCTGGAGCCTTGGCCCGCCGGGACCGTTGCGGCTATGGTGCGCCGCTTTCTGATGAAACCCTGGAGTTTTCATGTCACGCGGCCCCTCAACACCCGTTGGTGTATTTCCGCAAACCCGCATGCGCCGTAACCGGCGCTGGGACTGGTCACGTCGCCTTGTGCGCGAAAATACGCTAACACCCGATGACTTGATCTGGCCGGTTTTCGTGTGTGAAGGCACGGATCACATTGAGCCCGTCCCGACCATGCCTGGCGTGGTGCGCTATTCCCCCGACCGCCTGCCCGCAGCCGTTGCCGAGGCCAAAGCGCTGGGCATTCCGGCAGTGGCGATCTTTCCCGCCACGCCGGCGTCCGCCAAGTCGCCCGGTGCGGAAGAGGCCTGGAATCCCGACAATCTGGTTTGTCAGGCCGTGCGTGCCATTAAAGACGCCCACCCGGATATGGGCGTGATGTGCGATGTGGCACTCGATCCATTTAATTCCGACGGTCATGACGGAATCGTGCGCGATGGTCATGTGGAAAATGACGAGACCCTCGAGGCCCTATGTCGACAGGCCCTGGTCCAGGTCGAAGCAGGCTGCGATGTTATTGCGCCTTCCGACATGATGGATGGCCGTATTGGAGTTCTGCGCGAGGCTCTCGACAGCGAAGGACATGAGAAAGTGCTTCTGATGTCCTATGCTGCAAAGTATTCCTCAGGCTTCTATGGCCCTTTCCGCGACGCGATCGAAAGCAAGGGCTTCCTGAAAGGTGAGACCAAGGACACCTATCAGATGGACCCGGCCAACACAGACGAAGCCTTGCGTGAAGTCGCCCTCGATATCGAGGAAGGTGCCGATATGGTGATGGTCAAACCGGGCCTGCCGTATCTCGACATCGTCTATCGGGTGAAAGAACGGTTTGGCGTCCCGACCTTTGCCTACAATGTAAGTGGTGAGTATGCGATGCTTCGCATCGCGGCCGACAATGGCGCGCTTGACTATGATCGCGTTGTCCTCGAAAGCCTGATGGCCTTTAAACGCGCCGGTTGCAACGGCGTCCTCACATATTTCGCGGTCGATGCCGCCCGGTTACTCCATGACAGTTGAACTTGAGGCCGGTCCAAAAGCACCGCCGCCGCTCCAGGTTGGCTACAGCGCCAAAACTCAGTTGCTCCGAACCTTCGCCATTCTGGCCGTCGGTGGGATTTGCCTCCTCATACCATCAGTAGCAAAAGAACAAGGCCCCGAATCCTGGCGCTTTGCCTTGATCCTTGTTGCCGCTGCGGTCCTTTGGGCCCTTTGGACCTTCCGTCGTGTCCGCGATCGCCGCCCACAGGTGATCGTTGATGAAAGCGGCGTGTTTGTCCGTGAATGGGTCGTTGGCACCGTGCCTTGGGAAAATATCGAATACATTGCGCACTCCAGCTCGATCCGGCGCGGTCTGGTCGCATCTGTCACGCGGACACGACGCAAGCCCTACCTCCTCTTCCGCTTCGTCGAGACGCCAAAGATCAAGCCTACGGCCCCAGTCCCGTTTTCCTGGCTACAATTCATATCGGCCGAATTCGCCATTCAGGAACCTGTGATCCAGCAATACGGTCTCGACACACCGGTCGCCGAGATTCTTGAAAAAATACAGGCGCATATCGCTTACTGGCAGACGAACAACGGCATCGAATAAATTACTGTATTTTGGTGTGATTTTTTTTATTACCACCAGGGCCTTGTTAAATATCTCATAGCGCTCTAACTAATTCTCAGGATATTCCCCGAGGACTGCAGAACGCAGTGCGTGTCCAGACACGCCCCTGAACCCGGGTAACCAAGCGGAGAGACGACTATGACAGTTCAAATCGGCAGCACGGCCCCCGACTTCGAAGCTCAGACCACCGACGGCCCAATCAAGTTCCATGACTGGCTCGGCGACAGCTACGGCATCCTCTTCTCACACCCAAAGGATTTCACACCGGTCTGCACGACCGAGTTGGGCTACATGGCCAAACTGAAGCCGGAATTCGTCAAGCGGAACGTAAAGATCATTGGCCTGAGCGTTGACCCGGTCGATAACCATGCAAAATGGGTGGCCGATATTGAGGAAACCCAGGGTGCCAAGGTCACCTATCCGATGATTGGCGACACCGAACTCACCGTTGCCAAGCTTTACGGCATGCTCCCGGCGGATGAGACCGGAACGTCAGAGGGCCGGACCGCGGCGACCAACGCCACCGTGCGCAACGTCTACATCATCGGCCCCGACAAGAAGGTCAAGCTGATCCTCTCTTATCCGATGAGCACGGGCCGAAATTTTGATGAAATCCTGCGTGTGGTTGATTCCATTCAGCTCACAGCCGACCACAAAGTCGCTACGCCGGTGAACTGGAAAGATGGCGAAGACGTCATCATCCTTCCCGCTGTTTCAGATGAAGATGCAAAGGTCGCCTATCCCGACGGCTGGAACGCTCCCAAGCCATATCTGCGCATCGTTCCGCAACCAAAGTAAGCGCGAGACGGCATGACCTGACAGGATTGGTGGAAAGCGAGCTGCTGGCTTACTTTCCACCAAATTCCTTCATCAGCTGGAGCGTTTGTTCGCTGATATGGTGCTCGATCCCTTCGGCATCGAACTCCGCTGTTTCCGGATCGACCCCCAAGCGAATGAGAAATTCCAGTATAATCTGGTGACGCCCCTTGCACTTGCGCGCCAGCTTGCGGCCCTTCTCGGTCAGGAAGATCGAACGATAGGGTTTGCTTTCGATATAGCCCTCATCCTGCAGCCGCGAGACCGCATTGCTTACGGTCGGCGCCGACACGCCCAGCCGGGCGGCAAGGTCGCTCGCGCGCGCCTCCTGCTGGACCTCAATCAGGTCTGCAATGAGCTCAACATAATCCTCTGTTGTTTCCGTCTGACGTGCGCTGCGAACGCGCGCAAACCAGCTGGCCTGTATTTTGGGATCCGCGAGGGTCAGATCTGCTTTCTTCCGCGCTTTAGGTGGCATTGAGCAATCCTTTTGCCGTATCGCGGCGTTTTCCGAAGATCATAGCGAGTACGAAAAAACATGCCTGGATCACTACAATCAGCGGTGCCGTAGCAGCATCCAGATGGAAGCTCACAATCGTGCCGACAATGCAGGAAAAAACAGACACGGATAAAGCGACCATCAGCATTCTATCAAAGGATCGCACCAGTATAAATCCGATCGCGCCCGGCGCGATCAACATGGCAATCACAAGCACAATGCCCGCGGCCTTGAGGGACGAAACGATTGTCAGAGCCAGAAGGATCAACAGACCGAAATGCAGCAATCTGACCGGCAAACCAATAACGCTCGCATGCGCCGGGTCAAAGCAATAGAGTATCAGATCCTTGCGTTTGATCAGCATGATCGCGGAACACAGAATGGCGATACTGCCAGCCTCGATCAGATCTGCGTTTGTGATGCCCAGCACACTCCCGAACAACACATGCAGCAGATGTATGTCTGTTTCGATCTTCGTCAGAAGCACCAGCCCCAGCGCGAACATGCCCGAGAACATGATTCCCATGACCGCGTCTTCTTTGACCCGGCTGTTCTCCTTGATGTAGCCGGTCGCAACGGCGCAGAACAATCCCGCGATCAGCGCTCCGATCGCCAGCGGAATACCGATCACAACGGCGACAGCAAGTCCCGGCAACACGGCATGTGAGACGGCATCCCCCATCAGGGACCAGCCTTTCAAAATGAGGAAACAGGAGAAGATCGAGCACACAACGGCGATCAGCACCGACATGAGCAACGCACGTTGCATAAACCCGTATGCCAGTGGTTCGGCGACGAATGACAGCAGGCTATCCATTGGCCGCTGCCCGTCTTTTGAAAAAACCATATTTGGGAGCGAACAGAAACACGCTAAGGAAAATCAACGTTTGCAGCGTGACAATGAGACCCCCGGGATTGGCATCCAGAAAAAAGCTCGCATAGGCACCGACGCCACTGGTCACACTTCCCAACAAAACAGCAATCACAATCAGCCGGTCGAACTTGTCCGTAAGCAAATATGCTGTCGCCCCGGGTGTCACGACCATGGCGATCACCAGAATGGCCCCCACCGTCTGGAGCGCGGCGACACAGGCAGCGCTCAGAAGCGTGAAGAACAAAACCTTCAATGCGGTCACGCGAAGACCAATGCTGCGTGCATGGTTCTCATCAAAGAAGACCGCCATCAGGTCTTTCCACTTCACACACAATACGATCAGGCAGCCGACGGAAATAATGACGACCTGATTTATGTCCTGATCCGAGATCGCCAGAATGTTCCCGAAGATAATGGCTTGTATGTTGACGGCTGTCGGGTTGATGGACACCATGAGCAGCCCGGCTGCAAAGAAGGCGGTGAAAATCAGACCGATGACAGCATCTTCGCGCAATCGTGTTCGCTGTTTGACGATGGCCATGCTCAGCGCCGCCAGCATACCCGCAAAGAACGCACCGATCGCAAAGGGCAATGCCAGTGCATAGGACAACACGACGCCGGGCACGATCGAATGTGCCAGCGCATCCCCCATTAGCGACCAGCCTTTCAGCATCAGATAGGCAGACAGGAAGGCGCAGACCCCACCAACAAGGGCGCTCACCCAGATAGCTTTGACCATGTAGTTGTAGGCAAAGGGCTCGAGCGCGAGTTCCATCATTCCTCGGTCCCGTGCTTGGTGATCTTCTGACCACCCTCTTCGCCGTACAGAACGAGCGGCCGCTCGTCATCGGTCAGAACGGTGACGCTGCGGCGATCTTCATCGTCATGCAGGTCGGCGCCGACAAGCTGATGATGACGCAAAATGCCGCCAAACGCCTTTGCGAGATTGCTTTGCGTAAACGTCGTTTCGACAGGGCCATGCGCGAGAAGTGACTGGTTGATCAGCATCACGTCATCGCAAAAATTCGGCACACTCCCCAGATTGTGGGTCGAAACCAGAATCAGACGGTCTTCCCGTGCGAGCAAGCGAAACAACGCCACCAGCGATTCTTCCGTCTTGATGTCCACGCCCGTAAACGGCTCATCGAGCAGGATGATCTGTCCGCCCTGCGCCAACGCCCGCGCAACAAAAACACGCTTTCTCTGCCCACCGCTCAACTCGCCGATCTGGCGCTTTTTGTAGGCACCCATGTCGACACGTTCCAAGGCGTTATCAACCGCCTGATGGTCCGCCCGGGCCGGGCGGCGCATAAACCCCATATGGCCGTAACGGCCCATCATCACGACATCTTCAACCAGAACCGGGAAGTTCCAATCAACTTCCTCTGTTTGCGGGACATAGGAAACGAGGTTCTTCTTCAGAGCCTGACGCACTTCCTGGCCGGCGATCGAAACCTTGCCGACCGTTGGTTTGACGAACCCCATAATAGCCTTGAACAGTGTGGACTTTCCCGCACCATTCACGCCAACCAAACCGCAGATGGTACCGGTGCGCAGGGTGGCGTTCACCCCCTCCAGCGCGATCTGGCCATTGGGATAGGTCACACCGACATTGTTCAGTTCGATGATGTTCATCACTGGCTTCCCAGGGCTTTGCGAAACCCTTCGGCGATGGTGTTCGTGGTCACTTGCAGCAAATCAAGATAGGTCGGGACACTCCCCTCCGGCTCGCTCAGCGAGTCCACATAAAGGACGCCGCCATAGACAGCATCGGTTTCGGAGGCCACCTGTCTGGCAGGTTTGTCTGAGATTGTGCTCTCACTGAACACAACAGGAATGTCGTTCAGACGCACGATATCAATCACCTTGCGAACCTGCTGCGGCGTGCCCTGCTGATCGGCATTCATTGGCCAGAGATAAATCTCTTTCATCTTCAGATCCTTGGCCAGATAGCTGAATGCGCCCTCACTTGTCACAAGGTAGCGTTTGTCTGCCGGCACCCGGCTGAGACTTGCAATCAGATAGGATTTGATCGCCCTTACCTTTTGAGAATAGACCTCTGCATTCCGGCGGTAGGTTTTTGCATTCTCCGGGTCCTGCGCCACAAAGGCGTCGCGAATATTCCTGATATAAATGAGGGCGTTTTCAGTCGACATCCATGCATGCGGGTTGGGCTTGTCGGTGTAGGGGCCTTCATAGATTGAGAGAGGCTCCACGCCTTCCGACACAACCACACTTGGAACACCCTCGACATCCTGCAGGAACCGTTCAAACCAACGTTCCAGATTGAGGCCATTCCAGAAAATGAGGTCCGCATCTTTCGCGCGCACGATATCGCGCGGCGTGGGCTGATAGTCGTGGATTTCTGCTCCCGGCTTGGTGATGGACTCCACAACAGCCGCATCACCCGCGACGTTGCGCGCGATATCTGCAATCACCGTAAATGTCGTCACGGCCTTGAATTTATCAGCCGCGAAGACCTGCATGGGGAACGCCGCCAACACGACAAATGTCGCCAGCGCCAAAAGACCGGTATGCGTTGATGAGCGTGTCACAGGCCGCAAAACCTTAAGGAGATTTCCATAAGATAAAAGTTAGTCACACATTCCATGTTTAGCAAAGACTAAATTTATACGTCCGGACTCACAATCCAGTTATTGGGCATCCCGAAAGAATGCGACCGCGCAATTGTCATGCCAGCGCCCGGCCCCGCCGTGAAACCCGACATGGCCGCCGCCACGCGTAATTTCGACCCGAAGGTAATCGGGCAGTCCGGACAATGCACGATAGGCATCGGCGGGTATCCACGGGTCGTTGTCGGCATGCAGCACAAGTGTCGGCACTGATATCCGGGACAAAAAGCCACCCGATGCGTTCTGCGTGTAGTAATCGGCAGCATCTGCAAAGCCATTCAGCGGTGCCACGACGTCGTTGTCGAACTCACGGATCGTTTGCGCGGATTTCAGGGCTGCCATTTGCGATGTTTCAATATTGAGTGGTCCGCTGGTCCAGTCCTGCTTCATGCGGTCGAGCAGCCAACGGTGATAACCGCGGTTTCGTCGGGCTTCCAGTCGTGCTGACGCGGCAGCCAGATTTATGGGAGCCGATACAGACAACGCCCGGTCGATCAGAGATGCCGCGCCCGCTTCGCCGAGATATTTGAGCAATAGATTACCGCCCAAGGAATACCCCATCGCAAACAAACCATTCACACCCTGGCCCGCTGACAACAAACCTTCGAGAACCAAACGGAGGTCATCACTGCGCCCGGCGTGATACATCGCCCGACAGTGCGGCCGTGATGGCCCCGCGCCGCGCAGGTTAAGACGAAACACGTCATGGCCCGCCCCCAAGAGACGCTGCGCGCTGGCCCGGACATAAGCGCTGTCCTCGCACCCCGTCAGGCCATGCACCAGCACAACCAGACATTCCGTCCCGCCTTCGGCGTTGTGCAGAACACCGCTGAGTTGGTCGCCATTCGGCGCCGTGAATGACAATCGTGCCCCGGGCCATTTTGAAAGATTCGCGTGATCCCGGCGCAATGCATTTCGCGCTGTCTGCAGATCACCACCAAACCAAGGCACGCGTTCACGAAATACCGGCAGTGAGATATCGTTTGGTGTCATTCTGACAGGAACCGCTGGATGACTTCGACCTGATCAGGCGCCATGAGAGCCGGCGCGTGCCCCACGCCTTCGAAGGTGACGACCTGGGCCTTCGGACCCCGTTTCATCATTTGGCTTGCGATGTCGGCTGTCAGCAGATCAGAGCGGGCGCCGCGCAGCACCAGAGTGGGAGCCGATATCACATCCCAGAATGCCCAAAGGTCTGCGTCTTCAATCGGTGCCGCGATCAGGGGCTGGCGAATGTCAGGGTCATAGTTGGGCGATATGGCGCCGGTCTCCGTCGTACGTGACGACGTCGCGGCCAAATGACGCCACTGATCATCGGACAGCACTCCAAAGGGTGACCAGATATAACGTAGGTATTCCTCATAGGCCTTGAGGTCGGGAAAATCGGGATCGGTCCCGACATAATCCCGAATTCTTTCAATGGCTTCACGAGGAACGAAAGGCCCCACATCATTGAGCACGAGACGCTGTACGGGTGTCCCCTGCTGCGCGGCGAGAAACATACCAATGATCCCGCCCATAGATGTCCCCACAAGATCGACCGCGGGAACACCAAGATGCGCGATCAAGGCATAGGTATCCGCAACATATTGCGGGAAGCCGTAATGCATGGGATCGGTCAGCCAGTCACTCTCGCCGCGTCCAACCACATCAAGACAGATGATTCTATGAGTTTCAGCCAACTCAGCCGCGATCACATCAAAAGAACGCGCGTTCTGGGTCAGCCCATGAATACAAAGAATGACCGGCGCGTCTGCGTCACCCCATTCGGTGTAATGGAGATTGTGACCACCGGCCTGATCCTGCGCCCGGAAAGAACGTGACCGCATCATGGAGAGCCTCTACCCTTAAACGAAACCGGTGGGAAGGTAGCCCATGCCGGATACACCACCAACATCGGCTCAGTACGGTTACAATTCATGGCTCAGATCACCGTCGGACCTCCTCTCCCCGAAGACAAGGCCGCATGGGCTGCGTTGTTCGAAGGATATCGTCGCTTTTACAAAATGCCGGATGATGCAGCAATCATCGAGATCGTCTGGGTCTGGATCAACGACCCTTCTGAAGCGACCGAGTGCCTTCTGGCCCGGGATGAAGACGGTCGTGCAATCGGCCTTGCCCATTTCAGGGATTTGCCGCGTCCCTTGTCTGGCTCCCGCGCCGGGTTTCTTGATGACCTCTTCGTTCTAGAGGATTGCCGGGGCAACGGTGCCGCGGATGCTCTTGTGAATGCGATCGCGGAACTCGGACACACCCGAAACTGGGCATGGTTGCGCTGGTTTACAGCCGAGGACAATTATCGTGGCCGGGGGTTCTATGATCGTGTGGCCCACGCAACGCCGTGGAAGACCTATCAGGTCGACATACAGGGTTAAGCCTTGCGTATTTTCCGATGGGTTTTTGCACCGCTGGCCATCCTCGTTTCCGTCGTCTCGGGACTAGCGGTTCTGGCCCTAGCCATTGTCGCGCTTATCTTTATTACAGAGCCAACCGACACCAGTGGATCCCCCACAATTGCGGGTCTTGCGGGCACTGTTTCGGTCATACGGGATCAACACAGCGTCCCCCATATCTTCGCCGACACACAGCACGACGCTTACCGGGCACTCGGCTACGTCCACGCACAGGATCGTTTTTTCCAGATGGAGTTGGCGCGGCGTACCGCAGCCGGGCGCTTGTCTGAAATCATTGGCCCTCTTGGGCTCCGCGGTGATCGCTTCATGCGTACGCTCGGCCTTTACCGGCTGGCTGAATCCTCCGTCGCCACGCTCTCCCCCGAAGCGCGCGCGGCGCTCGATGCCTATGTCGAAGGCGTAAATGCCTGGCTGCTGGACCCCAACACCCAACGCCCGGCGGAACTGATCGTCCTCGGGATCACACCCGAGCCCTGGCGCGCGGCGGACAGCGCGGCCTGGGTCAGATTGATGGCGCTTCTTCTTTCGGGCGACTGGCGGACAGAAATTCTCAAAGCCCAGCTCTCGGAGACCCTCAGCCCCAAACAGCTCCGCGACCTCTGGCCCGACGAACCAGAAGATGCGCCAACGACCATGGCCATTGCGCCGGGTGTCCAAAAACAGCTCGCGGCGATGGCGTCTTCGATTCCGGACATCTTTCCCGAAGCCAGCGCCTCCAACGAATGGATCGTTTCCGGCGCACGCAGTGCATCCGGAAAACCGCTTCTGGCCAATGACCCCCATCTCGGCCTGACCGCGCCGGGCATGTGGCATCTGGCCCGGATCGTGACGCCCGACTTCAAGGCCTCCGGTGCTGCTATCCCCGGCCAGCCGTTCTTCATGGTCGGCCAGAACGGGCACCTGTCCTGGGGACTGACAACGACCCATGCCGACACTCAGGATCTGTTCATCGAAAAGCTGCATCCCGATGATCCCGGGCAGTACCTCACGCCGAACGGCAGCCTGCCTTTCGAGACCCGCATCGAAGAGATCAAAGTGCGTGGACGCGGCACACCCGAACGGCTGGTTGTCAGGTCCACCCGGCACGGCCCTGTGATTTCGGATATCTCGCCTGATTCTGGAGAGGTCGCTGGCTCGGGATATGTCATCGCCCTGTCCTTCGCCGCTCTGCGGGAAGACGACCACACCGCCAACGCCATCTTCGGTATGAACACGGCGCAAACAGTGTCGGATTTTCGAAATGCTTTGCGGGGCTTTCACGCCCCCATGCAAAACGTCGCTTATGCCCACACCGACGGCAGTTTCGGGTTTGTCGCAGCCGGGCGCGTGCCCATCCGCCCCGGCGGTCCCGGAAACATACCTCATGAGGGCTGGACGGGCGCCAACGACTGGGCGGGTTTCATTCCCTTCGATGACCTTCCACAGCTCGAAAACCCCGAAAGCAGCGTGATCATCAATGCCAACAACCGCGTTGCGGCGCGCGACTATCCACACGTCATCGCCAATGACTGGCCCGAGGGGTTTCGCGCACAGCGCATTAAAGACCTGCTGGCAGAATCGTCCCTTCACACCCTTGATAGCTTCGCAGCTATCCAGAATGATGTGGTTTCCCTCGGGGCCCTGACACTCATCGAAGCGACGACAAGTCCTTTCACCAACGGTGGCAAAGACACCGAAGTGACACGATTACTGAAAAACTGGGATGGCAGCATGTCCAAGGACGCAACAGCGCCACTTCTCTATGCGGCGTTTGCTGACACACTGCGAAAGCAACTGATCGACGATGAGTTGGGCGAACGCGCGAACGACTATCGCGGCGCGCCTGTGCACGTGCTCTCCAATATGATTTCAGGTAATTCATCCTGGTGTGACGATGTCACAACCACCCATCCGGACTCATGTGAAACCACTGTTTCAATCGCCCTCACTCGGGCACTCGGCACCATCGAAAGCAGCCAGGGTTACCATCGCGAAGAATGGCGCTGGGGCAACTCACATATTGCCTCCTTTGCGCATCCACTCCTGCGGTTCGCGGGGCCTTTGTCCGGTTTTCTTGGTCCGAACGTCTCCACCGGCGGTGGTAACCATACAATCAATCGCGGCACTTACCGGTCCATGGGTGATGGTCGTTTCCCCCATGTCCACGGCCCGGGACTGCGCGCGCTCTTCGACATGGCTGCCCCCGGCGATGCCCGATACATGATTGCCCCCGGCCAATCGGGCATAATGATGTCTCCGCATTTCTCCGATCTGGCACAGGCTTGGGCTGCAGGCGACTACATCGTGCTAAAAGGCGATCAGGAAACCCTTCGCAGAACCGTCCTGTCAGAACTCACATTAACGCCATGAGCATCACGATCACCGATATTGAAACTGCGGCAGATCGGATCGCTGGAGATGTGTTGCACACCCCCACGGTTGAATCGCCCAGCCTCTCAAAAGTGGTCGGCTGCGATCTACGGCTGAAACTGGAGAGCCTGCAACTGACCGGCTCATTCAAGGTACGCGGTGCCCGCAACCGGTTCGGCGCCCTTGACCCAAAGGTGACCAAGGGTGTCATCGCCTGCTCAGCGGGCAATCACGCCCAGGGCGTTGCCTATTTCTCTGAACGCATGGGCATCCCTGCAACCATCGTGATGCCACGTGACACACCCTTTGCAAAGGTCGAATCCACAGAGCGCTATGGCGCACGCGTTATTCTGGAAGGCGACACACTTGCAGATGCACAGGTACACACCGAGCGACTGGTCGCCGATGAAGGACTGACCTTTATTCACCCCTATGATGACGACCTGATCATAGCCGGACAGGGCACGGCCGGGCTGGAGATGATTGCCGACGCCCCTGATCTCGACTGTGTCATCATTCCCATTGGTGGCGGCGGGCTTATCGCAGGCTGCGCGCTGGCAATGAAGGATCGAAACCCCGGTCTGGAGATCATCGGAGTTGAGGCTGCTTCCTATGCAACCATGAACGCAGCGATCAACGGACAAATGGTCAACAGCCGTGGCACCACACTGGCCGAAGGTATCGCCGTCAAAACCCCCGGCACACGAACACTGCCCATTGTACGGGAGCTGGTGGACGATATTGTGGTGCTCGAAGAGGCGACCATAGAACATGCTGTCGAAATCCTGGCCGACACCGGCCGACTGGTTGCCGAAGGAGCGGGTGCCGCGCCACTGGGCGTGGTCATGGGGGACCGGGAGAGGTTTTTCGGTAGACAAGTCGGCCTGATGATCAGTGGCGGCAATATCGATATGCGGGTGTTTGCCTCGGTGCTGCTCCGCGGACTTGTGCGGGGCGGTCAGATGGTGCGTTTGCGGGTACAGATCAGCGATTCACCGGGCCAGCTCGCGGCTGTCAGCCGTCTGATCGGCGATGCCGGCGGCAACATCGTCGAAATCGTCCACCAGCGCATGTTCTATGACGTCCCCGTGAAGCAGACAGATCTGGATGTTGTGGTGGAAACACGAAACGCCAGCCATGCCGCTGAAATCGTTGCATGTTTAGACGCTGCCAACCTTCCCACCCGTCTTTTGAGCGACGTCACCGGAATCTCAACGAGCTAAACGGGTTCTTAACCACTCTCGCGCACTCTGAGCCTCACGGAATTTTCACGTTCCAACGGGACCACAGAACTATGCTTGTAATTATCGGATGGGTTGTTGTGCTTGGCTGTGTTCTGGGCGGCTATGTCGCCATGGGTGGCAAGCTCGCCGTTCTCTATCAGCCATTTGAACTCGTGATTATCGGTGGTGCCGGCGTCGGCGCTTACATCACGGCGAACCCGAAACACGTTCTCAAAACCACAGGCAAAGGCTTCAAGACTGCCCTGAAGGGGCCGTCGAACTCCAAAGCTGACTACCTCGAACTTCTTTCGATGATGTATGCGACGTTCAAGCTCGCCAAGACCAAGGGCAATCTGGCGCTAGAGCCGCATATTGAAAACCCGGAAGAAAGCGAACTGTTCGCCAACTTCCCGTCCTTCGTACACAACCATCATGCCGTCGAGTTCTTCTGTGACTACCTGCGTCTGGTCACTCTGGGCATCGAGAACGCGCACGAACTCGAGGCCCTGATGGACGAAGAACTCGACGTCCATCATCTCGAAGACGAGCAGACCGCTACGGCGATGACCAATCTTGGTGACGGTTTCCCTGCGCTCGGCATTGTGGCCGCCGTGCTCGGCATTATCAAAACCATGGGGTCGATCACCGAACCCCCCGAGGTGCTTGGCAAACTCATTGGTGGCGCACTGGTCGGCACATTCCTTGGTATTCTTCTCGCCTATGGTTTCGTGGGCCCGCTGTCGAGCGCCATCAAAGTCGCACAGGAAGCCAACAGCAAATATCTGATCTGTCTGAAGGCCGGTATTCTGGCCCATGTGCAGGGCAACGCGCCTGCTGTCTCCGTCGAGTTCGCCCGCAAGACACTGCTAAGTTCGTTTCGCCCGACTTTTGCCGAACTCGAAGAAGCGACCGAAAACGCGCCCGCCGCGTCATAGCGTCGAAGCGAGCTCTAGAGCGCCAGAATGGCTGAACAGCAAACCATTATCATCAAGAAGGTCAAAGGCCACGGCCATGGTCATCATGGTGGGGCCTGGAAAGTCGCCTATGCTGACTTCGTGACCGCGATGATGGCGTTTTTCCTGCTGCTGTGGTTGCTGAACGCGACCACCGAGGAACAACGCAACGGGATTGCTGACTATTTCTCACCGGAATCCATTTCCTCTCCCAACAGCGGCGCTGGCGGAATTCTTGGCGGCAAGACCGTGGCTATTGACGGCTCTATGACCTCCATGGGCGGCCCCAGCGATGGGGCCAGCGTCCCCCTTCCCCCTCTCGCCTCAGGCGATGGTGAAGGCGGCGAAGAAAGCATCGAATTTGCCACCGGAGATGTTGGAGAAACCGAGTTACCCGAAAACGGGACAACCGAGTTTGCCGAGAACGGAACCACCGAGAAGCCTGAGAGCGGCGAGCTTGACGAGGGTGCTCTCAAGGAAGCCATGGCCGCCCGCGAGCAGGAGCAGTTCGAAGCGGCCGCTGAAAGTCTTCGGCAGGCGATTGAGAATGTGCCCGAACTTCTCGAACTTCAGGACAGCCTGATGGTTGAGCAGACGCCCGAAGGACTGCGCATACAATTGGTGGACCAGAAGGGCTATTCCATGTTTGCGCTGGGCAGTTCCAAACCAAACCAGCAAACCCGCAATCTGGTGCAACTGGTGACACGAGCCGTCGGGCAACTCCCGCATAAGATTTCGATCAGCGGCTACACCGATTCCCGCGCCTACCGTTCACAGGACGGCTACACGAACTGGGAACTCAGTTCCGACCGCGCGAACTCCGCACGCCGCCTGTTGATCGATGCAGGTCTGGAATCAGATCGCATCGCGCTTGTTCAAGGTCGCGCGGACACTGATCCACTTCTCCCGGACGACCCCGAAAGCGAACGCAATCGTCGGATCAGTATCGTCCTGCTGCGCGAGAACGCGGTGCCGGTGAACATTCAAGATACGCTCACGCCCAGCGAGCTTGGCGCGAATGAGCTGGCGCCAGAACCGTCGCAAAAAACGGAACTTGAGACCACAAACGTCCCGGGCTAACCCGTTTGCCAGCCGACCTCCGCGTTGGCGCCAAACACAAAGTCCGAAAAATGTCATCTAATTGGCCCGTCCATGGTTTTGCACGACCTCGTTGAACCCGATAGAGTTCAGGCCGATTCACGATAGCGCCACCGGATGGCACCATGACGAGCCAGACGCCTAAACCACCACTCACGTTCTATCGAACGGGCCCCATGCCGTGCCCGTATCTGGCTGGCCGCGTGGAACGTAACCTGTTTACCGAACTGAACGGCACACAGGCGCAACGGCTGCACGACCAGCTTGCCCAAGCCGGGTTCCGACGTTCACATCACATTGTCTATCGGCCGGCATGCCCGGGGTGTAACGGATGCGTCCCGGTCCGAATCCCGGTGCCCGAATTTGAAATGACGCGGTCACAACGTCGTGTGTGGAGCAAGAATGCCGACCTTCACGTCGCCATTTCTATCGCGCGTGCTTCGGAAGAGCATTACGAACTGTTCACGCGTTATCAGAACGCCCGCCATAGCGGCGGCGAGATGGCCACCATGTCATTCTCCGATTTTCGCTCCATGATTGAGGACTCCGTCGTCCAGACAGAACTAATGACCATTCGTGATTCTGAAGGACGACTTCTGGGCGCGTGCCTTACAGATGTCCTCACCCACGGCTATTCGGCGGTCTACAGCTATTTTGAGCCAGATGAAGAGCAACGCAGCCTCGGCACGTTTTGCGTGCTTTGGCTTCTGGAGCGTGCACGTGCCCGTGGACTTGATCATCTTTATCTCGGCTACTGGATCGCAGAATGCGCCAAGATGACTTACAAGAGCCGCTTCAAACCGGTTGAGCATCTTGGAACCAACGGCTGGCAGACAGGTCCGCTTCCCGATTCCAATTCTCCGCGCTGACCAAAACCTCATACTTTTGTATGGCATGGCTGCCATTGCGCACCCAACAACCCTGTCTTAATGTCCCGTTAAGGTTGGTCGACCAGTCAATCGCCTTTTTCGCCTTAACAACAGATGCTCGGGGCAACAGGCGCTGGCGACCTCGGGAGAACGCTCAAAGAGCTATCTGGGGATTAAAATGAATAGAAGAGACTTTATTTCCGGCGCAGCTGTTGGCGGCGTCGTAGGAATTGGTGCAACTGCTGCGGTCATGACATCCATGAAGGATGCCCCTGCTCCAAAAGTTGCCGAAGCGCCCGTCGCAGCTCCTGCCGTTCTGAAGGATCGCCTTGAATTTGCAATGGTCACAACATGGCCACGTGACTTTCCCGGTCTCGGAACGGGAGCGCAGCGGTTTGCTGAGCGTCTCTCCACCTTGAGCGACGGTCGCATTCAGGTTGAGTATTTCGCAGCTGGTGAGCGTGTCGGTGCCTTCGATTCTTTTGACGAGGTCGCGTCAGGAAACGCACAGGGCTATCACGCCGCTGACTACTACTGGAAGGGCAAACATCCGGGCTGGGCATATTTTACGGCCGTTCCGTTCGGCCTGACTTATACAGAGATGAACGCGTGGATCCGTTTTGGCGGCGGTCAGGAACTCTGGGATGAATTAGGTTCTGAATTTGGACTTAAAGGCCTCATGTGCGGCAACACCGGGGTCCAGATGGGCGGCTGGTTTAACAAGGAAATCAACACAGCTGAAGACCTCAAGGGCCTGAAGATGCGCATTCCCGGTCTCGGCGGCGACGTCATGGCCAAGCTGGGTGCCTCTCCTGTTTCCCTGCCGGGTGGTCAGATTTATGAGAACCTCGTTTCCGGCGCCATTGACGCGACCGAGTGGGTGGGCCCTTGGAATGACCAGGTCATGAAGTTCTATGAAGCTGCGAAGTTCTACTACTATCCGGGCATGCACGAGCCGGGTTCGATGCTGGCCGTCGGTCTGAACGCCTCGTTCTGGGGCAAGCTGTCACCGTCTGACAAGCTGATGATCGAAGCCGCAGCATCGATGGAAAATGATGTGATGATGTCCGAGTACAACGCCAAGAACGGCGCTTCACTCGCACAGCTGATCAACAACAACGGGGTTGAGCTGCGTCAGTTCTCTGATGAGATCTATGACAGCTTCGGCACAGCTGCAGACGAAGTGTTCAGCGAAGTCGTCGCACATAGCGATCTTGCGGCTCGCATTCACGCCAGCTTCCTCAAAGCACGTGAGGAAGTCGGTGGCTGGACGAACATTTCGGACCAGGCCTACGTTGCCCAGCGCAACCGCGTTCTTGGACTTTAGTCCCAACGCATCAAGCACACGAGAAAACGGAGCCCCCTTGGCTCCGTTTTCCATGTGTGCCTGACGAATATGTGACAAATTTCCACACAGACAGCAGGGTCTCTATTGGCTTAGCCTTGTCCTTGGAATTTTGGGGGAAACAGACAGTATGACGGCTACCACTCTCGGCGACGTACAGCCCGCAAAAATTGGTGACTTCGGAGGTCTCGCACTCCGGATTTTTGCCCTGTCGATCATCGCCATCTGTGCTGGTTTCCTGCTCAACAATTACCTCACATTCTGGCAGGACTGGCCCGGGATCGGAAACCTGTTCTCACACCTGCAATGGTTTGGCGCAGAAGCTCTCAACAAGCCATTGCCAGAAGGCGCACCCCTTCTCGGGTGGCTTCAAATACTGCTCTATGTCGTGCTGATCGGACTGGTGGCCGCTTATGTAATCGGGACTCCACAGCGCGGCTTGCGGGTGGATTCGGCCAACCTTTCCGCGCTTTCCGCGTTCATAATTCGCGCTGCGTTCTGGTCGGTTCTTTTGATTGGCATTGCAGACACCGTCATCTCGTTCCTGCGTGTCGAGGGTTTCCTTTCCTATTTCGTCGGTGACAAACTCACCACAGAACTTGGACTGTCGCGATTCCGCGGTGCCTTCGTGCACTATCCGCTGATTGTTGTATCGCTGGTGATTGCATACTTCACGCGGACGCTCGGTTTTGCATGGCTGGCCCTGCTGGTTGTGATCGCGGAGCTTCAGATCGTCATCGCGCGTTTCATATTTTCATATGAACAAGCGTTCATGGGGGACCTTGTCCGGTTCTGGTACGCCGCGCTGTTTCTGTTCGCGAGCGCCTACACGCTGACCGAAGAGGGGCATGTTCGTGTCGACGTTCTCTACACAGGGTTCAGTGAACGCGGCAAAGCATGGACAAACTCAATAGGTGCCTTGCTGCTGGGACTGCCGCTCTGCTGGATCATTCTCTCCATGGGGATGGCGGGGAAAGCCACGGTCATCAACAGTCCGCTGCTCAGCTTTGAGACCTCCCAAAGCGGCTTTGGTCTTTACGTCAAATACCTCATGGCGGGTTTCCTCGCCGTATTCGCTGTTTCGATGATGGTGCAGTTCACCAGTTATTTCCTCTCGAGCGTTGCCGACCTTCGCGGCGAACCCGGGAAACCGAAACCACCTGAACACCCGGCGCCCTAGCCCTTAATCCCGGACGGAAACGCAACATGGAAGTCTTCTTCATCGCCGTTCTGGTTTTGCTTATGGCCAGTGCTCTGGCCATGGGTTACCCGGTGGCATTCGCACTGCCCGGTTCGGCCATTCTGACAATCGCATTGGCCTCCCTGTTTGGGTGGGCTTTCACCGGGGATACGGGAAGCTATTTCGCACAGGACGGGCCCATTCAGTGGCTGACCGCCGGCGTCACGAATTTCCGAGGAATCTACTGGGAAGTCGAGCGCGATACCCTGATAGCCATTCCGCTGTTTGTCTTCATGGGCATCATGCTGCAGCGGTCAAAGATCGCAGAAGACCTGCTGGTCACCATGGCACAGCTTTTCGGGCCTGTTCCCGGTGGTCTGGGCATGTCTGTGGTGATTGTTGGCGCTCTGCTTGCGGCGACCACAGGCATTGTTGGTGCAACCGTTGTGGCGATGGGACTGATTTCCCTGCCAGCGATGTTGCGTAACAATTATTCTCATTCTCTCGCGACAGGAACCATCGCAGCCTCCGGCACACTCGGGCAGATCATCCCACCCTCAATCGTGCTCATCATCCTAGCCGATCAGCTCTCGAGCGCCTCGGATCAGGCCAGTACGGCACGAAAGGCCGAATACAAGGAGGCCACGGGCGAGTTTACCATGCCCGGTGAGTTCGACATCGCTTCAACAAGTGCCGGTGACATGTTCCTGGGTGCGTTCCTGCCCGGCCTCGTGCTCGTCGGTCTGTATCTCGCCTATATCCTCATTTTTGCGCTGATCCGCCCGAAAAGTGCGCCAGCCGTCCGTCACGACGGTGCCTATAATCTTCGGTTTGCGCTGCGCGTATTCCTCGTTCTGATCCCGCCGCTGGCACTGATCCTCGCGGTTCTCGGTTCGATCATCATGGGCATCGCGACTGTAAACCAGGCTGGTGCCATCGGTGCGGTTGGCGCGATCATCATGGCCGGCTATCGCCTTACCGAAGGCAACCGCCTCACCTATGTACCGGCCCTGATCGCCATTGCTGCCGTTGTTGTTATCTTCGTCCTGTTGGAAAACTTTGATCTCAACATAAAGAGCATCGATACCGGCAATGATCTGTTCGGAATTCTGCTCGCGGTCGCCGCCGTTGTGGCATTCCTGTCCGCAGTGCTGTGGAGCGGTTGGCGAGTCCACAAGATCGACGACACCATGCGCAGTGTCATGATCGAGACCGCTAAAACCACCTCGATGGTCTTCATCATCCTGCTTGGCGCAGCCATGCTGACAGCTGCGTTCCGTGCCTTTGGTGGCGAAGAACTGGTGAAGGGATTTCTGGAAAGCCTGCCGGGTGGTTTCTGGACCCAGTTTATCGTGGTCATGGCCGTGATCTTCGTCCTCGGCTTCTTCCTCGACTTTATCGAGATCGCCGTTGTGGTGGTTCCGATCGTCGCACCGATCCTGCTGCAGGATCCGTCCGCAAATATCACTGCGGTTTGGCTTGGCGTCATGATCGGCGTCAACATGCAGACATCGTTCCTGACCCCACCCTTCGGGTTCGCGCTCTTCTATTTGCGCGGCGTTGCGCCAGCCATTGTCAAAACCACGTCCATGTACAAGGGCGTGGCAGCCTTTATCGGGCTCCAGCTTCTGGGTCTGGCAATCGTCGGCAACTTCCCCTCGCTGGTGAACTTCCTGCCCAACAAGTCTTTCCTGTCAGCTGAAACGGCTCCGCCTCCAAAGAACCCGCGGCTCCAGCAATGCATCGAAGAACGGCTGTTCCCGATCTACGATGAACGACAACCGGAACTCGTCGCAGCGATTAACAGTGGGAAAACACTCGATTTCAGTTATCTGCCCCCCAAACGGTTGAAGGAAATCAACGACAGTTTCACCAAAGCCCTCGCGACCTTCCAATTGGTCGAAGACATTCGTGAGAGCGAGCGCGACCTCGCAGACTACGTTCCCGAATATCGGCCGCTCCATATCAGTGTCCGGCGTATGCAGGCCGATATCCGCGACCACATTGCCGAGATCAAGGAACATCGCGAAGAACTACGTCAGGACAAACGCAACGGTGAATTCACCAGCACCGAAACGGCCGACATGGAGGATCTGATCCTCAAACTACAGGCCGAGCAGAAAGTGCTTGAGGCCGGACTGCCGACTGAATGGGACGATGCACGCAAACGCTATACGACGCTTTCGAGCGCTGTGAAGAAAGCACGCCTGACTTATCGGCGAAATGTCGACCAGGCCTATGAGCCTATCCTGGAACTGCGCGAGATTATTGCGGGCTCGGAAGACTTTGCCGCTGTGAAAGAGCAAGTGAGTAATCTCCCTGGTGCGCTTGCTGCGCAGTCCGGTGATCAGGCCATAGAGACGCTGAAGGCCACAGAATCTTCACTGGCCCGTCTCACAGACACAAGCCGGATTCGTGCCCCTCTGACGCAAGCACGTCGCGCGCTGACTGCACGGACACCAAATCCCGAAAAAGCTGTCGTGGAAGCCAGCAAGGCTGTCGCATTGTATTTGGAAGAACTCGAGTGGCGGACCCGCGCCGCCGCAGAACTGGCAACACCACTCACGACTTACAGCGATACTCTCGCCGACACGATTGGCCTTCGCCTGCAGGAACGCCTGCCGTCAGAACATATCGGCGATATGGCATCCTGCCTGGCCGTCCACAGGGATATCTCCCTGAACTTCTGATCGCATGACCATCTGAATCAAAAACGGCCGCCCAAAAGGCGGCCGTTTTCATTGAACACATCGCTTTATCTAGTCAGCAGATCGCTTGGGCAAAAGCTTCCAAACCAGCGGGAGCACGGCAGCGGCCAGAGCAATCTTAACGAACGCACCAGCAATAAACGGCTGGAACCCCGCAACGATAGCCTTCTCAAGCCCGCCAACAATGCCGGACAACCAGGCCACACCCAGCGCAAAAATGATTGCTGTACCTGCCATGTTGGCCAGGAAGGTCAAAACCACGTTCCGGTCCCAACCGCGCTCTGCGAGCCATCCAACAAGAACAGCGGCAACAAGGAATCCTGCGAGATAACCGCCGGTCGGGCCCGCCATGTAAAGCACACCGCCACCGCTTGCGAAAACCGGCAATCCGATCGCGCCTTCAGCCAGATAGAGCAAAATGGTTGCGCCCGCCAAACGCGCGCCATAAGCCATCGCAATCACCAGCACGGCAAATGTTTGCATGGTCATTGGCACCGGCCACATGGGCACCTGCACCTTTGCCGACAGGGCCATCAAAATGCTTCCCGCAAAAGCCAGTAGAGCCAGCCGAAGCAGGCCGCCGGTTTCACGGGGCCAAAGGGCGTTGATCAATGTGGGCGCGCTGCCCGGGACTGCTTGCATCATTTGTCTCCGGTTGGACGGATGAAATTCACGTTGAGACTGTTATCAGCTTCACCACATCCCGACAATATGGGGCACCGGTCAACTGAACCGCGGTGCCGCCGGGAAACCGCGTGGAACCTTACGCCCTGCCTGGGCGCGTTTTCCGATCCATTCGGCGAGCTCATCAGCAGTAAATGTCCGATGTCGGTCCCCTGTCTGGGTCGTCAGGCCCTCCTTCATGGTGAAGACCGCCACATCTGCAAGACTGTCGCCCGAGTAGCTTTGGAGCTTTACCCCACGACCACGTGACATTTCCGGCAGTTCGGACAGCGGGAAGACCAGAAGTTTGCGCTTTTTGCCAAGTACCGCGAGATGGTCGCCCTCTGCCGGGCCACAGGCCGCCGCCTCCACA